>Ga0184609_10000401_pt1 | contig 12583 bp, 9 predicted proteins | sample PLM1_60_coex_FD_133165 | JGI IMG/M metagenome (GOLD analysis project Ga0184609, IMG submission 133165) | Groundwater sediment microbial communities from an aquifer in East River, Colorado, USA - PLM1_60_coex | ecosystem: Environmental > Terrestrial > Soil > Riparian zone | place: USA: East... | reverse complement strand
GCCTTGTGGTTGAGGCGGCGCTGGTTCTCGGGGGAGAAGGAGTCGTAGGCGCGCGGCGCCTCGGACTGGCGGTCGTAGCCGCCTGCCGGCGATAGCTCCCCTGGCGATCCGATGTAGACGCCGGATCGCGCTGGTTGCGAGGATGGGAACGAATCCAGCATGCTACCTCCCGAACACGCGTTCTCCCATTATGTCTAGAAACGTTTCTTCATGCGAATGCAAGGCCGAGATGGACGCCAGGGCGACGCGTTCGTCGCCCTGCCTGGCGGGTTCGGCACCCTCGAGGAGCTGCTCGAGGTGATCACGCTGCGCCAGCTCTGCCTGCACGACCGGCCGATCGTGCTGCTCAACACCAGCGGCTACTACGACCCCTTCCTGGCCATGGTCCGGGCCATGGTCGAGCAGGGATTCGCCCCGGCCGGCGAGGGCGACCTGTTCGAGATCGCCGCCACCCCCGCGGAGGCACTCGACCTGGTCGAGGCCGCGATCGCGGTGGGCGCCGGCCGGACCACGGCCCTCGGCGAGCCCCCCGCCGAGGCCCTGGCCGAGGACTGGACCGCGGAGCTGTCGGCCTCCCAGTGAACCGCCCGCCCGCGCTGCCGCCACGGCGGGGCGGAGGCCTTCCCGGTCGATCCCAGGTCGGCGCGCTCACGTCAGCGGGAAGGGCGGCTCCCGCCACGCCGGGGTGCCGCTGACCTCGACGGTGGTCACCCACTTCACCCACCAGAAGCCGCGCCGGCCGGGTGCCACCAGGCGGGCCGGGAAGCCGTGGCCGGCAGAGAGCGGCCGGCCGGCGAGCCTGGTGGCGAGCAGCAGCGAGCCAGCGGCCGACCAGGGCACGCGCCGGCGGTACCCGGTGCTCGACATGACCAGGATGCTGGCGCCCTCGCCCATGCCGGCGAGCAGCCGGTCCAGGCGCACCCCCTCCCAGCGGGCGGTGGCGTACCAGCCGCCGGTGCAGTCCAGGGTGGCGTCCACCCGGTCCGACCAGGCGGCCAGCTCGGCGTAGCCGACCAGCCGGCGCTGGCCGCCGGCCAGGACCTCGAGCCGCCAGGTGTCGGGATCGATGCTGGGCACCCGGTCGTCGAGCCACTGGGTGACCGGGATGCGGTCCGGGTCGCCGCCAGCGGGCAGGGAGCCGGTGAAGCGCCGCCCCGCCCCGGGCAGCCCCGAGAGCCGAACGAGCCCCTCGACGCCGAGCCAGGCCAGGCCCGCCCCGGCGGCCAGCGCGCCGAGCCGGAGTGCGGTACGGCGCGAGAGGTCGGTGCGCCTGGGCCGCACCCGGCGCGCCCAGGCGTGCCAGGCGAGCAGGGGCACCGCGAGCAGCGCCGCGCCGACGTGGACCTGCATGGCCGTGACCGGGCCGAGGGATCCCGCGCCGGCCGCGTGGAGCACCCCGGCCGCGACCGCGGTGGCCACGAGCACCGCGAAGGCGACCGACAGGCCCCGTCCCGGCCGTCCCGGCCGGGCCAGGCTCCGGCGGGCGATGGCCGACTTCCACGGGCTCAACAGCAGCAGCGCGAGCCCCGCGATGCCGTGCCCGATCACCACCCAGCGCCCGGCCGGGGTGCCGGCGGCGAACGCCAGCCCGCCGCTGGCGAGCGCCACCACCAGCAGCGCGAGCAGCGTCAGGTTGGTCGAGCGGGCAGGCATCAGGCATCGATGTTCCACCCGCGGGCGCCAGCCCGTCGAGGGTTCTGCCGGATCAGCTCCCCAACGCGACCGGCGCCCTGGCGGCGCCCTTGCCCGCGCCCGGTCCGGGTCCGCCGGCGCGTTCGGCGGCGGTGTCGTCCTCGCCGAACTCCGCGCCCAGGCGGCGGTCGGGGACCACGGCGTGGTAGCGGCCGAACTCGTGCAGGCCGACCGACTCGGCCACCTTCGCGGAGGCGAAGTTGTCCTCGGCGTGGTTGTAGAGGACCGCGCGACCTTCGGCGAGCACGGCGCGGGCGGCGGCGGCCACCACGGCGCGGGCCAGCCCACGGCCCCGCGCCCCCTCCGCCGTCCCCACCGCGATCTCCCGGAGCCGGTCGTCGTAGCGCTTGAGCACGGCGGTGGACAGCACCTGGCCGTCCTCGAGCACCACCCAGGCGTCCCCGGTGAAGTGCCCACGGACCCAGTCGGGCAGGCACGGGTCGGCGGTGTCGACGATCTTCACCGGCACCGCCGGCGGGGGGATGGCCACGCCGGTCCGGGCCACGCCCGAGAACATGTGCCCGGGCAGCTCGGCCGCGACCGCCTCGAGCGAGGGCCGGATCGTGGCCGGCCCTCGCAGGTGGGTGGAGAGCAGCCGGGCCGCCTCGGGCGCGACCGCCACCACCGCCCCGCCGTCGCGGGTGAACGCGCGCACCGGCAGGCTCGGGTGGGGGACCTCGGCCACCGCGACCTCGCCGGGGACCAGGCGCTCCATGGGCAGCCGGAAGCGGTCGGCGAGCACGGCCATCACCACGGCGTCGTTGTCGACGGATGCGAGCATGCGGCAAGCGTAGCGGTTCCCTGGCGGTCGCCGACAGACCCGTGCCCGGCGCCCGCGGGCCGGTTTGCTACGATCCGGGCCATGGCCGCCCTGCCTCCCGCGCGCGCGGGCCGGGGAGCGCCGCCCGGGGCGGTCTCCGGCGCCGGCTACATGGCCCGGGGCATGCGCACGTTCCTGGCCACCCCGGCCGTCTGGCTCCTCGGGCTCGTCCCCGTCCTGATCGCCGGCCTGCTCGTCCTCGCTCTGCTCGCTCTGCTCGTCGGCAACGTCGGCGCGGTGGCGACCTGGCTCACCCCGTTCGCCGACCGCTGGTCGGCTGGAGCCCGCGGCGCGCTCCGGGACGCCGTCGGCGTCGCCGTCGTGCTCGGCGCGCTGCTGCTGGCCGTGCTGTCGTTCGCGACCCTGGCCAACGTGATCGGGCAGCCCTTCTTCGAGCGGATCTCCGACCGCGTGGAGCGCGACCTGGGCGACCCGCCGGCCGGGATCGACAGCCCCTGGTGGCGGACCCTGCCCAGGGCCACCGTCGAGTCGCTGGTCCTGTTCGCGCTCATCCTCGGCGTCAACCTCCCCCTTGTCCTGCTCGGCCTCACCCCCGTGATCGGCCAGAGCCTGGTCCCGGTGGTGCAGGCGGTGGTCTCCGGCTACCTGCTCTCGGTCGAGCTGCTCGCGATCCCGCTGGAGCGGCGCGGGCTGCACCTGCGGGGGCGCCTGCGCTTCGCCTGGTCGCACCGGGGCCCGGTGACCGGGTTCGGGGTGGCGGCGTTCCTGCTGTTCCTGGTGCCGTTCGCCAACGTCGTGGCCATGCCGGGCGCCGTCATCGGCGGGACCCTGCTGGTCCGCCGGCTGACCGGCGCCCGAGACCGCTGACCGACCCGCCTGAAGCGCGGGAGGCCCGTCTGGCGAGGCGCGGGAGGCCCGTCTGGCGAGGCGCGGGAGGCCCGCGCCGTGTCGGCCACGGGCGGTATCCTGCCCGCCGGAGAGAAGCCGGGACAGGACGAGGAGGCGCGAGCGTGCGGGTCGGCGTGCTGGGAGCGACGGGCCGGATGGGCCAGGCGACCTGCCGGGCGGCCCTGGCCGCCGACGACCTCGAGCTCGTCGCGGTGGTGGCCCGCGCTACCGGGGTGGGGCGTGCGCTGCGCACGGTCGTGCCCGAGGCGCCGCCGGACCTCCTGATCGGCCAGGACCTGTCCGACCTGATCAGCGCCGAGGTCGAGGTGGTGGTGGACTTCTCCGCCCCCGACGCCACCATGGCGGCTGCCCGGACCCTGCTGCCCGAGGGGATCCACCTCGTCTCGGGCACGACCGGCCTGCCCGACGGGGCCATGGAGGAGCTTGCCTCCCTGACCAGCGACGACGACAGCGGCAACGCCGTGTGGGCGCCCAACTTCGCGCTCGGCGCGGTGCTCGCCATGCACTTCGCGGCCATCGCGGCCCGCTTCTACCCGGGGGAGATCATCGAGGAGCACCACGCGGCCAAGGCCGACGCGCCCTCGGGCACCGCCATCCGGACCGCCCGCGCCATCGCCGCCGCGCGGGCGGCCGCGCCGCCCGCCCGCCCGGGCGCTGGACCTCCCGCCGATCCTGGCGCCGGTCCTCCCGCCGATCCTGGCGCCGGTCCTCCCGCCGATCCTGGCGCCGGACCTCCCGCCGATCCTGGCGCCGGACCTCCCGCCCACCCCGGCGCCGGACCTCCCGCCCACCCCGGCGCCGGACCTCCCGCCCACCCCGGCGCCGGACCTCCCGCCCACCCCGGCGCCGGACCTCCCGCCCACCCCGGTCGGGAGCTGGTCCCCGGCGCGCGCGGGGCCGAGATCGACGGGGTGCGGGTGCACTCGGTGCGCCTGCCCGGTCTCGTCGCCCACCAGGAGGTCGTGTTCGGCGGCCAGGGCGAGCTGCTGACCGTGCGCCACGACTCGCTGGACCGGGTCTCGTTCATGCCCGGGGTGCTGCTCGCGGTCCGCGAGGTGCCGCTCAGGCACGGCCTCACCGTCGGCCTGGAACCCCTGCTGGGCCTGGCATGACCGGGGACGCGACGGCGGCGCGGCCGACCTGGTGGGTCGAGGAGTTCGACGACGACGAGCGGGCCCGGCTGGAGCCGTGGTTCACCAACGTCGACGGGCCGGTGTTCGCGCTCCGCAACCTGCCCGAGACGGTCAAGGGGGCGCTGTTCGCCCGTTACTCCCGCACCGGCAAGAGCCTGCGCCGCCTGTTCCTCGACGAGTTCGCCGACGAAGCGGAGGCACGCCTTGGCGTGCCGAACGGGAAAGAGGACCTGGAGGCACGCCTTGGCGTGCCGAACGGGAACGAGGACCTGGAGGCACGCCTCGGCGTGCCGAACGGGAAACAGGGCTCGGAGGGGGGTGTGACCGCGGCGCGGGGCCCGGCGACCGGCGACCGGCGGGCGGCCGCCCTCTACCAGCGGGTGTTCGACGAGTACGGCGACGACTCGGTCGCCCAGCTCGGGGGCGCCCACGTGGCCTGCGAGCAGGCGTCCAACCTGCTCACCAAGGTGCTCGAGTGGGGCCGGCTGGCCGCCTACCTCGAGCAGTCGACCCGGTACGTCGCCTACACCGACCGCCCTGGCGGCCGCTGGCGCTACCACCTGGACCCGGAGGTGGCCGCCGACGCCGGGCTCGGCCCCGAGTACCGCCGGGTGCTCGACGGGCTCTTCGAGACCTACGCGGAGCTGCTCCCCGCGCTCACCGGGCACCTCCGCCGGGTCGTGCCCCACGAGGCAGGCAGCAGCGAGGCGGCCTGGCGCCGGGCGGTGAAGGCCAGGGCCCTGGACGCCCTGCGCGGCCTGCTCCCGGCCGCGACAACCTCCAACCTCGGCATCTACGCGAGCGGCCAGGCGTACGAGGCGCTCCTGCTGCGTCTCGCGGCCCACCCGCTGCCCGAGGCGCGGACCTGCGCCGAGCTGCTCCTGGCCGAGCTGCGCAAGGTCATCCCGGCCTTCCTGACCCGGGTCGACCGGGACGACCGGGGGGTGGCGTGGTCCCGCTACCTCGCCCGCACGGCGGCGGAGACCGCCAGGGTGGTCCAGGAGGTGCTCAGCCCGGCCGACCCGGGCGAGGAGGGCCCGTCGGTCCGCCTGACCGAGTTCGACCCGGCCGGCGAGGACAAGGTGCTCACCGCCGTCGCCTACCCGCACGCGCGCGCCGGCGAGGCCGAGGTGGCCGCCCGGGTCGCGGGGCTGGGCGCGGGCGACCGGGCCCGCCTGCTCGCCGCGTACGTCGGCGAGCGGGAGAACCGGCGTCACAAGCCGGGGCGGGCGTTCGAGCGGGCCGTCTACACCTTCGACGTGGTGGCCGACTACGGGGCCTTCCGCGACCTGCAACGCCACCGGCTCTGCACGATCGTCTGGCAGCCGCTCACCCCATCGCTGGGCTACGAGGTGCCGCCCGACGTCGAGGCCGCGGGCCAGGGCGACCGCTTCGGGGCCGCGATGGCCGCCTCGGCCGGCCTCTACCGGGCGCTCGCGCCCCGCTTCCCGGCCCAGGCCGCCTACGCCGTCAGCCTGGCCCACCGGATCCGCTTCGCCATCACGCTGAACGCCCGGGAGCTGATGCACCTGGCCGAGCTCCGCTCCACGCCCCAGGGCCACCCCGCCTACCGGGTGGTGGCGCAGGCGATGCACCGCCTCGTGGCCGAGGAGGCCGGTCACCGGGCGCTGGCCGGCGCCATGCGCTTCGTCGTCCATGACGAGGTCGGCCTCGGCCGCCTGGCCGCCGAGCGACGCCTCGAGGCCAGACGGGCGCTCGCGCCGTAGGGCGCCGGTCAAGGATCAACGGCGGGCGGGTGCTGGGCTCTCTGTCTCTCTGTCTGTCTGTCTGTCTGTCTCTGCGGCATGACCGCCTCGCCGATACGTGACCGGCGCCCCACGGGCCGTCCGGAGCCCCGTCTGTCGCGGCAGCCGCGGGCTGTGCGTGCCCGGTGACACAGCTGAGCGTGTTGCGATTCGTTCACGATCACCGACCGACAGTACCGTTACGGTCAAAACGGACAGCGCGGAGCGGCGGGATGACAGATTCGTCGTGATCAACGGTTTGTAAGGGGGTTTTGGGACGCCTTAGCATGCCTGCGGCCTGTCCCCGAGGGTTGACCAAACGGTATGCGAGCCAGCTCCCATCGCTCCTCCTTGCACGGCGGCCGCTCCTCCTTGCACGGCGGCAACGCCGCCACCGGCCTGCTGTTCATCGGCGTCGTCATGGTGGTGCTGTTCGGAGGTGGCATCGGGGCCGTGCTCGCGACCGGGTCCGGCCCTCCGCCGCCGGCCGCCCGGGGGGCCGCCGCCTCGCGGGTCAGCGCCAAGGTCACCGCGGACGGGACCGGAGGCGCGGCAGCCGCCCGCCAGGCGGCGGTGCGGCGGCTGGCCGAGATGGTCAGGCTCCGCGACGCCGCGCTCAGCCGGCGCGACGTGGCGCTGCTCGACCGGGTCTACGCGCCCGGAAGCATCAACCGGCGGATCGACCGGGCCTCGATCGCCCAGATGCGGCGGCAGCACGTCCGCTGGATCGGGCTCTCCACCTCGGTCCAGGTCGTCGAGGCGAGCCCGGCGGGGGCACGGCGGTGGACCATCCTGGCCGTCTTCGCCTGCGCGCCGGCCCGGCTGGTGACCGAGTCCGGCCGGCAGGTCAAGGCCCGGCCGGCCCGCCGCCAGCTCCTGCGCTTCAGCATGGTCCTCCCACCGGGCGGCGGGGACTGGCTGCTGCTCCGCATCGCGCCCGTGAAGCCGGCGGGCTGACGGGTCAGCGCCCGGCCTGGAAGTCGGGCAGCAGCGCTGGCAGCACGTCCCGCACCGAGAGGATGCCGAGGAGCTGCCCGCCCTCGTAGACGACGAGGTGGCGGATGCGCCGGCGGGCCATCTCGCCGGCCGCCTCGACCAGGTCCCAGTCGGGTCCCACGGTGACGACGTCGCCGGTCATGATGTCCTGCACCGAGGTTTCGTCGGGCTCCGCGCCGGTGGCGACCGCGTTCAGGACGTCCCGCTCGGTCAGGATGCCGACCAGGTTCTCGACGTCCTGGACCACGGCGGAGCCGACCCCGTGCTTGGCCATCACCCTGGTGGCCTCGCGCAGGGAGTGCCCAGGCCCGACCGCCACCACCGCGCTGCTCGCGACATCCCGAACCTTCACGGCTCCGCCTCCTTCGTGCGCTCGTGATTGGTGACGACAACCCTAAAGGTCCGCGAACGCCCGGTCGAGTAGGTCCTGCTGCTCCTGCTGGTGGAGGGTGGGGCTCCCGGCCGCGGGGGCGGCGCCCTCGGGGCGGGTCACGCCGGTGAGGTCGAGGCCGAGCTCCTGCTCGGCGCGCATGCGCAGGTACCACCAGGCACCCATGTTGTCGGGCTCCTCCTGGACCCACCAGGTCTCCTCCGCGTTCTCGTACGCGGCCAGGCGCTCGCGGAGCTGCTCGGCCGGGAACGGGTAGAACTGCTCGACCCGGAGCAGCGCGACCTGCGTGAGCTGCTTCTCCTGCCGCCGCTTGGCCAGGTCGTAGTAGACCTTGCCGCTGCAGAGCAGGACCCGGCGCACGTCCTCCGGGTCGGGACCGCCGCGGTCGGGCAGGACCTCCTGGAACCGCCCGCCGGTCAGGTCCGCGGCCGTCGACCGGGCTGCCGGGAGCCGCAGCAGCGACTTCGGGGTCAGCGCCACGAGCGGCTTGCGGGTGGCCCGCAGGGTCTGGCGGCGCAGCAGGTGGAAGTACTGGGCCGGTGTGGACGGCACCGTCACCTGGAGGTTGTCCTCGGCCGCGAGCTGCAGGAAGCGCTCGAGACGGGCGCTCGAGTGCTCCGGGCCCTGGCCCTCGAAGCCGTGGGGGAGCAGCAGCACCAGGCCCGCCCGCTGCGCCCACTTGTCCTCGGCGGCCGAGATGAACTGGTCGACGATGATCTGCGCGCCGTTGACGAAGTCGCCGAACTGGGCCTCCCAGAGCACCAGCGCCTCGGGGTTGGCCACCGAGTAGCCGTACTCGAAGCCCACGGCGGCGAACTCGCTCAGCAGGCTGTCGTAGACGAAGAAGCGGCCCTGGCCAGGAGCCAGGTTGGCCAGGGGCGTGTACAGCTCGCCGTTCTCCTGGTCCACCAGCACCGAGTGGCGCTGGCTGAAGGTGCCCCTCCGGGTGTCCTGGCCGGACAGGCGGATCGTGCGCCCGTCCAGCAGCAGGGAGCCGAAGGCGAGCGCCTCGCCGAGCGACCAGTCGACCCTGTCCTTGGCGAGCGCGGCGCTGCGGTCGGCCAGCCACTTGACGAGCTTGGGGTGGACGTTGAAGGAGGCGGGCACGTCGGCCAGGCTGGCCGCGACGCGGTCCAGCCGCTCGCGCTCCACCGCGGTCTCGACCGGCGGGTCCTCGGCCATCGAGGCGGGCCTGGCGAGCTCCACCTCGGCCACCTTGCTGTCGGTGTGGGTGTCGTCGAACGCCTGCTGCAGGCGCGAGCGGAAGTCCTCGAGCGCGCGCTCGGCGTCCTCGAGCGACAGGTCGCCCCGGTTGACCAGGGCCTCGGTGTAGAGCTTGCGCACCGACGGACGCCCCTTGATCCGCGCGTACATGAGGGGCTGGGTGAACGCCGGCTCGTCGCCCTCGTTGTGGCCGAAGCGCCGGTAGCACCACATGTCGACCACCACGTCCTTCTTGAACGCCTGGCGGTAGTCGAAGGCCAGGCGGGCCACGCGCACGCATGCCTCGGGGTCGTCGCCGTTCACGTGGAAGATCGGCGCCTGGATCATCTTGGCCACGTCGGTCGCGTAGGTGCTCGAGCGGCCGTAGTCCGGGCTGGTGGTGAAGCCGAGCTGGTTGTTGACGACGATGTGCACCGTGCCGCCGGTACGGTAGCCGCGGAGCTGGGAGAGGTTGAGCGTCTCGGCCACCACCCCCTGCCCGGCGAAGGCGGCGTCGCCGTGGATCAGCACCGGCAGCACCGGCGCCTCCTCGCCCCGGTCGAGCAGGTCCTGCCTGGCCCGGACGATGCCCTCGACCACCGGGTTGACCGCCTCCAGGTGACTCGGGTTGGAGGCCACCTCGACGACCACCTCCCGGCCCGAGCGGGCCTGGTGCTTGCCGACCGCGCCGAGGTGGTACTTCACGTCGCCCGAGCCCTGCGTGAGCGCCGGGTCCAGGTGCCCCTCGAACTCGTGGAAGATCTCGCCGTAGCTCTTGCCGACCGTGTTGGCGAGCACGTTCAGCCGCCCCCGGTGGCTCATGCCCATGACCACGCGCTCGTGCCCTGCCTCGGCGGAAGCGTCGAGGACTGCATCGAGCATCGGGATCAGGCTCTCGCCGCCTTCGAGGCTGAACCGCTTGTGACCCACGTACTTGTTGTGCAGGAACCGCTCGAACGCCTCGGCCTCGTTCAGCTTGTGGAGGATCTGGAGCTGGTCCTCCTTGGGCAGCGGCTGCTGGGGGACCTCGACCCGCTCCTGGATCCACTGCTTCTCGTCGGGCTGGGAGATGTGCATGTACTCGTAGGTGGCGGTGCGGCAGTAGGCGTCGCGCAGGATGCGCAGGATCTCGCGCAGCGGCAGCTCGCGGTCGCGGGTCAGCCCGCCGGTGACGAAGTAGCGGTCGAGGTCCCAGATGGACAGGCCGAAGCTCGCCGGGTCCAGCTCGGGGTGCATCGAGGGGGGCTTGACCTCGAGCGGGTCGAGGTCGGCGATCAGGTGGCCGCGCACCCGGTACATGTTGATGAGCTGCAGCACGCGGGCCTGCTTCTCCACCGCGGCCAGGGCGTCGTGCCCGGCGTGGGTGTCCGGGTGCCACCGCACCGCCACGTAGGGCACGCCCATGTCGGCGAACAGCTCGTCGTAGAACTGGTCCTCGCCGAGCAGCAGGGCGTGCACCTTGGCCAGGAACTCGCCGCTCTCGGCGCCCTGGATGACCCGGTGGTCGTAGGTCGAGGTGATGGTGATGACCTTGCCCACGGCCATCTCGGCCAGGGCCTTGGGGTCGGCGCCCTGGTACTCGGCCGGGTAGGCGATCGAGCCGACGCCGACGATGGCTGCCTGGCCTGCCATGAGGCGCGGCACCGACAGCACCGTGCCGATCGTGCCCGGGTTGGTGATCGTCACCGTGGTGCCCTGGAAGTCCTCCACCGTGACCTTGTTGCTCTTGACCTTCTTGATGAGCTCCTCGTAGGCGCGCACGAAGCCGGCGAAGTCGAGGGTGTCTGCCTGCTTGATGTTGGGCACCAGCAGGGTCCGGCCGCCGTCGGGACGCTTGACGTCCACGGCCAGGCCGAGGTTGAGATGCTCGGGGCGGACCACGTTCGGCTTGCCGTCGACCTCCCGGTAGACCGAGGTCATGGCGGGCACGGCGGCGAGCGCCTTGACCACGGCCCAGCCGATCAGGTGGGTGAAGCTCACCTTGCCGCCCCGGTGGCGGCGCAGGTGGCCGTTGAGCACGTTGCGGTTGACCTCGAGGAGCTTGGCCGGGACGGTGCGGACCGAGGTGGCCGTGGGCACGGCCCGGCTCGCCTCCATCGCCTCGACGATCCGCGCGGCGACGCCCCGGAGCGGGATCACCTCGGCTCCGGCCCCGCCGTCGGTTCCCGCCCCGCCGTCGGTTCCCACCCTGCCGGCGGCTCCCCCCTTGCCGTCGCCCTTCGCCGTGGCGCCGCCCTTCGCCGTGGCGCCGCCCTTCGCCTTGGTGGTGTCCGTGGTCCTGGCCCTGTCGTCCGTGGCCGTGGTCTTGGCGTCGTCCCTGGCCCCGCCGGCGTCCGGTGCCCGCGACGCCGCCTCGGCCTGCTCCTTGGACTCGGCCTCGCGCCGCTCCTCCGGTGGTGCCTTGGCCTGGCCCTCGGGCCGTGCCTGGCCCTCGGGCCGTGCCTGTGCCTCGGGCCGTGCCTGTGCCTCGGGCCGTGCCTCGGGCCGTGCCTCGGGCCGTGCCTCGGGCTGTGCCTCGGGCCGTGCCTGTGCCTCGGGCCCCTTCCCAGCGCCCGCCGCCCTGCCGTCGGCACGCTCGCCGTCGCCCGCTGTGGCCGCGGCCGGGGCCGTGTCGACCTCGCTGTCCTCGTCCGGGTCGTTCTCGGCGAAGAAGTCCCGCCAGGCCTCGCTCACCGACTCAGGGTTGTCCAGGTACTGCCGGTAGATCTCGTCGATCAGCCCGACGTTGGGGCCGAACTCCGCCCGATCGAACCATCCCATCTGCCTTGCACCACCCTTGGCGTCGGATCCGCCGCGCATCGCGGTGATGGCCGGCTCCCCGCCGGCCCGGACGTCACCGCAGGCTCCTACGTCCAGTTTGCCACTCTCGCGGTCGCCCCTGACAGCGAGCATTGCCGCATCTGACGTGGGCTAACCGGTCTCACTGGGCCTGTGGACGGGCGGAGGTTCGCTGTCGGCGCCCGGGTCTAGCATGAAACAGGCGGGTCTAGCATGAAACAGGAAGGACACCGGCACTCCAGGAAGGCCGCTCGCGACGATGGACCAGCAGGCAGCACGCCACGACGACCCGGCCCAGGATCCGCTGCGGCACTTCTCGCCGCTCACCCGGGCCTGGTTCGCGAGCGCGTTCGCCGCGCCGACCGCGGCCCAGACCCTGGCCTGGGAGGCGATCGCGGCCGGGCAGGACGTGCTCGTCGTCGCCCCGACCGGGTCCGGCAAGACCCTGGCCGCGTTCCTGTCGGCCGTCGACGGCCTGGCGGGCTCGCCTGCAGCCCGCGAGGCCGGCTCGCCTGCAGCGCGCGAGGCCGCGTTGCCGGCTCGCGAGGCCAAGGAGCGGCTGCGCGTGCTGTACGTTTCGCCGCTGAAGGCGCTCGCCGCCGACATCGAGCGGAACCTGCGTGCCCCGCTGGCGGGTGTGCGGGCGGCCGCGGCCCGGCTCGACCTGCCGCTGCCCGAGATCACCGTGGGGATGCGCACCGGCGACACCCCGGCCGACGCCCGCAGACGGTTCCCGTCCGCGCCGCCCGACATCCTGATCACCACCCCCGAGTCGCTGTTCCTGCTGCTCACCTCGAGGGCCCGGGACGCGCTGCGCTTCGTCGACACCGTGATCGTCGACGAGGTGCACTCGGTGGTCGCCACCAAGCGCGGTGCCCACCTGGCCGTGAGCCTCGAGCGGCTGGACGAGCTTCTCCTGCAGCCGGCCCGGCGCATCGGGCTGTCGGCCACCGTG
>Ga0184609_10000399_pt1 | contig 12627 bp, 9 predicted proteins | sample PLM1_60_coex_FD_133165 | JGI IMG/M metagenome (GOLD analysis project Ga0184609, IMG submission 133165) | Groundwater sediment microbial communities from an aquifer in East River, Colorado, USA - PLM1_60_coex | ecosystem: Environmental > Terrestrial > Soil > Riparian zone | place: USA: East... | reverse complement strand
GATCCAGTCGTTCAGTCCCTGGCGCTCGACTCGCAGCGCGGCCGCGTCCGTGCCGACGACGATTTCCTTCGCCGCGACGCGCGCGCGTTCGATCTCCGCAAGGACGTCCTCGGCGCCCCCGCGGCGGACGGTGCTCAGCCCCCACTCGCGCAGCGCGGTCAGCCGCCCGAGCAGCTCACTCTCGAGATCGCCGCGGGCCGACGCCGCCTGCGCGCGGGCTGATGCCGCCTCCTCTCGCGCCGGCGCGAGCGAGTGCTCGAGCGCCTCGGCCTCCTCGATCGCGAGCTCCGGCGACTGGTCGTAGGTGGCGACGAACACGGCGCGAGGATCGCCAAGCTCTTCCCGCTCCGAGTGCAGAGCGCCGAACGGCCGGCGCTCACGATTGCTCTCCGCCAGCGCCTGGTGCCCCCCGAGCGGCGGCAAGCTCCGAACGACGGCCGCGCATTCCTCGGCGTCAGCCTCGAGCGCCTCGATGGTCGCCGCGCGCGGCCGCTGCGCCGCGCTCGAAAGCGCGTGTCGGCTCCGGAGGCTCTCGATCAGTTGCTCCTGCTCCTCCGGCTTTGGTAGCCCGCGCCAGCGCCGGACGAGCCCGCTCACCTCGACCGCCTGCGCTAGCAACGCCTCCGCCTCTTCGCGCGAGGAGTCCAAGGTCGCAACCTCTTCCACGCCGGCGGCGGCAAGCGGCCGCTCGCGCGCGAGTTCCACCTCGATCTCGGCAAGGCGCTGTTCGAGCTCCACCCGGATCTCGCCGAGCCGCCGCTCGTGGCGGAGCGCTTCGCGCGCGGTTTCCGCGCGAGGACGAACGACCTCCCCGTCCTGCTCGAGTGCGGCGAGCCGACTCTCCACCTCGTCACGACGCTGCTCGAACTCGTGGAGGCGCCTGAACGCGGCCTTTGACTCGTCGATGTCGCTCTCCGCTACCGGCAGCCACTCCCAGATCGCAATCAGCCGTTGCACCTCAAACAGGCGCGCGACCTTGCCCGTGCGTTCGCCCGTCAGCTCGTCCCGCTCGGCCGCGAGCGCTGCGCCGCGCTCGTCGATGTGCGTCTGCGCCAAAAGCCGCGGCCGCTCGAGCAGCGCCTGCTCCTTCGTGACGCCGAGACGAAGAACGCTGCCGTCGACGAGTTCCTCGCCAAGCTCGCCCGCGATCTTGAGGATCGCCTGGTCGACGGCCGCGTTTGTGTGCGAAACGAGCAGCAGGGAGCGACCGCGGCGAAGGAGCTCGACGCCGATCTGCCCGATCGTGCGCGTCTTGCCGGTGCCAGGCGGGCCCCAGATGAAGGTCGTGTTGCGGCCGACGCTGCTTGCGACTGCCGCCACCTGCTCGACGTTCAAGGCGCTCGGCTCGATCCCCGCCGGCTCGCCGGACGGGGCCGCGTCGCCGAGCAGCCGATCACCGGCCGGGTTTTCCTTAGCGGCGAGCTCCTCGATCCGTTCGATCAGCGTTCGCAGCAGGTGCGTGAGGTCGCTCTGCAGGGCCGCCCGCGGGACGAACGCGCCGAGATCGAGGGGCACGCTGAGCGTGACGGCCAGACCGTCGACCGAGATGATCGTCGTCTCCAGCGGCTTCGCGCCGGGCACGTACAGGTCGCCCGGCGAGTCGTCGGGCGCGTTCAGCGCCGACTCGACGAGGAAGAGGTACTGGTAGGCGCCGCCGACCTGCGCGATCCGCCGGCCGTTCACGAGCTGGATCGCGCCGCTGGCGGATGCCCGCCGCGCGGCCTCGAGCTCCTCCCGCAGCGCAGTGCGGAACTCGGCGCGTACGCCGTGGAGCTCAACCTCCTTCCGCTCACCGCCTGCCAGCACCGCCATCGTCTCCCGAGCCTACGCCTAGAGAGGGCTTCGTACTCCGCCACTCCGCCGCGATGCGGGAGTCGGCGGAATGGCGGAGCCGTTAGCTGCGGCGCGCGCCGGGCCAAGGTCTCCGTCGCACTTCCGCCAAAGAACGACACCGATTGTGCGCGCGCGAGATCGATGACGTGAGCGCCGTGTTGCGGTACGGAGGTGATCGCTGACGAGCAAGGTCGGAGCCGCGCAGGGACTGACGGCAGCGGCGCAACGGAACCCAATCTACGATCCCACCCAGATGCAAGGCGCGACGGAGCACCTGCGCCGACAGGCAAGGCGGATCGTCCAGGCCGCACTCGAGCGCGCGCCGCTAAAGGCCGCAATGTTGGTCGGCTCGTCAGGTCGCGGCGACGCCGATTTCTACTCGGATCTCGACCTGCTCCTCTACGTCGACGAGTTGCCGCCGCAGGAGATCTTGGAGCAGATCCGCACCACCGTCGGCGGAGAGAACCCGATCAAGAGAGCAGAGCCGACCGAACACTTTTGCTTCGCGGAGTTCGAGCTCGACGGAGTAAGGACAGAGGTTTCGTTCGTCACGGTGGCGCACCTTGAGTCGCGTCTCGACCAGCTGCTCGACCGGCTTGAGGAGTTCGACTCGCCGCTTCAGAAGCTCCTCTCAGGCATGCTCGAGGGCCTGCCGCTCTACGGCGATGAGCTCGTCGAGCGCTGGCGGGCACGCGTGCGCAACTACCCGGAACCGCTGCGGCGGGCGATGGTCAAACGGTACTGGAGCTTCTTCCCGCTCTGGTACCACGGCGACGCGATGGCGACGCGGGACACCGAGCTCTGGCGCATCGACATGCTGCTGGACGCCGCGTTCAACCTGCTCGCCGTCCTCGCGGGCCTGAACCGACTCTACTTCGCCCGCTTCGAGCTGAAGCGGATGCGGGCGCTCATAGCGAAGATGGAAATCGCGCCGTCCCAGCTCGCCGATCGGCTCGAGTCCCTCTTTCGACTCGAGCCCGAAATCGCGGCGGCCGAACTCGGACGGCTCGTCGAGGAGACGCGCGTGCTCATTGCGGCCGAGCTGCCGGAGCTCGAGCTGCCGCTGCAATTCCCGCCCGGGACTCGGCAGCAACAATGGTCGACCTAGGCGGCTCACCGCGGAGGACTGTCGCCTTCTGGCGGAAGCGCGACACGCCGCTTGCTCGGGAGACGATGCGGGTGCGTGCCGAGCGAAGCCTCAACAGTGTCCAGCCTTGGGCCTCAGGCTGAGCTGCGGGCACGACAGGGGTGCGCGGCTCAGTAGAGCCAGGGCACAAACCGCTGCGGTGTGCGTGCCCGGTAGGCCGCGTATTCGGGGAAGCGCTCGATCAGCCACGCCTCTTCGCGCCGCGCCTTGAGGTCGAAGAGCAGGGCGAGTAGCGCGGTCGGCACGAGGCCCAGCGGGGCATCCGCCAACGACCAGCCAAGTGCAAGCAAGATCACGCCCCCGTACACGGGGTGACGCACGAGGCCGAAGATCCCGCCCTGCCGCAGACGCGTGCGGGCGCGCGGTCGTGGTAGGGGCGTGAACGAACTACCCAGCGCGAGAACACCGAGGACGAGGAGGAGCACGCCCGCGACAGCGATCAGCAACCCGAGAACGCCGAAGAACGATTCCACCGACCCCGGCCAGTAGACGCCGACGAAGCCGCACCCGGCGATCGCCGCGCCAAGCAGGAGCTGCAACAGGACCCAGCCCTCGCCGCGCCGACCGAGTTCGGGAAGCCGAGATCCGCTGGGCATCAGCAACGATCGAGTCTACGACCGAAGCAGCACCTGCTTCTGTCGGCCGGGGCGGGCAACCACGACACCGCCACGGGGTCGCTGACGCCGTGGTACTTCAAGATCCTCTCTCGCCCTGCCTATCGGCGGCGTGCACTCGCCCGCCCGGCCTGAACGGTCGGTCGAGGCGGCGCCGACAGCAACGCGTGTCGCGATCTGTTGGAAAGGCGACAGGGGCGCAGCCGGACCGTGTCTACGGTAGGGAAGCGGTGGGGGCGCCGGGGTCGAGCCGCGTGGTCGCGGAGGCGGTTTGGCCTGGGTTAAATCGCTTGGAGAGAGGGGGTTGACGCGCCGGCAGGGCCTGCCGGGTGGCGGCGGTGGTGGAGCCGTGGCGTGCGGTCGTCGTCGGTCAGTCAGTTCTCGCGCTGGTGGCGCAGTAGCTCGGCTGTTGTGTGCGGCTGTTGTTTGAGCGCGGCGAGCGAGGTGTAGCGCTGGCCGCGAACGAAGCCGCTGCCCGGGCCGGAGGAGGCGTGAGCGATCGGTTGTCCGAGCGTGATCGTGCGCTCGTCGTCCGGGGTTGAGAGCAGGTAGAGCTGCTGCGGCCGACCGGGCGGGCGGGCGCCGTCGCGGACGGCCTGCTCGACGACGTCGGCTAATCCGGCTTCGCCCTGCTCGCGCAGCTGCTGCGCCGTCTCGGGGGTGAAGAGCAGCTGGTCGCGACGGCCGAGAACCGCCGCGATCTCCGGTTTCACCTCGCTGTTGGCGTAGAAGGCGAAGTAGCGTGGATCGTTCCTGAACGCCCTGCCCGCCTGGCAGATGTAGGCGCCGTAGCGGCGGTATTCGGGATAGCCGACGCGCCCGGCGGCGACGATCGCGACATCGAAGGCGTGCTCGAGCACCTCCTTGACCTCGTCGTCGGCAAGCAGGTGGAGGTCGGGTGGAAGCGTTCGCTGTTTTTGCAGGCGGGCGTGGATGCGCGAGGCCGTCAGTCCTGCCGCCTCGGCGAGCAGCGGGATGGCGATGCCGGCGGCGTGCGCCACCTCGAGCGTGCGCGCGAACTTCTCCTCCAGCTGCCGCCGGCCCTCGGCCTGTTCGCGCAGCAGCTCGAGCAAGAAGCGATCGCAAAGACGTCCTCCGCCCGTATTTGCTCCCGATGCCGGCCTTCCGTGCTCGTTGGCTACGCCTTGACAGCACTCCAGAGCGGGGGCTGCTGCTCGTCCTCTTAGAAGAGTCCAGTACCACCCCGCATCTGCTCACGCGCAGCGGTGCAATCTACGTCCGGAACCCGGGCTCGAGCGACCCTGTTCCAATCAGCGACCAGGGGCGTCTGCTCGACCTAACTCGTCGAGGGCGAGAGGCCCGTGACAGGGCGACGATGCGCGCTCCCGAATCCCTCAGACGGGCGTGGAACGAGCACTGGATGTACACGCTCGTCCTGGCCCCAACGGGAAGCTCGACCGACGCGGTACAAGCTCTTTACAGCGGCGCAGGGACGGGACTACTCCAGAAGGCGACCGAGATTCACAACCTCAGCGCCGAACCGGGTTCGCGCGCTACTTTCGCTTCGCCAGCGTGGTCACTTCGGCGCGTTGGGCTGACGCGCACCATCGTGCGCGATTTTCGTCTCGATCCGGAGGCCTTCCTAGACGGCGTTGTCGTCGAGTCAGACTGCGTCGTCCAGCTCCAGCGCTGCCTGGTCAGTAGAGAGGCTGGTGGTGATCCCGAGCCTCGAGGACCGGCACCGTTCTACGTGGATGGAGACCAAGGCATCGTTGCGTGGTTCTCAGAAGCGCTTCAGCGTGGCCGCGAGTTGGCTCTTTCGCTGGGAGCACACGGCGACCTATGTGTCGTCTTCAGCGTCCAGACAATAGGACGCTTCATCTTCTATGCCGATTCGCGTGGCGAGGAGGCAAAAAGCAACTTCCAAGTCTCCTACTGGTCGAGTGTCGACGCCGACGCCGTGCGGGACGCGAGTCTTATGGAGCAACTCCGCAAGGACTTGCTTCGAGATCTAGGCATCCCTCCGGGGGCGGGAGGCATCGCGTGATCCGCGAGCGCCTACCGACCCCTCATCCCGTTTTCGCGGGTGTCAAAGCCGAAAGTGCTGCAAAGCGACGGAAAGTGCGTCGTTAGGGTCAACCATGCGTATTTGCCTACTTTTTTTCGCGGAAAGCTGATCAGGGGTCGGTGAACGCCTGGTTTTACGTCGCGAAGGGTGCCCCCAACGCGGACGCCTGATTGCCGATTGACAGCGATCGCGTTAAGTGCCACGATTGGCCGGTCGTCGCTTGGGGAGAGGTCAGATGAAGAAGGTAATCGCAGCACTGGTTTTGATCAGTGCGATCACGTTTGTCGGAGCCAGCGTCGCTCAGGCAGCCGTCGTCAGCCGCAGCACGTTTCACTCTGATTTCACATTCTTCGATGCCTGCACTGGCGAGCAGGTGCGGATCGTCGGCGACGTGGAAACCTTTACCACGTCGACGGTCAACGGCAACACCATCTCGGGCACGTTGCACAGCGTCTTCACCGCGACCGGCACCGGCCTAACGTCTGGTGTTCAGTACCAAGAGGTTGTTGTCTTCAACCGCGTATTCGAGACGAGCCTGCAGAACGGAGAAGCCACGCTCACCCAGGTGGGCGCCATCCACGTAATGGCGCCAGGCGGGGGCAACAACCTACTGAGCCCCATCTTCTTCCACACGACGATGGACGCGAACGGGAACGTTACGTCCTTGCGAATCGATTCGCCGGGGCCGACCTGCCAGTGATACGAGCCGCTCTCGGCTGACTCGCCACCAGGGTGGTGTTAGGCGCCCCCGCCGCCGGCGCTGCGCCACCCACACGGGGGAGAGAAATCCTGACAGGCGGGGTCAGGAGCGATTGTGTTGCGTCTCGTGGCGGGGGCGCCCGCCGGGGGGTGGACTCATCGCGTGCTGGGGCCTCTTGTCCGACCCCTGGCCAGCCTGTTCGCGGTGTGTACGGCTTCACGAAAACGAGAAACTGGCGCGCAGCGGAGCGCTCGGAACTGCCGTCAGTCTTCGAGCCGCAGACCCGGCACGCGCCAGCAGCATGATTTTCACAGCTCTTGGAAAGGCTAAACCTACGGTTCAGTGGTGGGCTCGTGTGCCGTCGATGGCGCCGTGGCAACTGCGCAGGCCCGCCATGTCGAACGTCACGATGGTTGAGGCGTTCGGTTTTACAAGGCACATGTGCAGATGTTCGCTGACATCGTGTGGATCAACTTCCGCGATCGCCTCAGAGAGCACGACGCGTAGAGGGGCCGCGGGTCCGCCCACCGGAGCGAAACCCGGCAGAGGCTTGTGCAGTCGGCGAGGGTCGCAGCGTCGTGGTTGCGGCCCACGGCTGCAACTCGAAGTTGGTGAGCCCTTCAATCTCGCCCTCGATGCTCGAAAGTTGTTCGTGAGACGGTCGTAAGCTCGACCAGAACCGATCGAGACTGCACGCCTGTGCGGGACGCCCTCGACCGCAAAATCAGGAGACCTCAAAACGTATGCCGACGTCTCCGCAAGGGTCACACCGAGAAACGCGTTCGCCTCGTCCGCATCTGGTTTCGGCCAAGCAGTTACGACCAAGAGGTGAAGGTCTGAAGACTTCGTGACGTCCGAATCTCGTTGCCATGCATAACGGACGCGGCGAGCCCAGCCCTCGATGCCGCCGCGGAAGTCCGTCACTCCCTCTGCGGCAGCATACTGTTTCATGTCCTCCACAGCGCGTAACCCGAACCGAACGGACCCTGCAAAGCCCACCGCGGCGGAAGGCGTTACTAGGTGGACCTTCTGCACCCCGTCGAACGAGTGGCCGGCGGTCGACGTCACTCGGACATCACCGGCAAGCGCGCCGCAGGTCGAGAGTCCAGTAAGCCCGATGATCCAAGTCACGGCCCCATGGAGGCTAACGGCGTGGCAACAGTGGCAACGTTCCGCGTTCGCTCGCGTTCGCACGCCGTTCCCTCGATGGACGGAAAGTGTGTCGCCATGCGGGTTGAGCGAACCTAAGCGAACGGACGCGAACGGTCGCCGCAAATTGCCATGCAGAAGGTCGTGGGTTCGAGTCCCATCATCCGCTCTTACAACCCGCCGGCATACGCACGGTTTCAACGGGCCATCACTCGGGGCATAGGATTCCGGATGCTGCGGTCCGGCTAGAGAGGGGAGAAATATGAGGAAGGCTCACCTTGTCGCGCTCACGACACTCGTGGCGGTAGTACTCGCGACGGCGCTGCCCGCGAGCGCGATCACCAACGGACAAGCGGACGGCGACGCACATCCGTACGTCGGCCTGGTTGTCTTCGACGTGATCAACGCTGCGGGGCAGCAAGTCCCGTCGCACCGATGCAGCGGCTCGCTGCTGACGCCAACCGTGTTCCTGACCGCCGCCCACTGCACGGTCGGCACCGTCGCGGCGCGAGTCTGGTTTGACGAGGTCGTGCAGGGCAACCCGGAGTACCCGTTCAGCGGTGCCGCGTCCTACGACGGCGTTCCCCACACGAACCCAGACTTCTGCAACCCCTGTGGGAGTGGTCTGTCCCAGTTCGCGTTCAGGGATGTCGGGATTGTCGTCCTGACCGAACCGGTTCCGATGGCGGCGGTTGGCGAGTACGCGGATCTGCCGGCGGCAGGGCTCGTCGACACGCTGAGGAACAAGACAGCGGTCGACTTCGTCGGCTACGGGGTGCAGTCGCAAGCGCAGATTCCCGGAAACGCTTTGCCGCAGCCGCCTCCGTTCTTCCGCTGGACCGGCCCTCGCGTGCGGCTCCAGGCGCCGAGCGCGCTGGTCTCCGGGAACTTCGTGCACAGCGCGGAGTTCATGAGACTCGCACTCAACGCCAGCGGGGGATCGGGCGGCACCTGCTTCGGTGACTCGGGTGGGCCCGACCTGCTCGGCGGGACGGACACCGTCCTGGCGGTCAACTCGTACGTCACGAACATCAACTGCTCGGGTGTCGGCTACTCCGCTCGCGTGGACGTCCCGGATGTCTTGGCCTGGATCCAGGACTTCATGTGACCTGACCGAGCGTCATCTGTTTGACCACGGAGGGAGCCCGGAAGCGGCTCCCTTCGTCGTTCGCCGAACTGAGGTCCTGGCGGAGGAGACTTAGTCGAGGTTTAGCGGCTCGGCGCCTGGTTCCTAGCTCGGCACATGGTGAGCGCTTGGTGACTCGCCGCGACTTACACCGCACCCGCGAGACCATCGCGCACCGGCCGAAACAAGGTCCTCGGGAAGCGCGTGGTGCCAGAATGAGGAGGGATGGCGACGAGGAGGATCTATCTCGCAGGCGTTGTCCTCGGTGTGACGTTGGCCGCAAGCGTATGGCTGCTGACCTACCGCGTGTGGGAACTCGTCGAGTACATCGACCGCACTGGCCGCCATTTCCACCCGTCAGAGCGCGTCATGGTGCAGCCGTGGTGGAGCGTTCCTGCCACCGTCGGGTTGATGCTCGTCGGCGTTGGGATAAGCCTGTGGCTTCTGCCCGGTCGGCGAGGCCCAGTTAGGCGGTTGGCCGACCATCTGTTGCGACAAGTTCGCGAGCCCGCTCGAGCTGATCCTCGCTAACGAGGATTTCCCGCCATCCTCCGAAGCCGCCGCCGCCGTAGGTCGCAACGTCCGCTGCTCGCTCGCCACACCTGATCCCGTTTGCTCGCAGCAGCGAGCAGATGATGTCCGCCTCGGCGACCTTGAAGAACGCGCCGGACTCGGTCTGAACCGGGCTGCGATAGGAGGATTCGGGATTGGCTGCCATCAGAGTCTGCTCCTGCTGGGGGTCTCCACCGAGAATAGGGCTGGGCGGCCCTGGCCTCCCTCGGGCAGCCCGCAGACTTGATGGCGGAATAACCGCAGACTTCGCTGCGGTTTTCCCGCAGCGCCGATGCGAGAGGCGCGTCGCGAGCTCTAGGGCTTCGCCCTGCGATCTGAAGCCAGCAGGGTCCGGGCGGCGCGTGCAGCGACGAGCTCTTCCCTCGCGCGGACAACCACCACTCGTGCTCGGGAGTCGTCCGCCGCAAGATCACAGTCGGGCTCGGCCGTCCGGTTTCGCTTGCCGTCGAGAAGGACGTCGAGGAACTCGAGCCGCTTGCAGATCCGTTCGCGGACGAGCACCGACCCCTCCCCGATGCCAGCAGTGAACGCCAGCGCGTCGAGGCCTCCTGCAGCCGCGGCCATCGCCGCCACAGCTGCTGTGACGCGGTGTACGAATACTTCCAAGGCGAGCCTCGCATCGCTGTCGGCCGCCGCAGCACGTCGCTCGACGTCGACCATGTCGCCACTCCGCCCGGCAAGTGCCTCGAGACCTGAGTCGAAGTTGAGCGCGTGGTCCAAGGAATCGGCATCGAATCCGTGCTCGCGTAGAAGGTAGAGAAGAGCGCCGGGATCGATCGAGCCCGATCGTGTCGTCATCGGCACACCCTCGAGCGGCGAGAAACCCATCGTCGTGTCCACCGAACGTCCGGACCGAACCGCGGTAACGGATGATCCGCCGCCGAGATGGCAGACAACCAGACGCTCGACGGCGTGGCCCAGCACCGATGGCACACGTTCGGCGCACCATTCGACCGAGAGGCCGTGAAAGCCGTAGCGCTGCACGCCCCACTCCGTCCGCCAGCGCCGCGGCACAGCGTAGACAGACGCCTCCTGCGGGATGGTGCGATGGAAAGCGGTGTCGAAGACGGCAACGTGCGCGACGTCCGGCAGCGCACGTTGTGCCCGATCGAGCGACTCGAGCGCCGGCGCGTTGTGCAGCGGCGCGAGCGGCTCGAGTGCGGCGATCTCCGCCCGGACCTCCGCATCGACCACCACCGGGTCGCGGAACCGCGACCCGCCGTGCACGACGCGGTGCGCGACTGCGACGACACCGGTCGGAACTCGCTCGAGCGAGTCGACAGCGACGGAGCGACCCTCGTCGTCGACTACGTTCAGTTTGAGGCTCGTCGAGCCAGCGTTGACGACGAGGATCGCGCCCACGCGCAGGTCAGCCCGGCCAGGTCCAGTCGCGAATCTCGGGCGGGTCCTCCCCGTGCGTTCGGCCGTACTCGCGCGCGCGCAGGCGACTGTCGACGAGTTCCTGCCTGAGGTGGTCCGCCTGTCCCTTCAGCTGTGGCAGTCGGTCGATCACGTCCATCACGAGATGGAAGCGATCGAGGTCGTTGAGCATGACCATGTCGAACGGCGTCGTCGTGGTGCCCTCTTCCTTGTAGCCGCGCACGTGCAGGTTGTCGTGGTTCTTTCGGCGGTAGGTAAGGCGGTGGATGAGCCACGGGTAGCCGTGGTAGGCGAACACGATCGGCCGGTCGGTCGTGAAGAGCGAGTCGAACTCTCGGTCGGAGAGCCCATGAGGATGCTCGCTCGCCGGCTGGAGCAGCATCAGGTCGACGACGTTCACGACGCGGACGCGTACATCGGGGAGCCGCTCCCGCAAGATCGCGGCGGCGGCCAGCGTCTCGAGCGTCGGAACGTCTCCGCAGCAAGCGAGGACGACGTCCGGCTCGGCATCGTGGTCGTTGGAGGCCCAGTCCCAGATACCGATCCCGCGCGTGCAATGCAGAACGGCGTCCTCCATCGAGAGGTACTGCAGCGCGGGCTGCTTCCCCGCGACGATGACGTTGACGTAGTTGCGGCTGCGCAGACAATGATCCACAACCGACAGCAGCGTGTTCGCGTCGGGCGGGAGGTAAACGCGGATGATCTCCGCCTTCTTATTCACGACGTGGTCGATGAAGCCGGGATCCTGATGCGAGAACCCGTTGTGGTCCTGGCGCCAGACGTGCGAGCTGAGCAGGTAGTTGAGCGAGGCGATGGGGCGGCGCCATGGAATCCCGCGCGTGACCTTCAGCCACTTCGCGTGCTGGTTGAACATCGAGTCGACGATGTGAATGAAGGCCTCGTAGCAGTTGAAGAGGCCATGGCGGCCTGTGAGCAGGTAGCCCTCCAGCCAGCCCTGGCAGAGGTGCTCGGAGAGGATCTCCATGACCCGTCCATCCGGCGACAGGCCCTCGTCTGTGGATTCCACGTCGGCTTCCCACCTGCGCGACGTCACGGCGAAGACGTCGCCGAGCCGGTTCGACGCCGTCTCGTCGGGACCGAAGAGCAGGAAGTTGTCCGGATTGCGCGCGATCATGTCTCGGAGGAACACGCCGAGAGCGCGCGTGGACTCGGCTACCTCGACGCCCGGTCTCTTCACGTCGATCGCGTAGTCGCGGAAATCGGGCAGCACGAGGTCGCGGAGGAGAAGCCCGCCGTTCGCGTGCGGGTTGGCGCTCATGCGCCGCTCGCCCTTCGGCGCGACTTCCGCAAGCTCGGCACGCAGGCGGCCCTCCTCGTCGAAGAGTTCGTCCGGCCCGTAGCTGCGGAGCCAGTCCTCCAGCACGCGGAGGTGATCCGGGTTCGTGCGCACGTCGGTCATCGGAACCTGGTGCGAGCGCCAGGTGCCTTCCATAGGCAGGCCGTCGACCTCGGCGGGCCCCGTCCAGCCCTTGGGGGAGCGAAGGACGATCATCGGCCACAGAGGCCTTCCGGTCACACCGTCGACACGCGCGCTCCGTTGAATCTCGTCGATCCGGTCGAGCGCCTCGTCGAGAACCGACGCGAAGCGCCGGTGAACGTCTGCATGGTCGTCGTCCGGACGCGCGGAGATGAAGAGCGGGTCGTACCCGTATCCGCGCATGAGCGCTTCGAGCTCGTCTTCGGGGATACGCGCGAGGACCGTCGGGTTCGCGATCTTGTACCCGTTCAAGTGCAGGATCGGCAGAACAGCCCCGTCGGTCCGCGGGTTCAGGAACTTGTTCGCGTGCCAGCTCGTCGCCAGCGGGCCCGTCTCGGCCTCACCGTCGCCGACGACGCATGCGACCAGCAGGTCGGGGTTATCGAACGCGGCGCCATAGGCGTGCACGAGCGCGTAGCCGAGCTCGCCGCCCTCGTGGATCGAGCCCGGCGTCTCCGGCGCGACGTGGCTCGGGATGCCCCCGGGGAACGAGAACTGCCGAAACAGTCGCTGCAGGCCCTGTACGTCCTGGCTGATCGAGGGGTAGATCTCGCTGTACGTGCCATCGAGGTAGGTGT
>Ga0184609_10000398_pt1 | contig 12628 bp, 15 predicted proteins | sample PLM1_60_coex_FD_133165 | JGI IMG/M metagenome (GOLD analysis project Ga0184609, IMG submission 133165) | Groundwater sediment microbial communities from an aquifer in East River, Colorado, USA - PLM1_60_coex | ecosystem: Environmental > Terrestrial > Soil > Riparian zone | place: USA: East... | reverse complement strand
ACGCCCATGCCTCCGTCGGCCACGATCACGGGGCCGTTTGCGAGCCGTTCGACGAAGCGGTTGGCCACGCGGCCACTCTACTGTCCGAAAAAAGCCGTACGCCCCACCCTGGGAGGGGAGAGTTCCACCCTCCGCCCGCTGTGAGGCTAGCCCGTTGCGACGCACCGGTGCGTGACCAAAACGCGCCAATAGAGCCAGATCTCGCCTATAGCCCGCAGTCAACAAGCCCAGTCAACCCACAAAAGGGGATGGATCAAGCGACCCGTCGTCGCCCATGCTCCAACTACCGATTGGGCCCCGATGCGGCGGGGGCCAGATCGTAAAGAGAGCGGGCCCCGATGCGGCGTGGGCCATCTCTTTTGACCTTACTGCTGTTCTCTCCGGAGACGTTGAGCGGGGCCGGGCGGCGGCCCCGCTCGGCGACGTCCGCAGACGAAACGCTCAAGTCGCGGCGGCGTGATGCCGAAAGGGAATCGGACTCCTTTCAGCGCCCGGGACTGACGGCAAGCTTTCCTGCGGCAGGTGGAAGGGTTACGAGACAGCGGCGGGGATGACCCGCCGCTTCTCATTTCTCCACCGACGGTGACCGGACGGGACGCTTGCGCCGCGGACGCTCACGACCAGGAGGCAAGCCCGGTGCGTTCGGCCGCCCCGGGAAGTACTCGACGGGCGACTGCCGTCCGCGCGGCTGGGGATAGAGCCGCATCAATGCGCGCTCCTCTTCTTGGACACCGATCCGGATCGAGAGCCCGAGAGCGTCCAGATCGGGCGACATCAGCGGGTGGTCGTGCGTCCAGGTGCCGCTCGCCAGGAGGCGAGCGACGTCCCGTGCCCGCGCCGGGCTCATCCGGCGCTCGAGGAGCTTGGTCGCAAACGCCTCGACCTGCTGGAGCGCCTTCCAGGCGATGTCCCCGAGGATGAGCGTCTGGTCATCATGCGATCCGGGTCGCTCGATCGCGGCGAGGATCGAGGCCCCGGGATATTGGCCGAGCTGGGGGTCGATCGGGCCCAGCGCCGCATGCCGCTCGAGGACGATCTCGTCGGCGGCGAGCGCGATCATCGTCCCGCCGCTCATCGCGTAGTGGGGAACGACGGCTGTGACGGGCCCGTCGTGGTCGGCGAGGGCGGTGGCGATCTGGCTCGCGGCGAGCACGAGACCGCCTGGGGTGTGGAGGATGATCTCGATGGGGCGCCCAGCCGGCGTCTCGCGAATCGCCTGCAGCACACTCTCCGCGTCGTCGATGTCGATGTGGCGCATCAGCGGCAGGCCGAGCAGCGAGATCGTCTCCTGCCGGTGGATGAGCGTGATCACCGTCGCCTCGCGCTGCTTGGAGATCTTCTCCAGCGCGCGTCTCCTCATCGCCGCAAGCGTCGCCTGCTGGACCGCCGGCTGGAGTGCGGCGACGATGAAGAAGATCAACAGCAGGCTGTTGATGTCCAAGGCCGACCGACTCTACTCGGCGTCTGTATGGAGGATCCGGCCCTCCATGCCTCCGGCGACGGTCACGACCTGGCCGGTCACGTGCCCCGAAAGCTCGTCGGACGCGAGGATGACGACCTGCCGCCCGACGTCCTCGGGCTTGCCCACTTTCCTCAGAGGCATCGTCCGGGTCACGCGACGCACGAGGTCGGGATCGGTCAGCGTCGTCCGGGTCATCGGCGACTCGGTCCAGCCGGGAGCGACCGCATTCACGCGCCCCAGCGGAGCAATGCGGACGATCTCGTTCTTCAGGCTGAGCAGCAGGCCGTGGACGACCGCCGACTTCGCCGCCGCGTAATCGGCGTGGCCGGCCTCACCGAAGAGGCCCGCGGTCGACCCGACGAGGACGAGGCTACCGTGCCCGTTCCGCTCGACCTCGCGTAGGAAAGCACGCGCCGTAAGGAACGTCACCGTGAGGTTTCCGCGGAGCGTCTCTTCCCAGCGATCGAGAGAAAGCTGCCAGGCCGGGACGTCCTGCTCGGGCCAGCTCCCGGCGACCGCGGCGCAGACGTCCAACCCTCCGAGCTCCTCGACGACTCGCTCGAAGAGCGCGTCGACCTCGTCCTCGCGCGTGAGATCGGCCCCGAAGCAGGGCGCACCTCCGAGCTCCTCCGCTACGGACTGCACCCGCTCGCGGCCCGTGTTGTAGTGCAGGAACACCCGTGCGCCTTCTGCGGCGAATGCCCGCGCACAAGCCGATCCGATGCCGCCCGAAGCCCCTGTGACGAGCACCCGCTTTCCGCCCAGCCCGGTCTCCATCCGCCGGAGGCTACTTCCCTCCCAGCGCAGACTGCGCTTTGATTCCATTCATGGAAGTCTTGGAGACTGACGCGCAGCTGGTCGCACGTTGCCGCGCGGGCGATGAGGACGCCTGGCGCGAGCTCGTCGACCGCTTCTCGCGCTATGTCTACGCGATCATCGTCCAGGCGTTCCGTCTGCCCGAGCACGACGCCGAGGACGTCTTCCAAGAAGTGTTCACGCGCGCTTACGAGCAGCTCGACAAGCTCCGCGACGACGACGCGATCCGCCCGTGGCTAGCGCAGCTGACGCGGCGCCTCTGCATCGACACGCTGCGCTCCGGCGCCCGCGAAGGGCCCGGCGAGGAGGCTGTCTTCGAGCCCGCGGGAGTCGACGACACGATCGCTCAGCTGGACGAAGCGCTCTCGGTCCACGACGCGCTTTCCACGCTGCCCGGCAACTGCCAGGAGATCCTCGACCGCTTTTTCGCGCGGGACGAGAGCTACCGGCTGATCGGAGAAGCCCTCGACCTGCCCTCCGGCACGGTTGCCAGCCGGATTTCCCGCTGCTTGGTGAAACTCAGAACTGAGCTCGAGGGAAGAGATTCGGCCTCTGCGCCGTCTGGTGGTTGATTCGTTATGCCTGCCTACACCGAAGAAACCCTGGCTGAGCTACTTCGCACGCTTCCCGCGCCGGCACAGGCATGGGTCCACGCCGCGCAGGAGATCCCGCTCGCGCGCCGCGGTCTCGACGAGATCGTGGAGCGTGCCCGCGCCGACCGTGCCTTCCGAAACGCGCTGATCGCCGACCTGGAATTGGCGCTCGAGGCAGAGGGCTACGAGCCCGATCCCCTGCTCGTCGAGGCGCTGCGCGCACGCTTTCCCTCCTGAGGAGGGTCTGGCGAAACCCGGCTGTGCCGCCGGGCCGCGCTGCTCGCCCCGAGGCCGCGTCCTCAGTCGCCCCAATGCTGAAAAGCATTGGGGCTCCCTGCGTCCTTGCCTCGGAACGACCATCGCACCCCGGCGACGAGCGAGTTCCGCCAAACCCTCCTAGACTCGCCCCAGTGGCCGATCTGTTGGACGCCTCGCTCCGCGACTTCCTCGACACGCTCGCGGGTGAAGGCCCGGCGCCAGGCGGCGGATCGGCGGCCGCAGTCGTTGTGGCGATGTCGGCCGGGCTCGTCGGGATGGTTGCTCGCGCATCGAAGGGCCAGTGGGACGAGGCCGGTGGAGTGATCGGGCAGGCGGAGTCGTTGCGGGCACGGGTCGAGCCGCTCGCGCAGGCCGATGCCGACGCGTACATGCAGGCGCTGACCGCCCTGCGGGGGAACGGCGAAGTGGAGCCGCGCTACCGAGACATCAAGCTGCGCGAGGCGCTCGACCGCGCGGCCGACATCCCGCTCCAGATCGCCGAAGCGGGCTGCGACCTCGCCTCGCTCGCCGCGCTGCTCGTGGAGCACGGCAACCCCGAGGTGCGCGCAGACGCTGCGGTCGCGGCAGTGCTCGCCGAAGGCGGGACTCGTGCGGCAGCCAAGCTGGTCGCTATCAACCTCGGCACGAGCGACGACGACGACCGCGTCCGGCAAGCCCAGGCACTCCTCGAGCGGGCCGCCGAGGCGGCTCATCGCGCTTTGGCGGCCGCGGAGTAGAGTCAGCGCGATGGCGCAGCACGACCTTCGGCCAGCCTGGAGCCTCCCGGCCGGGGAGGCCAACAGGATCACTCTTCCCGTGGAATGGCCGGCTCAGGTCACGCGGGAGTGGGCGTGGGGAGACTCGACGGGTAAGGGCGTGTCCGTCTGCATTCTCGACAGTGGCGTCGACGAGGACCACGAGCTCGTCGGCAAGGTGAGCAGAGCCGTGGCGGTCTCACTGGACGCCGACAGACAGCCAGTCGTCGAGGAGGACACCGAGGGCGATCTCTGCGGGCACGGCACGGCCTGCGCCGGTGTCGTGCGCTCACTCGCTCCGGAGTGCGACATCGTCAGCGTTCGCGTGCTCGGTGCGGGGTTCACAGGATCAGGCGACATTTTGCTCGGGGGCCTGAAATGGGCGGTCGAGCAGGGCTTCGACGTCGTCAACATGAGCCTCTCGACGACGAAGCGCCACTTCGCCGGCATCCTGCACGAGCTCACGGATACGGCCTACTTCCGGCGCACGGTGTTGGTCGCCTCGGCGCACAACATGCCGGTCGAGAGCTACCCGTGGAAGTTTTCCTCGGTGATCTCCGTCGCCAGCCACGAGGAGCGTGATCCATTCATCTTCTTCTACAACCCCGATCCGCCGGTCGAGTTCTTCGCGCGCGGGGTCGACGTCGAGGTCGCCTGGGTCGGCGGTAGCAAGATCCGCTGCACAGGCAACAGCTTCGCGACACCGCACATGTCGGGCATCTGCGCGCTCATCCTCGGCAAGCATCCCGACCTGACGCCCTTCCAGTTGAAGAGCGTGCTCCACCTGACGTCGACGAACGTGGGGAGTGGTGGCGTGTGAGCGACGAGCTGAGGGCAGCGGTCGCGGCGGGGGTCTCCGGCTCCGAAGAGGGCTATCGCTCGCTTCTGCAGTCGGTCGTCGAGGTTGCGCGGGCGATCTTCGGGGCCAAGGCGTCGTCGGTCTTCCTGCTCGACGAGGAGACGGACGAGCTCGTTTTCGAGGCAGTCGCGGGTGAGGGCGCGGAGACCCTCGTCGGCCAGCGCTTCCCGTCGAGCCAGGGCGTTGCCGGCTGGGTGCTTGTCACCCGCCAGCCGCTCATCATCGAGAACGTGACCGAGGATCCCCGCTTCGCCAAGGAAGTGGCCGAGAGCACCGGCTATGTGCCGGAGGGCCTGATGGCGGTGCCGTTGCTCCACGAGGAGCAGGCGCTCGGGGTGCTGGAAGTGCTCGACCGGCCCCAGCGAACGCAGTTTTCACTCGTCGAGATGGACCTGCTCGGGCTCTTCGCGAACCAGGCGGCGATCGCGCTCGACTTGCTGCGGCGCGCGCGGAAGGCCGAGGCGGTTCTCGGGTCGAGCGTGGAGGGCGCCGGGATCGTCGCCCAGCTCGCGGCGACGGTCGAGTCGCTGGAGGACGAGCGGCGCGCGGCCGGCTTGAAGCTGCTCGCGGCGCTCGAGGAAGTGCTCAGAAACGACGAGGGCGGCTTCTAGCCGCCCTCGTTACGAAGCTTCTTCGACGCGATCAGTCGTTGACTGGGCGATCGTTGACCGGCCTGTCGCCGAGCATGTGCGCCTCGACATCGTCGCCCTCGTCGTCCCGGGCAGCTTCTGCGCTGTCGGAACCTGGGCGGTCACCCAAGCTGTGGGCCTCGACGTCGTCCGTACCGGCCTCGCGCTCGTCGCTCCCGTACTCGCGCTCGTCTGTGCCTGACATCTGTTTCCTCCTTCTGGTCCGCATCCTACGGCGGAACGGTTACGCCCCACTAGACGGTGGGCGTCCACGAAATCTTCCCTGCTTCCCTATGAAAACTCAATAGCGACTGTAATCCTGCTCCCGTGCGGCAGCGGCTACGGGAGTCAAAAGAGGCGTTTGCCGCTGTTTTTTCGAATCCTGCGCTGCGGCTCGTGGAGCTCAGCTGGACGCTTTCGGTCACCGCGTATTGGGTGTTCATCGTCGCTCTCTCGTTGTTCGCCTACGAAGCAGGTGGCGTGGCAGCGGTCGGCGTGGTCGGTCTGATCCGCGTCCTACCGTCGGTGGTCGCTGCGCCGTTTGCGGCCTTGCTTGGCGATCGCTACCCGCGACACCGGGTGCTCTTCCTCGCCAACGTCGTGCGCACGGCGCTGATCCTCGCGGCGGCCGCGGTCGCGCTGCTCGACGTCCATGTCGCCGCGATCTACGCCCTGACCGCGTTCGTGGGTCTGATGCAGTCGATCTTCCGCCCGACCCAGGCGGCGCTCCTGCCCTCGCTCGCGCGCTCTCCGGAGGAACTGACCGCGGCGAATCTGGTGCTGACGACGATCGAAAGCGTCGGCGTCTTCCTGGGGCCGGCGGTGGGTGGCGTAATGCTCGCGGTGACGAGCACCGACGCCGTCTTCGTCGCGTCGGCGATCGCGTTCCTGTTCTCGGCATTGCTGCTGGCCGGCGTCCGGCCGGAACGAGAGCCGGACCGCGCACCGCTGAAGACGGGGCTCCTGCGGGAGAGCTTCGCCGGGTTCTCGACGATCGCGCGCGACTCGCGCTTGCGTCTGATCGTCGGGCTCTACGGAGCGCAGACGCTCGTCGCCGGCGCACTCAACGTGCTGCTCGTCGTCGTCGCGCTCGAGCTGCTGGACATGGGCGAAGCGGGGATCGGGTTCCTGAACTCGGCGGTCGGGGTCGGCGGCCTGCTCGGCGGGTTCATAGCGCTGGCCCTGCTCTCGCGGAACAAGCTGGCGTCCGACTTCGCGGTCGGCCTGGTGCTCTGGGGACTGCCGATCGCGCTGATCGGGATCTTCCCGGACCCTGCCCTGGCATTGGTGTTGCTCGGCGTCGTCGGGGTCGGAGTCACGCTCGTCGACGTCGCGGGCCTGACGCTGCTGCAACGGGCCGTCCCCGACGAGGTGATGACGCGGGTCTTCGGAGTGGTGCAGAGCGTCTTCGTCGGAACGCTCGGGCTCGGGGCGATCATCGCGCCGCTCCTGATCGGGCTCTTCGACGTTCGCGGCGCGCTCATCGCGTCCGGATCGCTCCTCCCTGCTCTCGCCGTCATCTTCTGGCGCCGGCTCCTGGCCGTGGACGGCGATACGCTCGCGCCGGCCGAGCTCGAATTCCTCCGCCGGCTCGCCCTCTTCCGGCCGCTGCCGCCGGCCACGCTCGACCACCTCGCCTCGGTTCTGATCGCGGTCACGGCGACGGACGGAGACGAGATCATCCGCCAGGGAGAGAGCGGCGACCGCTTCTACGCGATCGCCAAGGGTCAGGTCGACGTCACGTCGGACGGCCAGCACGTGGCGACGCTCGGCGAGGGGGACTACTTCGGCGAGATCGCCCTCCTGCGCGACGTGCCGCGCACGGCGACGGTCACGGCCAAGGGCGACGTCGAGCTCTATGCGCTGGAGCGCGACGAGTTCCTCGGCGCCGTCACGGGCCACGCCGAGAGCGCCGAGGCGGCCGACGCGGTGATCGCAACCCGGCTCGCGGGCGTACGCTCTGGCGTCGCCTCGGTTTAGTGACACGGGGGGAACCCCTGGTTCCCCCGTGAGCCCCCTCCTTGCGTGCGGTTGCTCGACATGGCGGGTTTCAGGAGCCGGCGACTGCAGGCTGTGGCTCGAGCGTTCTCCTCTCCTCTGTGGGCCTCCCGCCGGGCGAAGCCCGGCTCCGGCGGCCTTTCGTAGTCGCTCTCGGAGAGGACTTCTGCGGAGCTGACTGCGGTTTAGCGAGGCTTCGTTAGACCGTCAGCTACCGATCCCACTCGAATCGCCAATCCCTGGTTTAGGTCAGCCCCTTCTCGCGCAGCTCTGCGAGGGCCTCTGGCGACTTGTCGAGGTCGAGGCCCATCCCGCGGAGGATTTCAGGCGCCTTCGTGAACTGGATCCGCCGGTACTCGACGACCTGGAAATGGTTGCCCCAAAGATCGAGGAAGTCGAGCCCGCGCCCAGGGAGGATGCGGGCGCCGGCCTCTTCCAGCGAGTGCCGGGCGGCGTCGAGATCGTCGACGACGAGCCCGATGTGCCGGTGCGAGTCGGGCTCCTGCGTGCGGCCGGCCGCCAGCGCGATGAACTGGTCGCCCATGTCGATAAAGGCCATGCCCCGTCCGCGGCCGCGCAGCGTGAAGTCGAAGATCCGTCCGTAGAAGTCGAGCGCCTCGTCGATGTCCCCGACCTCCACGGCTACGTGGTTCACACCGACCAGTCGAGCGCGCTTCGCCATCGCTTGATCACGATAATCCTCCAGATGGAACCTGTGAACCTCTTCGACGTCGAGCTGACGCGCGACGACGACGATCCGCCGGGCTACGAGGCGGGTTACGTCCGCCTGGGCCCTCAGCTCGGCTCAGAGCGCCTCGGCGCGACTATCTACGAGCTGGCACAGGGCAACAGCAACTGTCCGTACCACTACGAATACGGGAACGAAGAGTGGGTGCTCGTGCTCTCCGGGAAGCTGACCGTGCGGCACTCGGAGGGCGAGACGGAGCTCGGCCCTGGCGACCTGGCCTCGTTCCCGGTCGGCCCGGCGGGCGCGCACAAGCTGACGAACAAGGGCGCTGAGCTGGTGCGGCTCGTCATGTTCTCGACGAAGGTCGACCCGAGCATGGCCGTCTACCCGGACAGCGACAAGATTGGCGCCTGGCCCGCACCAGGTGGAGGCGACGACAAGCTCATGGTGAGGCGCGAGAGCAACGTCGACTACTGGGACCGCGAGGTCGACTGAGCTTCAGCGCTCTGTCGGCTCGAGCAGGCCGGAGCGGGCGAACGAGTAGAAGGCCAGGTACGTCGCAGCCAGGAAGACGGTGAACACCACGGTCACCGCCACCGCGTGCGGATACGCGAGCGGGTTCGCGATCCCCGTCCACACGTCGCCGAGCACCCGCTCGGGTTGCACGATCAAGTCCCAGGAATTCCAGCGCAGGTAGCGACCGAGGTAGACGCCGAGCGAGCTGAGCGCCAGGACCGCGAAGGCGAAGAGCCACGCATTGAGAGCGCCCACCAGCCGTCGAGCGACTGCCTGCATGAGGTAGAGCGAGACGAATCCAAGCGCCAATCCCACCGAGGCAGCGGCGCCGACCAGGATCGCGTCGCCCCAGATCGGCACTCCGGACCAGGTGCGGATGTGCTTGATGTCGGTGACGATGTACGGCGCGTTCGGAAAGAAGATCAACCAGAGCACGCCGCCGGCGACCAGGGGGAAGCGGGCCGCACCGCGCCGGAAGCCGTCGTAGACGGCGAGTGCGAGTGCGAACGGGATCCAGGCGAGGAAGAGATTCCAGATGAGGGCGCCGTAATTGAGATTTCCCGTGTAGAGGATCCGGACACCGACCATCGCGTAGACGAGGAGCGTGAGCCCGAGCAGCGACGCGAGTATGCCGAGGCGTCTGTCGCTCATCCGTCGCAGGGTAGCGGAGGCTCCGAGAAATCCCGAGGACACAGCCAACCTTGACTGCCCGCCGCAGGTAGTAGAGGATCGGGATCGAGCAAAGGCAACGAAGGGAGCATCCTGAGTAACCTCGGGAGCTCGACACCGTTGCTGCGGTGGCGTTCGTTCTCGAAGCGAGAACTCCAGGCTGTCCGCTCACCCTCTGTTTCGCCTTCACGCCTGACCGGACGGCCGCGAGCTCCGCCTGAGCGGCTGGCAATGGACTCAGCCAGCTGCGAAGGGAGGCCCATGGGAAACAACGCGATCGTCGAGGCGAAGGCACGCCACGAGGCGGACCTGCTCGCGCTCCCCAACGTGACCGGAGTCGGGATCGGGGAACGCGACGGGAAGCCCGTGATCAAGGTTTTCGTGACCGAGACGTTGCCGGAAACCGACCTCGCTCCCGAGGAGCGAGTGCCGGAGTCGCTCGACGGCTATGAGGTCGACGTCGAGGCGATCGGCTTCGTCGAAGCCCAAGAGGAATAAGGAGGTACGAGAGATGGCAGAGCAAGAGAAGATGGAGCTCACGACCGACGCTGCCGTGAAGATCGAGGGCGCTCAGCGGCAGGCGGTCACGGAGTTCCTGAACCCCGAGCAGCCGCTGGCGAACGTCGTCGGCGTCGGCTCGGGCATCAAGTGGACAGACGGGGAACCGACCGGCGAGCCGGCCGTCCTCGTCCTAGTCAGCCACAAGATCGGAAAGGACGAGCTCATCAAAGAGGAGCTCATCCCGCCCAAAATGGGCACGGTGAAGACGGATGTGCTCGAGATTGGCTTCCCAATCGCGCAGCAATTCCTCCGTCCCACCGCTCCGCTGAGGCCGGGCCACACGGCAAGGCCGGCCATCGACGGCAATGGCTCACCGACGCCGACGCCGATGCTCGAGGAGGAGGAGTACACGGCGTTCGCCGAGGCGCTCATGCTGGCCCGCCGTGCGCGGCCCGCGGAGGGCGGCTACTCGGTCGGCCATTACGCGATCACCGCCGGCACGCTTGGCACATGCGCCTACGACATCCTTCCCGGCGGCTCGACCGGGAGCCCGCCGGGGCACGGAGTCGGGATCCCGCCCCAGACCTACATCCTCTCGAACAACCACGTGCTCGCGAACACAAACGCCGCGCAGCCCGGCGATCCGATTCTCCAGCCTGGCCCGTACGACGGGGGTACCGATCCTGCCGACCGGATCGCCACGCTCACCCGGTTCGTGCCGATCACGCTGGAGCCGCCGACTCCGCGCAACCTGCACAGGAACGTCGTGGACGCGGCAATCGCGCAGGGCCAGTTCCACGATCTCGACCGTGAGGTCTACTGGATCGGGTACGTTCGCGGCTGGCGGCGCAAGGCGAATGTCGCGGTAGGCTCGATCGTCCAGAAAACAGGGCGGACGACGAGCTACACCACCGGCAGAATCACCGCGATCAACGCCACCATCGACGTTGGCTACGGCGGCGGCCGGGTCGCTCGGTTCCTCGACCAGATCGTCACGACCAACATCTCGGCCGGCGGAGACTCGGGCTCGCTCGTCCTGAGCCTGGACAACATTGCGGTGGGACTTCTGTTCGCCGGTTCTTCGGTTGCCACGATCGTCAACCAGATCGAGAACGTCCGGTCCTTCCTCCGTGTGGAGGTCGCCCAGAAGATCCTCTAACCCTCACCGTTCTCGACTCGAACTCGGGGCGCCGCGCCCGATCGCGATCGGTCGGGCGCGATGTCCTCGCTTGTGCTAGTCGATAACGATCGCCGTTGTGCCCGGCCGTCCGAGCCGCCAGTCGGCGAGGCGGAAGTCGAGCTCGAACCGAGCCGTGTCATACGGAAGCCCGTGCGAGAGTGAGACTGCGACGACGTTCGTGCTCGTCTTGACTACGTCGCAATCATTGCGCCGCAGGTACGCGGCGAGATCGTTGGTCAGCGCGGGATTGCTAACTCGGATTCTCATAGTCGGCAGGTGAGTCGTTGATTTGGGCCTGGTAGACCGTTTCTCACCGTGGTCGAGGTCGAGTGTGCTGTCAAGGGGGGACGGAACGCGCTGAGCATTCGCCGCTGGCTGTCGGTGAGTCGGCGGTCCCGCGGTCGAACCAGCGCCGCTCACAGCCATCCCCACCTCGGCGTTGCCGCAGCGACCAAGACGCTCGACCAGCGTCCATTCGCCGACTTGCTCTCCGAGCTTCGAGACGCGACGCTCATCGCCCCAAACCCCGCCTCGACAAGGTTCGCGGCTGCCTTCTTCCCGTTCGAGCTTGAGCACGAAGGCCATTCGGTCTCCGTTCATGATCGGCTGGGACCGAGCGCCACGGTTAGCGTATCGCAGAGGAGCTGGGGCGAGCCGAACGCAGCGGCGCGAACCTGTGGAAGATCATGTGGCGCAGCACCGTCCGGTGAATAGACGGCTTCACAAGGAAAGTGGTTCACATGAGGCGCTCGGTCAACACAGTTCTCATCGTCGTCGTGGCCTCGATGGCACTGCTTGCTCCCACAGCGGTGGCGACACCAGCGGCGCCGCCGCAACCGCCCCAGGCCTCCACGCTTCCCACGTACTACGAAGGATGCACCGACTGGAACTTGCAGTCGTCGTATCCCATGAGCGCAGACCACCCTGAATGGGTGTTCTCCTGCTGGTGGGGGGACAACTACTCGGAAGAGAACTGGACAGGGTGGCGCGCACACGACTTGTACTACTGGAACGCGGACTCCTCCCAGGTGATGTGGTACGGAGCCAACGTGATCGACTTGGAAAACTGGTGGTTCTGGGACTGCATCCTCTACCCCGACGGCATAGGCATGTGCGACGCGTGACGTGATGCGTACACGCATGCATCACCGACAACGCCACCCGCTTGACTGAAAAGCGGCCGGCGGCGAGCCGAACGCCGCGGCGCTAATAGCCCCGCCACACGCCGAGCCGCGGACCCGCTGATCCGGCCTTGCCAGCGTCGCGGGGGTCCCCCGCCGGGTCGCGCGCGAGTCTCGGCCGCTTCGAGGCGATCCGGTCCGAGTTCCACACCTGAGCGCAGCCCTTTTGCAGCCACGCTCCCAGAGGGCCTCGGGCGGAAGCGACTGGCACCTGAGCGAGAAGACCCACGCCGGAGCGGGACTTTCGTGAGGTGGGCGGTGCCGGGCTCGAACCAGCGACCCCCTGCTTGTAAGGCAGGTGCTCTCCCAACTGAGCTAACCGCCCATGCCCCCAGCGGGATTCGAACCCGCGCGACGGCCTTGAAAGGGCCGCGACCTGGACCGCTAGTCGATGGGGGCCTGGCGCGGCCAGTGTATCGGCGAAAAGGCGGCGATACACTCGAATCGCGGGCCGGTAGCTCAGTTGGTAGAGCAGGGGACTTTTAATCCCAAGGTCACAGGTTCGATCCCTGTCCGGCCCATT
>Ga0184609_10000394_pt1 | contig 12672 bp, 4 predicted proteins | sample PLM1_60_coex_FD_133165 | JGI IMG/M metagenome (GOLD analysis project Ga0184609, IMG submission 133165) | Groundwater sediment microbial communities from an aquifer in East River, Colorado, USA - PLM1_60_coex | ecosystem: Environmental > Terrestrial > Soil > Riparian zone | place: USA: East... | reverse complement strand
CGGCCGCCGCGCTGCCGCCGATCATGTCGTCCTGCCCGGCGACGGTGTCCACGCCCTCGAGGTCACCGACCGGGCTGGCCGCGCCCGGCCAGCCCGGGTCGGCCAGCGGGATCACCGTGGTCTCGCTGGATGCCGCGTCCAGCGCGAGGTCACCGCGCTGCACGTCGCCGCCGCCGTTGCCCTCCAGGTAGTCGGCCTGGCCATGGCCGGACATGAAGTCGCCGCCGTCCTGGCCCCACAGCACGTCAACCCCGGAGCCACCGGAGATCCGGTCGTCGCCGAACCGGTCGGCCGGCGGCGGGGTGAGCAGGCTGCCCTGACCTGGGCCGTTGCGCAGGTCGTAGCGCTGCACCAGGCGCGGGGTGATCGGCACTCCACCCGAGGTGGCCAGCCGCTGGGTGGCCCTGGTCGGCGACTGGCCGGCCGCCGGCCGCAGCACCACGCCGTTGTCGCCGGTGGCCACGTCGTCACCGGGGCCGCCGTACACCGCGTCGGCGGCATCAAGCTGGCCGGCGGTGGCGTCGCCCGAGCCGGAGAGCGCAGTGCTGCTGCCGCCGACCAGGTCGTCGGCGCCCCCGTCACCCTCGATCCAGTCCACGCCCTGGCTGCCTTCGACGTAGTCGTCGTCGGCGTCGCCCTTGGCCCGGTCCGCGCCGGCCTGGCCGTACAGCACGTCCAGGCCGTCACCGCCGGACATCAGGTCATTGCCCGAGGTGCCGGCGGTCGGGGACAGGCCGAGGTCGAGCAGCGTCACCGAGTGCCCCGAGGCGAAACCGCGCTGCCTGGTCACCGGCGTGGTGAGGGCCGGGTCGGCCACCACGGCCAGGATCGCGTTGTCACCGGTCATCAGGTCCGGCCCGGCGTCGCCGAAGAGGAAGTCACCGGCGTCCGGGCGGCCGACCCCCGCGCTGGCCTGCTGGAAGGACCCGCCGACGATCTGGTCCTCACCGGCGTTGCCGTGCACGGTGTCGATGGCGTTGTTGCCCTCCAGGTGGTCATTGGCGTCGTTGCCGTTGATGATGTCGTTGCCCAGCCCGCCGTACGCGGTGTCCTCGTCGGCGCCGCCGTGGATGAAGTCCCCGGCGCCCGCGGTCGGGATGGTGCCGGCCAGGTCGAACGGGATGATCGGCGCGGTGGCCGTGCCGTTGTCGCCGATCAGCGTGTCGGTGCCGGCATCGCCGTAGAGGGTGTCCCCGCCGCTGTCGGCCCGCCCGGCGAACCGGGTGCCGCCGTAGAGCAGGTCGTTACCCGGACCGCCGGTTTCCCAGTCCGACTGGTCGTTGCCCTCGACGACGTCGACCTCGGTACCGCCGTACAGGAAGTCGTTGTCGTTGTTGCCGAACACGAAATCGATGCCGGCGTCGCCGTACTCGGTGTCGATGCCGCTGCCGCCCCACAGCGAGTCGCCGTCGGCGCCGCCGCGCAGCACGTCGTCGCCCTGCTGGCCGCAGCCGAGGTCGTTCGCGCCGAACAGGTCGGCCATGTCGTTGGCGCCGCCGGCCGACACGGTGTCCACGCCAGCACCGCCGAGGATGCGGTCGTTGCCGTCGAGGTTGCCCGCACCAGGCGGCCCGCTGGTGCTCTCGGCGACCGGGTCGGACGCGGCCGGGCTGCCGGCCACGCACTTCTCGGCGTCGATGCGCTTGTCGCCGAAGATCGTCGCCGGGCCGTCGCCGCCGATGATGTGGTCGTTGCCGAGGCCACCGACGAGCGTCTTGGTGTTCGGCGCCACGCCGGCCGGCAGCGGCAGCTTGGTGACCGTCCGCTTCGGGCCGAAGATGCCGTCGGTGCCCTCGACGCCGGAGACGTCGGCCGGCTCGGCGATCACGTAGTCGTCGTTCGGACCGCCGTACACCTCGTCGGTGCCGTAGCCGCCGAGCAGCACGTCGTTGTTCGCGCCGCCGCGGATGGTGGCCTTGCGGTCCGGCTGGGAGTGGCTGGTCACCAGGTCGATCCAGGTGCTGCCGAACACGTTGTCCGCGCCGAGGCCGGTGTCCACCACGTTCGGGAAGTTGGGGTCGGACTCGGTGTCGGCCGGGCCGTCCGCGTCCACCTGCATCGCCGGGTCCTCGCCGGCGGTGTAGATGGTGTCGGCGTTGGACCCGCCGGTGATCTTGTCACCGCCGTTGCCACCGACGATCGTGTTGGACTGGGCCGTCAGCGTGCCGTCGGGCGCGTCGGTGGCCACCCCGATGGTGTCCCGGCCGCCGTTGCCGAGGGCCTTGTTCGCGCCGAGGCCGAGGCCGATGGTGTCGTCGCCCTCGTTGCTGCCAGCGGCCTGGGTCGTCGGGTCCGGGATGGTCTCCCAGTCGAAGACCTCGACGTCCTTGGTGCCGCCGCCGTCCTGGGCGTTGTGGGTGATCGTGCGCGTCTTGGTGGCCGAGCCGAGCGAGGCGTCGCCGGTCACCCGGTCGTCACCGTTGCCGACCGTGATGGTGTCCTTGTGGGCACCGCCGGCCACCCAGGCCTTGGACGCCGCGCCGCCGGTGTCGCCGGTGACGATGATGTCGTCGCCGCCGTAGCCGTCCACATAGGACAGTGCACGCCCGGTGGTGATGGTGTCCCCGCCCGAGCCGCCGATGACCACCGCGTCCTTGTCGAAGACCGTCGGCGTGTTGCCGGCGTTCTGGCCGGTCTCCTTCTTGCCGTCGCCGATGAAGGTGATCACCATCGGCTTGGTGTAGACGGCGCCGGGGCTGCCGTCGCCCCTGCCGTCGATGACGACCCGCTTGAGGTTCGGGTCGAGGTACTCGCGGCGCTCGCCGAGCATCTCCAGGGCGAAGCCGTCGAAGCCGCCGTCGGAGCCGGTCAGGTCGCCCGGCTTCTGCGCATAGTGCAGCGAGATGACCTTGACGGTGTCCTCCTCGACCGACGCCGCGGTGTTGCCCCACCCGGTGCCGCGGAAGCTCTCACCGCCGAACGCCCCGGCGTACACCACCAGGGTGTCGCCGATCGTGCCGCCGAGCTTCGGCGGCGGTGGTGCGCAGTCCGGTGCCACCGAGAAGTCGAGCAGGGTGACGTCGGCCAGCGTGAAGCTGAACGACACCGAGAACGGGCCGACCCCGATCTCGATGTACACCCGCAGGAAGAGCGACAGCTGGCCGCTCACGGTGAACAGGCACAGCGGGTTGTTCAGCGCCGCGTGCAGGAACTCGCTGACCCGGAACTTGCCGTCGTCGTTCGGGTCGTTCCAGTAGAAGGCGATGGTCAGGTGCAGGCCGCCCTCGATGCCCACGGTGATGATCACCGCGCTGACCGCGGCGCCCGCGGCGATCTCGCCCTCCAGCTGGACCACCGCCGCCGGCGCGCCGCTGTCGTCGACGGTCTTGAAGAACAGCCCGTCCAGCACGTCGAGCACGCCGATGTCCTGGCCGTTCTGCGCCGCCTCGACGGCCTTGCGGATGCCGTAGGTGTCCAGCCCGGCCCTGATGTGCAGGGTCACCGATGCCGAGCCGGCCAGCGTGACGAACACCGGCGGCGGGGCGTACACCGGGCCGAACGCCTGCCGCCAGCTGAAGCCCAGCGTCAGCGGGCCGGAGTCGAACTCCACCAGGGTGATGTCGCCACCCATCAGCAGGTTGAACGCCGAGCCGGGGTTGTCCAGGATCGGGAATTTGAAGCCGGACTTCTCCGCGTCGCCCTCGTCCGCGGTGACGCTGTTGCCGGAGACCCCACCGAAGATCGGGATGCCGGCGGCCGCCGGGTTGTCGTTCTTCTGGTTGAGCGCGTTCTTCACCGTCGCGCCGTTGGCCGGGGAAGTCGACTGGTACATCTTGTCCGCGGTCGTCGGCGAGTTGCTGGTGTTTAGCGCCTTCTCGCCGCTGATCACGAAGCTGCCCAGCGGCACGTAGCAGTCGTTGGACGCGCTCGGCGAGCAGGTGGGCAGCCGGTTGATGAACTCGAGGATCGCCTTGACGGTGTCGACGAAGTCGAGCTTCGGGCCGCCGACAAGGGTGCTGAACGCCTGGGCGAGCGTGACGAGCGTGACGTCGTCCCCGCCGGCCATCCGGCTCAGGTCGGACAGCACCGGTATCGGCGCGTACAGGGTGTCGATGACCGGCTGGATCGGCCCGGTGACCCGCTTCATCTCCTTGACCACGTCGCCGAGCAGGCCCTCGAAGAAGGTGCCGGCGCTGATGCCGACGTCGAGGAACGCGATGTACGGCGGCGGTGCGGCCTCCGGTGCCTGGTTGTTGAACGCCCACTCGAGCTGGAAGTTCGCGCGCACGCCGGGGAACGCGGAGTCCACCACGGCCTCGACGATCCAGTCCAGGTGGAACGCGCCGGCCAGGGACACCCCGAACAGCTCGCTGATCGACTTGCTGCCCAGGTCGGCGATCGTGAGCTTGGCGTTGAGGTTCTCGTTGCAGCCCGGGTTCTCGGTGCCGAGGAAGCAACCGGCCTCGTTGGCGGTGGACTTCAGGTCGATCTGGAACGCGCCGGCGAACAGCTTCTGGCTGGGGTTGTGCCCGGCGCCGGTCGCCTTGTTGATGTTGATCTTGATGAAGGCCAGCTCGGCCACCATCGAGGCGGGCAGGTCGAAGCCGAGGCCGAGCTGCAGCTCTGGCCGTGGCAGGTTGGTCGGACCCCACGAGTCGTGGGTATTGATGAAGAACCCGTCGGTCTTGTTCAGGCCGAGCCGGAAGTGCAGCGCGAAGCCGACGTCGTAGTGGATGCCGTTGGTGCCGTCCTTGCCCTGGCGCAGCGCCAGTCCGGGGATGCCGATGTCGAGCGGGATGTCGCCGCTGATGCACGGCTTGGGCGCACCGGTGCTGTCGCAGCCGTTGGCCACCGACACGATGCCGCGCACCGCGTTGAACTCGAGGACCACGCCGTCGATGAACTCGAGCGGGCACGGGTCGAGCTTGGGCTCCTGGTTCACCGGGGTGTAGGCGGTGGTGGTGCCGCCGTGGTCGTCGTAGGTCAGCACGTTGCCGAGCTTGATCAGAAGTTTGAACTCGGTGTCGCCGGGGCCCTTGCGCAGGACCTTGTACCCGGACGCGTGGTCCGCCCCACCCCAGTTGAGGGTGTTGTAGTTCTCGCCGCCGAGGTTCAGGGCGCCGGTGGCGGAGCCGATGCCGCTCCACACGGTGTCCCCGGCGGTGCCGTCGCCGGTGCCCTGGTAGGCGACGATCCGGTACTCCCATGTGGTGGTCTCTTGGGGCGGATCGGTGACCTGGATGTGCGGGGTGACGGTCGGCGTGCCGGCCGGGTGCAGCGTCTCGGTGCAGGTGAAGTCCACGGTCAGCTCGGTGGCCGCGATGTCCACGGTGGCCAGCGCGGTGGCGAGCTGGGCGTTGATGAAGTCGCGGAACTGGGTGGCGTTGGCCGGCCGGCCGCCGCCGGGGAGCTGGTTCCAGATCGAGTTGCGCAGCGTGGTGCGCATGTCGCCGATGAAGTCGGCGCCCTGCTGCAGGTCGTCGCCGATCAGCGGCAGCTTGCCCTGGAAGCTGGCGACCCGGAACGCGGTCTCGATGGCGGCCAGGTAGCCCTCGATGCCGTCGCCGAAGTTGCCGAAGTCCAGGATCGCGTTGGCGAGCTGGGTGCCGAGGTCGGGCGGCAGCTCGAACTCCTGCTTGGTGTCGTCCGGCGGTGGCAGGGTGTCGTTCAGGTCGAGCAGGTCGGCGGGGTTGGTCGAGTCGGGCACCCGCAGCGCGATCTGGCCGATCGAGACCCAGCCGTTGTCCGCGCCGGTGTTGTTCAGGTAGAGCGGCAGCTTGCCGCAGACCATGAGCGGGGTCTGCAGGCCCTCGCCGCAGTCCACGGTGCCGTTGGTGGCGTTGAAGTTGACGTCGACCGCGCCGATGAAGCTGCTGAACGACACCGGCGTGTTCGGGGCCGCACCCGGCTTGGACAGCGCCAGGCTGAGGTCCGCCTTGGCCTGCGCCTTCTCGGCCGCTGGTGCGCCCGGCGTCGGGTTACCCAGGGCGATGGACAGCGGGCCGATCACACCCTTGACCACGCCGTCGGCGAGCACCGCCCTGGCACCCACGCTGATCAGCGAGTCCTCCAGCACCTTCAGCGCGGCGCCGTCGGCCGGGCCGTCGCCGGGCGCCAGTGGGATCGCCAGGCCGACCTTGATCTGGCCGGTGACGTCGACCTGCGCCATGCCGGTGGCCTGCGCGCCGCCGAACGTGCGGTCGCTGCCGTTGATGCTGCCGAGGGACAGCCGGATCGGGGAGGCCGCCCGGTAGTCGCGGTGCCAGTCCACCTCGAGGATCAGGTTCGGCGCGCCGCTCACCTCCAGGTAGCGGAACTTCACCGCGTCGGTGCCAAGGGTGTGGTTGAGGATCTTGATCGCGTCCTGGATGTTGTCCGGGGCCAGCGCGAGCAGCTGGTCGGTCGCGTCGTCCAGCGCGGAGCGCATCGCGTACGGCGTGCCGGCGGTCGGCGTCGAGTCCCAGTTCTTGGTCATGGTGAGGGTCTTGCCGTCGTCGGAGACGTCCTTGACGATGCCGACCTGGGTGCCGATGACCACCGAGCGGCCCTCGAGGTTCTGCGGGAACAGGTTGTCGCCGCTGCGGCTGGTGTCAACCAGCGTGTTGGCGCCGTAGCTGACCCCGGTGCCGGCGTTGGACTCGTCGCTGAGCAGCAGCTCGCGTAGCGACTTGCCGAGCCCGGGGATGTCGGTGTCGAACACGCTGGAACCGGCGCCGGTGTTGGCGGCGGCGAGCTGCTTGGACAGCGTCTGCAGGGTCTTGATCAGCGCGGTGAACAGCGCCTTCGGGTCGTTGGCGTCGAAGTCGAGCCGGAAGATCTCGGACAGGTCACTGGTGTTCAGGTCCAGGCTCGCCGGGTTGGTGATGTCGGCCCACTTGGCGGTGAACTTGGTGGTGGCGCCGGCGGGCAGGAAGTTCTGCGCGTCCGGCAGCGAGACGGTGACGTCGGCGTAGGCGCGGACGTTGAGGTGCGCGTCCAGCAGCGCTGCCGGGTCGTCGACCAGCTTGCGGAACAGCTCGGACAGCCGCAGGTCGTGCTGATCGTCGCCGAGCTGTTTGAGGCCGACGGAGACCATGTTGCCGGTCGGCGTGCCGGCCGGGCAGGTGTCGCCAAGGGAGGAGTTGCAGACCTTCATGCTGCCGGTGAGCCGGACCTTGAAGAAGCCGGCGTTGGCGGTGAGGTCCACTTGTGTGTCGATCGGGAAGTCCGCGGTGAACAGCGACGAGCCGGTGCGGATCAGCACCCGGTCGGTGTTCAGCGGCAGCGACGGCACCACGGTCTGCAGCGGGCCGTCGGTGAGCGTGAACGGGCAGGGTTCGGTGTTGCCGAGGAAGCCGATGCAGTCGTTGCCGGTCCTGGGGTCCTGCAGGTCCAGCACCAGGGTCAGGGTGGCCCGGTAGGACGGGGTGACCTTGGCGAAGGTCTGGTCGGCGTTGGCGTTGAGGATGCCGTGGCCGCTGCCGTCGTCCAGGCCGTTGGCGAAGCTCACCGCGCCGACGTGCGGCTCGGCTCCGGCGATGACGTACGGCGTGGTGTTGGCCGGCTGGCCGCCGATCCAGTCGGTCTTCAGGGTGATCGTGTCGGCGGTGTTGCCGGCCACCTCGCCGGCGGAGTTGCCGGCGACCACGCGCCGCCCGAGCCACTGGTTCCCGGTCCAGCCGGCATTGCTGACGGTGAGCGTGTTGTGCCCGTACTGGGCGCCGGTGCCGGAGGCCTCGATGCTGACCGGGTCGAGGTCGACCGGGCTGGCCGGCGCGGACTTGGTCATGGTGGCCGTGAAGCTGAGCTTGCTGGACCCGGTGTCCCAGTCGAGGTTGCTCAGGTCGATGTCGGCGGCGTCCTGCAGCTTCTTCAGCAGGTCCTGCAGCGAGGTGAAGGTCGGCTTGCCGGCCTGCGCGGGGTCGGTGACGCCGGTCTGGAAGCCCTGCTGGCCGGGCGCCGGGACGGTGTTCGCCGCGAGGAACGACTTGAGCGATTCGTTGATCTTGATGGCGTCCGCCAGGGTGCCCTTCATGAACGGCAGGTCGAGGTCACCGACCAGCGGTAGCGGGCCGTTGCCGTCGGGGTCGAACTTCGACTTCTGGATCGCGGTGATGCTGGCGACGACCTGGGCCAGCCCCTCGGCGAGATCCTGCAGGCTCATGTTCTGGAACTTGCCAACGGTCGCGGCCAGGTCGGGGGCGCTCACCGTGGGAGTGCCGGTGCCGATGTCGTTCCAGTCCACCTGGACGGTCGCCGTGATGTCGGTTGGCAGGTCGGCGGGTATCCCGGCGGCCGCCGCGCCGAGGTGGAAGGTGGCGTGCACCGAGCCGCGCGAGTTGGGGTCGGTGTTGTCGATGGGCAGCGACCCCTCGGTGTCCAGGCCCACCGAGAACAGCCCCTCCAGCGCGCCCTGCGCGGCCAGCTCACCATCGTTCAGCACGGACTCGGTGAAGAAGAGCTTGCCGTCGTTGTTGGGGTCGCCCACGGTGCCGACCAGGTGCGCGTCGATGTCGACCAAGGAGTCGGTCAGCGATACCCCGAGGATGCCGATCGCGGCCTCGGCGGCGGCGTTGTCGATGCTGGCGTGCGCGTCCAGGTCCAGCCGCGGCAAGCCGCCGTTGCGGACCAGGTACACCTTGTCGTCGGAGCTGCCGGTCCATACCAGGTTCAGCTCCAGCCGGGACTTCAGCCCGACGGTGATCCCGTCGCCGACCGACAGCTCCACCTTCGGCGACGCGCTGCTTACCCGCAGATCCTGGCCGGTCACCTGCTTGTCCACGGTGACCACGATGTCGAGCTGCTTACCCGCGCCGTTGTCGGCGACCGTGGTGGCGATGTGCCCGGTGCGGCCGCCGTCGATGGTGATGTCCTTGTTCACCGCCAGCCCGCCGAAGTCCACCGCCGAGGACAGCTCGTCGGTGACCGCCTTGGCGAACAGGTCGGTGAAGCCGAGCAGCCCGCCCGGGCTCGCCGCCACCAGCGGCAGCGGATCGGCCAGCTTGCCGATCTCGCCAAGCCCCGCGGTCCAGTTGGCGAGGTTGTTGGTGCCTCCGTTGGCGCCGAGGAAGGTCAGCAGGTCGTCCACGCCGTTCTCGGCGGCCCTGGCCGGCGGCGCGGTCACCACCTGGGTGACGGCCACCATGCTGAACGCGGTCACGACCGCGAGCAGGGCGCGAAGGCCGGCGGAGACTGCGCGGTTGCGGGCTGGAAATGCGGACATGGGGCAGCCACCTCTCGGTCGGCGAAGGCCCCGACACCCCGCTTTCCAGCAGTGCGATGGGTGGATGGGTGAGCAGACGAAGGTATGTGAGGGCAGAGCAACGCCAGACGATAGGGGCACTCTTTCCGCAGCGATATAGCCGCGGACCCGTCCGTGACAAAGATCGCCTCAATGGCCCAATCGGAGCCAGACTCAGGTCACCGGGATGGACGGTGGCCCTCGGTGGTCAGTGCTTGCGGATCACACGTTCCGGTTCGCCCTGCTTCCAGACCGTGACGTCCATGTGGCCGCCACCCACCTCCACCGCTGCCGCGCCGACCACGTCGGCCGCGTAGAACCGGTCGAACCGCTGGCCCCGCAGGTCCAACCCGGTCTCCTCGAACAGGCGGCGGCGCGAGCGCAGGGTGGCCAGCATGCACAAGTTCCCGGTGGCGGCGTGGCGGCGGGCGAAGATGGCCGCGATCCGCGGTGCGGCTTCGGCGAACTCCTGCTACGTGGTCATGGTCGGAAACGTTAGCGGCCGGGCGGCGGCCTCACCTCGGCCACCACCGCACACCTCACCCCCTACGGCCGGGCCGAGGTCGCCTGGCGGCGGGCGGACGGCCGACCCGACCTGGGTGCCGCCCTGGCCGCCCGCGTGACGGGGACAGCCGAGGACTAGCGGGCGTCGCGGAACCCGTCGAGAGCGTCGACGAGGGTCTGGGTCATGCTGGTGCCGCCGTGTCCGGCGTCGTCGAGGACGACCAGGCGGCTGGCCGGCCAGGCCCGGTGCAGGTCCCACGCGGTGTCCAGGGGGCCGGAGATGTCGTAGCGGCCGTGGATGAGGACCGCGGGGATCTGCGCGATGCGGTGCATGGTGGCCGCGATCGGGGTGTCGTCGAGGAAGCAGCCGTTGCTCCAGTAGTGCGTCACCAACCGGGCGAACACCTGCTGGAAGGTGGGGTCCTGGTGGCGCAGCCAGGGTTCCCAGCCGGGCATCAGCGAGACGTGGGTGTCCTCCCAGCTGCACCACTGCTGGGCCGCGCGCGCGGTCACCGCGTGGTCGGGGCTGGCCAACAGCCGCGCGTAGGCCGCGGACAGGTCACCGTCGCGGTCCTGCTCCGGGACAGCGGCGGCGAAGGTGTCCCATTCGCGCGGGAATACCCGCCGCATGTCGCGGGTGATCCACTCGGTTTCCCGCCGGGTCCCCGAGGTGACCGCGGCCAGCACCATCGCGGCCACCCGAGCCGGGTAACGCTGGGCGTAGGCCAGGGCCAGGGTCACCCCCCAGGAGCCGCCGACCACGACCCACCGGTCGATGCCCAGATGCTGCCGCAGTCGCTCGATGTCTGCCAGCAGGTGCTCGGTGGTGTTCGTCGACAGCTCCGCCGCGGCGCTGTCGGCCAGCGGGCGGCTGCGCCCACACCCGCGCTGATCGAACAGCACAGCCCGGTACGCCGACGGGTCGAAGTTGCGGCGGTCACCCGGGCCACAGCCGGTCCCCGGACCGCCATGCAGGAACACCGCCGACGCCCCACCCGGCTCGCCCGCCGTCTCCCAGTAGATCTCGTGCCCGTCACCCACATCGAGCATGCCCGACCCGAACGGCTCGATCTCCGGGTACCGCTGCGCCACCGGCCAACACTAGACGCACCGCCACCTCAGCCGGGATCAACAGCGGCCTGCTGCAGCAACCCACTCCCGCACCGGCCAACGTACATGCGGCATTTGCGGATGTTCGTACGTGCGTTAGCGACGACGTTCTGTGGGTCCCCTGATCTCGATGGCCAGCCGGCGAGGGCGTGCCTTAGTGGGCGAGTCGGTTGGCCAGCCAGGTCAGGGAGAGCGGGTAGCGGTAGTCGATGCCGCCGTGCCCGGCGTCGAACAGCTCGAAGTACACCCGGTCAGCCGGTAGGCCTGCCTTGGCCACCTCGGCGCGGAACGCTTCGGCGCCCAGGTCCAGATACCACTCGTCGCGGGTGCCGGCGTCGATCCACACGGCCCGCAGTGACCGCACCGCGTCGGCGTAGCGGGCGACCATCCGCACCGGGTCCCAGTCCAACCAGCGTTGCCACCGTTGGGGGTGCAGCGCGCCGGACACCGGATCGAACGGCAACTCGGGCGTGCCGTCCTCGCGCGCGGAGAAGCACGCCGACACCCCGAGCAGCGTCAGCAGCGTGCCGTCGTGCTGCTTGGTGAACGCCGGGCGCGAACCGAAGTCCACCCACCAGCCCATCATGTCGTGGTCGTAGTCCCGCAGGGCACGCGCGGCCTTGCCGAACTCAGGGATGTAGCACAACTCGTAAAGACTGTCCCCGGCGTGCGTGGCCAATGCGCCGAACAGGTCCGGCCGCAACATCGGCGTGATCATCGCCCCGAAGCCGCCTGAGGATTTGCCGGTGATCGCGCGGGAGTCTCGCTCGGCGATGGTGCGATAGTGCTCGTCCACCCACGGCACGACCTCCTCGCACAGGTAGGAGTGGTACCGGCCGGTGCCCGGCGAGTCCACGAACTGCGAGCCGCCGTACGCCGTCCACGCATCGACATAGACCACGACACACCCAGGGGTGCTGCCGTCAGCGAAGACGGCATCCGCCGTCTCCACGAACGGCTGACGGAAGGCCGAGCGATTGGCCCACATCGCGACGTGTCCGGTGTAGCCCTGGATCACGTACACCGCGGGATACCGACCGGCCGAGCTGTCGTCATAGCCCGGCGGGACATACACCCACAGCGGCCGCTCGTACGGATCACCGAGTGGATTGTCCCGCAACAACCGGGAGCTGATGCTCCGCCGATCAAGCCGGCCAGCGAGTTCGACGCCCCAGGGCAGCATGCCAGCCAGTCAAGCATCCAACCCCAGGCAACCGATCAACCCCGTCCAAGGCAGCCCACCGAAACGCCACTCGCGGCAGAAGCGGATGTCGATACGGCAGTGAGTGCCGGTCAACGGGACGCGTGGGGCGCGTTTGCCGGAACTGGTTGGTTCCTATCCTGATCGGATGAACCTGGAGTTCAGCGGCGAGGTGTGGTTCTGGAAGGGCCCGGCGCCGTCGCACATCGTCACCGTTCCGGAACAGGAGTGCGGTGCGCTGGAGGCGACTTCCGCGTTCGTGTCCTACGGCTGGGGCATGATTCCGGTCACGGCGCAGATCGGCGGAACCGGGTGGACGACGTCGCTGTTCCCGAAAGATGGGCGGTACATCGTGCCGGTGAAGGCGTGGGTGCCCAAGGCCGAAGGGCTTGAGGTAGGCGACATGGTGACAGTCCCGTCCGACCCGTCGATGTCTGACCAGCCGGCGAACTGCCAGACACCAACGAGATCGGTCACGCTGATTTGCGCGCTCGGATGGCGAACATGATCGGTGTAGGGCTGCCGCCTTCGGTGAATCGTTCGAGAGTCAGTCCGGCGTCCAGGAAGGCGTGCAAGAGCACGGGTAGCGGACGATGCATGGCACCGACCTTGTCGCGGACTCCCCGGTCGGTCCACGACTCGTAGGACCAGTAGCTGTCCAGATAGCCGGGACGAATCACCACGGCCTCGCCGTCGG
>Ga0184609_10000391_pt1 | contig 12701 bp, 15 predicted proteins | sample PLM1_60_coex_FD_133165 | JGI IMG/M metagenome (GOLD analysis project Ga0184609, IMG submission 133165) | Groundwater sediment microbial communities from an aquifer in East River, Colorado, USA - PLM1_60_coex | ecosystem: Environmental > Terrestrial > Soil > Riparian zone | place: USA: East... | reverse complement strand
GCGGTATCACAGCCAAGCATTTCCCTCCCGAGCAGCGGCTGGCGGTCTACCGCATCATGAGCGTCGTGACCCGGAATCTGATCGGTACCGGGGCGGTGCTGGTGGTGGTGAGCGGGTTTCTGCTGTCCGTCCCCTATTTCCAGAGCGCCACTGTCCCAGGCTGGCTGATGACGATGCAGGGACTGGGCCTGCTGGGCGCCATCGTCGCCATCTTCGTCGTGACACCCACGGCGGCCCGGCTCGGGCGCCTCGAGCTCGACCCCAGGGGCGAGCTGCCCGAAAGCTTTGTTGGACTACGCCGGCGCCAGGCCATCTTTGCGACGGTGGCTGGCGTTTTCGCACTCCTGGCCCTCGTCGCAGGCACAATCTTCAGGTAGCCCTTCCCGCCTAAGTAGTCCCGTTTCGGCCTGTGACCATCCAGGTCGTCCTCGGGTCGTGTTCAGAGTGCGAGGATTGGTTCTCTTCGACTTCGGCGGGACCCTGGACGCGGACGGCTCCCGTTGGAGCGTTCGCTTTCACGCCGCGTACCGCGCGGCGGGTGGCAAACAGTCGTTCGCCGCATTCGACCGGGCGTTTCGTGAGTCCGACCGCGCGCTCGAGCGGCTCGCGGGCATAGAGAGGCTGGGATTCCGCGCGATGGTCGACGCTCAAACCGCGTTGCTGTTACCCCGGCTCTCCGATGGCGCCGCGCTCCCCGGGCGAGCCATCGCCGATCAGTTCCACTCCACAACCTGCACGATCGTGCGCCGCAATGAAGAACTGCTCGCGCTGCTGCACAAATCCTATCATCTCGGCGTCGTTTCGAATTTCACCGGGAACCTCGAGTTCTGTCTCCAGGAGCTGGGTGTGATGCGGTACTTCTCGGTCGTCGCCGATTCGGGACGCGTCGGAATCGCCAAGCCCGACCCGCGGCTGTTCCAGCACGCGCTCAGCTGGCCCGGACTCGTCTCGAAACCCGCCTGGATGGTGGGCGACAACTTCGAGTCGGATATCCGGCCGGCCGCCGCACTCGGCCTGTCCACCGCCTGGCTCGCTCCCGCGACGGAGAAGTCGCGCGAGAAGGACCTGCCCACCGTGCGGCTGACCACGCTGTCGGACCTTACCCGAGTGCTCGACTCGTGATGCAGGGACTGATTCTCGCGGGTGGGCGCGGCTCCCGGCTCGCCGCCGATGGCGTCGAGGCCCCGAAAGCGCTCGTCGAGGTCGGCGGGCGCCCGCAGATCGTCAATCTGATCGAGACATTCGCGGACCTCGGGTGCGAAACGATCACCTGCATGGTGCGCGACGGCATCACCGTCGACACGCCGGGACCCGCGGTCGTGCGCACGTGCCGCACGCCGTCGTCGCTGCACACGCTCGTGGCCGGCCTCGCGATCGTACCTGCCGGACCGGTGTTCTGCACCATGGTCGATACGGTGATGCCGCCGGGCGACTGGCATCGCCTGTATGACGACGTTACCGAGCGCCTCGCCGGCGGGTCACTTGCCGTGCTCGCGGTCACTCCATTCGTGGACGACGAATTGCCGCTCTACGTCACGCGCAACGCGGCCGGCCTTGCCACCGGCATCTTCGACACGCCGACCCCGGCGCCGCAGCTGGTGACGGGAGGCGTGTACGGCCTGAGTCCGGAGGCGCGGCGGCTCGCCGGCGTGGCGGTCGCGTCGCTGCACCGCATGCGCGCGTTCCTCCGCTTGCTCGTCGAGCTGCGCGCGCCGGTCGCGACGGTCGAAGTGCCGCGCATCATCGATCTCGATCACAAACGCGATCTCGACGCCGCCGAGCGCTGGCTCACGGCACGCGCGGGAGACGAGCAATGAAGCGTCTCGTCGCGCTCTATCGGAGTCCCACGTACTCGCCGGCGCAGCATCGCAGCAATGACACCGCGATTCTCGACGACACGATCGCCGGGCTGCAGCGGCGCGGCTGGAAGGTGACGCGCACCGGTGAGGGCGATGTCGCCGCCGGCCGACTTCCCGCGGCGGAGCTGTATGTGAACATGTGCCAGGGTCCGGCGGCTTCCGAGCAGCTGCTCAATCTGGTGCCGCGTCAGGCGCTGGCCGTCAATCCGCCGGAGAGCGTTCTCAACTGCCACCGGCATCGCCTGGTCGCCCGGATGGAAGCGGCGGGACTGCCGTTCCCGCGTACGCTCATCGTACCGACCGCCGAGCCACAGGCGGTGCTGCCGCTCGTGCACCAGCTGAACGGCGATGGACGGCCGGTGTGGGTGAAGCGGGGCGATGTGCACGCCGAAACGAGCGCCGACGTCGTAGCGGCGAAAGAAGCGGGCGTCACCGATGCGATCGCCGGATTTGCCCGGCGCGGCGTGGCGCGCGTCGCACTGCAGGCGCATGTCGCGGGGCCGATCGTGAAGTTCTACGCGGTCGCGGACGGCCGCTTCTTTTCGTGGTACTCGGCTGACTGCAGCTCCTTCTCCATCTCCGAACAGAGCCTGCGGACGCTGGTGTTCGCTGCAGCGCGCGCGGTGGGACTCGAGGTATTCGGCGGCGACGTCGCCTTTCCCAAGCCCGACGCCCCGGTGCTGATCGATCTCAACGACTGGCCCTCCTTTGCTCCCGTGCGCACCGCCGCCGCCGCGGCGATCGCTTCCTATATCGACGAGAAAGCGTCGTCCAACGGAAAACCGGCGTGATCGATCTCGCCACCCAGTCGCAGTCGCAACGCGTCTTCGAGCTCGAGGCGCAGTACCTCGCGCCCGGAACGCAAAGCGTCGCGCTCTTCAGCAAGCTGTGCATGGATCGGGGCGAGGGGGCCGTGCTGTGGGACGTGGACGGCAATCGCTACGTCGATCTGCTCGCCGGCGTCGGCGTCGCGAGCCTCGGCTACGCCCATCCGCGCTATGTCGCCGAAATGGCGAAGCAGCTCGAGCGCGTGCACGTGGGGAGCTTCACGTCGGAGCATCGTGCCGCGCTGGTCAAACTGATCGCAGGGCTCGCGCCCGGCGACTTGAGCCGGACGCAGCTCTACTCGAGCGGCGCCGAAGCGGTAGAAGCCGCGTTGCGCCTGGCCCGGGCGGCCACGGGACGCCATGAAGTCATGGGATTCTGGGGCGGGTTCCACGGCAAGACGGGCGGGGTGTTGCCGCTGTTGTCGGGCAGCTTCAAGCACGGCCTCGGCCCCCTGGCCCCGGGCATGTACTCGAGCCCGTACGCATCGTGCGAACGCTGTCCTTTCGGGAAGACGTTCCCCGACTGCGACTGGCACTGCGTCGAGTTTCTGCGCTCGAAGATCGCGCTCGAGACGACGAACGACATCGCCGCGATCATCGTCGAGCCAGTGCAGGGCACCGCGGGCAACATCATCCCGCCGCCCGGCTACCTGCACGAGCTGCGCGCGCTCGCGACCGAGATCGGTGCGCTGCTCATCTGCGACGAGATGATCACCGGCTTCGGGCGGACCGGGAAAATGTTCGCGGTCGAGCACGATAACGTCGTGCCGGACGTGCTGCTCGTGGGCAAAGGCTTCGGCGGCGGATTCCCGGTCAGCGGCATCGTGATTCGTGAACCGATCGCGTTCTCCAAGCCATGGGCCAATCCGAGCGGCAGCTCGTCGAGTTACGGCGGCAATCCGCTGGCCGCGGCCGCGGCCCACGTCACGATTCAGACGATCGTCGACGAGGAGCTCGTCGACCACAGCCGCCGGCTCGGGGCCGTGATGCTCGCAGAGATGCAGCGCTGGGAAGATGAGGTCCCGATCGTCAGCGACGTGCGCGGCCGCGGGCTCATGCTCGGCATGGATCTCGTCGTGCCCGGAACGCGCACGTTGCTCGACAAGAAGATCACCCGTTGGATCTTCGACACGCTGCTCGCGCGCGGTGTGATCGCGATGATCTACAACCCCGAAGTGCGAATCAACCCGCCGCTGGTCATTACGGACGAACAGGCGATGGAAGCGCTCGCCACGATGAAGGCGGTGCTCGAAGAGGCCAGCACCCGTGTACGCCAGTAAGGGTCCGGGTGTAGAAGAATGGGCTGACCGGCGGTTCTTCCGGCCGGCGGGATGGCGCATCGCCACCACACTCGCACCGACACGCATTTCGCCGGATGCGGTGACGCTGGCGAGCCTCGTGCTCGGCGTCATCGCCGGACATCTGTTCTGGTACGCGAATCCGTGGATCAACGCCGCCGGCGTCGTGCTGTTCATCTGGTCGGACGTGCTGGACAGCGCCGACGGACAGCTCGCGCGCCTGCGGGGGACGTCCACGCGCATGGGCCGGATCCTGGACGGCCTGGCCGACAGCGCGCGTTTTCTGAGTCTGTACTCGCATCTGGGTGCGCGACTCTATGTGTCCGGCTGGGGTTGGGGCGGCGTGGTGCTGGCGCTGGCCGCCTTGTTCTCGCACACCTACCAGGCCGCCGCCGCCGACTTCATTCGTCAGGCGTACCTGTACTTCGCCGTGGGGAAGGGCAGCGAGCTGGATGTCGGCGGTGACGCGCCGGCCAGACAGGGCTCGTTCTGGGAACGGGTCGCGGGGTGGCTCTACGGTGATTACGTCCGCCGCCAGGCCTGGTTGTTTCCGCGGACGACAGCGCTCGCGCGCTTCCTCGCCGGCCGCGACGTGCCTCCGTCGATCTCGCGCGCGTGGGCGAATCGCCAGCGCTGGGTCGTGGCTGGGTGCGCCTGGATCGCCCAGAACATCCGCTTCCTGCTCCTCGCGCTGACGGTGGTTCCCGGCTCGCCCGCCGTGTACTGCTGGATCGTGGTCGGCCCACTGAATGCGGTACTCGTCTTCCTTATACTCGCGCACGAGCGCGAGCCGAAACTATGTATCGCGGCGTATTGATGGGGCTGGGCGGGATCGCAAAATCCGGCCACCTGCCCGCGTTTCTCCACGACCCCGAGGTGTCGAGCCGCCTGCGCATCGTGGCCATCGTGGACGAAGCGGCGAGCGCACCGGCGTCATTTCACGGCATTCCTCTATTATCCCGACCCGACCAGCTCGCCGATCTGGACGAGGGGCCGCTCGACTTCGTCGACATCTGCACGCCGACCTCGTCTCACCTCGCCCTGTCGCTGTGGGGGCTGTCGCAGGGCTATCACGTGCTGTGCGAGAAGCCGGTCGCGGTGAACCGTGCCGAGGCATCGACGCTCGCGGCCGCGGCGCTCGATGCGGGCCGGGTGGTGATGCCCTGCCATCAATACCGCTTCAATCCCGTGTGGCGGCGGTTGAAACGGTGGCTCGACGACGGCGTGATCGGCCGCTGGTATCTCGCGGAGTTTCGCGTCTACCGTCTGGCGGCCGATCCAGGCGCTGGACACAGCCCCGTTCCGTGGCGGGGCCGGCGCGCTGACGGCCGGGGCGGCGTGCTGCTCGATCACGGTACGCATCTGGTCTACGAGCTGCTCGACGTCGCGGGACCACCGCAGTCGGTGCGCGCCTGGACGGGCCGTCTGCGGCACGGTGGGTACGACGTCGAGGACACCGCGCAGCTCCTGTTCTCTTATCCCGATCGTATGGCGACGATGTTTCTCACGTGGGCGGCGCGGCGCCGCGAAACGGAGATCCGGTTCATCGGTGAGCGCGGCAGCATCACCTGGAGCGGCGGGATGCTGACGCTCGAGCGCGACGGCGAGGTCGAGTCGTTCGATCACACCGGCGACCTCGACAAGGCCTCGTATGCGAAGTGGTTCGCGGGACTGTTCCACGATTTCGCGGCCACGCTCGATTCCGGTGACAGCGCGCGGCCGATGGCCGACATCGCGCAGGTCGCGGCGGTGCTCGAGGCTTCCTACGCGTCGGTCGCATGAGCAGGCCGCTGCAGCTCGCGCTGTTCCTGCTGGGCGCCACGATCTTCGGCTATCTCGTCGCCCAAATCGGCGTCGCCCAGCTCGTGTCCGATGCGGAACGCACCGGCTTCATGTTCGTGCCCATCGTGCTGCTCTATGCGCTGGTCTACGCCTGCAGCGCGCGTGCCTGGCAGCTGACCATGGGCGATTCCGAGCGGCCGTCGTTCTGGCGCACCTACGCGGTGATGATCTCCGCAGGCGCGCTGAACTTTCTGACGCCGGTCGTTAACGCCGGCGGTGAGCCGTTCCGCGTCGCCGCCTTGGCGCCGTGGCTGGGGAAACGGCGCGCCACCGGCTCCGTCATTCTGCATCGGATGCTGCATTCGTTCACGTACGTGTTGGTCTGGTTCACCGCCATCGTGCTGGCGTTTGCGATGCTGCCGCGCGAGACCCCGAATGTGGTCCGGGTCATCCTGGGAGTCGCAGGGATGCTGCTCCTCGGCGTCATCGCGCTGTTCATGTCGGCGCACCGGAGCGGTGCGCTCGAGCGGGTCTTGAACTGGATGGGTCGAATCCCCCTGGTGCGCCGCCTCGCCGTGCGGCTCGAGCCGAAGCGCGCGCTGCTGATCGAGCTGGACCGGCAGATTACGGAGTTTTATCACCGCCGCCCGGGACGCTTCGTAAAGGCGATCCTGCTCGAGTACCTGAGCCGCTGCATCTTCATGCTCGAGCTGGCCCTCATCGTCGCCAGTCTCGGGTTCCGGATCGGCTACCTCCGCGCGTTCTCGATCGGCGGCCTCGAAGCGCTCGCGGGCAACGTCCTGTTTGTCGTGCCATTCGAGATCGGCGCGCGGGAGGGTGCGTACTACGCGCTCTTCAATCTCTTCGGGCTGGACCCGCAGCTCGGCCTCTACACATCGATCGTGGGTCGCGTCCGCGACTTCGCGTGGATCGGAATCGGGCTGGTCCTCATGGCGGCTGCGGGTGCGCGGACACGCCGTGGCGCCCCTGCCGCCTCTGCCGCCCCTCAAGCATGACCATCGTCACGCACGCGCTCGCGACGACGCTCGGTGTGAGAATGCTCAAGCTGACGGGCAGCGACGCAGTGCTCGCCTACATCTTCGGCGTCGGCGTCGACATCGATCACGCCATCAAGGCTCCCTTCTATCTACGAACGGTAGGCCGTCGCAGGCAGTTGGGTTACTACTGGCGAACGTCACTCCAGGAGCCCGTCGCGCTGCTCTGGATCCTGCCGCTGTGCCTCTTCCTGGGCACATGGGTGCCGGCGCTCTTCTTTCTCATTCACCTCGCGATGGATTACAGCGTCGGCTACGAGAAAATGCCGTGGTATCCGTATTCGCCGCTCGTGACGCAAGGGTTTCTGATGGGAGTTTCCGACAAGACCAAAGAAGCCATCCTCATCGTGGTTCTCTTATGTACGAATTTGCTCCTGTTCTTGGCTCCACTGTAGACCGCGGCATTCGCCCGGTGCTGCGGTTCGTGCACGTCACCCTCGGGCTTTCTCCCGATCAGGTGACCTGGGCGGCGTTTTGGCTGAGCGCGGCCGCGGCGGCCGTGTTCGCGACGGGCCGAGTAATCCCGGCGCTCGTGCTCATGGGGGTCGGACAAGTCCTCGACGCGCTCGACGGCGGCATCGCGCGCGAATTTGACCTTGTGTCCGCGGCGGGCCACCGGCTCGACACCGGGCTCGATCGCGCGTCCGAGATTGCCATTTTCCTAGGTTGCGCGATCGGCGGGCTCGTCTCGTTTCGACTGGCGGCGCTTGCATCGGTCGCCGTCCTGCTGCTCACGACGATCGTGGATCGCTCCAAGCTCGATCCGGGCATGAAGCGCTTCGCGCTGTACTTCGGGATCTGGCTGCCGTACCCGCTCATCTTCACGATCATCTTCCTCGTGAATCTGGCGGCGTACGTCGTCGGCCTTCTCGTCATCGACTGCCGCTTTCAGCGGGACATGGATGCGCTCGGCGGCGACCTGAACACCGTCGCCTCGCGGGCCGCCCGCCTCGGGACGCCGTAGTGCTGGCGCTGCAGCATCCGTACGTGGTCGTGGCACCGGCGGAGACGGTCCACGTCGAGGCCTGGCCCGGCGCGGGCAAAGCCGTCGCCGTCATCCCCGGACTGTTCGGCGGATCGTTCACGTTTCGGAAGGTCATTCCGCTGCTCGCCGCTCAGGGTTTTCGCCCCATCGTCATCGAGCCGCTCGGCACCGGCTTTTCGAGCCGTCCGCTCAAGGCCGACTACTCCCTGGCCGCGCAATCGCATCGCATTGCCGCTGTGCTCGATTCGCTGAATGCGGGCCCGGTGCTGGTGCTCGCGCACTCGCTCGGCGCGGCGATTGCGTTTCGGCTCGCGATCGATAGACCCGACCTCGTACGCGGCATCGTCTCGCTCGAGGGCGGTCCGACCGAAGAGGCGACGACACCGACCTTCCGCAGCGCCATGCGCTACCTGCCGTGGGTGAAGCTGCTCGGCGGGATCAATCTCGTGCGGCGCAAGATTCGCGGAATGCTGCTCGACTCGTCGGGCGACCGATCCTGGGTGACGGACGGCATCGTTTTGGGCTACACGCTCGGCGAGGCGCGCGATTTCGACGCGACACTCAAGACCTTCATGGCGATGCCGCGCGCCCGGGAGCCGGCGAAACTCGTTCCACACCTCGGCGACATTGCGTGTCCCGTCACGCTCGTGGTCGGGACGGCGCACCACGATGGCGACGTGCCGCCGGAGGAGGTTGCGCTCATGAGTCATTCGATCGTGTCGTTCGAGGCGGATAGCGAGCTAGGCGCCGGGCACTACCTGCAGGAAGAGCGGCCCACGGCCGTCGTGTCGGCCATCGCGCGGTTGTCCCAGCGGGCGCGATGAGTCCGCTGCGGATCGCCCTGGTCGCGGAGGACTATTACCCGCAGTTGGGCGGCGTGCCTGAGCACGTGCACCATCTGGCGCGAGAGCTCGACAGCCTCGGTCATCATACGACGATCGTGACGTCGCACATGAGGGAGCAGGGAGGGGAGAGCAGGGAGCGGGAGGCACATACCGACGTGCGTCGCATTGGGACGAGTCTGGTGATCTATGCGAACGGTGGGGTCGCGCGAATCACCGTCGGGTGGCGGTTGACGGCCCGGTTCGAGGAGCTGTTTCGCAAAGAGCGATTCGACATCGTGCATGTGCACGGCGGCTTGAATCCCACGCTGGGAATCGTTGCGCCCCGTGCCGCCTGGCGCGCGGGCATCCCCGTCGTCGCCACCTTTCACACCTGGTTTCCCCGCTCGATCGGCCTTCGCCTCCTGCGCCGGCCGTTCCAGCGGATGCTCGACCGCCACGCGGCCGCGATCGCAGTGAGCAGTGCCGCACAAGAGGCAATGGCCCGCTATCTCACGGCACCGTGGGAGATCATTCCGAACGGCGTGGACACGACGTTTTTCTGTCCTGGCGTGGGTCGAAGCTCCGCAGGGCCTCGGCTGTTATGGCTTGGCCGGATCGAGCCGCGCAATGACTTGGGGACGGTGCTTGCCGCGATGCCGCGGATCCTCGAGCGCTATCCCGAAGCGCAACTCACCGTCGTCGGCGACGGGCCGTGGCGCTCGCGGATGGAGCGCGCCGCACGCCCGCTCGGACCGGCCGTCGAGTTCGCAGGCTACGCGAACGGTAGCCGTCCCGGATTCTACCGCAGCTCCGACGTCTATCTGTGCCCTACCACGCGCGCGTCGTTTGGCGTGACGCTGCTCGAAGCGATGGCGTGTGGCACGCCGCTCGTGGTGTCCGACATCCCCGCCTTCCGCGATCTCGCCGGCCAGTCGCACGCGGTGTTCGTCCCCCCTGGTGATCCCGATGCGTGGGGTCGAGCCGTGGGCGCGCTGATCGACGATCCGGAGCGGCGTGAGACGATGGCGCGGGAGGGACGGCGCGTCGCCGAGCGCCATGCATGGCCGCTGGTGGCGCAGCGGGTGCTCGCGGTGTACCGGCGGGTGACGGGATGATGGGGTTCGACCTGATCTTCGGGCCGTCGGTCGAGCGCGGCCCCAGGAATCGGCGGATCTACCTGACGTTCGACGACGGGCCGAATGAGCGGGCGACGCCGGCGATTCTCGACGCCCTCGCGGAGTTCCGCGTGCCCGCGGCGTTCTTCCTGGTGGGCGACCATGTGGACCGCTTTCCTCGGCTGGCGCGCCGCGTGGTGAAGGAAGGCCACATGGTGGGGAACCACACCCATAACCATGTGAAGCTGCACTTTGCTGGTCGGGGGCGGATTCGCGATCAGCTCGAAATGGCGCATCGCGCCATTGAGTGCGCCGCTGGCCGGACGCCGCGCGCCTTTCGTGCGCCACACGGGTACCGGAGTCCATTTCTCAAATCAATAACTGTTGATATGAGGTATACGGTGTTCGGGTGGACCTTCGGCGTATTCGACACCGCGCGACCGGGCGTCGAGGAAATACGACGCCGCGTACGCCGACGGCTGCGGCCCGGCGCCATCGTCCTACTCCATGACGGAGATGGCTATGATCCCGAAGGAGATAGAATGCAAACCGCCAACGCCCTGCCTGGGATCATCGCGGATGCACGGAGCGCGGGCTACGAATTCGCACCACTTTCCGAACTGCTAGACAATCGCGCCTAACCGGGCACTCGGGGCATTTCGGTTTGCGCGCCGTACACACGAGCGCTCCTAGCTCCATCAGTGCCTGATTGAATCTCCACGCTCGCTCTCCCTTCTTCGGGACAAGCTGCTCGGCGAGCTCCCACACCTCCTTCGAGCCAAAGGCTCTCTCCAACACTCTGCGCACGTTCGTATCGACGGTCGGGACAGGCTTCTCGTAAGCGAAGCACGCCACCGCTCCCGCTGTGTACTTCCCGACACCCGGCAGTGTCCGTAATTCCTCGGGCTTGTCGGGTAACGTGCCGTCGTGCAGTCGCGTAACCTCCCGGGCGAGCCGATGCAGGTTGCGGGCGCGAGCGTAATAGCCGAGCCCGTCCCACTGTTCCATCACCGCCTTGGGCCGAGCGCCGGCGAGTGAAGCCATGGTAGGAAAGCGGGCCATGAAACGCGGGAAATACTCCAAAACCCGGCTGACCTGCGTCTGCTGCAGCATGAACTCCGACACGAGGATGGCATAGGGATTGCGCGTCTCGCGCCATGGAAGGACGCGTGCGTTGCGCTTGTACCAGGCTAACAGCTTGCGCGTGAAGCTCATAGCCACACAAGATACAGGCCAATGAGAGCATTCACTGCCGCCCTCGACCTGCGGCGACATGTCGGGCGGTGGTCCTTGCGCAGCGCCAGCCACGCCGGGCGCTTCTTCTTTATGCTGCTGGACCTGGTGCGCGGGATCCTGGAGTGGCGCGTCTGGGTCCCCCGCACCTTCGATCTGACGCTGGGCGTGGGCTACGGTAGCCTCTTTATCGTGCTGCTCGTGGCGGGGTTCGCCGGCGCGGTGACCAGCCTGCAGGCCGGCTACCAATTCACCGGACAGCTCCCCCTCTATGTCGCCGGCGGCATCATCTCGGAATCGATGATTCTCGAGCTTGGTCCCGTGCTGACCGGGCTGATCCTCGCCGGCCGGATCGGCGCGCGCTACGCCGCCGAGTTGGGGAGCATGCGGGTGACCGAGCAAATCGACGCGTTGGAGAGCCTCGGCCGTTCCCCCGTTACCCATCTGCTGCTGCCGCGGATCCTCGCAGGGCTGATCGCGATCCCGGCGCTCGTGATGCTGGCCAACGCCTTCGGTATCGTGGTCGGGTACATCACGGCCCGGTCGTCGCTGGGCCTGACCTACGCCGACTTCGAGTTCGGCTCGCGCTACTTCTTCAGACCGCTCGACTTGTGGTACTCGCTCATCAAGTCGTACGCGTTCGCGGGGGCGGTCACCATCATCCCCTGCTATATCGGCTTCAACACGCAACAGGGCGCCGAGGGCGTCGGCCGGGCGACCACGCAGGCCGTGGTGGCGGCATCCGTCACCGTCCTGATGCTCGATACGATTCTCACGAAGCTCATCCTTGGGACCGCCAAATGAGCATCGAGCTGAAGAAGGTCTCCAAGCGTTTCGTAGACAACGTCGTGCTCGATGGCGTCGACTTCTTCGTGGCCGAGGGCGAGACGGTCGCGCTGCTCGGTCCTTCTGGCGTTGGCAAGAGCGTCCTGCTCAAGCACATCATCGGCCTCATCAAGCCGGATTCGGGCGAGGTGTGGGTCGACGGGCAGCAGGTGCCGTTGTTGGGTCGCAAGGCGCTGGCGCTCCTGCGCAGCCGCATCGGCTACGTCTTTCAGAACGGCGCGCTGTTCGATTCGATGGACGTGTTTGAGAACATTCGGCTCGGCATCACCGACGAGGAGCAGTATGCCGACAGGGATTACTGCTCGAAACGCGTGAAGGAGTGCCTGCGGCTCGTGAACCTGAACGAGGACGTCGGCCGCAAATACCCTTCGGAGCTCTCGGGGGGGATGCGCAAACGGGTGGGCATTTCCCGTGCGATCGCCGGGAAACCTACATATTTGCTCTACGACGAGCCGACGTCCGGCCTCGACCCCGTGAACGCCGATGTCATCGATTCGCTGATCGAGCGGTTGCAACAGGAGATCGGGGTGACGAGCGTGGTCGTGACGCACGACGTACGCGGCGCGTTTCGCGTCGCCGACCGGATCGCGCTGCTCGCGCAGGCGAAGATCCGGGCCGTCGGCACCGCTGACGAGATCATCGCGTCGAGGGATCCGGTCGTGCAGCAGTTCCTCGAGCGGGACTTCGAGATGGCCATCATCCAGGCGAACGAGGTCCCGACGACGGAAAGGCGAATAGGCGGGCGATAATGGACCTCACCTACAAGCAAGAAGTCGGCGTCGGGGCGATCGTGCTGGTCGGCGTCGCCGTCTTCCTCGTCGGGATGTTCTACCTGACGGGGCGGTCGCTGCGCACCGGTGGCATCTCCGTCGACGTG
>Ga0184609_10000388_pt1 | contig 12842 bp, 13 predicted proteins | sample PLM1_60_coex_FD_133165 | JGI IMG/M metagenome (GOLD analysis project Ga0184609, IMG submission 133165) | Groundwater sediment microbial communities from an aquifer in East River, Colorado, USA - PLM1_60_coex | ecosystem: Environmental > Terrestrial > Soil > Riparian zone | place: USA: East... | reverse complement strand
CGGCGGGACGCCACCAGGGCGTCCTCGTCCGCTTCGCCATACAGCGCAGGGCCGGCGTCCTCCTCGGCCCGCGCCCGAAACGCGGTCGCCAACGCCGCCTGCCGGCGGATCGCCGCACGGACCCACTCGGACAGGTTCGTCCCCGCGTCCGCCGCCGCCGCCCGCGCCAGCTCGGCGAGGTCGTCATCGAGCCGCACCGCGATCTGCACTGTCATACAACCAGCATCCCAAACCATCATGCGCTCCGTCTACCAGTCTGGGCCTTTGTCCAGCCCGAGTCTTGTCCAGCCCGAGGCTTGTCCAGCCCGACCTGTGGTCGACAGACTGGCTGTCACGGGGCTACACCTTCCATGTCTGGAGGCAGCCGTGGTCAGTCGGGTGTGGGTCGGGCTCGGCGTGCTCCTACTCGGCGTGGTCGGCCTGCTCGCCGGCTGGTGGATCGACACCGGCGGCGGCCAGGCCGGCGTGCTCGCGGCGCTCGCAGTGTTCGCCGTGGCCGCCGGCGCGCTGCTGGCCGCGTCGGCCGGTGGGGAGGTACCGGTCCGGGCGACCGGCGGCCTGCTCTTCATGGCGGGTCTCGCTGTGATCATCACGCACCATCAGGTGTGGTGGTGGCTGCCTACCAGCTGGCAGACCCCGGTCTCGGTGGCCGCGCTGATCATCGCGGTGGTCGGGCTGGCCGTCATGCTGCTGGCGTACGGGTTCAGCCTGGCCGGGCTCAGCGGCGCTCTCGGCCTGCTCGCGCTGACCTGCCTCGCGCTCACGCTCACGCCGTACATAGGCAGTGAGGAGCAGTCGGTGCTCCGCGCGTTCGCCACGGCCCTCGGCTCGGTGGCCCTGACGGCCGGCGTTGGCGCGGCGGCTGGTGTGGGCGGCACCGCGGACGGCGCCGCCGCCGGCGTTGCCCGGCGGACGCGCGTCGACTGGCACGCCATGACCGCCGTCGCCGGCGTCGTCGGTGCGGCCGTCACGGTGTACGCCGGTTACGACTCCTATGACGTGTACGCCCCCGGTGGCCACCACGCCGCGGTCATCGGCGCGGCGGTCGGGGGAGCCGTCGCCTCGTTGGCGCTCGGTGCGGTCATCGCCTGGTCGAGCATTACCGGCCGGCTCACCAGGACCAGTCGCAGTGCCGGTCGGACGCCCGGACCAGTGACCGCCGAACCGGCGCCAGTGCCGGCGCCGCCTCACCAGCCGCCTCACCAGCCGCCTCACGAGCCGCCGCCTCACGAGCCGCCGCCTCACGAGCCCGCCGGGGCGGTGACCGCGCCGGCGGCGTCGACCGTGGTCACCGCGCGGCCTGCGGCTACGACAACGACTTCGGCGTCGGCGGTGTCAACGGCACCTTCGGCCGATACATCCACCCGCCTGCGCGACCGGCTCCAGACCGCATCGGTGGCTGTCGGTCTGGTGATCGGGATCATCACGATCGCCAAGGAAGTGATCGGCGCGGCCTTGGCCATCATCCACTAGCGCACCCAGCATCGAGCCCGCCGGCGGACTGCTGGGCTAGCGTTCCTTCAGTGGCTCGTCGGGTGCCGGCTCGTGGTCTTCCTCGCGCGGTATGTCGACCCGGCCTCGGCGGGCCCTGAGCCGTTCGATGAGCTTGCCAAGCAGGGCCCGTGAGACCGGCTGGCGCCATTCGGGGACGACAGCCGAGATCGACACCTCGCCTTGGCCGGTCTCCACGCCGCGCAGCAGGGCGCCCCGCGGCATCCCGGCCGGCTGGATCCGCAGCCCAGGGGACCGGCGAACCGGGTACCGGCGGCCGCGCAGCACGATGGCGGTGGGGACGAGCCGGACCGCCGCGCCGTCCATTCGCGGCGTCACCTCGATGTGCCCGAGCTTCGGGTGATCGGCCAGGGACAGCCGGGCGACCCGGTCCGCGCCGATGCTCAGCTGCGCCCACCGTGCTCGGGAACCGAGCCAGCGGGCGAGCTCCTCCTCGTCGAGCACGGCATCGATCTCGACCGGCGCGGCCACCAGGGTCGTGCCGGCATCGGTCCGCAGGTGGACGTTGCGACACCGGATGGACAACCGGCGAACGCGGGTGGCGCCCCATGACACCCGCTCGGCCACCAGCCGGACGTCCTCGTACTGGCCGACCATCAGCCCCATCGGGGTGGACCGCACGTCGAGGTCGACGATGGTCAGGGTGACCTCGGTACTGCCGATCCGGAAGGTGATCTCGCGGCCGAGCACCCCTGCCCTGGCCGCGTTGACCACGGCCTCGAGCGGGTCCGCCTGCCCGGTGAACATGCCCATCGGGTCGGTCATTCCCTTTGCCTGCATCGCCCCCAGGGCCTCACCGAGGCCGGCGAAGCCGCCGAGCAACGGGAACTGTCGCTTCGCCTTGTCACCGAACAACCAGTCGAAATCCACCGCTCCTCCGCCCCTGGTGCCTAGCGCCGGCTGGGCGACTCATCCTCTTCGACCAGCGTCCGATACATGTGCAACAACGCCTCCTTCTGCGGCTCCCGCAGGCGCGGGTCGAGGCGGATGGCCTCCTGCACGTCGACCATGCCGGGCGTGGCCTCGTCGAGCAGGCCGTAGCGCTCGTACACGGTCGTCGGGGGCAGCTTGAGCGCCCCGGCCAAGGCGCGGAGCACGTCGGCGGACGGGCGGTACAACCCGCGCTCCACCTGGGAAAGGTACGAGTCGGAAACCCCGGACAGGCGGGCGAGGTGACGCAGCGACAGCTTGGCGAGACCGCGCTGCTGCCGGATGAAGGCCCCGAATGCCTGCATGCCGTCCTGGCGCTTCTTCACGGCCGGAGTCTAGGCGGCCCCGCTTGGCTTACCAAGCAGGTCACCTGGAAGGTTGGTAGCGCAGCTCCTCGGCCAGCGCGAGCGTCGAGGGTATCGCAGTGGTACCGGTCAGGGTGTCCAGCACGGTGAGCATGTCCCTGGCCGCCGCGACGTCGTGAACCCGCAGGATCTGGTTGGGCACGTGGCTCATCGCGGCCAGCGCGCCGAGTGTCCCGGCGTCGCGGTCGGCGGGCGGCCGGCTCGTCAGCGCGCCGACGAAGTCCTTCCGGGACAGCGCCAGCAGAACCGGATAGCCGAGCGCGACGACGTGGTGGATGTTGCGCAGCAGCTCGATGGTCTGGGCTGGCGTCTTGGTGAAGTCGGGGCCCGGATCGAGGATGATCGACTGCTCGGCCACTCCGAGGCCGATCGCGGTCTCGGCTCGGTCGGCGAGAAAGGCCGCGACCTCGACGGCGACGTCGGCGTACAGCCCCGGGTTCTGCCTGCGCGTCAGCGGTGGCGCCGTGGTGTGCATGATGACCAGGCCTGCGCCGTGCCGGGCGCACGCCAGCGCGATGGCGGGATCCAGCAGACCCGAGACGTCATTGACGATGTGAGCGCCCGCAGCCAAGGCCGCGTCCGCAACCTCGATCTTGAAGGTGTCCACGGAGAGCAGGACCCGCGGCTCGACCATGGCAAGCTCGCGAATCACCGGCACGACCGCGGCGATCTCGACCTCCGCGTCGACCGGGCGACGTCGGGTGATGCTGGACTGGGCACCGAGGTCGATGATCCGCGCGCCACTCGCGATCATCGAGAAAGCCCGATCGAGCGCCGCCTCGGTGGAGCGCGGTCCGGGGTCGGAGAACGAGTCCGGGTTCAGGTTCAGAATCCCCATGAGCAGCGGCGTCGACCAGGTCAGTTCCGCGTCCCTGGCCCGCAGAACCGTCATTCGGCGCACTGTACTTGCCCACCGCGCGCGGCCACTGCTTGACAGACGTAGCGTCTGCTTGGCATACTACGCAAAGTATCCTCTTCCCAGACTAGGGAGACATCAGATGAGCAAGTTCACCGACACCATCGCCGAGCACGCCAAGGCCTACCTGACCGCGCTGGACAAGGCGCACGATGCCGCGACGAAGATCAGCGAACGGGTGGGTACCGCCGCCGACGAGGCCGTCGCCAAGCTGCCGGAGAAGGTCCGGCCTGGGTTCGCCGCGCCCCGCGCAGTCGTGGACTTCAACCGCAAGGTCACCGACAAGGCGTTCGAGCTGCACAAGGCCGGCGTCACCAAGGTCCTCGACCGCCTCGAGCAGCCGCAGAGCTGAACCGGGCGGGACCCCGGCAGGACCAAGCCGGCCGGGGTCCCGCCCGTCGGACGACCCGCGGGAGACACCGTGATCGACAAAGAGACCCATTCGAGCACGCCGATGGCTGCTCTGGACGCGCTGCTGTTCAAGGGCGACACCGATCCGCGCACCCGTCCCGTGATGTCCGCGGTCCTGTTGCTGGACCGCACGCCAGGATGGGACCTGCTGGAGACGGTCTTCGAGCAGGCCACCCGCCAGGTGCCGCGGATGCGCCAGCGGGCCGTGGTGCCGCCGCTGCCGGTCATCGGGGCCGAGTGGGTGCTGGACCACGACTTCGACCTGCGCTACCACCTTCGGCGCATCGGCGTCGGGGCCAGCGGCTCGCTCACCGACGTGCTCGGGATCGCGGCCACCGCGGCGACCGCCCCGTTCGACCCGGCCCGCCCGCTGTGGGAGGCGACCCTGGTCGAGGGGCTGTCCGACGGCCGGGCCGCGTTGCTCCTGCGAGCCCACCACTCGATGGCCGACGGCATGGCGGTGCTGGCGATGCTGTTCCCGCTGTTCGACATGGAGCGCGACCCTGATGGCCGCGCGGCGCCGCTGCCGGTCGAGGCGCGGACGCCGCCTCGCTCACCGCTGGCTCCGCGGCTGTTGACTGCTCCGTTCGACCTGGCGGCGCTGGCCGTACGCGGGTCCGCGTCGATGACGACCACGGCGGCCAGCATCGCTGCCGACCCGCGCAGGGCGATCAGTGACGCGGTCGGCTACGCCCAGTCGCTGGCCCGCCTGGCCCGGCCGCCGGCCGCTGCGCCGTCCGCCGCCTTGAGCCGGCGCAGCCGGGCTCGCCACTTCGCCACCCTCGAGGTGCCGCTCGACGACCTGCGCGGCGCCGCCAAGGCGGTCGGCTGCAGCCTCAACGACGCCTTCCTCGCTGGGCTGCTCGGTGGGTTCCGCCGATACCACCAACATCTCGGCCTGGCCGTCCACGACGTGCCGCTGGCACTACCGATCAACGTCCGCAGTTCAACGGACCGCACGGACGGCAACCGCTTCGCCGCGGCCCGCATCGCCGGGCCGGCAACCATCGACGACGCCGCACAGCGGATGCGCAGCATCCGACCACTGGTGATCGCGGCCCGCGCCGAGCCGGCCCTGGACGCCGCCACCGCCCTCGCGCCGCTGCTACGCCACCTCCCGGCCCGACTGGCCGCCATCGGCATGGGCGGGCACGCCCAGCAGATCGACCTGCAGGCGAGCAACCTCATCGGCGCCCCGGTACCGATCTACCTCGCCGGCGCCAGGGTCGTGCGGATGTACCCGTTCGGGCCACTCGCCGGAGTGCCGGTCATGGCCGTCCTGCTGTCCCACGACGGCACCTGCTGCATCGGTATCACGCTCGACCCGGCCGCGGTCGAGCACCCCGACGTCATTCCTCGCGTGCCTGCGGGAGGGGTTCGAGCAGGTGGTCGCCGTGCGCGACGGCGGCCACTAGAGACGCGCGGGGCGGCTGCCGACAGGGCCCGCCTCGCGCTTCCATCGGTCGGCACTACCCGTGTCCATGGGCGCGCGGCCGTCACAGCGTCGCGGCCGAGAGCGCGTTGAACGAGTCCTTGTTGCACTGCACGTAGTAGGTCGGGTCCGGGAGCATCTCCCGGTCGGCGGTGACGTTGATCCTGTGCCGGCCATCATTGGAAACCGACGACCGGGTGCGGGACGTAGGGCTCCTCGAGGGCGGCGATCGCCGCGGCGGTGAGCTCAAGGTCGAGGGCCGCGACGGCGTCCTCGAGGTGGTGTGGCTTGGTGGCCCCCACGATGGGCGAGGTCACCACCGGCTTGGACAGCAGGCACGCCAGCGCGACCTGGGCCCGCGGCACGCCGCGGTCCTGCGCGATCTTCGCGAGGCGCTGCACGACGGCGCGGTCTGACTCGCCGGTCTGGTAGAGGGACGCGCCGAACCGGTCGGACTGCGAGCGTTCCGTCACCTGGTCGCAGTCGCGGGTCAACCGACCCCGCGCGAGCGGGCTCCACGGCAGCACGCCGATGCCCTGGTCCGCGCAGAGCGGCAGCATCTCCCGCTCCTCCTCGCGGTTGAGCAGGCTCGACGACCGCACCAGCGTCGCGACCGAGCGGCACCCCTTCACCGGGGAGTTCGTCTGGACCAACGACGCCAACCGCTTCGGCTGGGGCCTGCCTGCTCGGTGAAGAACCCGGCGACGACGACGTTCCCGCCTACGCCGCCCCGGCCCGCACCAACGACCTCAGCGGCCTGCCACCCGCGTTCATCGGCGTCGGGACGCTCGACCTGTTCCTCGACGAGGACATGGAGTACGCCCGGCGGCTCCTGCGCACCGGCGTGCCGGCCGAGCTGCACGTCTACCCTGGCGCGTAGCACGGCTTCTGGCTGGCCAAGGGCGCGCAGACCACCACGGCCTTCCTTGGCGAGCTGACCAGCGCGCTGCGCCGCGGAGCCGGCCGGCGAGGGGAGGGCTGACGGAGTGGCAGGTGAGTGGTTCGAGACGGTTGCCGAGGCCCAGCGGAGGGCGAAGAAGCGGATCCCGAAATCGGTGTACGCCGCCCTTGTCGCCGGCTCGGAGCGAGGACTGACGGTCGAGGACAACGTCGCCGCCTTCGCCGAGCTGGGTTTCGCGCCTCGGGTGGCCGGACTGCAGTCCAAACGTGACCTGGCCACGACCGTGATGGGTCAGCCGGTCTCGATTCCCGCGATCATCTCCCCGACCGGCGCGCAGGGCGTCCACCCGGAGGGTGAGGTGGCCGTGGCGCGGGCCGCGGCCGCGCGGGGCACCGTGATGAGCCTGAGCTCGTTCGCCAGCAAGCCTGTCGAGGAGGTCGTGGCGGCCAACCCGCAGACCCTGTTCCAGGTGTACTGGGTCGGTGGGCGCAGCCAGCTGCGCCAGCGGCTCGAGCGTGCGCGGGCGGCGGGAGCCGTCGGCCTGATCGCGACGCTGGACTGGTCGTTCGCCCACGGCCGGGACTGGGGCAGTCCCGCGATCCCCGAGCGGATGAGCTTCAGGACCATGGTGAAGCTGGCTCCCGAAGGGATCACCCGGCCCAGGTGGCTGCTCCAGTACGCCCGCGCCGGCGCGCTGCCGGACCTGACCGTGCCCAACATGGCCGCCCCTGGGCAGCCGCCCCCGACGTTCTTCGGCGCGTACGGCGAATGGATGCAGACCCCGCTGCCGTCCTGGGACGACGTCGCCTGGCTGCGACGGGAGTGGGGCGGCCCGTTCATGCTCAAGGGCGTGATGCGGGTCGACGATGCGAAGCGGGCGGTCGACGCCGGCGTCACCGCGATCTCGGTGTCCAACCACGGGGGCAACAACCTGGACGGAACGCCTGCCTCGATCCGCGCGCTGCCGGCCATTGCCGAGGCCGTTGGCGACCAGATCGAGATCCTGCTCGACGGCGGCATCAGGCGCGGCGGCGACGTGGCGAAGGCGCTGGCGCTCGGCGCAAGGGCCGTCATGATCGGGCGCGCCTACCTGTGGGGGCTGGCCGCCAACGGCCAGGCCGGGGTCGAGAACGTGTTCGACATCCTGCGGGCGGGTCTGGACGCCGCCGTGCTCGGGCTGGGGCACTCGTCCGTCCATGACCTCGGCCAGGCGGACCTCGTCATCCCGGACGGTTTCACCCGACACCTCGGGGAGCGCACATGAAGCCGGCGCCGTTCGCCTACCCACCCTCCCGACTCGGTGGTCGGCCGTCACCAGGCAAGGAGCCGAGCCAGTCGTGCCCAGCGCCTGCACAAACCTTATACTTTATCTTGTGCCGGCTCCGAGCGCTCATTTAGGTTCTGGGTGGACCTGGGCGACCTGAACTAGTGCTGCCGGCCCTCCCCGCCGGAACCCGCCCACCCGCCGCACGTTCGAGCAACGAACCAACCTCACCTAGAGGAGCCCCGGTGCCATCAGCAACCACGAAGGCCAACGGCATTGAGATCGCCTACGAGACGTTCGGCAGCGAGGAGGGCCGCCCCCTGCTGCTGGTCATGGGTCTGGGTGGGCCGATGCTGGTCTGGCACCCCGACTTCTGCCGGTTGCTCGCCGACAAGGGGTTCTTCGTCGTCCGCTACGACAACCGCGACGTCGGGCTGTCCACCCACCTGCACGACGCCCCGCCGCCCAACCTGATGGCCGGCCTGATGGGTGACACCTCGTCGGCGTCGTACACCCTGGACGACATGGCCGACGACGGGCGTGGCCTGCTCGAGGCGCTCGACATCGGCAGCGCGCACGTGGTAGGCGTCTCACTGGGCGGCATGATCGCCCAGGTGATGGCCGTGCGGCATCCGGCCACGGTGCGCAGCCTGACCTCCATCTCCTCGACGCCGTCCCCGCTGCTCAGCAACCCGACCGCCGAGGTCATGTCCGCCATGATGTTGCCGCCCCCCTCGACGCGGCAGGAGACGCTCGATCGCATGCTGTCCCTTTCCCGGGTTGCCGGCTCACCCGCGTACCCGATCGACGAGGAGTGGCTGGCCGACCTGGCCGGCCAGATGTGGGACCGCGGCCGCGACGCGATGGGCATCGCGCGGCAGACGATGGCGATCTACGCCTCCGGTGACCGCACCGAGGCGGTGCGCCAGATCCAGGCTCCGGCGCTGGTCATCCATGGCGACAAGGATCCGATGATCAACGTCGCGGCCGGCCAGGCCACCGCGTCGGCGATTCCGGGGGCGGAGCTGCTGGTGCTGCCAGGTATGGGCCACGATCTGCCGCGCGCGCTGTGGCCCACCATCGTCGACGCCATCAGCGCGCTCGCCCGGCGCGCCGAGAGCGTCCCCAGTCCTGAGCCTGCGTGACCTGACCAGGGGTGCTGGCCAGGTGCTCGCTGTAGCGTCCACGCAATGAACAGTGCACTGATTGACCGTGCAGCGCGCCGGAGTCGCGCCATGCCGTGACGGCCGGGCGCTCCGGTCCGCTGGCCGGCATCCGGGTTATCGAACTCGCGGGGCTCGGCCCGGGGCCGTACGCCTGCATGCTGCTGGCCGAACTCGGCGCCGGCGTGCTGCGCATCGATCGGCCCGGCGGCGGCCCGGTGCTGGTCCCGGCCGAGCGGGAACTGCTGCATCGAAGCCGGCCCTGCGCCGCGGTGGATCTGAAGAACCCTGCGGGCACCGAGGTCCTGCTGCGGCTGGTCGAGCGGGCCGATGTGCTGTGCGAGGGGTTGCGGCCGGGAGTGACCGAGCGGCTCGGGATCGGCCCGGACGTGTGCCTGGCCCGCAATCCACGGCTGGTGTACGGGCGGATGACGGGATGGGGCCAGGACGGTCCGCTGGCCGGGATCGCCGGTCACGACATCAACTACGCATCGCTGACCGGCGCGCTGCACGCGATCGGCCCTGCGGAGCGGCCGATACCCCCGCTCAATCTCGTCGCCGACATGGGCGGCGGCGCGTTGTTCCTGGTCGTCGGGGTGCTCGCCGCGCTCGTCGAGCGGGAGCGCAGCGGCCGCGGCCAGGTCGTGGACGCCGCCATGGTCGACGGCGTCTCGTCATTGATCACGATCGTGCACGGCATGATGTCGGCAGGTATGTGGCGCGACGAGCGGGCCGCCAACCTGCTCGACGGCGGAGCACCGTTCTACGACACCTACGCCTGCGCAGACGGGCGGCATGTGGCGGTCGGCGCGATCGAGCCACAGTTCTTCGCCGCGCTGCTTGCCGGGCTCGGCCTGACCGGCCTTCCCGGCGAGCAGCTTGACCGGGCGTCCTGGCCGATGCATCGCGCCACCTTGGCCGCCGCGTTCGCGACCCGCACCCGCGACGAGTGGGCGGCGCACTTCGCCGGCACCGACGCGTGCGTCACTCCCGTCCTCGGCCTCGCCGAAGCCCTCGGCGATCCGCACCTCGCGGCCAGGCAGACGTTCACGGTGTTCGACGGCGTGCCGCAGCCGGCCGTCGCGCCACGGTTCTCCCGCACCCCGGGATCGATCACGAGCGGTCCCCGCCTACCGGGGCAGGACACCAGGGACGGGCTGCTCGACTGGGGCTTCACCGGTCAGGAGATCGACGACCTGCTCGCAGCCGGTGCCATCGCGGCGTCATGACCCTGCCTGCCCGTCGTCGAGCTGGCCACGGTTGCGCTCGGTCACCGCGACGCGGCGCTGCTCCAGTGCGCCGAAGTCAGGTGGGTGCCGCCCGGAGATCGTGGTTTCGATGTCGAGCGCGGCACCGATCACGCTCTCCAGGCCCTCCCGGTAGATCTGCTTGTACGGCAGCAGGACCCCAACGGGCACCTCGGCGATCGCCGACGCGAGCTCGACGGCGCGGGGGCGCAGGCGCTCGTGCGGGACGACCTCGGTGACAAGCCCCATCCGCTCTGCGCGCGCCGCGTCGACGATCTCGCTGGTCAGCGACATCCGGCGGGCGTGGCCAGCGCCGACCAGTTGCGGTAGGCGGGCGGTCATGCCGCCGCCGGGAAGGACGCCGACCCGCGCGTGGGTGTCGGCGAACACCGCCCGCTCGGACGCGATCAGGAAGTCGCACCCGAGCGCGATCTCCAGGCCACCGGTGATCGCCGCGCCGTTGACCGCGCCGATGATCGGCTTGCGCAGCCGCGCGACCTGCGTGATGCAGTCCTCGGACTCGAACAGCGCGAAGTAGGCCGCACCCTCTCTGGCGGCCTGCTTGAGGTCGACACCGGCGCAGAAGGCCGGGTCGGAGCCGGTCAGCACGACCACCCGGACGTGATCGTCGGCGTCGGCGTCCAGCAGCGCCCGGTACAGCGCGGTGATCAGGGTGCCGGCGAGGGCGTTGCGTGCGGCTGGCCGGTTCATCGTGAGGACCCGCACCGGTCCCACGTCCTCGACCAGCAGGTCACCGGCCATCTCGTGCTCCTCTCTGGTGGCCGTCACGGGACGGGCGCCGGTCAGTTCGCCTGCTTCGTCGGGCGCGACAGCGGCCGCCCGTTTCCAGCTCGACCTGGCGCAGGCTTGGCGTCCCCCCGATCCACGCCGGAGCGGCTAGGCACGGGGCCGCCTGCGGTCAGCGGCCAGCCCAGCGCGGCGCCCGCTTCTCCAGGAACGCGGCCACCCCCTCCTGGCTGTCCTGCGACGCGCGGACGGCGGCGATCCCACGGTCGGTGGCCGCCCATCCTTCGTCGTCAGCGGCGCCGGCGACGGCGTCGACCGCCTGCAGGCTCGCCCGCACGGAGACGGGGGCGTTGCGGCAGACGCGCTCGGCCAGTGCGAGCGCTGCGGACCTGGCCGAACCCGGCTCGGCCAGCACGTTGACCAGGCCGAGCGACCAGGCGCGCTCCGCGGTCAGCGGATCCCCGGTGAGCAGCATCTCCTTGGCGACGTTGAGCGGCAGCGCCCGCGGGGCCCGGAACAGGGCGCCGCAGGTGGCGATCACGCCCCGGCTGACCTCCGGCAGCCCGAACCTGGCCTCCCGGCTGGCCACCACGAGGTCACAGGCGAGCACCAGCTCGAAGCCACCGCCGTAGGCCACGCCCTCGACCGCGGCGATGAGTGGGGTGCTTCGCCGCCGGCGGACCACGCCGTACTCCCCGCCCCTCGCGGTGGGTTCGCCGGCGCCCCCGGCGAGATCGGTTCCCGCCGAGAAGACCTCGGATGTGCCGGTCAGCACGCCGGCCCACAGCTCCTCGTCGTCGTCGAGCTCGTTGAGGGCGGCGTCGAGCCCACGAGTGGTGTCCGCGTCGATGGCGTTGCGCTTGTTCGGTCGGTCGATCCGCACGACCAGCACGCGGCCGTGGCGCTCAGTCTGTACACGCATGGTAGGCATCATGTCGTTCGGGATACTGAATACCCAAGCCTCGAACGGAGGGCCGCGATGACCACGATGCCGCAGCGGCGAGGGCGCGCGATCGCGATGACCCCGCAGGAGGTCGGCACCTTCCTTGGCGTCGAGATGATCTGCCGGGTCGCCACCGGCGGCCAGGCGGGACCGCACCTGTCGGCCCTCTACTTCGTGTGGGACGGCGCGGCCATCTGGTTGTACTCCCTGACTCGCAGCCAGCGCTGGACCGACCTCGAACGCGAGCCCCGCGTCGCCGTGCTCGTCGACGCCGGCGTCGAGTACCACGAGCTGCGCGGGGTGGAGATCCGCGGCAGGGCGGTCCCGGTCGGTGAGATTCCGCGCACCGGTGAGCCGGACGAGCGGCTCGCCCACCCGGAGCAACTGTTCGCGGCCAAGTACCACGGCGGCGGCGCGATGGCCCACGACCGGCGGCACGCGTGGTTGCGCATCGAGCCGGACAAGATCACCAGCTGGGATTTCCGCAAGCTGGATCCGGCGCTGGCGCGAAAAGAGTAAGACGATCACCATCCAGGGTTGCCGAGAAGGCAGGGCGGCCGGCCCCCATCGCCGCCGTTGCGCCTGGCGCTCGGCGCGGACAGCGTCTCCCGCATCCGCACCAAGCTCGCCGCGGTGACCGCCGACCTCGACGCCTGGGAAGCCGTCTCCACGGCGACCGCCTTCGGCTGGCCCGCCGGACCCGGTGCGCCGGACTCAGCCGAGGACGTCGACGACCTGCTGCAACGCGCGCTTGCTAGCGAAGATGTACCTGCCGGCCGACTCCATGTGCTTCCGCCAGAACTCCTCGGCGGCGTCACCGTTGCGGGCTCGCACGAGTTCCACCAGCCGCTCGTAGGCACGCACGGCGCGCCGGTTGCGGGCCCGCAACCCCTCGGCGGTTCCGCTCGGCTCGTCGTAGAGCGCGGCGATGTGCCGGGACATGATCTCCTCGAGCATGCCGATCACGGTGGCCAGCGTGCGGTTCCCGGCAAGCTCGACGATGCGTTGATG
>Ga0184609_10000387_pt1 | contig 12843 bp, 11 predicted proteins | sample PLM1_60_coex_FD_133165 | JGI IMG/M metagenome (GOLD analysis project Ga0184609, IMG submission 133165) | Groundwater sediment microbial communities from an aquifer in East River, Colorado, USA - PLM1_60_coex | ecosystem: Environmental > Terrestrial > Soil > Riparian zone | place: USA: East... | reverse complement strand
CTTCTCGTTGCTGATGACCGGCTTCTTGCCATCGAGCAGATGGAGCTTCGCCGTGAACTGCTGCTCATCCTTCTGGAGCAGCGCCTCGACGGTCCAGTACTCGACGGGCTTGAATGCGCGGATCTCGCGCTCTCGCTCCACCAGTAAGCGTAGTGCTACGGTTTGCACGCGTCCGGCTGAAATTCCTTTCTTGACGGTCTTCCAGAGGACGGGGCTCGCCTTGTAGCCAACGAGACGATCGAGCACTCGACGCGCCTGCTGCGCCTCGACCTTGCGCTCGTCGATCTGGCCGGCGTTCGCGATCGCGAGCTGCACGGCCTCGCGGGTGATTTCATGGAAGAGAACGCGTCTGACCGGTGCGCCGTTCTTGGATTTGATCTGCTGCGCGACGTGCCAGGCAATCGCCTCGCCCTCGCGGTCCGGATCGGTCGCGAGAAAGATTTCCCTCGAGTCACGCGCGGCGGTCTTCAAATCCGCGACAGTCTTCTCCTTTCCGGGAATCGTCACGTACTCCGGCTCGAAGCCGTTTTCGATGTCGATGCCCATTTTCTTTTCGGGCAGATCGCGGACGTGACCGATTGTCGCCCGCACGCGATACGCGCGGCCGAGATATTTCCCGATCGTCTTGGCTTTTGCCGGCGACTCGACGATTACGAGGGACGTCGAGCCAGGCTCCGATGGACTCTCGTCATCGACGATCCTCGCCGCGTTCTTTCGCGCCCGCGTCGGTTTGGTTGCGCTCGTCGAGCCGGTGATTTTCGGTGTGCGCTTGCGCGCCGTGGTCTTTTTAGCTGTCTTGGCTTTCGCCATCTCTAGTGCACCGTCGTGTTGTCGCCGCTACCGGACGAATCTTCCAGGCCAGTTCCTTCGAGCAGCCCCCGCAAATCCTCGAGCGCGATTCGACCCTCGAACTGCATGAGAGCCCGCTCGATGATGTGCTCCAGCTCGAGGCCGTTGATCGCGCCCGAGCCGTTGAGTGAGAGCAGATGGCCCCAGGCGTCGGGCGCAAATCTCCCCCGCTCGTGCGGGCCCATCACCCGAAAGGTCGTATGTCCAGGAACTCGTTCGTCCATATTTGGCGTGTCAGTTAACTAATCGGTAATCGAGGCAAGCTCGACAACCTTGGCTATAAGTTGTTGCCGCGCAAGGCGTTCCGTATCGAGAACCACATCCGCGGTCTCGTAGAGGGCCCGCCTCTTCGCGTACAGCTCCCGGAGTGCAACCAGCGTGTCCCGGCCCGCCAGAAGGGGCCGGGTCTCCACCCGCCTCAATCGTCGTGCGACCGCCTCGGGTGACGCTCTAAGGTATATGATACGTCCAGCCGAGCGCAAAAGTTCGACTGAGCCGTGCTGGGTGATCCAGCCGCCCCCCGGTGAAAGCACCATCCCCCCGGTAGTGCTCAGCTCTTTCGTCAGCGCGAGCTCCTGCGCCCGGAAGTGCTCCTCCCCCTTCAGGCGAAAGATCTCGCGCACGTTCATTCCCGCGCGCCGCTCGATCTCTTCGTCGAAATCGAGAAACGGTCTTCCCAGCACCCGCGCCGCCTTCCTCCCGATCGTCGTCTTCCCAACTCCCGGGAGTCCAACGAGGATCAGATGTAGAGGCGAGGTTCTAGCGCCCGTGTCTGCCACCTAAGTCCGACACGTAATTTTCATAATTGCGGCGCGTCTCGCCGAGCGAATCCCCGCCGAATTTCTCGTGGAGCGCCTGTGCGACGATGAACGCTGTCATGGCTTCGGCAATTACCCCCATCGCCGGAACCGCGGTGACATCACTTCGTTCCGCGACCGCCTGGGCGGGCTCCCGCGTCAGCATCTCCACAGTGCCAAGTGGACGCATCAGCGTGCTGATCGGCTTCATCGCGGCGCGGAGAACGATCTGCTCGCCGTTGGTGATACCACCTTCCAGTCCTCCCGCGCGGTTGGTGCGCCTGCGCACGCGTCCCGCTTTGACATTCTTATCATCGGGATCGATCTCGTCGTGGACGTCGGATCCCTGCCTGCGCGCGCCTTCTACACCGAGCCCGATCTCGACCGCCTTGACCGCTGGAATGGACATGAGCGCAGCGGCGAGCCTGCCATCGAGCTTCCGGTCCCAAGACACGTGCGACCCCAGCCCGACCGGCACGCCATCGCAAACGACTTCGGCGATTCCGCCGAGTGTGTTGCCTTCCGCTTTTGCGGCATCGATGCGGGCAATCATCTCTTTTTCGGCAGCATCATCCAAGGTACGCAGAGCGGATGCATCCGAGGCTGCGTTGAGATCCGACGGCATTTTGTCGGGCCGTTTAGCGTCAATGCCCCCGAGGTGGACCACGTGACTGCCGATCTTGATGCCGAACTCGCGCAGAAAGCGCCTACAAACAGCTCCAGCGGCCACGCGCGCCGTCGTCTCGCGGGCAGACGCGCGCTCGAGCACATCCCGGGCATCGTCGCGATCGTACTTGAGCATGCCGGAGAGATCGGCGTGGCCAGGCCTGGGACGCGTAACCGCGCGCTTGCGGGCCGGATCGCCCTCTCGTGGCGCCGGATCCATGATTTCCTGCCAGTTCTTCCAATCGCTGTTCTGGATCAGCATAGCGATCGGGGAGCCGAGGGTTTCACCGGCGCGCACGCCGGAGATGAACTCGGCGTGATCGGATTCGATTTTCATGCGTCGGCCGCGTCCGTAGCCCTGCTGCCGGCGGGACAGCTCTGCATCCACGTCAGCGGCCACCAGCGGCAGTCCCGCGACCATTCCCTCGAGGATGGATACGAGCGCGGGCCCGTGAGATTCGCCGGCTGTGGTAAATCGTAGCATGAGCATCCAAAAAGAACGGGCTCGCGCCGGGATTACAACCCCTAAGAGGCAAGGTCAACGTAGAACCACGCAGATGCGAGATCACAGAAGCGTAGATGTGAGGTGCGAGGATCCTCCCGACTCGAATCTATGCTTCTGTCATCTCACATCTTTGTAGTTCGAGGTTCCAAAAACAAAGAAGCCCGGCGTTTAGCCGGGCTCTTTGTCAACTCACCTGGTCTGTTACGGGCAGGTGGTCGTGAACGTGTTCGGTAGCTGCGCGATGACAACCCCTCGCGCGGTCGCGCCGACGAGTACCAGCTGCCCGGTGCTCACGCGGTACGCGGCCTTGATCGGACCGATGATCGGATCCTTGATGGGAATCGAACCGACCTTCAGATAACAATTGGTGTCGTAGATCTCGATGAGGGGCTCGGAAGACGCGGCGAACAGAAGCCTGGTGGTGGTCGGGAACGAGTTGATTCCAGTGTTCTGCGGGTGGAAGTCGAGTCCCGCATTACTGGCCGTTGTTCCCAGTCCGCCCATGAGTCTCAGAGCCGAATTCAGAAGGTAGGTGGAATCAGCGCGGATCGCCGACAGCGTCCCGTCGAAGTTGATCGCCACACCCTTCATCGTCGCCGAGGTGTTGGCGATGAAGTCGGTCACGTCCGCCGACGGCGAGACGCCCTTGTCGATCCACCAGTACGTCGGATCGAACCCTCTGTCTACGTCGTACAGCAATGCGCGGCTGTTGATCACGCTGCCGCCCTCGCCGAACACCGAGCGACGGAAGTTGCCCGAGTTGCGGACGAAAGTGGTATCGCGGAACGCCAGCTCCTGAATTCTCACGACGGTTGAAGTCAGCGTTACCGGATCGATGAAGGGCACTATGATGACTGAGTCGATCCCGTTCGCGTCGTAGCGCACTATCTCGAGCGTGTCGCCGCGGGCTCCCAACTGGCCCACTGCCTGCTCGTAGAAGTAGTGTGACGTGTGTCGATCAAGCGACCCGCCTGCCGCGAAGCCCCTGGTCAGGTTCTCCCAACGGAGCGTACCGTTCCGACTGGAGAATGGACCCGGCTGACCCGGGGTCGGGGTCGTTGAGTACGTCAGCACAACTTCGCCAGCACCGGTGCAGCTTCCGCCCGGGGCTATGCACGTCGCGCCAATGTACTGGGGGCGATCGCTGAAGTCGTACTTGGTGCGCACCCTGATCGGCAGTCCGCTGGTGCCCGATGTCTGGGTAGTGATCGTGTAGACGATGATGTTGGGCAACAGATAGCGGTACACTTCAGCACCGCTGCCGCTGAGCCCGGCGTTCAGGTCTATGTAGCTGATCTGGGTACCGCCCGAGTTTGCTACCAGCAACGTATCGCCCATTGTGCCTGCGCGGTCTCGCGGCCACACAGCGATTCCCCACGGGCGCGATCCAACTATGACCGGAGCCTTGAACGAGGAATCGGCAAGATTGAAGACTTCGACCTGGTTCTTCGCGATGTTCGTGAGGTACAGACGGTCCTTGCCGGAGTGATAAAGGGCGTCCGCAACCTGGCCGCCGAACGGCAGGGGGCGAGTGACGCCCGCCACGACCGTAACGGTATCGATTCGATCCACACCATTCGACAGTTTGGCGTATGCCCTCACGCCGTTCGAGTTCTGCGCGAACACCTGGATGTAGGCGATGGTCGGGAACGTCGTGTACGGCAGATTCATGCTGAACCTGTGCGGCTGGAACGTCAGCTGACCGGTCGCCAGGAAAGTCTGGGTGTCGTCGATGGGTCCACCCGGTGTGCTTCTCACCTCGTAGCCAAGCTGGCTGATGCCGCTCGGATCGTCGGCCTCGACGTGCACGGTGTCGGTTACTTCGACGCGCTTGGCGTGACCGCACGCGTTATCGAACAATGAGTTGCCAATGCAGTACTGGTTGACGACCGGGACCGAGTTGACCTGGGCCGGCGTCTGAACCGTGATCGTTATGCTTGGTCCCACCGCGCGTTGTCCCAGCGAGTCTCTGAGGAACGGGGTGAGGGTAAGCGTGCCGGGCGCCGCGTTGAGCGGAATCGCGACCGTGTCCTGCATCGTGATCGAGTCGGCCAGCGGGCTGGAGAACAGTACGGAGTCTGTGAGAACTACTGGACCGGTCGTGAACAGCCCCAGCGCGGAAACCTTCAGCGCGGTTTTGCCCATCACGGTCACGAGGATGGATTTGCCCACCACCGCGGAACTTCCCGAGAACGGACTGAGGATTCTGACTTCCGGCGGCGGAAGGTTTCCCGTCGCCAGTCTTAGAGTATCGATGCCGGAGGTGTTGCCGGCTCCGTCGATCGCTGTGGCGGTGACGATTACCGGCGTGCCCGGAGGAACGGAGCGCGACGAGAAGAGCGTAAACGGCAGCTGGATGTCGGTGACAGCGCTGGTGAAAACCGTGTCATAGACGAAGCCTACGGCACCGACAGCTTGCACATGGATGGTCTTCAGGCCGAGGTTGTCCGATGCCTGGGTGGTGAAGGCAATGACGGTATCAGCCCGGCCCCCGAGGGCTGTCAGCGAGAGCGTGGGCGGAGTGCGGTCCCTCTGCGGGTCGATCGACACGGAGTCGTTACACGCCGCGAAGGCGAGAGTAATCGACGCCGCAACCGCGGCCACAGTCAGGCCGCGGCGCAGAACGCCAGTAAGATCTATGTGCATTCGAGTCACCTTTAGCGGGTGGCTGGTGGGATCGGATTCGACGATGCGCCTGGAATCGGCGCGCCGTCGTCGATGATGTGAGGCGTGACAAGGATGAGTAGGTCACGCTTTTCGTCGGAGGTACGCGTCTGGCCGAAGAGTCTGCCGATGATGGGCAGGTCGACCAGGAGCGGAATACCCGACTTGGACTGCGTGGTCTGCGTGACGGTCAATCCGCCGATTACTGCGGTCTCGCCGTCGCCAACGAGGAGCTGAGTGTCGCCCGACTGCTTGCCGAAGATGAATCCAACGTCAGACGACGCCAGCTGCGCATCCGAGTTCTCGGCGTGCAGCAGCAGCAGGATCTGACGGTTGTTGGTGATGTGCGGCGTAACGGTCAGGATGATACCGACCTGCTTCATCTGAACCGTCGCACGCGGTGTGGTAACCGAGACGCCGGTGCCCGTGTTGGCCGTGTTGGCGTCGAGAACTCTGATCGGGATTTCCTGACCGACCTGGATCGATGCCTGTCTGTTGTCGAGCGTCACGATGCTCGGCTCGGCCTGTAGATCGGCGAGGCGAACTTCCTGGAGCGCGTCGAGAAAGCTGGTGAGCTGGAATTTGCCAAGCGCCGTCGAGAACACTACGCTGAGCGCCGGGTTGACCACTCTGGCGTTGGCGTTAGCGATAGCGGACAGCGCGTTGCCACCGAGCAGAATCCTGTCGCCCGAGAAAGGCGTTCCACCGCCGAGGGCGTCGGGTACTCCGTCGCCGTCAGTGTCGATCGGCCGGAGCGTCGATGGATCCGGACGCTTTACCAGCTGACTGAAGAACTGGTCCGTTCCGGTGCCAAGGTCGTACGACAGTCCAATGTCTTCGATGTTGGTTCTGTTGACGAAGATGATCTTGGCCTTGATGCCGACCTGCGGCGTGCGAACGTCGAGGCTGCGGACGTACTGCATGACGTCGGCGAGGCGCGAAGCCGTCTCAGTGATGATGAGCGTGTTGGTGGTGCTGTCAGCAGCGACCAGTCCGCGGGCTACGCAGTTCGGTCTGGCGTTGCTGACGACGTTGCCACTCGCTGGGACCTGCGGGCAATCCTTCTGCAGCAGCTGCTGTATGGTCGGCACGAGCATGTGAGCCCGCGCGTAGTTGATCGAGATGAGCTGGGTCTGGAGCGGCTCCGAAGCCTGCCGATTCAGAATGTTGGAATAGCTGTCGACGGTGATGATGCCGGAGATGAAATCTTCCGACGCGGCGAGGCCCTGGCCCTGGAGAATCGCGCGCAGCGCGACATCCCATGGCTGATTGCGGATCTCGGCGGTGACGGTGCCGGCGACTTCCTTGCCGACGACGATCGTGCGTCCCGAGAACCCGGCGAACGACGCGATGACATCGCGAATGTCGGTGTCCTGGAACGTGACGGTGATAGGCGGCTGCTGCGACTGCTGGGTCGGCGTAAAAAGGGCGACCGGCTTGTCGGAGGTGGACGCCGTTCTGATTGGAGTGGGCGCCAGGGGCGCGGCGTAGTCCTGTGGATCGACCATCGCACCGGTCGACTCGATCTGAGAGACGATTTTTGGCGTGGTCTGAACCGACGCTGGAGCCGAGGTCTCGGACTTCCGAGTCGCGTTGGTCGCATCAGCAATCATGCGGGTGCTGGCGGTACGGGCCGGCGGCGGCGTCGGAGCAGCGACATAACCTTCCTTCAGGCTCGACCAGGACGAGTAGTCCTCGGTCTTTCCACCGGTTAGGGCGATGCGAACTTCGCGGTCGTTGCGCTTGACTGCATATGGGTGCTTCGCGTCCAGCTCGATCACGACGCGGACGACGTTCGGACGGAATTGCGAGTAGCGAATGTTGACGATGCCGCCGCGAGCGACTCTGTCGTAGCTGCGGTGCGACATTTGGAGAGTGGCTCCCTTCAGATCGACGACAACCCGGGCGGGCGCATCGAGCGTGAAGTCCTGCACCTCGACAGCAGCGTTGACTCCGATCACCACGTCAGTCTTCCCGGAGGACGGGACTACACTGACTGAGTGAACGGTTACGGCCGACGTGGGCAGAAACAGGAGCGCCGCAGCTGGCAGCGCTTTCAAAAAACTCATTGACGGAGCCTCATTTTGCTCGAATCGGGAGGCTGTATCGGCAGTAGTTCCTGGCGACTGTAGCCAAACTCTTCGATCGTGAAAATCACTGCCTTCTCCTGGATGGCCGCGACACGCATTCTGCCTATCGTCTGGCCAACCTTCACTCTGTACTGTGTCTTAGACGTGGGATCGCGCAAAACCGCAACAGAGTTCTGACCCCTTGGATCGTAGGCCACGGCGACCAGCTTCAGGTCGCTGAGGAGGGGACGCAGATCTGAAGTGGTCAGCAGCGACACGAATGGATCGCGCCGGCCGTCGCCGTCGTACGCGTAGATCTCGCGGTTGATCAGCACTCTGGGGGCGGTATCCGCGGGCGTAGCTGGCACAGGCGCAGCGGCCGCCTTCCTCGTGTCAGGAGGCGGTGGCTGTCGTCTTGGTGCCGCCGTGGTGGCCGGAATTGGCTTGGATGCCGCCTGCGCGTTTGCCTGCGCGGACGCGCCGCTCGCGAGCGCGCCGACGAGAATCAATCCGAAGGAGATGGAGAGCTTCATTTTTTCACCGCGATTGGCGGAACGTAGGGCGTCGTGCGCGCAACGTAGGTCTGCACCTGGAACTCGGTGTCGACGAGCGATTCGCCCTTCTTCACGCGCGCTTTCGTCTGGCCTGTGGCTGGGTGGAGCTTGATCGCCATCGTCACGGGCGCGATGATGCGATTCAGCGAGCCGACATTGCTGAGAAACTGACCCACCGGGTGGTATCCGCCGATGACTCCGAGCTTGTAGCGGTACGTATCGAACTGTTCTCCTTGCAGGACGGGCATCGGCTCGACCGACGCGAGATCGAGCCCGACGCGACGTGCCGCGGTCGAGATGTCCTCGAGTAATGCCGGGACTTCATTGCTTCTCGGGACCAGCTGCCGCATCACCTTCAGGCTCTGCTCGTACTCGGCCGACTGCGCGCGAAGCTTCTGCAGGCTGCCCTGCGCGATATCCGCTTTGGCCTGCTGGTTCTTTCTGTCGAGGGAGTCGACGTGCGCTTGCACGACGCCCATTTCCGCGGCTTTCGGCTTGTATAGGAAGTACCAGTAAAGGGCGAGCACCAGCACGGCAGCGACTCCGATGCCGACCAGCGATTGCTCGCGCTTAGTCATGTTGGCGAAGAGTGCCATGTTATTGCACCGCCGAAACGATGAGTGGGACTGTCTTGATGGCGAAGGGAGGCGGAGCCTGCGTCTCTGCTTCGAGCACGAACTCCGTGACTTCCTTGCCGTCGGCCTGAACGAGGTCGGACCTCGAGAGCTGCACGTTCTGAATGAACGGCGACGCCTCGAGCGACTTCATGAATCGGGTAAGCGCCTGGATGTCGACGGTGTGGCCGACAAGCCTGAACTTGATGTCCTTTGCTGAAGCGAGTAGCGAATCCGATCTCGCCCTCTTGGCGCGGTCCCTTTCCAGCGCCCTCTGCCTCGGCGTTTTCGTGGCGCTATCGGCGGATGCTACAGCTTTCACCGTGTCGGCGACCGCGACGCTGCGTGGCGCGCTGGTCTGCGTGATCTCCCGCAGCCAGGTGTACTGCGGCAGCGCGTTCGAGATCTCGTACATCAGGTGCGACCATAGATAGCGCGAGTCATCGATCGACTTGATGATCGCGATCTGCTGATAGAGCGAGTCCCGCGTCGCTTCAGCCTTTGCTTTGGCATTGAGGACGGCGCTGAACTGCGCTGAATCCTTCACCGCTTTCGTCTCGCGCGCCTCCAGCATCGTGGCCCTGGCGGTCTGGCTGATGAACATCAGAGCGAGCAGAAGTCCGGAAAGTCCAGCCGCGCCTATCGCGCCGAGCATGTACTTGTCGGTCATCCCTTCGGTAAGCCCGGCGAGCCACGCTGGCGGCTTGAGGTTGAATTCGAACTTCGTCGAGGTCGCAGTTTTCGCGCGACGCTTTTTCTTGCCGTCCCCGGGGAGAAGATTGATCTCGATCATAAAGTCTGTGCTCCGGGGTTAGTTCTTGCGGAGAGCAAGGCCGATCGAAAGCATCAGGAGAGGCGCGACCTCGTCCGTCACGAGCGACTCCAGCGCACCATCTCTCACCGACATCGTGGTGAGCGGGTTTGCGAGCTCGACAGGCTTTCTCAGCCGTTGCCCAAGTGATTCGGTCAGGCCGGGCGTGCGGGATCCGCCGCCGCAGGTGTAGACCGCCTTCATCTGTCCGTCACCCTTGAGCGACGTGGAAAGGAACGCGATTGCGCGCTCGAGTCCGGTGGCGATCTCCTCGGTGCGGGCAGCAATCACGGAATCGAGCTGCGGGGAGCGGTCGTAGCCTCTAATGAGTGCTTCGGCGTCGGCCGCCGAAAGCCCGTGCTCGCGTTGAAGATCTTCGCGAAGGCGCCGGGTACCTATAGGAAGGTCGCGGGTGAGAATCGGAACGCCGTCGTCAAGAATGTTGATGTTCGTGACTTCGTGGCCGATGTTCACCAGCCCGACGGCGCCGCTCATTGCGGCCGGATAGTTGATCTCAAATGCGTTGTGCAGTGCGAATGCATCCACGTCCATGGAGTGCGGCGTGATGCCGGCTTCCGCGAGAATGCGGAGCTTGGCTTCGACCAGATCGCGTTTGGCTGCGACGAGGAGAACACTCATCTCGTCCCTGCCGTCGCCATCACTATCGAGAATCTGAAAGTCGAGCTCGACCGAATCGACGTCCGGCACGTGCTGCTCCGCTTCCCATCGCATTAGCTCGCGGGCCTGAGCTTCCTTCACCCGCTCGGTCTTGATGCGCTTGATGATGACATCGCGTCCACCGACTGCCGCAACGACTGACTTCGTGTTGCCGCCCACGGCTTCGATGGTCGTGCGGATCACATCGGAAACAAGATGTGGATCCATCACTTCGCCATCGACGATTGCGTCGTCTGGCAGCGGAGTGATCGCGACCTTGACCAGTTCTGGTGTAGACTTCGAGTGATCGACGACGGCGACCTTGACCAGGCCGGATCCGATATCGAGCCCTACGGTAGTCTTCTTGCGGCCAAAAAACGCCATCGCGGCCCTGGATGAATGAAAAGAATCGAGTCTTGCTCAGGCACGCGGCGCATTCCTAACCGTCTTGAAGCGTCCGATCCTAAGAACTCTGTTTGCTTGCCTTTACGTTGAGACCAACCGCGGCACGAATGCCGAACAGGTCGGTCAACAAACGTTCGTGCTTAGACACGATTGAATTGGCGGGAAAGTAACGGTGGGCTGGCACGGTCCTAGAAAAGCTCGGACCACGCTCGTTCTGGAATCCGGTCGATAGTGATCGAACGATTGGGCCGGTTCGTGGCTCTCACCACGACTCCGATCCTTCGCACAATTCCGGAACCAGGAGCCGTGCTCCCTGCTTCCGCGACGAGCCAGTAGAGCGACGCACCGAGCCGCGTTGCGTGGAGCGCGACCGGCATCCCGAGTCCCTCGATCGGGCGGGATCTGGTCTCGCCGACACTCATCGAGTCGTCGGGTGATACCGTCAACGCGGTAATTCCGCTCTCGATCGCAGATTCTGCGCATAGCAGCGCGAGCTCGCGCTCCGTTGCTGCCGCTCCAATCCGAGTCTCCTCAGTCACTGCGCTGAAGACACCCGCAATCAGCGCCGTTATCAGGAGCACAATGAGCAGCGAGGCCGGAAGCGCGAAGCCGCCTCGAGGCAGGTGCAGAGGGGGCCCCGCAAAGGAGGCGGACCAGCGGCTGGCTCCACCGGTCACGGTGATCTATTTCGGATTGCGATGGCGACGGTCGCCGAGTCCGACGGGATGGTGACCCGACCTTCCACGGTGAGCCGCTGTTTGCTCTCCGAGCGCGCTGTGATGTCGACCCTCGCGATGGCCAGCGGTGACTCGTCCGGCGCCAGCTTGCCGCCCATCTTATTGAAATACTCGAAGAGGAGACCCGTACCGCGCGGGTCGGAGCTGTAGCCTCGGTAGGGGCCGGACAACGGTTGGACTGCCCCACAGCTCGAAGCACCGACGGCATTGCACCGCCGGTAACCCAGGTACCAGTCCCCATCTGATGCGTGGTACAGGCTGTATCTGCCCCGCCTCAGAAAGCGCACTGGGGCACCGACACTCACATGCGCGCTCAATGGGGTCGAGAGCGCGAGGAAGAATCCTGTACCGCCGGCATCGATCTCTGCCTGCCGGGTGAAACCGGATGACGGCGGACAGGTTGTCGCGAGCGTGCGAGCGGCGAAGGCGACGATGCGATGCCGCTCCCACTCGGTTACGCCGTCGACGGAATCACGATGGAACACCGCGATGTCACCCGTGTCGGGCAGTGTAAGGAACGCCGTCAGCGCGTTGCCGCGCTCGGCTGACACCCCGGGAAGGCCAACCGCGGTACCGTCAATGCGTTCGCAGACAACTGAGCTCCCAACATTTGCAAAGATCTCGATCGCCGAATCAGCAAGGAGCCTGACAGTGTCAGCGGCCGACGTCCCGCGTATGTCAGCGGACAGCAGCTCGATCGCGTCTCGCACTCCTCCGCGTGCTTGCAGTAGCTCCGTTGTGCCTCGGTAGAACCGCTGCTGGCGAACGAGCGTGAGTCCAATCATGCTGCCAACGAGGCCGATCAGAACCAACACGACGACCAGCTCCGTGAGGGTGACTCCCGTTCGGACACGAGGCTGCCCTGTCGACACCGCCATTGTGCTTGCTCGCTTCACGGTCGGCACGGCAAAGTCACTCTATAGAGGTCGGTGCGGTCTCCGCTTCGGGTTGGATAGGTCACCGCGTCGATCAGACTCACGCGGGACGAGTCGGGAAAAGCCACCGACCACTCGGATTCGATTCCGCCCAATGTCTCGCGGCCTCCGGTCGCGGTCCGGCACTCAGCTGCCAGGATCTCGAGCCTGGTCGTGGCAGATCTGGCGGCGCGCTCACGAGTCGCGTTCGCGCTCAGCTCGCGGCCGATGACGGCGCTCGTCGCCACCATGGCGAGGCCGCCGACAGTAAATAGGAAGAGTGCGACAACGACCTCGATCAGGGTGTACCCGCCACGCAGGCGCGTCAGCATCCCTGATGATGCGCCAAGCCTGGGGAGCCACGTCATTCGACCTGAACGAGCGAAACCAAAACGTTGCATCGCCGAGCCGATCCGGTCGCGCGGAGGTACAAAAGAAAAACGGAGCGTCTCTCGACGCTCCGTTCTTCTCAGGCTAAATCAGCCTAATTAGGTGCAGGTGATCACACCGTTGGTCATGTCGCAAAGCTTCGCGGTCTGCGTGTGCGATGCGGTCGCGCTCCACGACGGGGGCGGGCCAGCAACCGCGGTCACGATAACAG
>Ga0184609_10000385_pt1 | contig 12843 bp, 12 predicted proteins | sample PLM1_60_coex_FD_133165 | JGI IMG/M metagenome (GOLD analysis project Ga0184609, IMG submission 133165) | Groundwater sediment microbial communities from an aquifer in East River, Colorado, USA - PLM1_60_coex | ecosystem: Environmental > Terrestrial > Soil > Riparian zone | place: USA: East... | reverse complement strand
TCGAACTGGCCGGAGTGGCCCCCGCCAATCCCACTCGCTGACCGAGTCGGCCAGACCCGCGACATTCAACCACCCGCGTGGCCATGACGACCCCGGCCCTGGCGGCGCCAGGTCGGCCCCTCGACGTCGTCGAGATCCCACGTGCCCTCTGGACCGGGAGTCCCGGTCCAGAGGATCACCTGATTCAACCGCGCACCACCCGCAGGCCTGGCCGGCCGGCGGCCCGAGATCCACCCCACCGTCGCGCAACCCGCACCGGAGCCGTTATGCCGACACCTCGTATCCGCGCTCCTGCAGGACCCAGGTGTTGCCGTCGGGGTCACGGAAGTCGGCGAACGACTCGTAGTCGCCGTGCTGCGGATCCGATCCCGGCGCCCATCCGCTCGGCGTCATGTGCCGGATCTCGCTGACGTCCACGCCGCGTTCGGCCAGCTCGGCGCGGGCGCCTTCGATGTCGGCGACGACCAGGTGCAGGCCGCGGACCGAGCCGGGGGTCGCGTCCGTGATCCCGATGCCTATCGAGATCGAGCACGCTGAGCCGGGCGGCGTCAGCTGCACGACCCGGAACTCGTCACCGGCTCGGTGATCGACGTCCAGGTTGAATCCGACCTTCTCGGTGTAGACCGCCTTCGCGCGGTCGACATCGGTCACCGGAACCAGCATGAGTTCGAGCTTCCAGTCCATCGTTCGTGGTCCCTTCGGTCGTGCGGCCCGGGTCATCACAGCACAAGTCCACACGTCACGTTCGTCATCGAGCCGGTCAGGCCGGCGGCCCGGTCGGAGGCGAGGAATGCTGCCGTCTCGGCGACGTCGGCGAGCCTCGGTGCCCGGCGAAGCACCGCTTCATGCCCTGTTTGCCGCGGTCCACGGGGCTGCGACCAGCGACGCCACCGCCGCAGGAGGCTTTGGCGGTCGCACCGGAACCTGTCAACCTTCGATGACCTGAAGGCCCATCTGGGCATCGCCAGGGAGGTGCTGACCAAACGACTGGCCGCCCTGGTCAACAACGGCGTGCTGGAGCGGACGCCGTACCGGGAGCCGGGCTCACGCACGCGTCACGAGTACCGGCTGACCGCGGCCGGGCGCGACCTGCGGCCGGTTCTGCTCGCACTCATCGAGTAGGGAGACCACCACCGGGCGGAGACGGGTCGGACCACCGGTCACCGTGGTGCACGACGAGTGCGGTGCACCGGTCCGCGTCACCGTCGAGTGCACTCGGGGCCACCGCATCGAACCCCGCACCCGGCTGCGTCTCGAACCGGGTCCCGGAGCGCGACCGGTGGGCGGCGCTCTGACCAGGGCGGGAAGGCGAACTCTAGCGAACTCGTCTGCATGACTAGCCCCCAGATCCGCGCCGTCATCGAGGACGGACCGCGCCTCCGAGGATTCGCCGAGCCCGCCTCGGGCAACTCGTGCCGGCCCGGCTACACGGCGACGCCATCGGTAAGGGGCAGTCGGGAATCGCCTGCCCGATGGAACTGGCGGTCCTCCGCGGTCCGGAATCGGTCGCTGGTGACCGGAGCTCCCAGGGCCTCGGACACGTCATTGGCGGTGTCGCGAACGGCGTGCACGACGAACCTCGGTTCGGTACCGCTGCGCATGCCCACCACCGACAGGGCGGCGATCACGGTGCCGGCGGTGTTGTGCACGGGAGCCGCGACGGAGAACTCGGCGCGGGCGCGGCCGTCCCGCACCGCGGTTCCGGTACGCCGGATGTCCGCGAAAACCGGCGCCAGTGGCGTGTTCAGGTCTGCCGGCGTTCCCCGATGGGCCAGCAGCACAAGGCCCCCCGTCGTCGTCCAGGCCGGCACGCGAATATTGCTATCGGCCTCACCGGGCGTGCGTCCGGAGATCTGCTCGATGATCACTGCCTCGGTGTCGTCGAGCACCGAGAGCAGCACCGCGGATCCGGTCGACCGGTGCAGCCGCAGCAGCAGTGGCAGCGCGATCTCGCGCAGTCGCAGCGTCCGGTGCTCCAAGCGCGCGATCTCCCACAGCCGAATGCCGATCCCGTACTGACCGTCCTCACCTCGATCAAGCACACCGAGCTGGACCAGCGCAGACGTCAGCCGATGGACGGTGGCGATGGGGTGTCCGGAACGGCGGCTGATAGCGGACAGGGTCAGTCGCGGACGGTTCGCGGTGAACACGTCCAGGATGCTGAAGATCCGGTCAGCCGACTGGTGCCGGCTACGTGTCTGGACTCGGTCCATCGGCTGCCCTTCGCCGCAGGGAATATATCAAGGTCCTTGCTATGTAATTGATATCAAGGTTCCTGCTACGATGTCAAGCGTGGCGGAACCCTCGGCCCAGCCGGCCGAACCAGCCGGCCCCCGGCTGACCTATTTGATCAAGAGACTGGAGATGGCTGAGCGGGCCCGGATGGAGGAGGTCATCCGCCCGTACGGCGTCACCTTGCACCAGTACACCGCGCTGAGCATCCTCGAGCGCCGCGGTGGACTGTCCTCGGCGCAGCTCGCGCGCCGCCATTTCGTGACACCGCAGGCGATGAACCAGCTGGTCGCCGCGCTCGAGCGGGACGGATTGATCGAGCGGCGGGCCGACGCGGTGAACCGCAAGATCCTCCGCGCCTGGCTCACCGAGCGTGGCAGGCAGGTGCTGGACTCGTGCCATCGGGCGGTCGACAACGTCGAGCAGCGGATGCTCGCGGGGTTCACCACCGGGCAGGTCCGAGACTTCCGCCAGGCGCTGGAGAAAACCCTGGTGGCACTCACCGAGATCGGCACCTGAGGCCGGCGGGTTTTCCGCGCCGCGGAAGTTGCGTTGCCGCGGTGGTGCCTGGCTTCTGACGATGGTGCCTCCAGCGCCCGCCATCCGTCGCAGGAGGCCAGGAATTGTCGCAGCCAACGACCGAGCCAACGACCGAGCCAACGACCGAGCCAACGACCGAGCCGCCGACCGAGGACAGGTCGGTCAGCGCCACCCGGGTCGCGGTGGCCAGCGCCATCGGGACCACCATCGAGTGGTACGACTTCTTCATCTACGGCACCGCCGCGGCGCTGGTGTTCGGCCGACAGTTCTTCTCGGCTGCCGATCCGGTGGTGGGCACGCTCGCGGCGTTCGCCACGTTCGCCGTGGGGTTCATCGCCCGCCCGATCGGCGGCGTCGTCATGGGCCACTTCGGCGACAAGATCGGGCGCAAGTCGATGCTGGTGCTTTCCCTCATGCTCATGGGCGGCGCCACCTTCTGCATTGGCCTGCTACCCACCTATGCCCAGATCGGGGTGTGGGCGCCCACGCTGCTGGTCGCGCTGCGCTTCGTGCAGGGGATCGGCCTCGGTGGGGAGTGGGGCGGCGCCGTCCTCATGACCGTCGAGCACGCACCGGAGCAGAAGCGGGGCTTGTTCGGCAGTTTCGTCGCCCTCGGCATCCCGGCCGGCGTGATCCTGTCGAACCTGATCTTCCTGGTCATCTCGACGTCCAGCAGCAACAAGACCTTCGCGAGCTGGGGCTGGCGGATCCCGTTCCTGCTCAGCGCGATCCTCGTGATCGTCGGGCTGATCATCCGGCTGAAGATCGCGGAAAGCCCGGTCTTCGCCCAGGCCCAGCGGGCGCACACCGAGCGCAAGCTGCCGGTGCTCGACGTGCTCAGGGACCACGGCGGCCGGGTCGCGCTGGCGGCGGGCAGCTACCTCACCACCAGCGCGCTGGGCTACGTCGTCATCGTCTACTTCGTCTCCTACTCCACGTCCGTGCTGCATCTGCCGCGCAACCTGGTGCTGGCGCTGTTGCTGCCGGCCACCGCGCTGCAGGCCGCCTCCGTCATCGTGTTCGCCCGCTGGTCCGACCGCTTGGGCCGGCGGCGCGTGCTGATCTGGGGGTCGGTGGCCATGCTGATCTGGTCGGCGGTGTTCTTTGCGCTGGTCGACACGAAGAACATCTGGCTGGTCGCGATAGCGCTGCTCGTGATGATGCCGCTGCATGGCATGTATTTGGGCCCGCAGCCCGCCATGTTCAGCGAGCTCTTTCCCACCACCGTGCGCTACAGCGGCGCCTCGCTGGCCATCCAGATCGGCACCGTGCTCGGCGGTGGGGTGGTGCCCTTTGTGGCCACCGCGCTGTATCGCTCCTACCGGTCCAGCGTCCCGATCACGATCTATCTGGTGGTGCTGTGCGTGATCAGCCTGGTCTGCGTCATCGCGATCAGGGAGACCTTCCACGAGAATCTCGCCAAGGAAACGGCCGGACGCCGCGCGACCAGGGCCTCGGGTCCGGCCACCGCAACCAGGTAAGCAGGCGGACCGCATGCTGAACAATGGCCTCGGGTCGTGGCCCGCGCGGCGAGCGCGGATGAGCCCGCGCCGTGCCGCGCTGGTGCACGACGGTCGGTCACTGACCTACGCCGAGCTGGACCAGCGGGTGAACCGGCTCGCCCGGGCGCTTCGTGACCTTGGGGTGCGGCCGGGAGACCGGGTCGGCTACCTCGGCCCGAACCACCCTGCGTTTCTGGAGACCCTGTTCGCCACCGCGGCGCTTGGCGCGGTGTTCGTGCCGCTGAACACCCGGCTGGCCGCGCCGGAGATCGCCTACATGCTCGACGACTCCGGGACGTCGGTGCTGATCTGGGGGCCGGAACAGGCCGCGGTCGTCTCCGGTCTCGACCGGCGACCGACCGTACGGCATCGGGTTGCGGTCGGGCCCGAGTACGAGGAGCTGCTCGGGCCGGCCAGTTCCGGCCGGATCGACGTGCCGGTCGAGCTCGACGACGTGTGCCTGATCATGTACACGTCGGGCACGACGGGTTCTCCGAAGGGCGCCATGCTCACCCACGGCAACCTCACCTGGAACTGTTACAACCTGCTCATCGATCTTGATCTGGCGTCCGACGAGGTGGCGCTGATCAGCGCCCCGATGTTCCACACCGCGGCGCTGAACCACACGGCACTGCCGGTCTTCGTCAAGGGCGGCACCAACGTGCTGGTGTCCACGTTCGACCCGGAGAACTCGTTCGACCTCATCGCCGAGCACCGGATCACCCTGGTGTTCGGCGTGCCGGCGATGTTCCGGCAGATCGCGTTGTCCCCGCGGTGGGCCGAAGCCGACCTGTCCTCGTTGCGCATCCTGCATTGCGGCGGTGCTCCGGTGCCGGAGACCTTGATCAGGACCTACCAGGAACGCGGACTCACCTTCGTGCAGGGCTACGGCATGACCGAGGCGTCACCGGGAACGCTGTTCCTGCGCCCCGAGGAGAGCATTCGCAAGCTGGGATCCGCGGGCACGCCCTGCTTTTTCACTGACGCCCTCGTGGTCCGTCCCGACATGACCGTCACCGACGTCGGCGAGACTGGTGAGGTGGTCATTCAAGGGCCGAACGTGATGAAGGGCTACTGGCACCGCCCCGAGGACACCCAGAACGCCATGGCCGGCGGCTGGTTCCACTCCGGCGACGCCGCCGTGGTGGACGACGAGGGGTTCGTCTTCATCGTCGACCGGATCAAGGACATGATCATCTCGGGTGGCGAGAACATCTACCCGGCTGAGGTCGAGAAGGCGCTCTACGAGCATCCCGCGGTGACAGAATGCGCGGTCATCGGCGTGCCCGACGAGCGATGGGGCGAGGTCGGCCGGGCCGTCGTGGTGCTGCGCGACGGCGCCACCGCGGAGCCGACCGAGATCCTCGGCTTCCTGGACGGCAGGCTGGCCAGGTACAAGATCCCTAAGTCGGTGGTCACGGTGGACGTCCTGCCGCGCAACGCGGCCGGAAAGCTGCTTCGGAACAAGATCAAGGAAGAATACGGAGAACGCGGTTGAGCACCGTTCAGTTCGCCCCACCCAAGCCGCGGCTGGAGTTCATGGCCCGCTTCACCGTCGAGCTTGCCGGGGACATGTGGGACCTGGGTGCGACCAGCGAACTGGGCGTGCGGCGGATCTTTCGACGACGGTTCGCTGGCTTACCTGCAGACGAAGGGCTTGCGCCACGGGCCGGCGGACGTGCTGGCCGATCTTGCCGATGGCGTTGCCGTCGATCCGGAGCGGTGCTACTTCCGCATCCACATGATGTTCGAGACGGCCTCGCCGCAGTACAACTGGCTGAACCGGGCGCTGGCGGTCGGATTCGCCATGCGCCTTGCCGCCGCGGTCGTTTACGACGCCTATCTGATCAGGTGACGGGAGCACCCTGATGACCATGAGCTGGGCAAGTGCGGGAGATGACACGGGCAGCGCATCCGATGGCCGGGTGTCGCTGCCGTCCTCGCTGCGGGTGGAGCAGCAGGGCGAGATCGCGGTGCTGCGGCTGAGCCGGGAGGCCAAGCGCAATGCCCTGGACGACCCGACGGTGCTAGGCATCGAGGCGTTCTTCAGCAACCCGCCCAACGGGGTTGGCGCGGTCGTGCTGGACGCCGAAGGCGAGCACTTTTCGGCCGGCCTTGACCTGTCCGAGCTCACCGAACAGGACGCGTTCGGCGGTCTGGAGCACTCGAGGATGTGGCACCGGGCGTTCGAGCGGCTGGAGTTCGGCCGGCTGCCGGTGATCGCCGTGCTCAAGGGCGCGGTGGTTGGCGGCGGGCTGGAGCTGGCCTGCGCGGCGCACATCAGGGTCGCCGAGCCGACGGCGTTCTATGCGCTTCCCGAAGGCCAGCGCGGCCTGTTCGTCGGCGGCGGCGGCTCGGTGCGGGTGCCCCGGTTGATCGGGGCCCACCGGATGGCGGACATGATGCTCACCGGCCGGGTGTTGACCGCCGAGGAGGGCCAGGCCATCGGGCTCTCGCACTACCTCACCGGCCCCGGCGAGGGTCTGGCCCGCGCCGTCGAGCTGGCTACCAAGGTGGCGGCGAATTCGCCGGTCACGAACTTCGCGGTGTTGCAGGCGTTGCCGCGGATCGCGGAGTCGAATCCGGCGGATGGCTACCTGCTCGAGTCGCTGATGGCGGCGGTGGCCGGGGCTAGCGCCGAGGCCAAGTCGCGGATGCGCGACTTTCTGGAGGGCCGGGCGGCCAAGGTGGAGCGGGGGAGCGGCTCGTGAGCGCCCCAACCACGGTGCCGGCCGAGCTGCTGCGGGCGCCGGACCCGGATGCTCGGCTGCACAGCGAGATCGGCAGGTTCCTCGGCTGGCTGGAGCGGCAGCGCGGGCTGCGGTTCGCCGGCTACGACGAGCTGCACCGCTGGTCGGTCGAAGATCTGGAGGGGTTCTGGTCGGCGATCTGGGAGTTCGGCGGTGTCCGCGTGCACACCCCGTACGAGCGGGTGTTGGGGCGGCGGGAGATGCCGGGCGCGCAGTGGTTTCCCGGCGCAACCCTGAACTACGCCGAGCACGCCGTCGGAGACATCGACCGCGGGCAGGACGCCGACGCGGTCGCGGTGGTGGCGCACTCGCAGACCCGGCCGCCGGTCGAGCTGACCTTCGGCGAGCTGCGGGACCAGGTGGCGCGGGCCAGGGCCGGCCTGCGGCGGCTCGGTGTCGGCCGTGGCGACCGGGTGGTGGCCTACCTGCCCAACATCCCGGAGACCCTGGTGGCGTTTCTGGCCACCGCCAGCCTCGGCGCCATCTGGGCGAGCTGCGCCCCGGAGTTCGGCGCCAGAAGCGTCATCGACCGGTTCGGCCAGGTCGAGCCCACGGTGCTGCTGGCCATCGCCGGTTACGGCTACGGCGACAAGGACATCGACCGCCGTGGCGAGGTGGCCGAGATCCGGGCCGGCCTGCCCACTGCCGAGCACATCGTCCACGTGCCCTACGGCAACAACACCCTGCCCGACGCGCTGAGCTGGCCGGACCTGCTGGCCGAGCCCGGCGAGCTGGCGTTCGAACCGGTACCGTTCGACCACCCGCTGTGCGTGCTGTTCTCCTCCGGCACCACCGGCAGGCCGAAGGCGATCATCCACGGGCACGGCGGCATCCTGCTCGAGCACCTCAAGAACCACGCGCTGAGCTGGGATCTGCGCGCCGGCGACCGGATGCTGTGGTTCTCCACGACGGCCTGGATGGTGTGGAACGCGCTGGTCTCCGGGCTGCTGGTGCGCGCGTCCATCGTCATGATCGACGGCAATCCGCTGTACCCGGACCTGACGTGGCAGTGGCGGCTGGCGGAGCAGACCGGGGCGACGTTGATGGGCGCCAGCCCGGGCTTCCTGATGGCGTGCTGCAAGGAGGGCGTCCAGCCGGCCAGGGACTTCGACCTGTCCCGGCTGCGGCAGCTCGGGGCCGCCGGCAGCCCGCTGCCGGCGGAGGGCTACCACTGGGTGTACGAGCAGTTCGGCCCGCGGGTGCTGCTGAACGTGGGCAGCGGCGGCACCGACGTGTGCAGCGGGATCGTGCAGGGCAGCCCGCTGCAGCCGGTGTGGGCCGGCGAGATCTCCGGCCCCTGCCTCGGGGTGGACGCCAAGGCGTTCGACGAGCAGGGCCGGCAGGTCGTCGGCGAGCTCGGTGAGCTGGTGATCACCGCGCCGATGCCGTCGATGCCGGTCGGGTTCTGGGGTGACGGGGACGGCAGCCGCTACCGGTCCACCTACTTCGAGACCTATCCCGGCGTCTGGCGGCACGGCGACTGGATCCGGTTCTCCGAGACCGGCAGTTGCATGATCACCGGCCGCTCCGACGCCACCCTCAACCGCGGCGGCGTGCGGCTGGGCACCGCCGAGTTCTACCGGGTGGTGGAGGAGCTGACCGAGGTCGCCGACAGCCTTGTCGTGCACCTGGAGGACCCTGCCGGCGGCCCGGGACAGCTGCTGCTCTACGTCCAGCTCCGGCCGGGCGCCGAGCTGGACGACGCGCTGCGCCGAAAGATCACCACGGCGTTGCGGACATCGTTGTCGCCCCGGCACATCCCGGACGGCATCGCCGCCATCCCGGTCGTCCCGCGCAACCGCACCGGCAAGAAGCTCGAGCTGCCGGCCAAGCAGATCCTGCTCGGCGCCCGGCTGGAGGACGTGGCCAGCCGCGACGTGCTGGCCGACCCGACGTCGCTGGACCCGTACGTCGAGCAGGCTGTCGAGCAGACCACTGTCAAGCGGACAGCCCGGGGCGCGCGGTGATCGCGCCGCCGGTGCGGCGGGTGGCCGTCGTCGGCACCGGGGTCATCGGGGCCGGCTGGGCGGCGTACTTCCTGGCCCACGGCCTCGACGTCACCGCGACCGACCCGGCGCCGGGCGCGCAGCAGCGGCTGCGCGCCGACGTCGCCGCGCACTGGCCGGTGCTGACCCAGATCGGCCTGTCTGACGGGGCCTCGCAGGACCGCCTCACCTTCCATGGCGACCCGGCCCAAGCGGTGGCCGACGCCGACTTCGTGCAGGAGAACGGCCCCGAGCGCGAGGACGTCAAACACGACCTGTTCGCCACGCTCGACGCGGCCACCCGCCCCGATGTCGTGCTGGCCAGCAGCTCGTCCGGCCTGCTGCCCACCGCCATCGCGAACTGCTGCCCGAAGCACCCGGAACGGGTCGTGATCGGGCACCCGTTCAACCCCGCGCACGTCATCCCGCTGGTCGAGGTGGTGCCGGGCGAGAAGACCTCCGAGGACGCGGTCGAGCGGGCGATCGCGTTCTACGCCGCAATCGGCAAGCGCCCGATCCGGCTGCGCCACGAAGTGCCGGGACACGTGGCGAACCGGCTCCAGTACGCGTTGTGGCGGGAGGCGTACTCCCTGGTCGATCGCGGTGTCGCCACCGTGAGCGACATCGACGCGGCCATCGCGCACGGCCCAGGGCTGCGGTGGGCGGTACTCGGCCCGCTGGTCAACCAGCACCTGTCCGGGGGAGCCGGCGGTCTGGCCCATGTGCTCGCGCACCTCGGACCCCCGATGGTCGAGGTCTGGCGCGACCTGCGCGACGTCACGCTCGGCCCCGATCTGGTGGCCGCACTGGTGGCCGGCGTCGACGAGGAACTGTCCGGCATCGATCCGGCCGACCTGCGCGCGCAACGCGATGCCGTGCTGACCGCCCTGCTCGCCGCCAAGTCCCGAACCACGCTGCCCTGACCCGCGGGAGAAACCGTTGCCGAACCTGGATATCGATGCGCTCACCGCGATCGACGTGCACGTGCACGTCGAGCAGGACAGCGACGGCCGCTACTCGCTCGACCAGGAGTTGTTGGACGCCTCGGCGGCGTACTTCAAATCCAGCGAGCACCGCACGCCGACCGTGGCGCACATCGCCGAGTACTACCGCCAGCGGCGCATCGCGGCTGTCGTGTTCACCGTCGACGCAACCACGGCCACCGGTCAACCGGCGCTGTCCAGCGAGGAGATCGCCGACCTGGCCGCCGAGCACGCCGACATCCTGATCCCGTTCGGGTCGGTCGACCCGCACGCCGGGTCGACCGCCGTCCAGCAGGCCCGGCGGTTGGTCACCGAGCACGGGGTGCGCGGCTTCAAGTTCCACCCGAGCCTGCAGGCCTTCGAGCCCAACGACTCGCGCCACTACCCGCTCTACGAGGCGCTGCAGGAGCTCGAGGTGCCGGCGCTGTTCCATACCGGGCAGACCGGGATCGGCGCCGGGCTGCCCGGCGGCCGGGGCATCAAGCTGCGCTACTCCGATCCCATGCTGCTCGACGACGTCGCCGCGGACTTCCCCGACCTGACGATCATTCTGGCGCACCCCTCGGTGCCCTGGCAGGACGCTGCCATCTCCATGGCCACACACAAGGCCAACGTCTACATCGACCTCTCCGGCTGGTCGCCCAAGTACTTCCCGCCGCAACTGGTGCGCGCGGCGAACACCATGCTCAAGCGCAAGGTGCTGTTCGGCTCCGATTTCCCGGTGATCACTCCGGACCGGTGGCTTGCCGACTTCGACAAGCTCGAGATCAAGGAGGAGGTCCGGCCGCTGATCCTGAAGGACAACGCCAGCCGCATGCTAGCCCTGCAACCCTGACGGCCCGGCCGCCTATCACCCCCCATCGGCTGCCGAGCCCGCCGATCGTGCGACCATACCGCCGCGCGAGCGCTTCCGGACCGTCGGTGGCCAGTGTTACGACGGTGCCGAGCGTGAGTCTCGGGACTGGCAAGCCGTACGGGTCGTCGCGGAGCCGGACCGTCGCTCACAGCCGGCTCCTGGCTCGGGCTATTAATCGACTGGTATGAAGCCGGGATCGTCGACGGGTCGTTGTGCCGGTTGGCCGCTATTTCCACGCGGCTCGGGTTGGCCAGCGATAGGGAGATGACCTCATAGGAGGGTACGGCTGAGGCGGTGCCGCAGATCAGTTCCCGCAGGGCTTCGGCGACGGCCAGGGCGGCGGCCGTTGTGGCGACGAAAGCAGCGGCGACTGACTGTCCTGCGAGGCTGATCACGCCGCAGCGGGCGGCGGCTTCGGGCGTTCCGGCGGCGGTCTGGCGCTGCATGATGTTGTCGTAGGCGGCCGGCAAGGTGGGGGTCGTGGTGGTCGGGGGGTTCAGGGGCCAGGCCTGCTCGGGTTGCAGTCCGGATGGGAAGGCGTGCAGCAGGATGTCGAGGTAGCCGCGGGGGCCGGCACCGAGCCCGAGGTCTATGACCTTGTCGAAGCCGGCGTTCACCAGGGAACGGCGTGGTTCGGGCTGGTCGAAGCCTGCCAATGCCCAGGCGGGTTCGTCGACCGTGCGGCGGGTGTTCTCGTCGATTCGCCGTTCGACGATGGCGGTGGTGAAGCCGATCTGTTCGAGCTGGGTGGCGACGACGCGGGTCTTGCGGCGGCCGCAGTCGGGCGCCTCCCGCCAGCATGATCGGCGTCGGCGGTCGCGAAGTTCGCGTCACGGATGCAGTGGAGCGACCGATTCGCGTTCGATGACCTCGATGAGGTCGCTGCTGGGCGGTCGCAGTGCGGGCTTGCCGTCGAGAGTCGCTTGTATCCGAGCCCCGGCGTAGGCCGTGGCGGTCTCGTAGTCATACCGCGCGGTGGTGAGCCTGGGCTGGAGGAGACCGCCGAGAGGCTCGTCGTCGACGCCAATCACCGACAGGTCCTCGGGCACCTTGAGGCTGGCGCACCGAGCCGCGGCGATGACCAATCCCGCGAACATGTCATTGAAGCAACAGATCGCCGTCACGGGATCGGTCCCGGCGTTCCAGGCCCGTAGCGTCTCGGCGATCTTCCAGACTACGGCGTCGTCGGGCCCGCCGCGCACGTGTTCGAGCGGCAGCCCGAAGCCCAGCACGGCTACGGCGTCGCGCCTGCCGATTCTCAGCTCGAGGGGCAGGGGGAGGCCCAGCGTCACCACTGCCTCGACGGCGCCGTCCCGACGTGGGCCGGTGAATACCGCGACCCTGGGGTCCTCCACCGTGACCAGACCGAGCCGACGATGCCCGGCCCGGGCCAGGTGCACGACCTGCAGGCGCCCAATGGTGTGATCCAGGTCGATTGGTTCCGTTACCGACATGATCGGGATCCCGGCTGCCACGGCTGCCTTTCGGTCGTCCTCGGGCAGCGGGACGAACTCGAGGATGGCCCGGGGGCTGATGTCGCGCAGGATCTGCGTCAAGTGGACGCCAGGGCCAATCGACCATGTCGGGAGGGAACGACCGGATCCCGAGACCGCATCCGAGAGGCCCGACAACTGCCGGCTGAAGCTCCCACTGAGGGGCAGGTCCGGCAACGTGAGCAGCACGACCCCCGACGCGCCCTTGCGCAGAGCACGGGCCGCAGCGTCAGGTGTGTAGGCCAGTTCGGCGGCGGCAGCACGCACGCGCTCCACGGTCTCGATGGAGAAGTTGTCGAGACGAGCGCTGCCGTTGAGCACGTAGCTCACAGTCGACCTGGAGACACCCGCTAGCGCCGCTACATCTTGGGCGGTCACCCGTTTTCCGGCGGCGGGCCTCGTCCAGGACCTTGGCGAACTGACCGGCGTCGAGGCGCAGCTCGGCCAGTAGGAGGTTGCGCTACTTCGGCCTCCAAGCGAAGAAGGGCAAGCTGGACGCCTC
>Ga0184609_10000384_pt1 | contig 12846 bp, 16 predicted proteins | sample PLM1_60_coex_FD_133165 | JGI IMG/M metagenome (GOLD analysis project Ga0184609, IMG submission 133165) | Groundwater sediment microbial communities from an aquifer in East River, Colorado, USA - PLM1_60_coex | ecosystem: Environmental > Terrestrial > Soil > Riparian zone | place: USA: East... | reverse complement strand
GGCACAAGGGGATCCGGAACAGGCTCCCGAAGGATTCCTGGATTCCTGGATTCCTGGATTCCTGAGCCGTCGAGACTCGAGTCGTGGCGCGCGGACCCGTCCCGGCGCCGGCTGCCGGGTTCGGGAACAGCCTCCCAGCCTCAGGCCTCGTGCTCGCGGCCGAGCTCGAGGGAGCGGTCGCGGGCGGCTTCGATGGCGGCGAGGAGGGCGGCGCGCACGCCGTGGTTCTCCAGCTCGCGGATGGCCATGATCGTCGTGCCGCCGGGGGAGGTGACGGCCTCGCGCAGGGTGACGGGGTGCTCCCCGGTGTCGCGCAGCATCCGCGCCGCCCCCACGGCCGACTGGATGATCAGGTCCGCGGCCACCGCGCGCGGAAGGCCGAGCAGGATGCCGGCGTCGATCATGGCCTCGACCAGGAAGAAGAAGTAGGCGGGACCGGAGCCGGACAGCGCGGTGACGGCGTCCTGCTGGGACTCCGGCACCCGCACAACCCGGCCGACGCTGCCGAGCAGGTCCTCGACGAGCGCGAGATGCGCGGCCGAGGCGTGCTTGCCGGCGGAGATGGCGCTCATCGCCTCGCCGACGAGCATGGGGGTGTTGGGCATGACCCTGACGACCGGGGTGCCCTCCGGCAGCCGCCGCTGGTACAGCCTGGTCGGCAGGCCGGCGCACAGCGAGACGACCAGGGTGTCCGGCCTGATCACCGGAGCCAGCTCGTCCAGCAGCGGCTCGATGTCCTGCGGCTTGACCGCGACGACCAGCACGTCGGCCTCGGCGGCCGCGTCCGGCACGTCCACCGAGCGCACCCCGTACCGCTTGGTTAGCTCGGCGGCGCGGTCCGGGTACCGTTCCGTGAACAGCAGCTCGTCAGCCGAGCGCCCGGCCGTGAGCAGCCCAGACAGCAGCGCCTCGCCGATCTTGCCGGCGCCGAGTACGGCGATCGTCGTCATGGGGTGGGACGCTAGCGCGTCACTTCGACACCGACGGCGCCGGCTTGGGGCCGGTCGAGCGCAGGCTGCCGAGCCGGCCGAGCGCGTCGAACCAGAACCGGGCGCCGGGCAGCAGCGCGATCACCATCAGCGCCCAGCCGACCAGCACCAGCAGGAACGTCGCGAGGTCGCTGCGGGGGCCGCCGGTGGGATCGGCGAGCCCGTGCGCGGCCATGAACCCGCACGATGACGGCGCGCACTCGGGCACCGTGCCCCAGCCGATTGGCAGCCCGGCGCCGCGCACCTGCTGGATCTGCTGGCGCATTTCCTGCAGGCATTCCGCCGGGGTCTTGGGCGCGGTGTTGTCGGTGCACTTGGCGGCTTCGGCGGCTTCGGCGACGACGGAGGTCCGCAGCGCCTGGTCGGTGTACAGCGAACGGGCGATATCGACGGCGTTAAGGTTGAAAAACAGGACGAGCACGAGGCCGATGGCGAGCGAGACCCACCGCACGTGCCGCTTGTACCAGCCGGACACGCGGGCCATGTGGTCGTCATACCACTGCTCGATTTGATGCCGGAACTTCTCGATGTCGTCGCCGGCCGCGGTCAGCATGGAAAGCAGCGCCGCTCGCAACTTCGGTTCCGGCAAATCGTTGACTCTGGTCCGCAGGGCTACCAGATTCGTCGTTCCGGTCTCGTCCGGCACCAGCAGGCCGATCAGGGCGCCGGCGAACGACCTGCCCGAGATGTACGAAGGAAGCTTCCGCCGCTGGTCGTTGGTCAGCTTGGTGTTTCCGGCGTTCGCCGGCATCTGTGCCTTGTCGGCGGTGTGGGCGATGATCGACTCATTCACCAGCCGCACGGAGATCGGCGAGCTGTCGGTGGTCGGGGCCGGCACCGCCGCCGCCGGCGCGGGCTGTTCCGGCTGTTCCGGCTGTTTGGGCTGTGCCGGGCGCTTGAACGGGAGCAGGACTTTCATCGGCAGCTCGAACGTGGGGCGGCGTTCGTCGAGAAGGGAACGGATGCCGCGCAGCAGGTACTCGCCGCGCAGACCGATGTAACGGGCAATGGCCTCGGTGAGCACCGAGACCAGCGCGGCGAATGTGGCGAAGACGAAGACGAGCCCGATAGCGGTTTGTACGACGAGACTGTCCACAATTGGCTCCGACCCGATAACCGACCGACCCTGGCGACAGGTAGGGCGCCAATCTTCCGCGCTTCCGAAGCGCTGTCAACGGCGAATGGACGAAGCCCAATCACCCGCGGCGGCTGCTGCTCAGGATCGGGGGGCCATGGCGAGTTGGCGGGTCTGGCAGATCAGGGCGCCGGATGAGTCGATCACGGTGTGGTCCTCGTCGAACCAGGGGCCGTGTACGGCGCGCGCCTCGGCCTGCACCCGCAGCCAGCCGGGGGCGGGACGGGCCCGCAGCAGGGCGGTGAGCTGCACGGTCGGCGACCAGCCGCGGTGGCCGAGGTTGAACACGACGGGCGGGCTGACGTCGCCGGCGACCAGGGCGAACAGCGGGTCTGGTGGCTCGCCGGCCGGCTGCACCCAGACGCGGACCCGCGGCGGCAGGCCGGTGCGGCCGGTGGCGAAGCCGGCCGTGGCCGCGTCCAGCCGCATCCGGCAGGCGTTCGCCAGCTTGAACACGTTGCGCGGGTGCGCGCTGATGTCGATGGCGTCCGCCGGCGGCGACGCCGGCAGCGGCGGCACGTCCAGCCACGACGCCGCGCCGTCCGGCAGCACGCCGCATGTGACGGTGGCGTCGACGCACGGTTGGCCGTCCTGCTCCAGCACGGCGTGCACGACGGTGACCGTGCGGCCGGTGCGCAGCACCGACGTCCGGATGAGCGCCGGGGCGCACGATGGCGGCCGCAGGAACTGGGCGCTGACCACCAGCGGGTCGGGCGCGAGGTCGCCGGCGACGCAGGCGCCCGCGTCCAGCGCGGCGCGCGCCACGACGGCGAGCAGGTAGCCGCCGTGCGGGCGATCGCCGACGGCCCACTGCGGCGAGAGCACGGCGCCGTACTGGCCGTCGCCCTCCTTCGACACCGCGCTGGCGGCGGAGAACGCGCTCACCGGGTGGACACCAGCGAGCGCAGGAAGAACGTGGTGTTGGCCGGCCGCTCGGCCAGCCGCCGCATGAGGTAGCCGTACCAGTCCTTGCCGTACGGCACGTACACCCGCACGGTCTCGCCGAGCCCGGCGAGCCGGCGCTGCTCGTCGGGGCGGATGCCGTACAGCATCTGGTACTCATACGACCCCTGCTTGCGGTCGTACCAGTGCGCCCGCTCGCCGATGATGTCGATCAGCCGCGGGTCGTGGGTGGCGAACATCGGGTAGCCCTGGCCGCCGAGCAGGGCGTTCGCGCAGCGCAGGTAGTTCAGGTCCACCTCGTGGGCGTTGTCGAACGCCACGTCCGGCGGCTCGGCGTAGGCGCCCTTGCACAGCCGGATGCGCGACCCGTCCGAGGCGAGCGCGCGGCAGTCGGCGAGCGTGCGCCGCAGGTAGGACTGCAGCACGGCGCCGGTGGACGGCCAGGTGCGGCGCAGCTCGTTCAGCACCCGCAGCGTCGAGTCGGTGGTGGTGTGGTCCTCCATGTCCAGCGTCACCGTGGTGCCACACTGCTCGGCGGCCGCGCAGATCCGCGAGGCGTTCTCCAGCGCGAGCGCCTCGTCCAGCGCCTGGCCGACGGCGGACAGCTTGATGCTCACCTCGGCCCGCTCGGCCAGGCCCTCGGCGTGCAGCCGGTCCAGCAGTTCGAGGTAGGCCTGCACGACAGCCACGGCGTGCTCGCGCTGCGTGGTGTCCTCGCCGAGGTGGTCCAGCGTCACCCACAGCCCGGCGTCGGACAGCTCGCGGGTCACCCGCACGGCGTCCTCGGTGGTCTCGCCTGCGACGAACCGGCGGACGACGTCGCGGCTCAGCGGTGCCGTCGCGACCAGCCGCTTCACGGCGTCGTTCCCGGCGGCGGCCAAGATCAGCGAGCGGAGCGGGTTCACCCGCGTGACTGTAGCGGCCGGCGACGCGGCCACCACCGCGCGCACCGAACCCGCAGCGCCACCTGGCGCACCGAATGTGGCATTCGTTGCGTCGGGCGCACCCGGTGCCGCATTCGGTGCGGTGGGAAGGGGCGTACCGTCAGCGCCGTGGCCGAGGTCGAGGTGACCGGTGACGCCTCGGTCGAGGTGGGCGTCGGTGATGAGGTGGTCATCCGGCTGCCGGAGAACGCCACCACCGGGTACGTCTGGTCGGTGCACACCGCCGGCGACGGCCTGGAGCCGGTGCAAGACTCCATGGTGCCGCCGGACGTCGTAGCGCCCGGCGCCGGCGGCGAGCGGTTCGTACGGGTGCGCGCCACCGCGCCGACCCACGCCGAGGTGGTGCTGCGCCTGGCGAGGCCGTGGGAGGGCGAGCCGATACAGGAGCGACGGGTGACCGTGACGGTAAGGCCGTGACGGGGTGGATGGACCATTGCACCACTAGAAGCGTGCATATGGTCCATCCACCCCGGGGGTCAGGCGGTCACCACAGGTAGATCTCGTAGATCATGCCGTCCGCTTCCTCCCGGAAGTTGACCGGGCGGTTGGTCTGCCTGGCCTGCGACGCGAGCGTGGTCAGGGCCTGGAAGGCGCCGTCGCGACCGTTGTAGATCTTCCGCCAGCCCAGGCCGACGACGTGGACCCAGGCGTTGCGGGGCTCGTCGATCGTCCACAGGGCATCGATCTTGACGTTGCTCCGCCAGGTCCCGGTGATCGCCTCCGCCGCCCCGGCTGCCGCCGTCGGTGGCATCAACGTCGGGCCGGCCAGCGGGGTCGACCCCGCGACCAAGGCGGCGAGCTGCGCGTCGCTGACCGCGGTCGGAGACGAGGTGCCGGGCACGTCGAGATCGGAGCTCGTGCTGAGGTCCGGCGGTGTGAGAGTTGGGCTTCCCTTGCGAGTGTTGGCCACGATGTTCCCCTACCAGGCGTAGATCTGCTTGACGCTGTTGCTGTCCTCGAACAATCCGACCGGCCTGCTCAGCGCCTTGGCCGCCGCCAGCTCGGAGAGCATGCCGTGCGAGGTGACCGGCGAGCCGCTGTCCAGCCTGACCCAACCGCGCTGCGCGCCGTATGCGTAGACGTTGCCGTCCGACTCGTTGCTCCACAGGCCGAGGATCTGCTGGTCGGGCAGCCACGCACGGATGCTGACGCCGTACACGGCACAGGTCTGGAAGCTCTCGATGCCGCACTCGCCGTAGCCGATGCGGAAGTACCCGCCGTCGCCCCAGCCGGTGGTCCAGCTGTTGCGGCCGATCCAGCAGCCCGCGGCGTCGTCGTAACCGATCAGCACCACGCAATGGCCGCCGGCGAGTGATCCGGTGACGTGCCGGTAGACGCCTGTCTGGTAGCTGAAGAAGTCCTGGAAGACATTGAAGCACGCGGTGACCGAGCCGTATGCGGAGATCGACTCCTTCATTTTCGCGGCATTACCGGAAATGTTCTCGAATGCCGTGACCTTGGCCAGGCGGTTCGGCCAATCGGCGTTGAGATTCGAGCAGTTCTGGTCACCGGCTGTGTACGGGTAGTAGTCCTCGAATGTGATGCCCTTGTCGCGGGCATTGGTGAGCGCGCGGTCCGGCCACCAGCCGGTGCTGCAGGTGCGGCCCTCGGCACGGGCGTGGCAGTAGAACAGCTGCGCCTCGGACAGGTCTATCGGTGTCGTGGTACGGCGGGTGAACCGGAAGACGTTCTCCATGACGGCGGCGGAGCCGAACGCGACGCAGGAGCCGCAGTTGCCCTGGTCCTTGACGGACGTGTCGTAGTTGACGCCACCGACATTGCGCAGGTCGAACGCGGCCGGCGCGCCGAACGCCTCGGCGATGGCCGCTGCGGCCGACGCTGCCTCGTCGTGGGCGGGAAGCTCGGGTCGAGGTGGTACGCCAAGGCGGACGACTCGCTCGTCCTCCTCGAGGGCGGTCATGGACGTGTGCCCGCTTACCCACGGCATGCCGGCGTCCGAGAGCGCGGTGCGCAGCGCGTCGAGGTCGAGTGGCTGTCGTGGTTGGGTGGTTTCTGGCATAGCAGATCCCCACTGTACTTTCGGTAGAGCGACACTTTCGGTAGAGCGACGAGGTTTTGCCACCGACGTGGTCACGAATTCGAGTTCGTGATTTTCGGCCCGGTGGCATGCGTTGGACGGTCGAACGGGCCGTCACGGCTGCGGTGACTTATCGGGCTTCGACGTCCGGCAGAGTTGCCGTTGAAATACCCATCAATATTTCTACACGTTTTGACGCTGCTTGCCAAGTTTTCGTGAACGCTTGCCCCGAATGCCGGGAAATTCATTCGGCCGTGCCGGGCCATGACCGACCACACCGACGCGCGCCGAGGCGATGGTGCGCCCGGCACGCGTCGGCAGAGGTCGCCCCGCTTTCAGGCGGCGGTCAGGCCGCGGTCAGGCCACGGTCAGGTCACTGTCACCACAGGTAGATCTCGTAGATCATGCCGTCGGCCTCCTCGCGGAGGTTGACCGGACGGCTGGTCTGGCGGGCCTGCGACGCGAGCGTGGTCAGCGCCTGGTAGGAGCCGTCGCGGCCGTTGTAGATCTTCCGCCAGCCCACGCCGACGACGCGGACGAACGCGTTGCGGGTCTCGTCGATCGTCCACAGGGCGTCGATCTTGACATTGTTCCGCCAGGTCGCTGTGACGGCGCCGGCGGCATCGACGCCGACCGCCGGTGGCGCCACGGTCGGGCCGGCCAGCGGGGTCGACTCGGCGACCAGTGCGGCGATCTGCTCGTCAGTGATCTTGCTCGGCGACGAGGTGCCGGGCACGTCCAGGTCGGACGTGGTGCCGAGCTCCTCCGGCGGCGTGACGGTCGGGCTTGCCTTGCGAGTCGTTGCCACGATGCTTCCCCTACCAGGCGTAGATCTGCTTGACACTGTTGCTGTCCTCGAACATCCCGACCGGCCGGCCAAGCGCCTTGGCGGCGGCCAGCTCGGAGAGCATGCCGTGCGAGGTGACCGGCGAGCCGCTGTCGAGCTTGATCCAGCCGCGCTGCGCGCCGTAGGCGTACACGTTGGCGTCCGACTCGTTGCTCCACAGCCCGAGGATCTGCTGGTCGGGCAGCCAGGCGCGCAGGGTCACGCCGTACACCGCGCAGGTCTGGAAGGTCTCGATGCCGCACTCGCCGTACGCGATGCGGAAGTAACCACCGTCGCCCCAACCGGATCCCCAGCTGTTGCGGGCGATCCAGCACCCGGCGCCGTCGTCGTACCCGATGAGCACGACGCAGTGGCCGCCGGCGAGCTCGCCAGTGACGTGCCGGTACACACCCGACCGGTAGCTGAAGAAGTCCTGGTAGACGTTGAGGCACGCCGTGACAGAGCCGTACGCGGAGATCGACTCCTTCATCTTGGCCGCGTTGCCCGAGATGTTCTCGAACGCGGTGACCTTGGCCAGGCGGTTCGGCCAGTCGGCGTTGAGGTTCGAGCAGTTCTGGTCGCCGGCCGTGTACGGGTAGTAGTCCTCGAACGTGATGCCCTTGTCGCGGGCATTGGTGAGCGCGCGGTCCGGCCACCAGCCGTTGCCGCAGTTGCGGCCCTCCGCCCGCGCGTAGCAGTAGAACAGGTGCGCCTCGGACAGGTCGATCGCGGTCGTGGTGCGGCGGGTGAACCGGTAGACGGTCTCCATCGCGGCCGCGGACCCGAATGCGACGCACGAGCCACAGCCGCCCTGGTCCTTGACGGGTGTGTCGTAGCTGACGCCACCGACGTTGCGCAGGTCGAAGGCGGCCGGCGCACCGAAGCCGTCGGCGCTCACCGCCATCGCGGCCACGGTCTCGTCGTGGGCGGGTAGCTCCGGCTTGGGCGGTACGCCGAGGCGGATGACCCGCTCGGTCTCCTCCAGCGCCGTGATCGAGGTGTATCCGTGCTCCCATGGCCGGCCGGCCTCCGTGAGCGCGGCCTGCAGGCTGTCCAGATCGAGTGGTAGTCGGTGCGGTTTGGAGTTTTCGGGCATGTCACATCCCGGATGGGTTCGATGCGGTACCGGATGTAGCTTCTGACGCCCGTTGAGGATGCTGGCCGAAGCCTCGCGGATACGTGCACCAGCCGGAGTTCATCCGGAAGAGTTCAGATTTCCGCAGGCGGGTGGCACCGCGGCCAGCCGGTCGCCGAGCGGCAGGACGTCCGGTCCGCTGTGCAGCACGACGCCGGCGGCGAACCGGGCACCGAGCCGGTCCCTGAGCGCGGTGAGGTGCCTGATGTCGCGAGCGCCGACGCCCACGCCGGCCTTCACCTCGATGGCGGCGATCCGGTTGGATGGCAGATCCGCCCCTCTCAAATGGCAGATCTGCCGCCTGTGATGGCAGATCTGCCGGCTTCGAATGGCGGATCCGCCAGCCCTCGGGTCGCTGCTCTAGCGGACGGGTTCCATGTGCAGGCGGGCGAAGAGCAGGGACTCGGACACCGCGGTGACGCGCTGCTCGCGGGTGCGGAAGTGGCGGGTGGTGATCTCCACGACGACGGTGCCGTCGAAGGAGTCGCGGCCGAGGCGCTCGCATACCTCGACGACCGGCTGAGTACCGCGGCCGGGCACGAGGTGCTCGTCGCGGGGCGCGCCGCTGCCGTCGGTGAGGTGGACGTGGGCGAGGCCGGGGCCCATCCGGTCCATCAGGGCGAGCGCGTCCTGGCCGGAGGCGGCGGTGTGCGAGAGGTCGAGGGTGTAGTGCGGGTAGCCGGCGTCGGTGGGGTCCGGCGTCGGGTGGAAGGCAGAGACGGTGAACCGGCCACGGCGGACCGGGAACATGTTCTCGACGGCGATCCGCACCCCGGTGCGGGCCTCGGCGGCCAGCACCTCGTCATGGAAGGACCTCGCGTAGCGCCGCTGCCAGCGAAACGGCGGGTGGATCACCATGGTGGCCGCGCCCAGCTCGTTGGCGGCGTCGGCGCTGCGCCGCAGCCGCTGCACGGGGTCGCTGCCCCAGACCCGCTGCGTGATCAGCAGACACGGCGCGTGCAGGGCCAGGATCGGCACGCCGTAGCGCTGCGACAGCCGCGCCAGCAACGGCACCTCCTGGCTCGCCGGGTCGGTCCACACCATCACCTCGACGCCGTCGTAGCCGAGGTCCGCGGCAAGCTGGAACGTCCGGTCGACGCCCTCCGGCCACACCGATGCGGTGGACAGCGCGACGGGTGGCACCCTCACCGGCCCAGCAGCAGCAACGCGGCCGGCGACACCGTGACGAACAGGCCGACCAGCACGGTGACCACGGTGGTCTGCAGGTCGTCGGAGTGCCTGATCCGCCGGACGATCCAGACCAGCGCCGTGATGACGACCAGCGCGACGACGAGCGCGGCCAATGGCATGAACTGCCACAGCCACTGGAAGCCCAGCCACAGCGCCGCCCCGCCGACCGCGCCGATGGCGAGCTGGGAGGTCATCACCAGCCACTCCCGTGTCGGCGACTCCTCGTCGAGGTCCTCGTCCTCGTCGACCTCGTCGTACTCGTCGTCGAGCAGCTCGTCATCGTCGTCAGGCGCGGGCGACCGCGCGGCGGTCCGCCCCCGCGGTGCGGTCACGTTGGCCGATGCCGACCTGGCCGGCGCCGACCTGGCCGGTGGCTCGGCGTCCGGCGCGGTGCCGAGCTGCCGGGGCCCCTTCGTCGCCTCCGAAGCAATCGCCGGATGCTGCTCGCTGCGTCGCGGGGCGTCGCCCCAGTCCGGCTCGTCGGGTTCTGGCTGGTACTGGCCGCGCCGCTGCGGCTCTGCTCGCCGAGGTGGCGCGCCGTACCGGGAGCCGCTGTCCCGCGCCGTGCCACCTGGGGCAGCCACACCGGGCGTTGCCGCGCCACCGAGTGCCGCGGCGTCCCGTGCTGCCGCCGCGCCGCCTCGGCCGGCCGCGGCCGGTGCCGTGGTGCCGCCGGGTGCCGACGCGCCGCCTCGGCCCGCCGCGCCCGGTGCCGTGCGGCCCTTGACCGTCGCGCCTCGCGCGGACGGCGGGTTCAGGGCGTCCGGTTCGATGCGGGGGAACCGGTCGGTCGGCTCGTCGTCGCGGTGCGGACGGATGGTCGGGGGCGGGGCCATCCGCGGGGGCTGCTGGCGGACCGGTGACGTGGCCCGCGGCGTGGTCGTGCTCGGTGGCACCGCTCTGACGGCCGGCGCCGCACCGTGCGACGGCGGACGTTCACCGCGGTCGGCCGGCCACGACGGCACTACCGGCTGGCCGTGCTCGTCGAGCCGGCGCATGGTTGCGCTGTCGGACAGCACCCGGTCGATGATGGCCTGCGGGGCGGTGTCCTCGGGGTCGCTGGCTCGGCGCCGGCGGCGGCCGCCCGGCGGCACAGAGCTGCCCCCGTACTGGGCGAGCAGATCGGCCACAGTCCGGGGGGTTGCGTCGACAGAATCGTCGCCCCGATTGCTCATCATGTTCACGGTGCCTCGTCCATGAGCGTTCGTCCAGTCTCCGGACGGAGATCACCGTTCGGCCCGATCGTTCCTTGCGGCTCCAGCTCGGTGTCCAGCCGGCGCAGGATGACGCCCTCGCGCAGCGCCCACGGGCAGATCTCCAGCTCGGCGAGCCCGAGCGCGCGCATGGTGGCCTCGGCGACGAGCGCGCCGGCGACGAGCTGGTGAGCCCGGCTGGCGCTGACGCCCTCCAGCTCCGCGAGGTCGTCGGCGGACATCCGCGAGATGAACGCGATCACCTGCCGCAGCCCGGCGTCGGTGAGGGTACGCCGCACCCGCAGCCCGGCGCTGGACGGCGCGGCGCCGGTCAGCCTGGCCAGCGAGCGGAACGTCTTGGACGTTGCCACGGCGCGGTTCGCGACGCCGGTCTTGCGCAGCTTCTTCACCGCTGGCGCGAGCTGGTCGTCGAGCCATTCGCGCAGCTCGGCGACCTGCGGCCGGGTCGGCGGATGGTCGGACAACCGCTCCCGACGCAGCCGCCCGGCGCCAAGCGGCAGGGAGATCGCCAGCTCGGGGTCCTCGTCGACGCCGCTGGCCAGCTCCAGCGAGCCGCCGCCGATGTCCAGCACCAGCAACCGGCCCGCCGACCAGCCGTACCACCGGCGCACCGCCAGGAACGTGTACCTGGCCTCGTCCTCGCCGGAGAGCACCGACAGCGTGACGCCGGTCTCGACGCGGATCCGTTCCAGCACCTGCGCCGAGTTGGACGCGTCGCGGATGGCCGAGGTGGCGAACGCCATGATGTCCTGGCAGCCGAGGTCGAACGCGGCCTGCTTGGCCGCCGCGACCGTGCGGACCAGCACCTCGGCGCCTGAGCGGGTCAGCCTGCCGTTCCTGACCTGCTCGGCCAGCCGCAGCACCGACTTCTCCGAGCTCATCGGCGTCGGGTGTGCGCCGCGATGCGCGTCGACGACGAGCAGGTGCACCGAGTTCGACCCGACGTCGAGCACCCCTAGCCGCATGCGGTGCACCGTACCCGGCCGGTGGCCTACGGTTGGTAAGCGTGAGCAGTCCGTACGACCCGCAGCAGCCCTACCAGCAGGGTTATCCGCCGCAGCCCTACCAGCCGGACTACCCGCAGCAGCCCTACCAGCAGGACTACCCGCAACAGCCGTACCAGCAGGCCGGTTATCCACCTGCCGGCTATCAGCAGTGGCAGCCACCAACGGCCGAGCGGCCGCGACGTCCGGGCCTGCTCGTCGCGGCCGGCGTGCTGTGGCTGCTCAACGGCGCCTTTCTGCTGGTGTTCGGCGTGATCACCGCGGTGGCTGACCGGTTGCCCGGCTTCGAGAAAGCCATGCTCGAGAGCGGCAACCAGATCACCCGCCAGCAGCTGCTGGCCGTCGGCATCAGTGGTGCGGCGTTCGGTGCGGTGATCGTCGGGCTGGCCATCGCCGTGCTCCTCACCGGCGCAACCTGGGCCCGCATCATGATCATCGTCGTTGCCGTCGTGCCGACCTTGTTCCTGCTGGTGCTGATCGTGTTCCCGCTGTTCACCATCGCGGCCAGCGTGCTGCAGTTCCTGCCGCCGGTCGGCCGGTACGTGCGGGCGAGGCGCGGCCGGCCGGCCGCGTGGGGGTGACCGGGCCACCGCCGGTGCGGTACGCCGAGGCCGGCTCGTCGTGGTGGCCGCTGGCCTGGGTCCGCTGTTGGCGGTCGCCGACATCGCCGAGGTGGGCGAGGTGGGCGAGGTGGGCGGGGTGGGCGCCTCGATGGGCGCGGTCGTGCTCGGCGGCGGCTGGATCGTGCCGAACGGCACCGACGGCGTGCCGCGTCGCCTCCGCGACGGCCGCAGCGTGCTCGCCTGGGTCCACGACGCCGGCGCGCTGAGCGCCGCGCTGCGCCCGCTGGTCCCTCGAGCGGGCGACGCGGGATAACCTCCCGGCTGATGAATCCCGAGCACGAGCCCGACCTGTCGACACCGGTGAGCACCGACACGGCCGACGAGCAGCCCGCCCGGTCCGTCCCGGCCGTGCCCGCCGCCCTGGCCGAGCCACTCGCCCGGTCCGAGCCGCCAGCACCCGCCCTGGCCGAGCCCGTCGCGCAGCCGCCACGGCCCGCTCGCCAGCTGAACCGGCCGGCCCGCTGGCTCGTCGCCGTCGTCGAGGTGGCCGCGGTCGTCGGCCTCGCGGCGCTGGCCGGCTGGGCGTGGCACCGTGCGTCGATCCCGGTGCAGCTGCCCGAGTACGAGAACCCGGCCATCCCGCGCTCCGCCAGCCGCATGTCCGGCCCATGGGCCGTCGCCGCCGTCGCCGCCGCGACCCTCGCCGGCGTGCTCTTGCTCGACGCGGTACGGGAGGTTCTGCTCGCGGCGCGGGCCGAGCATCGAACGCGGTCCGCAAGTGCCGGCGCTCCCCACGAGGATGTGGAATCTCCCCAGTAGAAGGAGCACGATGTCACATCCTCGCCAAACGAGCCCGGCGAGCACGGGAAGCCCGGCCTCCGCCGAGCTGTACGCGCGGGCCTGT
>Ga0184609_10000383_pt1 | contig 12849 bp, 7 predicted proteins | sample PLM1_60_coex_FD_133165 | JGI IMG/M metagenome (GOLD analysis project Ga0184609, IMG submission 133165) | Groundwater sediment microbial communities from an aquifer in East River, Colorado, USA - PLM1_60_coex | ecosystem: Environmental > Terrestrial > Soil > Riparian zone | place: USA: East... | reverse complement strand
CGCGTACCGGTCCAAGATCCTGCCGGTCCGGGTGCTCGATCCGCAGAACAAGTACGACTCGGCCGACGTCGTCGCCAGGGCGATCCGCTGGGCCGTCGACCGCGGCGCCCGCGTCATCAACCTCTCGCTCGGCAGCGCGGATGTCGCCCCGGTGCTCAGCGAGGCGCTCCAGTACGCGTTCGACCACGACATCGTCGTCGTGGCGTGCGACGGGAACGTCTCGAACAATCGCGGCACCACGGTCTGGCACCCGGCGCGCGAGCCCGGCGTGATCGCCGTCTCCGGCGTCCTCCGCTCCGGCAAGTTCTGGACCGGTTCGCTGCAGGGCCCGGCGACCGTTCTCGCCGCCCCAGGCGCCGACATCACCGGCGCCCACCCCGGCGGCGCCTACTGGAACGTCCAGGGCACCAGATTCGCCGCACCGCTGGCCGCAGCGGCGGCGGCGCTCGTGCGGGCGAGGTACCCCGCGATGCGCTCCGGCGACGTCGTCAACCGGCTCATCCAGACCGCGTGGGACTTCGGCCCAAAGGGGCGCGACGGCCAGTTCGGGTTCGGCATCGTCAACCCGACCAGGGCGCTGACGGCGAACATCCGGCCCGTCCGGTCCAACCCGCTGTTGCCGAGCGCGCCACCACCCGCCGCCGGCGGTCAGGCCCAGCCGCCGAACTCGCCCGGCGAACCGACCGGTGTGGAGAACCCCCTGGCTGCGCCCATCCAGGACGGCGATCCGCTCTTGCCAGATTCGACGTTCGCCCTGCTCGCGCTGGTATGCGTCGGGCTGATCATGATCGCGGTGACCGGCGTCGTGATCGTGCTGCTGCTCTCGATCCGCCGGGGACGGCGCACGCGCGCTCCGGCGTATCCGCCCGGCGGGTATCCGGCGGGCTTCGATCCGTCCAGGTTCCACCATCCACCGGTGTTCCCTAGCGACGAAACGGGCTATATCGCGCCGGTGGGACGGCCACAGGCCAGCAACCCGCCGCCCGGACCTGTTGCCGGACCGCCACTTCCCCCGGCAGCTCCCTACTCGCCACCGCCGGTCCCAGCACCGCCCTACTCGCAGCAGACTCCGGCGCCGCCGCAGGTCCCGGCGCCGCCGCCGCACGGGTCGCAGCACCCGACGGAGCCACTGCCGACCGTGCCGCAGTCGGACGCCGACGCGGGTGAACCGGGCCAGACACGCCGGCTCGGTCCCTGGCCGCCGGTATGGCGCCGTCGCCCGCCCCATTAGCCCGCCTCTTGGGACTGGCAGATCCGACCGGTGAGATCGTGCAGTCAGGCTCAATGCCGTTGACTTAACGCGCATGCGACGACGAACTGTCGGGGTTCTTGGGGTATCCCGCGCCCGGTTTCAGACCGGATACCCCGACAGTCCCGTTTCTCCTGACCGGAGCGCGGCCCATCGAGGCCGACCATTCGGACAAACCTCCACCGCGAACTCCGCTGCATTCTTAAGTTAGCGATTCTTAAGTTAGCGGCATTGAGTCAGGCTCGCAGATCCGACCGGTGGGATCTGCGAGTCCGCTTCGCGCGGGTTCAACACGACCTGAGGCTCAGTCGCAGGTCTGGGTGCTGATCTTCTGGGTGGCGTTCCTGCCCTGAGCGACGACCTTGGCGGCCTCGGTGGCCGTGAGCGCGAACCCGGTCTGCGGGTCGTCGACGGCGGCCGCGAAGACCACGCCGTAGACGCCGCCATTGGTGGCCACGAGCGGCCCACCGGAGTTACCGCTCAGCACCTTCGACCGCAGCGTGTAGACCTCACGGCGCACGGTGCCGTTGTTGTAGATGTTGGGGCCGCGGATGATCCGGGAGTCCCGGATGCGGGCCGGCGTGGCGGTGTACGGGCCGTCGAGCGGGAAGCCCACCACGATGGCGTCCGTACCGGTGGGCGCCTTGGGCAGGAACCGCATCGCCGGGGCATCCAGGTCGGGCACGTAGAGGACGGCCAGATCGCGCGCCGGGTCGTAGACGACCACGCGCGCGCTCGCCGAGCGTCCGTTCAACTCGACCTTCAACGATCTTGTCCCCGCGACGACGTGCGCGTTCGTCATTATGCGATGGGGGGCGAAGAAGAAGCCGGTGCCCTCCAGTCGCCGGTCGCACGAGGGGGCGATCCCGAGCACCTTGACGACCGAGCGGCGGGCCGAGGTGACGGCCGGCGCGCTCGCGAGCTGCGGGTTCGGTGCCTGGACCTCCTTGACCTGCGTCGGCGTGAGCGGGTCGAAGACGTCCGGGAAGTCGCCGCTGCCGACCACATCGCCGAACGAGCTGTAGAGCTGGCGGACCGGCGACGGGACGATGTTGTCGACTGTGCCGATCACCGCCGAGCGGCGTACCTGTGACGCGAGCCACGGCGCGGGCGCGTTCCCGAGCGGCGCGGCCACCATCCACGCGACCAGCAGCACGGCGACCGCGGAAATCACGGCGCCGCCGACACTGTCGACCGTACGCAGCGACTGGGTGCGCAGCTGTTCGCGGATCTTGCCGCCGATCAGCACGGCGATGGTCTGACCGAGGACGGCAACCATGAACACCACGGCGAGCGCCACGCCGAGCCGCGTGACGTCGGTCTCGAACTGCTCGGCCAGCAGCGGCGCGAGCTGCACGCCGATGAGCGCGCCGCCGAAGAAGCCGGCGAAGGAGAGCGCACCGATCACGAAGCCCTGGCGGTACCCACTGACAGCGAAGACGACCGCGGCGACAAGCAGCACAACATCGAGGGTGCTGCCGTTCATGCGGGCGCTCCTGTCCTCGGTTGCTCCACCAGCCGCTCACGCGGCAGCTTCTGCCGCGTCGAGATCAAGCCAGCGTGACAGAGCCCACCATGTTTGACGCGATATGAAAGGTACACACGGGATCGTACGAGCCGAGGTCCAGCTACAGCTCAATCGCCTGCTGGCCACGGCGTCGACGACGACACCTCCCGCCAGATTAGCCGCCGTGATCAGCGCCTCGATCACTCGGGCGTGTGGGGCAGGGGCAGGTCCGTGACCCGGGCGCGGTTCCAGGGACGGGACCAGCCGGCAAGGTCGAGGACCGCCGACAGCAGCCCCGCGGTGAAGCCCCAGACGAGCATCGAACGCACCGCGAACGCCGGCCCGATATGGCCGCTCGGATGGCGTACCCGGAGCCGGTTGGCGGGATCGCTCAGCTCGGCGACCGGCACCCGCTCGACCCGGGCGACCTCGGCGGGATCGCCGGCAGCGACGGGATGCGGCGAGTGCCACCAGCCGAGCACCGGCGTGACGACGAAGTTGGATGGCGGCAGCCACAGCGCGGGCATCACGGTGACCACCTCGGCCGTGGCGGGATCGAGCCCGACCTCCTCCTTCGCCTCGCGCAGGGCAGTGCCGACCGGGCCACCGTCGCCCGGATCGGTCATGCCGCCGGGAAAGGCGGGCTGGCCGGCGTGGTTGCGCAGTGTGTGGGCGCGCTCCAGCAGGAGGACATCCGGCGCGGCGGCACCGTCGAGCTCTTCCCCGAGCAGGATCAGCACCGCCGACTCGCGCCCGCCCTCACGTGGCGGCGTGAAGCGGGAGATCTGGTCGGCGCGGACCTTCGCCGAGTTGGCCGCGAGCGGGTTCCACCACGCGGGCAGCGGCCGCCGCGGGGTGGTCACGCCAGCCCCACGCCCGCGTACGGCACCGACCGGTTCACGCGCCGACCAGCGCCGCCAGCTCGTCCACCCGCGGGCCCTTGAGCAGCTTGGCGGCCTCAGCGCGGTCGGTCGGGCCCAGCCCGTACGACGGGCACCAGCGGCTGAGCGTGCAGGCCCCGCACGCCGGCTTGCGAGCGTGGCAGACCCGACGGCCGTGGAAGATCACCCGGTGGGACAGCATGGTCCAGTCCTTGCGCGGGATCAGCGCCCCGACCGCGTGCTCGACCTTCACCGGGTCTTCCTCGGTGGTCCAGCCGAAGCGGCGGACCAGGCGGCCGAAGTGCGTGTCGACGGTGATGCCCGGGACACCGTAGGCGTTGCCGAGGATCACGTTCGCCGTCTTGCGGCCGATGCCCGGCAACTCGACCAGCTGCTCCAGCTTCCGGGGCACAACGCCGCCGTGCTTCTCCACGAGCGCCTGACCCAGCCCGATCAAGCTCGAGGTCTTGTTCCGGAAGAAGCCGGTGGGGCGGAGCATCTCCTCCAGCTCGGCGCGGTCGGCGCCGGCGTAGTCGGCGGCCGTGCGGTACTTCGCGAACAGCGCGGGGGTCACCTCGTTGACCCGCACGTCCGTGGTCTGCGCGGAGAGGATCGTGGCGACCGCCAGCTCGAGCGGCTTGGTGAAGTCGAGCTCGCAGTGCGCGTCGGGATGCGTCTCGGTCAGCGCACGATGCATCCGGCGCGCGCGGCGGATGAGGGCCAGTGAAGTCTCCACGGGGCTGACGCCAGTCTCGAGTGTCACCGGGCCAGCGTACGTCGGCGGTACGACAAGCCGCCGTCAGCAGACGCCGCTGGGCACTCTCGACGCGATGTCGTTGATCGCCGACGACCGCCCGACGACGATCATCGTGACCGCGCCCTCGTTGGCGATGAAGAGCAGCGCATTGCCGCCATCCCGCACGACGAACGCCTTCGTGCCCTCGGCGTCACGCTCGGAGACGTCCGGTATCGCCCGGACGTCGTCCTCCGACGACCCGATCCGCAGGCCGCTCCGGGTCCTGTACGCGTCGTTCTGGATGATGACGTGCGAGATCAGCCGGCCATCCTGGCTGGCCGTGACGTCCGAGTACTCACCACCGGTGGCAACCAACTGTGTGCTCGAGTCGCAGCTCTCCGACTGCGGCCGCTTGGCGATCTTGTACTCCAGCAGCGGCTTCACCGGCTCGTCCACCCGGAACGGACCCAGGCCCGCCGAGGTGATCGTGGTCGGCTCGGCGCCCCGGTACGGCTGTGTCGGCGTGGGCTTCGGATCGGGCGTGGTCGGGTAGGTCTGCTCGGGCTGCGGCGCCGTGCTGCCGTCCGTCACCGGGACGTCCGGCTCGTTGACCGCCGGCCCGCCGCCTGTGTCCTCGACCTGCGTAGTGCCACCGCCCGAATTGCCGCCGGAGTTGACCTCGTTCAGGATCCAGCCGGTCAGCCCGAAGTTCGTGGCCGTGATGCCCAGGAACAGGGCGAACACCACCAGCATCAGCGCATAGGGCCATTTGCGCCGCTTGCGCCGTGGCGGGGCCGCGACGGTGTTCCCGCCGGGACGGGCGGCGCCGGGCGGCGCCATCCCTGGGCCGGAGTTCGGGACCCGAGCTGCCGGAGCGATGGCGGTGGGCGCCGGGCCACGCGGCGGAGGACTGGTCGGCACGACACTGGTAGAAGCGGCAGCCGACGACGCGGGAGCCGCACCGGCGCTGGCCGGCGGCGGTGAGACCGGGATGGCCGCCGAGCCACGGATGGCCGTGCCCGATGTCGTGGAGGTGCCGGTAGCTGCGGGCATCGCCGTGGTCGCGGCATGGCTGGGGCTCGCGGTCGGGCTGGGGGCTGGACCGGGGCTGGCGCTCGGAGCACCCCAGGCCGGTGCGCCGACCGCGGCCGGGGCACCGGAAATCGACGCCGGACCGTGACCCGCGGCCGGGATAGCGGTGAACATGCCGGTCGGCGCGTCCAGTGCGACGCCTTGGAGCGCGTCCCGGAGCGCCGCGGCCGTCGGGTAACGGTCGCCAGGGTCGTTCGCCATGGCCTTGCGCAGGACGGCCGTGAGCGCGCCGGGCACGCCCGGCAGGTCCTCGACTGGCTCGCTCTGGAGCCCGATGATCGTGGCGATGCTGGGGTAGCCGTTGGCCGGCCAGCGCGGCGGGCGACCGGACAGTAACGAGTACAGGGTGGCGCCGAGCCCGTAGACGTCGACGGCGATGGTCGGACGCTCCATCCGGAACATCTCGGGCGCCGCGTACGCGGGGGTGAGCGCCTCGAGGGTCGCGGAGAGCTGCTTGGTGGGATCGTGGTTGGCGGCGAGGCCGAAGTCGGCCAGGCCCGGCGATCCGAACCGGTTGACGAGGATGTTCGCCGGCTTCAGGTCACGGTGGAGGACGCCGGCGGTGTGTGCGGCCTCCAACGCGTCGGCGATCCGTACGCCGACTTCGCGCACGTCCGGGGCGGGCAACGCGCCGTCCTTGCGGAGGCGGTCGGCGAGCGAACCGGCCGTACACAGCTCCATAACGAGGTACGGGCGGCCATCCTCGGTGATGCCGGCGTCGAACACGCTGATCACGTTGGGGTGGTCGGAGAGCTGCCCGGCGGCATGCGCCTCGCGCAGGAACCGCCGGCGGTCACGCTCGTCGCGCACCATCCGGTTGTCCACTTTGAGCGCGACCTCGCGCCCGACCGACTCCTGGCGGCCCCGGTAAACAACCGAGAACCCACCGTGACCGAGCACCTCAAGGACGGTTATGCCGGCTACGGGCGACGTCAGACTCACCTGGTTCACACCCCCTACTACGCGCGACAGGACGATCCGTCCTCAGTTGCCCCGCAGAGAAGGGTACGTCGGACGCACCAGCCGTTGCTTGCACGTCGCTGACCACACCAGTGACCGCTGCCCCCTAGACTCACCTCGCAGTAGCTGCCGTAGCTGGAGGTGGGTCATGGACGAGGTGCTCGCTCGGTGCGGGCTGTTCCAGGGTGTGGAGCCGGACGCCGCGGAGGCGTTGGCCGCCCACCTGGAATACCTCGACGTGCCCAAGGGGCAAACGATCTTCTCCGAGGGTGAACTCGGCGACAGCTTGTACATCGTCATGAGCGGCAAGGTGAAGGTGGGCCGCCGGGCGGCGGACGGGCGCGAGAACATGCTCGCCGTGATGGGCCCGTCCGACCTCGTCGGCGAGCTGAGCATCTTCGATCCCGGTCCGCGCACGGCGAGTGCCGTGGCGGTCACCGACGCGAAGCTGGCCCGGCTACGCCAGTCGGCGCTGCGTCCGTGGATCACCAACCGGCCCGAGATCGCCGAGCAGCTGCTGCGGGTGCTCGCCCGTAGACTGCGCCGGACGAACGACGCCCTGGCCGACCTGATCTTCACGGACGTGCCGGGCCGGGTCGCGAAGAACCTGCTCCAGATGGCGAAGCGCTTCGGCACCCGCGAGGGAAACGCCCTGCGCGTCACCCACGACCTCACCCAGGAAGAGCTGGCCCAGCTGGTCGGCGCCTCCCGCGAGACCGTGAACAAGGCGCTGGCCGACTTCGCGTCCCGTGGCTGGCTGCGGCTGGAGGGCAAGAGCGTCGTGATCCTCGACCACGAGCGCCTGGCGCGCCGCGCCCGGTAGTCGCCGGGAGGACCGCGCCTACTTCTTCTTGCCGAAGTAGGCGCGGTTGAGCTCGTTCAGGCCCTTGCCGGCCACGCAGCGGAACTCGCGCTTGCCAGCGCCGTACTCCGCCTTGCTCGGCGGCAGCACGTCAGTTTCCCAGCCGCTGGTCGATTCGCCGTTCAGCGCGATCGAGAGGGCCTGCGCACCGCAAATCACCTTGATGACCTCGTTGTTGGCGATCGTCTCGGCGTCGTGGGTCTTGATCGTGGACGGCAGGTCGCCGATCAGGAACGTCTCCCAGGTATGCGCCCGATTGCAGACGACACGCCGGGCCGACACATCACCACCGATGTCGTTGATCCCCGCGTAGCACTCGGGCTGATCGGGGCAGCGTGCGGTGATGCCGCCGCTGGCGCTGACGGTGCCGAGCGGGCAGTCGCCGAGGATGCCGTCGGTGAGGTCGTCCGTCGACGGAAGCGACGGCAGCACCGCGTCCGGGTTCGCGGCCGACGACGAGACGGACGGCGACGGGTTAGGGCCGGCGCGCCGCTCCCCACCGTCCGGTATGAGGGCGATGATGCCGGCAATCGCACCGGCGACCAGCAGGCCCAGGACGCAGATCAGCGAGACGATCAGCAGCGCGCTCCGGCCGCCCGACTTCTTCTTCGGCGGTACGGGCGGCGGGTACCCGCGCTGCGGCTGCGGGTAGCCCGCCTGCGGGTAGGCCGGCACGTACGGCGGCGGCTGCTGCGGCCGCCCACCCCACTGTTGCTGGTTGGGCGGCGCCGGCTGGTACGGGGGCGGCCCTGACGTCGGGTACGGCGGCGTGGAGGTCTGGCGCGCCGGCTGGTACGGCGGGGGCGGCCTCGGGTTGTACGGCGGCGGCGCGGGCGGCGCGCTGGTCTGCGCGAACTGTGCCGGCGGACCGCTCGTCTGGGCGTACGGCGGGGGCGTCCAGCCCTTGGGCGGCGCGGAGATCGGGGTGGTCACCGTCTCCTCGTCGAGCGACGCCGCCGCGAGCGCGTCGCGGAACGCCGCCGCCGTCGGGTACCGGTGCTCCGGCTCGGCAGCCATGCCCTGCCGGAGCACGTTGGTGAGCCCGATCGGCACGCCGGGAATGTCCGGGAGCGGCTCCTCGTGCAGCCGGATCATCGTCGCGAGGCTCGGCGCGCCCGTATCCGGCCAGCGCGGCGGACGACCGGAAAGCAGCGCGTACAGCGACGCGGCGAGCGCGTAGACGTCACCGGCCGGCGTCGGCTTCTCCAGCCGGAACACCTCCGGCGGAGCGTAGGCCGGGGTGAGCGCCTCGATCGTCACCGACAGTTCGCGGGTGGGGTCGGGGAGTGCCGCCAGGCCGAAGTCCGCCAGGCCAGGGACGCCGTAGGCGTTGATCAGGATGTTGCCGGGCTTCACGTCCCGGTGCAGGATGCCGGCGTTGTGGGCGGCGTGCAGCGCGTCGGCGATCTTCACGCCGACCTCGCGCACCTCTGCCGGCCCGAGCGGCCCTACCTTCTTCAGCCGGCTGGCGTACGAGCCACCGGAGCACAGCTCCATCACGAGGAACGGGTGGTTGTCGCCGGTCACGCCGGCGTCGTAGACGTTGACCACATTCGGGTGGCCGGACATCCGCCCGGCGGCTTCGGCCTCGCGGAGGAACCGGCGCCGGTCGCGCTCCTCGTCCAGCGAACGGGTGTCGATCTTCAGCGCGACCTCGCGGCCGACCGAATCCTGCCGTGCCTTGTAGACGGTCGAATAGCCACCCCGGGCAATCACCGTTAAGTCGGACAGACCGGGCACCGGCGAGGGCAACTGCGGTGTCGACGACGGATTCTGCACGCTACGAAGGTACCGAGCCTGTGTCTCGAGCGGGCTACGACCACCCACGAAGGGCACGAAACCGGGAGCCAGCTTCGGCCCGACGTAACCATAACCAGGTATGCAGGCCTTATTAAACGCTGGCTATAGTAGCCTGCAAACAGATAACGTACCCATAGAAGGGATGGCGACAGTGGCCGGTGCCAGCAGAAGAGCAATTCTCGCCACGATCGCCGCAGCTGCGGCGGCCGTTCCGTTCGCGCTAGCCAGACGTGCTCCGCAACGCGAAGCCATCGAGGAACTACTCCACGTCAGCAGCACGTCCGATCTGTACGCGTCGAACACAGAGCTGTACTCAACCGGCGGAGTTGCCGAGGGCACCGACTACGCGCGGCGGTACAAGCGGCACGAACAGTTCGACGACAGCGCGGCGCAGAAGTTCCCCTTCACGAAGACGGCGATCATCGCCCCGCACGGCGGCGGCATCGAGGCCGGCACGTCCGAGCTGTGCCTGGCCGTCGCCGGGTACGACCCGAAGGACCTTGCGACGACGCCTGCCGGTGGACCCGCCCACGACTACTGGATGTTCGAGGGCATCCGGTCGAGCAACAACGCCGAGCTGCACGTCACCTCAACGCACTGCGATGACGGGGTGGCGCTCGCGTTCGCCGCCGGATCCCGCAACGCACTCGGCCTGCACGGCTGCTCCACCACTGCGGCGGGCCTGCCGGACGGGACCCAGGCCGCCCTCGTCGGCGGCCGTTCCGGCACGTTCAAGCAGTACCTGATCCAGGAGCTGACCGCGGCCGGGTTCCAGGCCATCGACGCCGCGAGCAACGAGGCGCTCAAGGGCGAGGATCCGGAGAACATCGCGAACCGCACGCTGGTCGGCGCGGGCGGACAGCTGGAGATCACCACGCCGCTGCGCGCGGCGATGTTCGGCACCAACACGATCGCGCAGCGTAAGAACACCACCACCGCCGTGTTCTGGAGCTTCACCGCCGCGATCCGGACCGCCATCGCCCGCCTCGAAGCGGGACAGGTCGTCCTGTAGCCGCGTCGCCCTTACGCAGGCTCACCGGGGAGGCGTCCGCAGCCGGTCGTGGACGGCGTCGCTCGCGGCCCGCTCGGACACCTGCTCGGTGGCGTACGCGAGTTGCACCGCGTCCTTGGCCGCCAGCACGGCCGCCTCGTGGTCGCCGGCGGCGTCGTACGCGGACGCGAGCACCCGCCCGGCGATCACCCGGCTGCGGACGTCCTCAGCCGGCACCTGCTGGGCGCGGCGGGCCCAGGTGAGCGCCTCCTCGACCCTGCCCGCGTCGAGGAGGACACCGGCGTAGTGGGCCAGCGCCTGCCGGCGGGGAAAGACCAGCGATGGCGAGCCGGCGGCCTCGACCACACCGGCGAGCAGGGCCAGCGCCGTCTCCAGGTCACCGGAGTCCCGGCTGGCCTGGGCCAGCAGCACCGTCGGCCCCACCCGTACCGGCTCTTCAACCTCCAGCGGCGCCAGCATCTCCAGGGTCGCCCGCGCATCGGCCTCGGCACCGGCGGCGTCCCCGGAGTCGAGCCGGCAGTAGCCACGCAGGGTCTGGGCGATGCCGACGGTGAGCGGGTGCGCCGCCTCCCGGCCCGTCCGCTCGGCGTCGGTCAGCAGTGGGACGGCGTCGTCCAGCCGGCCGCTGCCCCGTGCGACGACGCCACGGACGATCAGTGCCATGCTCCGTCCCCAGGCGTCGCCGCTGGAGCCGAAGCCGGTGAGCGCGCGGCGGGCCTGCCGCTCGGCATGGGCCAGTTCGCCCAGCTCGGCGGCGGCGAACGCCTCGACGGTGCGGAGCGCCGCCACGCCCCAGGCGTCGCCGGCCCGCTCGCCGAACGGGACGAACACGCGCGCGAGTTGGCGCGCCTCGGCCAGCCGGCCTTCCAGGAGGCGGACGAACGCCTCGGTGCCGCTCACCCACGACCGCCCGGCGCCGTCCCCCAGCTCGGCGAAGAGCGCGCCGGCCCGTACCAACGCCTCGTCGGCGGCCGGGAAGTCGCCACGGGACGTCGCTGACCAGGCGAGATGTTGCAAGGCCCAGCCCTGGCCGGGCAGGTCAGCCGAGTCCAAGGCCCGCCGGTACGACTCGGCGAAGCGCTCCTCTGCGTGGCGGAGCCGGCCGTTCAGGTAGTCGAGCATGCCGAGCCGGCGCAGCGCCTCACCTTCGTGCCGGGGCAGGCCAGCGCGGCGAGCCTCCCGTACGGCGGCGCTCCATGACGCCACCGCCTGCCGCACCCGCCCGGTCGCCCGGTGCGCCTCCCCCGCGACCAGCAACGCTCCGATCCGGACGGCCGGGGTCACCGGCGCGGCGTCGAGGAGGGAGCCGGCGAGCGTCAGCGCCTCGTCGAACCGGCCGGTCTGCACGAGCGCCCGTGCCCTGGTCAGCCGGAGCGGTGGCGGCAGCTCGCCCGGGGCCAGCGTGGCGGCACGGTCGAGCAGGCTGATCGCGCGGGCGGCGTCACCGCTGGTCAGCGCCCCATGAGCGAGCCGTCCGAGGGCGGCGGCACCGAGCGGGGCCACCGTGCGGGCGTCGTGGCCAGGCGGCAGCAGCATGGCGTCGGCCAGCTTCAGCGCGCGCTCGACCTGAGCGACGATCAGCTCGTCACGCTCGGGGTCCGACAGCCCGCGCACGGTCCGGCTGTCGGCCCACCGCGCCACCCGCGCGTGCCGGTCGGCGAGGTCGGCCTTGCCGACGCCGGAGTATGCCGCCTCGCGCATCAGCGTGGTGACGAACGTGTAGCCGCCGCGCGAGCTCCGGCGCAGCATGCGGCGCGAGACCAGTTCGGCAAGCGCACGGTCGAGGTCGTCGCCGCCTCGACCGTCGCCGCGCAGCGCTTCCAGAGCACCTTCGGGAATCCGGTCGCCGATGACCGCCGCGTCGCGCAGCACGGTGCGAGCAGCCGCCGGCAGCGTGTCGATACGTGCGGCGAGCACCGCCGCGAGATCCGAGGAGAGCAGCCGGCCCGAGAGGCTCCCGTCGGCGAGCCGCCAACCAGTCGTCGCGCCGCCGGTCAACCGCCCCTGCTCGACCAGCAGCGACACCAGCTCGGCGAGGTAGAACGGGTTGCCCTGCGCGGTGGCGAGCAGCCGGTTCTCTTCGGCGCCGACCAGCCGGCCGCCGCCCAGGTACGACCGGAGCAGCCGGCTCGCCGCGGCGCCGGAGAGCGGCGGCAGCGGCAGCGGTTCGGCGTCCGGTAGCCGGGTGAGCACACCGGCCGTGCGGACCAGCTCAGGACGGCCCAGCAGCAGGACGAGCACCGGGCCGGCAACGTGGGAGGCGAGCACGCCGAACGCGTCGACGGTCTCGGCGGTGGCGCTGTGCAGATCGTCGACGACCAGCAGCACCGGATCCTCGGCAGCCAGCCCCGAGAGCAGGCCGGCGACGGTCACCGGAACCCGGTCGCTGCGCCGGGCACCGGGTGCGGTCAGGCCGGACACCGGTGCCGCCTCCTCCCCCTCGGCGAGGTTGAGCAGCTCCAGCAGCACGTCCACGTCCGCCGGCGCGAGCGCCCGCTCGGCCGGCTGGTGCCCGAGCCGGGTGGCGACGCGGCGGACGCGTTCGGCGGCGCGCTCAGCGTCGTCGTCCGGCTCGACGCCACACACCTGCCGGACCAGATCCGCGAGCGGTTCCAGCCGCCGCCCCTCGCCGTACGGCCGGCAGCGGATCTGCAGCACCCGCGACGACAGCTCGGCGCCAACCCGGCGAGCGACCTCGGCCGAGAGGCGGGTCTTGCCGGCGCCCGCCTCGGCGGTGACGACCAGGACGT
>Ga0184609_10000382_pt1 | contig 12857 bp, 13 predicted proteins | sample PLM1_60_coex_FD_133165 | JGI IMG/M metagenome (GOLD analysis project Ga0184609, IMG submission 133165) | Groundwater sediment microbial communities from an aquifer in East River, Colorado, USA - PLM1_60_coex | ecosystem: Environmental > Terrestrial > Soil > Riparian zone | place: USA: East... | reverse complement strand
TCAACCTCAACACCGATGCCACGGTGGCGGCGTTGACCACCAGAGCCGGGGAGTACGGGCTGCCCCTCGACTTCGACGCCACCAGCATCGACGTGTCGCGGACGTACTGGGGTCTGCGGAATCGACTGTTCAACGTGGCCACGCCCGCCGGCGCTCAAGAAGTGCACGGCATTGGCCACCCCGAGCGTTCCTACGAACTCGACGAGCGCACCCGGGACGCCGATACCGACCTGATCCTGCACTTCAAGCCAAGTGAGTCCGGCCTCACCCTCAGCTCCACCCAGGCCTGCCTGAAGGGCAAGTACCAGGCTCCGGATGGCAATGTGTACAGCTTCCTGGGGTGCGACTCTGTGCGGGTCGTGAACTGACCCGCAGGATCTACAGAACGCCGCCGAGGAGGCCATCGGGTCTCCCCGGCGGCTCGCCCACGTGGGAAGCCCATGCGATTGAGGGTGGCGCCGGCCGCCATGTCACAGCACTTTCGCGAGAAACGCCTCTGTCCGCGTGTGCTGCGGTCGAGCGCGCCGGGTTCACGTTCGGTACGAAACGCATCCGCCGGATGGACTCCGCTGACGAAGCAGGTGCGCAGCGATGTCGATGGCGTCGGTGAGCATCACGCGCAGTGCAGCGTCACGCCGGCTCGGTTCCAGGGCGTCGAAGGCGCGGATGGTGGCGATGAGCGCGTGCATGGCCGGGCCGCGTTGGTACAGCGGATCGGTCCGCCGAAGCAGGGCGGCCCTTGTGCCTGGTTGGCCTAGTCGGTGTTCGCGGCGCTCGGCGGCGCGCAGCCGACGTCGCAGCCGACGGGCCTTACGCGGTCCGGTCGCCAGCGCGGCGCGCAGGCAGTGCGCGACCAGCCGCGGGGTCAGGAGAGGGCCACCTCTGGTGAGGCCGACGAGGGCGGGCGCTAGTGGGACGAGGTGATGCCGGCCGGCATCGGTCGTGGCATCGTTGACCAGCCGGGCGATGGTCGCCAGCACGGGATGGGTGCAGCCGGGCGCGTCGGTGAAAGCTGTGCCGGCGAGTACCGAGACGTACTCCATCAGGCAGGCGCCGTCCTCGAAGCCCACGTGGGCATGCCGACCGAGTCCTGGCAGATGCTCGGGTGGTCTCGTCATGGTGTGCTCCCCGGACCGAGCGCGGGCGGTCAGGAGGCGGCGGGGACGTTCAGCTGTTCGAGCAGGGCGCGTACACGCCGCTCGATCTCGTCCCGAATCGGCCGGACCGAGTCCACGCCCTGCCCAGCCGGGTCGTCCAGGACCCACTCCTCGTATCGCTTGCCGGGGAAGACGGGGCAGGCGTCGCCGCAGCCCATCGTGATGACGACATCGGCGGCGCGCACGATCTCGTCACTCCACGGCTTGGGGTACTCACCGGAGATGTCAATGCCACGCTCGCGCATCGCCTCAATCGCCGCCGGGTTGACCTCCTCGCCGGGCTCGGAGCCACCGGACCAGGCGACCGCGCGGTCACCGGCGAGGTGCTCGAAGAATCCGAGCGCCATCTGCGACCGGCCGGCGTTGTGGGTGCAGAGAAACAGCACGACCGGCTTGCCGTCGTGCGTGTGCCCCTCCACTTTCGCGAGCGCACGCAGACGCTGGCGGGCGAACCGCTCGGCGAGGAGCGGCAGGAAGTCGACCACCGCGGCGCGGCTGGCGAACTGGTCGTAGGAGGTGTGCAGGAAGCGCTCGATCGTCCGGACGCCGAAGATCCCGGCGAAGTCCCGGGTGAGATTGTTCGCGGCGGTCGTCAGCGCGAGCTGCTGGTCGATGGTCAGATCGGGGCGGCGGTAGGTCTCGGTCATCGTGGCCTCCGTGCTGTCGAAATGGTGTTCACGTGCGGGGCTAGATCGGCGACCCGCCGGGTGAGTTCCTCGAAGGCGCGGTCGAACGCCTCGTCGCTGCCGACGCGGACCGGATCAGGGATCGACCAGTGCAGCCGAGCCGCGGCGGCACCGAGATCCTCGTGGGCGCTGTCGCACACCGTGACCACGAAATCCCCGGCCTCCGTCACGTCGTCGATCGGGCGGGGACGGACCCTCCGCAAAGGCAATCGGTGCCGCCGGGCCGCCGCAAGAGCACCGGGGTGCACCCGGTCGGCGGGCCGGGTGCCGGCTGAGGCAACCGGCACGTCGCTGCGTCGGCGCCACAACGCGACTGCCAGCTGTGACCGGGCGGAGTTGTGGGTGCAAACGAACAGCACCCGCGGTGCGGTGTGCGAGGCGACCGGCCCAAGCGGGTCCAGCGCGCCCGGCACCAGCCTGAGGTAGGTGCGGCGGCGATCGCCCTCCGAACGAGATCGGGTGACAAGACCTGCTTGCTCCAGCACCTTGACGTGATGCGCGAGCAGGTTAGACGGCAGGTCGAGCAGCGCCTGCAACTCTGACGGAGACGCGTCACCCAGGATCAGCGCGTCGACGATCGCCAGCCGCGGCGCCTCCGCCAGCGCCGCGTGCACGGCCGCCCGGCGCCGGAGTTCTTCCACCTGGTCAGCATTCATTGAGTCAATACTTGCTGAGTAAAGCCGCAGAGGTCAAGCACGCCGGTCACGACGACGACTCGTGAGTTGGTGTACGCGCGCTTGACGCGTCCCCGTGAACCGGCGCCTACTCGGTGCCGACCTTCCGCGAGCTGCGACTCGCGTCGGCCTGGAAGGCGGTGATGCCTTCTTGCCAGGCGGGGCCGAGGTCCGCTCCTGGTGGGAAGCGCCGGGAAACCTCGAGCAACACCATGCCGTGGGCGAACGCCCAGATGGCGCGGGCGCGTGTCGGGTTGCCCGCCGCGCGGAGCAGGGGCGCGGCGGCACGGTCCTCCAGGCCCGCCGGCAGGTGCTCGCGGGGAAGCGGCCGGTCTGTCATCAGCCGGTACAGGTGGGGGCGGCTGAGGGCGAAGGTGCGGTAGGCGACGGTCAGGGCGGCCAGGGGCTCAGCCGCGCCTTCGACGGCTGCGTCGAGGGCGGCGGCAAGGTCTTCCAGTCCCGTCGCGATGATGGCGACCTCCAACGTGGCCTTGTCGGGCACGTGCTTGTAGAGGGACGGAGCCCGGATCCCGAGCTGCTCGGCGAGCCGGCGCATCGTAAGGCCCTCAGCCCCCTCCTGTTCGAGCAGCTCTCGCGCCGCCTCGACGATCTCGCGCGCGCGCGGTGTGAGCCGCTCAGTCACGTTGGGCACCGCCGGAGTGTTCCGGCGATTGGCGCTCCTCGGCCCGGCGCTTGAGGGCGTGGTTCATCTTCTCGAACGCGGGCAGCGTGTTTCGATCGAGAGACCTGGCCATGAAGGGCACGAGAATCCCGCGGAACTCTTCCTGCTGGATCAGCCGCACCGTGCCGGCACCGATGGGCTCGATCGTGAAACTGTGCTCGCCGTCGAAGACTCCGGGCGCGACCAGCCGGCCCACCCACCGCAGACATTGGTTCGGCTCGGCCTCGAGCACGGTGGGTCGGAAGGTCATGGCACGGCCCTTGTCCGGCTGCATACGGATCGTCAAGCGCTCGCCGCGCCGCACGTTGCCGTCGGCCGAAGTCATGAACGGGTTCCACTCGGGGAAGGCGGCGAAGTCGGTGAGGACTCCCCATACCCGCTCCGGGGTGGCCTCGATGTCGATCTGGGTACGTAGCTGCTTGGCCATCGGATCCTCCTTGGCTAACACCGTTAGCCTGACGATAGGCTAACGCCGTTAGCCTGGCAACCCCAGAGCCCGCACCGACCTGAAGATCGGCCGCGTCGCCAGCTCGGTGTCAGCCGCAGCGGCAGCGTCTGCGCGATGTCGCGAAGACCGCCCAATACCTGGTGCGCCCGGATTACGACGGGCGTGGGCATGCCCGGCCATCACTCAGCGAGCCGGAGTTCCTCGGCCGTCGGGGGGCGGCGGAGGGAGGGGTGCTCGACGACCGCGAGCACCCGGCTGGCCATGAACCGCGCCGTGCGGACCGGCGTGCCACCGCGCGTCACTTCGGTGACCTCGACGATTCCGCGCCCGATCGTCACCTCGACGCGCCGACCTGCCCGGCTCGCGGTCACCTCGTACACCCGCGAGCCGTTGCCTGCGTCGATGACGATCTCGACTCGGTCGCCCTTCATCCCGCGTCCTGGTGCGTCTGCTCGGCTGCGCCTGTTGGCCGACGCTGTGTTCTTGGATTGCGCTGCGACGGAGTCGCCCGTGGTCACTCGCCGCAACGATCAGCCTACCGGGAAGGACGGGTTCCTCGTCGAACGCGACGCTCCCGCTACGTCTGGCGCGACCTGGGCGTCTCGGCTTCCGGCGAACCGATGGCAACGAAGAGGACGGCGAAGGCTCCCTTGACGTCCAGGTCAGTTCGGGCGGATGCTAAACATATGTTCAGAACGTTTGTTCAGGCTGGTCGGTTAGGCAGTGTCCCGGCCCCTACGGCGGTAGAGGCACTGGCAGTACCTGGTGGCGCCGAACGCCGGAGAAAGCAGGTGCGCGGCGGGGAGTCTCCGGTCGCCTACGACGTCGCGGTCCTCGGCGGCGGCATGGCCGGATTGGCGACCGCGATCCGCCTACAGGCTGCGGGCATGTCCACCGTCGTGCTGGAGGCGCATGGCCACGCCGGCGGGTGTGCGGGCTACTACCGGCGCAGGGGCTTCTCCTTCGACGTCGGCGCCACGACCTTGGTCGACTTCGAGCCGGGCGGAGTGGGCGCCGAGCTGCTCGATTCGGTGGGGATGCCGCCGCTGGACGGTGAGGCCTTGCCGGGATACGTGGCCTGGCTGCCGGATCGGGTGGTGACCCTGTACCGGGATCGGGCGGCGTGGCAGCGGGAACGTCTGCGGACGCTTGGTGACAGCCCCGCCCACGAGACCTTCTGGACGTTCCTGGATCGTCTCGCCGGCGCCTTCTGGGTGGCCAGCCGGGCGGGCGTGCGCCTCCCGCTGCGGCGGTTCGACGACATGGTGCATGACCTGCGGGCAATCGGGCTCCGCAACCTCCCACTTGCTCGTCACGCCGGATCGACACTCGGCGACACCCTCCGCCGGTTCGACCTTCGGCACGAGGCGCCGCTGGTGGGGCTGCTCTCGATGCTGGTGGAGGACACCGTGCACACCACGGTCGATGATGCGCCGGTGATCAACGCTGCCCTCGGGGTGACCATCCGCGGCGCGGGGCTGACGCGGGCCCGTGGCGGCATGCGTGGCTTCTGGCGTCCCTTCGTCGCCCGCTACCGGGCGCTGGGCGGGGATCTGCGCGTGGGCTGCCGCGTCGAGCGGGTGGACGGGCGGGCCGGAGCGTTCCGGGTCCACACCCGGCGCGGTCTCGTGCACGCGTCCCGGGTCGTGAGCGCACTACCCGCCGCAGCAACGGCGCGCATCAGCGATGGAACGCCGGTGGCCGACCGGCTCGCCCCGTTCCTGGCTCGCGACGCCGACGCCCTGGGCGGCGCCATTGTGATGTGCCTCGGCGTGCCCGAGGACGAGGTTGGCGACCAGGAGTTCACCCACCACCAGCTCCTGCAGGACTACAACCGGCCGCTCGGCGACGGCAACAACATGTTCGTCTCGGTCTCGGCCGCCGGCGATGTGGACAGTGCCCCACCGGGCTACCGCGCGGTGATGATCTCGACCCACACGGAGCTGGACGCGTGGGCAGGCCTTTCTCCGGAGGAGTACCAGACTCGCAAGGACGCGACCGGTGACCAGCTCGTCCGGCTGGCCCGCCGGGTCTATCCCCGCCTGGGCGAGCGGCCTGTCGTCCGGGAGTTGGGCACGCCGCGGACGTATGAGAGGTTCGCTTTCCGGCCACGCGGCGCGGTTGGCGGAGTACGGCAGACGCCGAAGAACACCAACCAGCGGGCGATCCCGCACCGGCTCGGCGTTCCCGGCTTCTGGCTTGTGGGTGACTCCACTTGGCCGGGCCTCGGCACGGTCGCGTGCGTGCTCGGCAGCCGGATCGTCGCCGAGGGCATGCTGCGCGAGGGCAGCCGGTATGGCGCGGCGCACGCGACGAGGAGCATCCGATGACGCCGTCCGACCCTCCCATTCCCCGACTCGCCGAACTTGGGCCGGACCTGCTCGTCACCACGCGCCGGCAGCGAACGACCGCGCTGATCCGGCCATACGCCGGTGTCGCGGTGTTCGTCGCCGCCGCCTGGTTGCAGTGGTGGTGGGTCGCGCCGGTGGTCGTGTTCGGCATCTTCGTGGCGGTCGTCACGGTGACCCACGACGTGGTGCACCGCTCGCTCGGGCTGAGCCCGCGGCAGACCGACTGGGCGCTGTTCTTCCTTGGCATGGTTCTGATGGAGAGCGGGCACGCGTACCGGACGACGCACCTCCAGCACCACCGGCTCTTCCCCAGTGAGGACGATCCGGAGGGCTACCCGGCTGACCTGAGCTTCCTGGGCGCGATCTGCTACGGCCCGGTGTTCCTCGCCCGCCTGTGGTGGTGGGCGTTCCGGCGCGGTACGGCCAGCCCCGCGCTGCGCGCCTGGCTGCTCGCCGAGGCGGCGGTGCCGATGGCCGGTCTGGTCGGCGGCCTTCTACTGTGGCCGGTCACGCCGGGGCTCCTCGCCTACGCCGTCATGGTTATCGTCGGCAGCTGGGTCTACCCGCTGCTCACCGTCTACCTTCCGCACCGCGACTACGGCGACACGCCGCTCGCGCAGACCCGCACACTGCGCGGGCGGGTGATCCCGGCGATCTTCCTGGAGCTCACGTACCACCTCGAGCACCACCTCTATCCGCAGGTGCCCAGCCATCGCCTTGCCGAGCTCGCGCGCCGGCTCGACCCGTTCTTCGAGCGGGCGGGCGTACGTCCATCGCGGGTGATCTAGCGATCATGGGCCAGCGCGCCGAGACTCGAGAGCGCGTCCTGCGAGCCGCGGTGGAGACACTCGCCACCGAAGGCTACGCAGGCACGACCGCCCGTGCGATCGCCCGCACGGGCGGGTTCGCGCCGGGGGTCATCTACTACTACTTCGACGACCAGGAAGACCTGTTCCTCGCCACGGCGCAGTACACCAGCGAGCGGCGGCTCGCTCGCTACCGGAGTGAGATCGACGGCGTCACCAGCGCCACCGAACTGGTGCGGCGGCTGCGGGATCTCTACGCCGAGGACGCGGCGGAGGGTCACATCGCGGCCGTTCAGGAACTCATCGCCGGGGCCTCCTCCTCGTCGCGACTGGGTGCTCAGCTCCGCACCCACGTCCAGCTTTGGGAGGGCTTCGCGGAGGAGGTCGCACGACGTTTCCTCACCGGTACTCCGTTCGATCAGCTGATCCCTGTGCGCGAGATCGCGGTCGGCACGGTCGCGTTCTACCTCGGCCTGGAGATGCTCACACATCTGGACGGCGATCGATCGCGGCCCGATGTGCTCTTCGGATCGGCCGAGCGCATGGCCGCGCTCTTCGACGCGTTTCGGCCATCGCCGCGACAGTAGCCCCCCCCCCGGCGAGCCTCAGAGCCGTCCTGACAAGCCGGTCCACGGGCGGGCCCAGAGAACCGCGCAGAGCGATCAGGCGATGGTGAGGCCGCCGTCGACGGGCAGCGTGACACCGGTGACGTAGCTTGAGGCGTCGGAGGCGAGGAAGACGATGACGGCGGCGAGCTCGGCCGGCTCGCCCGCTCGCGCGGCCGGGATCAGGCCGGCGAAGCGGTCGATGTAGCCAGGTGGGAACGCCTCGGTCATCTCGGAGACGAAGAAGCCGGGCGCCACAGCGTTGACCCGGATGCCCTTGCGCGAGGTCCACTGTGCCGCGAGGTCCCGGGTGAGCCCCAGCAGGCCGGCCTTCGACGCGGCGTACGCGGCCTGTGGCAACCCCGCGGTCACGATGCCGAGCACGCTCGACACGTTGATGATCGATGAGCCAGCCGGCATCACCCGCGCGGCGGCCTGCGCCATCCAGTAGCAGCCTTCGAGGTTGACTTCGAGAACGGACCGGAACTGCTCGGGGGTCTCCCGGGACGCGGGGACGGCGGTGCCCACGCCGGCGTTGTTGACGAGGATGTCGACCCGGCCGAGCGTCTCGACGGTCTGATCGATGAGTCGCCGGCAATCCTCCGGGCGGCTCACGTCGGTCTGCACGGCGAGCGCGCGTCGCCCGGCGGCTTCGACAAGTTTGCCGGTGTCGGCGAGCCGGTCGACGCGACGGGCACCGAGCGCGACGTCGGCGCCGGCCTCGGCGAGCGCCTGCGCGGCGGCCACGCCCAGTCCGGAGGAGGCTCCGGTCACCACGGCGACCTTGCCGTTAAGCTGAAACAAGTCAAGCACGGTCATCGATCCACACCCCCAGGGTCGCGCCAGCAACCCGACGCCTCCTCGCCACGGTAGACGTCCAGCGGCCATATGAGCACCCGCGACATTAGTCGTCACCGCGAACTGCCCAGCGCGCCCCGAAACTCAGGTCACAAGCCGCCTGCCTATTTCAAAGGCGGCTCCTCGCTGGCCGGCTCCCCCGAAGGTGGCTGCTCATTGGAGAGCCCAAGCCGGCTCTCGACCGCTTCGAGCTCTCGCCGCGCCTTCGCAACCGCGCGGATCGCCGCCCGTTGTGCGGACCTGGCCTCGGCCAGGTGGCGTTCAGCCGCCACCTTCTCCCGACGCGCCTCCATTCGTTGGCTGTCAAGCCACGCCAACCTGTCGCGGGTCGCCTCCACGGCGCCCTCGGCATCGGCGAGGTCCTGCTCCCGCTGCCAGTGCGTCGATTCGGCGGCGGCTAGCTCGGCCTCCGCGTGGCGAATGCTCTGTTCCACCTCCGTCGCAGGCTCCGCCTCGACCGCCGCGGGCTTGCTCAGCTGGCGAGCGCCCCGTTCTGTCGCGGCGCGCTCGCGCTGCCGCCCGAGCTCGTCCTCCACCGGCCAGAAGCTCCACCCAGAGCTCATCTCCTGGTCACGACTCGCAGCCGGCTCAGGGGCGCGCGTCCCGGCCCGCCCTGGAGCCTGCCCCTCGGCCGGAGCCTGAGCGTGCCCCTCGGCGGACGGCGACGGCGCTCGCAATACGGGTGCCGCGTCCACGTGCGGCATCGGACCGAAGCCGCTGTGGGACATCGGCCGGACCAGCCGCCCTGACAACACGGTCGACGATGCAGCCAAGTCGACAAGGGCGGCGCGCAAGGTTGCCTCAACCTCGGACAACACTCCGTCGGTCGGCCGTAGGCCGGCGTCGGCCGCTCGGTGCCGCGCGCTGTCGAGGAGATCGGCGACCATCTGCTGCCGCTGCGCGGAGAGGCGCCGTAACTCCGTCCCGTCCAGCCGTGTCTGCGCCCGGCGAAGCTCGCGCCCCAGCGCGAACAGGCGCTCCATCGGCGCACGTTCGTGGCGCGTCAGCAGGTTGACCAGCCAGGCGCTCTGCGTCGGCCGGCGCAGGCTCTGCAGCTCACGGGCCAGCTCCAGGTTTCCGGCCGCGCGCGCCTTCCGCACCAGCTCGTCCCGAGCCGCAACGAACCGTACCGGCGGCACCAGGTAGAGCTCGCCGGCGATCTCCTCGGAGTCGGATGCTCCCATCCGCACATGATCCCCGACTAGCGCAGGCTTGGATGCACCTGGCCGCGCAACGAAATTTAGCCACGTCGGCTCGGATCAGCTCAACGAGGTGACGCGGGAGACCCGGATCGACTCGTCGCCTTCTTGGCGGTCGCCTTCTTGGCGGTCGCCTTCTTCGCGGTCTGTTTCGCCACCGCCTCCCTGGCCACTCCCTCCCTGGCCACCGCCTTCCGGGCCCCCGTCTTCTTGGCCGCAGCCTGCCGCGCCAGGCCCGTCCGCTTGGTCGCAGCCTGCTTCGGCGTCGCCGACCCCGCCGCGGCGCGCTTGGCCGGCGACTTTGCGGCCCGTGCACCCTCGCCGCGGCTGCGCTTGGCCTCCTCAACGCTGCGCCGCAGTGCGTCCATGAGGTCGACGGCCGTGCCGGCGGACTCTGCAGGCGGCGGTCGCTCTATCTCCCGGCCCGCCGCCTTCGCCTCAACCAGCTGCTCGAGCGCCACGCGGTATTGATCGACCGTCTCCTGCCGGTCGATCTCGCCAGTCAGGGTCTCAACGTACGACTCGGCCATCCGCAGCTCCTGCGGCCGTAGCAGCACATCGTCGTCGAGGAGGGCGAACCGCGGCTCGCGCACCTCGTCGGGCCACAGGAGGAGTTGCAGGACAAGCATCCTGTCCCGCGGGCGAAGTATGGCCAGCGACTCCCGCTGCCGGAGCGCCACCTTGACCACCGCGACCTTGCCCGTCCGCTCGAGGGCGTCCCGCAGCAGGACATAGGGCTTGACGTCAGGGCTGGTCGGATCGCAGTAGTAACAGCGCGAGAGTTGGATCGGGTCGATGGTGCTCGCCTCGACAAAGCTGAGCACGTCGATCGCCCGGCTGGACGAGAGCGGCAGTTGCGCGAAATCTTCCTCGGCGAGCACGACGACGTCCCCGTTGGGAAGCTCGTAGCCTTTGGCGATGTCGCCGTAGGGAACCTCATCGCCGTCGACCGCGCAGAACCTGCGGTAGCGGATCCGTCCGCCGTCCTTAGTGTGGACCTGATGGAGCGAGACTCCGCGCTCCTCGGTGGCGGCGAACAGCTGGATCGGGATAGCGACGAGCCCGAACGAGATGGCGCCCTTCCAGATGCTGTGCATTCCGCCCCCTGAAAGGTCGAAGCGGTACTGCGTTCTACCTCCGAGTCTCCCGTGCCTCGGCCAGGACGTCACGCGATACGTCGAGATGATCTGAACAGATACGCCTGAGGCCGTGCTGGCGGGCCAGCGCCGCGAGACGATAAGGCGGCGCGTCGCATCACAGGTCAGACCAGGCCGTCGGCTGCGTTCCCCGGTCATCCCCCCTTGCGGTGTCCGCGCGAGACCACCAGCAGCTGGGACCCGCGAGCATTCCACTCGATCCCACCTAGCCGGTAGGTATTCTCGGCCGGACCTGCGATCTCTGGTCAGGTGAGAGGGGGCGAGATGCCGTTCGACTATCACTTCGCCGTCGCCGGACTGTTGATTGGTCTTTGTATTGGTCTGACCGGAATGGGTGGCGGCGCGCTCATGACGCCCGTCATGGTGCTCGGTTTCGGCGTCCAGCCCAGCGCTGCGGTCTCCAGCGACATCGTCGCCTCGGCGGTGATGAAGCCGTTCGGCAGCGCGATCCACCTGCACCGCGGCAACGTCGACGTCGGCCTCGTCCGGTGGCTGGCGCTCGGCTCGGTGCCAGCGGCGTTCATCGGAGTGTTCGTCAACCGCGCGATGGGCGTCGGCGACGCCATGCAGCAACGGATCCAATACGCGATGGGCGCCGCGCTGTTGCTGGCCGTGGTCGCCATCGTGGCGAAGATCCTGATCGAACGGGTGCGGCCGGCCACCCAGGAATCCGTCGGGCCGGTCAAGGTCCGGCGCCTCGCCACCGTCGGGATCGGCGTCCTCGGCGGTCTGCTGGTCGGCATGACCTCGGTCGGTGCCGGCACCGTCATCATTGTCCTGCTCATGCTCGTGTACCCCGAGCTGCCCATGCGCCAGATCGTCGGCACCGACCTGGTCCAGGCGCTGCCGTTGGTCGCGTCCGCAGCGTTGAGCCACGCGCTCTTCGGTGACCTGCAGTTCGCGCTCACCACAGCGCTCACCGCGGGCGGCGTGGTGGGTGTCATTCTCGGCGCTCTACTCTCCTCACGAGCGCCAAGCCGCGTCATCCGCCCGGCGCTAGCCTTTCTGCTTCTGGCCAGCGCGCTCAAGCTGCTCGACGTGCCCACCCCCCTGGCCGGAGGGGTGATGCTGACAGTCGCTGCGGTCGGCCTCGCCGCCTGGACGGTGACGGTGGTCCGCCGCAGGGCTGCCACCGGGCCGACGGCTTCCGACGCGCCGCACCTCAGGCTCGCGGCCATCTCGATGCAAACCGCTGCGCCCGCAAGCGCAGACATCGACTGATCGAAGCCGGCGCGGCGAGCCCGGAGACGGCGAACAACCCTGCGGCGACGATCGACCCGGCGCGGCACGAGGTGGAGCTTGCGATCCTCACATGAGCCTCCCTGGACGAGGAGGCCACGCCACGCTGGCGCGGCCCCGGACCGGTACGCCGCCCGGGGTCGGCGCTACGGGCAGGTCACCCGGGCCCCGCCCCAGTCGGCGTGGTCGTAGTTCTTGCCGTCGCCACCGTCCGTGGCACGCAGCGTGAGCACGCGCACCCCGGTGACGTCGACGTCGAGCGGCTTCGCCCCATCTTCGCTGCGGACGGTGCCGCTGTCGGCGAGTGGTCGTTCGTCGCCGAGCACCTGGAATGCCGACGAACCCGGCTGCGTGACCTCGCCGTCGATGCCGACCTCGGCCTGGAAGCGGGTGCAGGAGCCGCCGAGCCAGACGGTGATCGCACTGGGTGCGTGCATCCCGATGCCCTTGGCGTACGTCGTGCCCCCGATGGACAGGGTGGCACCGTCACCACTGGCCTCCTCGCCGTTCGAGGTGTCCCGCTCGACCGGGCCCCATCCGTTGGTCTCGCTGAGGAACGGCAGGTCGCTCACGTACGCCGTGCCGGTGGGCGCGACCTGGACGCGGACCACCTCCTCGACGTGCACCGTCAGCCGTGCCGGGTCGTCCGGGTACCGGTAGGTCGCCACGACCGGGAGGTCGACGGATCCCGGCGCGGCGTCCGCCGTCGCGGTGAAGCGCCACCGGCCGGATATCGACTCGCCGCCCCGCAGACGGTTCCGCGTGACCGCGCTACCGCTCGCCGTCCATCCGGTGCGCGGCGCGGCGCGCACCTGCACGTCGGTGAGCGGCCCGCCGGACGGGAGCGTGAACGTGCCGGCGACCTCGACGGTGCCACCGGCGCGGACCTCCGCCTCAGCGGGCGTGAGCGTGAGGCTCGTCTGCGGCACGCGCCGCAGCGGCCGGTCGCAGGTGGACGCGCCACTGCGGTACGCGCAGATGACCGAGACGAACCC
>Ga0184609_10000380_pt1 | contig 12876 bp, 13 predicted proteins | sample PLM1_60_coex_FD_133165 | JGI IMG/M metagenome (GOLD analysis project Ga0184609, IMG submission 133165) | Groundwater sediment microbial communities from an aquifer in East River, Colorado, USA - PLM1_60_coex | ecosystem: Environmental > Terrestrial > Soil > Riparian zone | place: USA: East... | reverse complement strand
AGGGCGATGTGCTGAACGCCCGCGCTGCCGTAGAACTCGAGGTACTCGTCGATCTGCGATTTGCGCTTGCCAACAGCAGGCTCGTTGAGCGGGAACTTGACCTTGCGTGAGCCGTTCGCCACGACCTTGCTCATCAGCGCGGAGTATTCGGTGGCGATGTCGTCGCCGACGAACTCGGCCATGTTCACGAAGCCCATGACGCGGTTGTAGAAGCGGACCCAGTCGTCCATCCTGCCGAGCTCGACGTTGCCGACGCAGTGGTCGATGGCCTGGAACAGCCGCTTCGGCGCCCGGTCCGAGCGCGCCACCGAGACCGACCGTGCAACGTAGCCGGGCAGGTACGGCCCGCGGTAGTGCGAGCGGTCGACCAGGGTGTGCCGCGTCTCGCCGTACGTCGCGATGGCGGCCATCCGCACCACCCCGTGCTCGTCGGACAGGTCGTGCGGCTCCTCCAGCACAATCGCCCCCTGCGAGCGGGCGTGCGCGATGCAGCGGTCCACGTCGACGACCTCCAGCGCAAGGTCGACGACGCCGTCGCCGTGCCTGCGGTGGTGCTCGAGCAGCGGGCTGTCCGGCGCCACCCCGCCCTTGACCACGAACCGCGCCGAGCCGGAGCGCAGCACGAACGCCTTGTGGTCGCGGTTGCCGGTCTCCGGCCCGGTGTAGGCGACCAGGTCCATGCCGAACGCGAGCTGGTAGTACAGCGCGGTCTGGGTGGCGTTGCCGACGACGAAAACGACGGCGTCCATCGCGCGCACCGGGAACGGGTCGCGGGTGGTGTCGTGTTCGACGAGGCCGACGAGCTGCTTGAGCTGGTCGAGGCTGACGTCGTCCCCCGGGTGCGGGTGTCCCGCATTGAAATCAGTTGTCATGGCACGCGTTGCCCTGGTCATGGTGCCCTCCCGGCTCGTCACTGAGTCACCGTTCAGCGTGCAACCACCGGTCAACCTGGGCAACCGACGCCCCAATCACTGTGCACAATGTTCAAGTTGGACGCCATCATGGCGCTCACAACGGACAACCTGCCCACGGAGGTGGCTGACCATGGCACTGGACGAGCTGGACGCCCGGCTGCTGCTGTTGCTCACCGACGAGCCACGGCTCGGTGTGCTGGAGTGCTCACGCCGGCTCGGGGTGGCCCGCGGCACGGTGCAGGCCCGGCTGGACCGGCTCGCCGCCCGCGGCGTGCTGACCGGCTTCCCGCCGGCGCTCGACCTTGCCTCGATGGGCTACGGCCTCACCGCGTTCGGCGTGTTGGAGATCGCCCAGGGCAGGCGGCAGGAGGTGGCCCACGAGCTGGCCGAGATCGACGAGGTGTGCGAGGTGCACGCCACCACCGGCCAGGGCGACCTGCTGGTCCGCATGGTCGCCCGCTCCAATGCGGACCTGCAGCGCGTCATCGACGAGCTGGTCGACGTCCCCGGCGTGCAGCGGATCTCGACGTCGATCGCGCTGTCCACGCCGATCGCGCCGCGGGTCCGCCCGTTGCTGGAGCGCGCGCTCAGCCCTTGAACGGTTCAGCTCTTGAACGGTTCAGCCCTTGAAACGGCTCAGCCCTTGAAACGGCTTAGCCCTTGAACGGCTCCGCGCGGATCAGCATGACCTTCATGGTGCCGCCGTTGGGCAAGTTGTACTTGCGGGTCTCGCCCTCCTTGGCGCTGAGCAGCGCCTCGCCGAGCGGCGAGCCGGGGGAGTAGACCTCCAGGTCGCCGTGCGAGCCCTCCTCGCGGGTCGCCAGCAGGAACGTCTCGGTCTCGTCGTCGCCTTCGTAGCGGACGGTCAGCACCATGCCGGGGGCGGCCACCCCGTTCTCCTCGGGAGCCTCGCCGACCTTGGCGGTATGCAGCAGTTCCTGGAGCTGGCGGATGCGCGCCTCCTGGCGGCCCTGCTCCTCGCGGGCGGCCTGGTAGCCGCCGTTCTCCCGCAGGTCGCCTTCCTCGCGCCTGGCGTTGATCTCCGCGGCGATGACCGGACGATTGGCGATCAGCTCGTCCAGCTCGTGCTTGAGCCGGTCGTGTGCCTCCTGGGTCAGCCAGGTCACCATCGTCTCGCTCACGGTCACCACTCCCTGTTCCTTCCGTGCGGATCCGCCCCGGTTACCCGACCCCGGGATTGCCTAGACGGAAAAACACGGCCCGCGAGGGGCCGTGCGTCGATAGGCCAGGGTAACACGAAAGCGAGAGGTGCGTCGCCGGTTAGTTAACCGGCTTCAGGGGCATACGCGCTGGTAACAACACGAATCGGTGATCAGCCGGTGGTCGGGGCGAGGTATCCAGGCACCTCATAGGAGCAACCGAAGACCTCGCCGGTTACAGGGCGTCGCGACGTTCTCAGCACCGTCTCGGCGAGCACGCTGCGTGATCCTGGCGGAACGAACACCTCTTTGCGGCCGGTCTCGTCGCCGTCGCGCGAGCGTGCCCTGACGATGCACACCGCCGGCCGCTCCGGCTGCTTGCGGACGACCTGGAACCTGATCCGGACCGAGCCGTCGTCGATGACCTGGAAACCCGTCTGCCTGCCCTCGATCGGCGGCGAGCCGAGGTTGCGGTAGCCGACGATGGCAACGCCGAACCCGGCCAGCACGACCATCACCAGCAGCAGCGCCGGCACCCACCGGCGACGGCGGCGGGTGCCGTAGCGGTCGGACGGCGGCGATGGCGCGGTCAGCGGTACCTCCTGCGGTGAGGGCTCGGTTGGGCGGGCATGGGTGCGGTGAGCACAATGGATGGCCAAGGGCCGAGTATCCCCGCCGGCCCCGGCGGCGGGAGAAGGGACGTGGGGCCTGCAATGCCCAGCACCGAGAAGCTGCGCCTGATATCCGTACACGCACACCCGGACGACGAGTCCAGCAAGGGAGCCGCCAGCACCGCCCGCTACGTGGCCGAGGGTCACGACGTGATGGTCGTCACCTGCACCGGCGGGGAGCGCGGCAGCGTGCTCAACCCGGCGATGGACCGGCCCGAGGTGCACGTGAACCTTCGCGCCATCCGACGGGAGGAGATGGAGCGCGCCGCGAAGATCCTCGGCGTGCAGCACCGCTGGCTCGGCTTCATCGACTCGGGGCTGCCGGAGGGCGAGCCGATGCCGCCGCTGCCGGACGGCTGCTTTGCCACGATCCCGCTGGAGACCTCGACCGAGGCGCTGGTGCGGGTGATGCGCGAGTTCCGGCCGCACGTCGTGGTCACCTACGACGAGAACGGCGGCTACCCGCACCCCGACCACATCCGCTGCCACGAGGTGTCCGTCGCCGCGTTCGACGCGGCCGGCGACGCCGGCCGCTTCCCCGACGCCGGCGAGCCCTGGCAGCCGCTGAAGCTGTACTACACGCACGGTTTCTCCCGCAAGCGCATGCAGGCCTTCCACGACGCGCTGCTGGCCCGCGGGCTGGAGTCGCCGTACGGCGAGTGGCTGGGCAAGTGGGACCCCGACCGTGGCGACGTGATGGACCGCGTCACCACCAGGGTCGAGTGCGCCGACTACTTCGAGGTGCGCGACGAGGCGCTCAAGGCGCACGCCACCCAGATCGACCCCACCTCGCGCTGGTTCACCGTGCCAAGCGACCTGCAACGCGACGTCTGGCCGACCGAGGACTACGAGCTGGCCCGCTCCCTGGTGGACACCACCGTGCCGGAGGACGACCTCTTCGCCGGCCTGCGCGATGACGAGGCCCCCCGATGAGCCCTGGCGGCAGCATCGGCCCGGTGGAGTGTGTCGGCCCGGTGGAGTGCGTCGGCCCGCTGGAGTGCGTCGGCCCGGTGGAGTGCGTCGGCACGGTGGAGTTGGTCGCGCTGGTGGCGCAGCCGACCCCGACGCCGGACGATCCGGGCGGCCGTGGCGAGGACTACGGCAAATCCGCACCGGTCGGCCTCGTCGTCATCATCGTGTTCTTCATCGCGGTGTTCTTCCTGGTCCGCTCGATGAACAAGCACCTGCGCAGGGTCCCGGAGTCCTTCGACCCGCCGCCGGAGGACCCGCCAACACCGCCCGAGGGCGCGAAGCGGGACTAGCCCGCGGTGAGCCGCCGATGTACGAGACCGATCTCACCGTGCCGTTGCTGCGGCGGTCGGCGACGTGCTGCTGCGTCGGCCGGGGCGGGGTGACAGGCTAGATCGCATGGCCAACCGGCTCGCGGCGTCGACCAGCCCGTACCTGCGCCAGCATGCCGGCAACCCGGTGGACTGGTGGGAGTGGGGCGACGCCGCGTTCAGCGAGGCGCGGCGCCGCAACGTGCCGGTGCTGCTGTCGGTTGGCTACGCCGCGTGCCACTGGTGCCACGTGATGGCGCACGAGTCGTTCGAGGACGAGGCGACCGCCGCGGTGATGAACGAGCACTTCGTCAACGTCAAGGTGGACCGCGAGGAGCGGCCAGACGTCGACGCGGTGTACATGGACGCCACCCAGGCGATGACCGGCCACGGCGGCTGGCCCATGACGTGCTTCCTCACCCCGGACGGTGAGCCGTTCCACTGCGGCACCTACTACCCGGCGCGGCCGCAGCGCGGCATGCCGAGCTTCGGCGAGCTGCTGTCCGCCGTCGCCGAGGCGTGGTCCTCGCGTGCCGGCGAGGTGCGCGCCGCGGCCGGCCGGATCGCGGCCCAGCTGCGCGAGCACGGCTGGCAGCTCACGCCACGGGCGGTGGACGCCGCGGCCCTGGAGGGCGCCGTCGAGCAGCTCGCCGCGCAGTTCGACCGGCGGCACGGCGGCTTCGGTGACGCGCCCAAGTTCCCGCCGTCCATGGTGTGCGAGTTCCTGCTGCGCCACCACGAGCGGACCGGCTCGCCGCGGGCCCTGTCGATGGCCGACACGACCGCGGAGCGGATGGCCCGCGGCGGCATCTACGACCAGCTCGCCGGCGGCTTCGCCAGGTACAGCGTGGACGCGCGGTGGATCGTGCCGCACTTCGAGAAGATGCTGTACGACAACGCGCTGCTGCTGCGGTTCTACGGGCACCTGGCGCGGCTGGACACGCCGTCGCGGGCGCTGGCCCGGCGGGTGGCTGACGAGACGGCCGAGTTCCTGGTGCGCGAGCTGCGCACCCACGACGGCGGGTTCGCCTCGTCGCTCGACGCCGACGCGGCCGGCGTCGAGGGTTCGACCTACGTGTGGACGCCCGCCTCGCTGGTCGAGGCGCTCGGCGACGAGGACGGCGAGTGGGCGGCCGGGCTCTTCGCCGTGACGGCCGATGGCACGTTCGAGCACGGTGCCTCTGTGCTGCAGCTGCCGTCGGAGCCGTCCGACCGGGAGCGGTTCGACGCCGTGCGGGAGCGGCTGCTCACCGTGCGCGGCAAGCGGCCGCAGCCCGGCCGCGACGACAAGGTGATCACGGCCTGGAACGGCCTCGCGATCACCGCTCTGGCCGAGGCCGGCGCCGCGATGGGCCGGCGGCGCTGGGTCGACGCGGCCGCCGACGCCGCCGAGCTGCTGCTGCGCCTGCACCTGGTGGACGGGCGCCTGCGACGCAGCTCGCGCGACGGTGTGGTTGGCAGCGCGGCCGGCGTGCTCGACGACTACGGGTGCCTCGCCGGCGGGCTGCTCGCGCTGCACCAGGCCACCGGCTCGCCGCGGTGGCTGGACGCCGCGTGCGGCCTGCTGGACACCGCGCTGGCGCAGTTCGCCGACCCTGAGCAGGACGGCCGCTTCTACGACACCGCCGGCGACGCCGAACCCCTGGTGTCGCGGCCGCGCGACCCGACCGACAACGCCGCGCCGTCCGGGGCCGCCGCGCTGGCCGAGGCGCTGCTCACCGCGTCCGCGCTCACCGGCCTCGACCACGACGGCCGCTACCGGGCCGCCGCCGACGCCGCGCTTGCCGCCACCGGTTCGCTGTCCAGGCAGGTGCCGCGGTTCGCCGGCCACTGGCTGACCGTCGCCGAGGCGGCCGAGCACGGACCCGTCCAGGTCGCCGTCGCCGGCGCCGCCGACGACCCACGCACCGACGCACTGCTGGTGCAGGCCCGCCTCGCCGCTCCCGGTGGCACGGTCATCCTCGGCGCCGAGCCCGACGCCACCGGCGTGCCACTGATGGCCGGCCGCCCCCTCGTCGGCGGCGCCCCGGGCGCCTACGTCTGCCGCGGCTTCGTCTGCGACGCCCCCGTGTCCACCCCCGACGCCCTGCGCCAGGCCCTCCGCCCCCGCTGACCCGGCCCGCCGCCCAGCCCCCGCTCGCGGCCGCCCGGTCCGCATCCGCCCCGGCCATCGCCGCTACTCCGTTTGGACGCCAGCCCGTCTTGCGACGATGTGACATTTCCCCACATAGAGCGTGACAACGTCACATCGTCGCCAAAAAGCGGGGCGCAGTGACGCGGCTGGGAACTTCCGGGCCGCTGATGGCGTTGACAGCGGTGTAATGATGTAATCAAGCTTACGGAGGAGCACATCATGCGTGGAGGTTTCACGATGACGGGACGCGGACACCGGGGTTGGCGCGGCCACGGCGGCCGCGGTGGTTGGCAGGGGCGCGGTGGCTGGCAGCAGGCCGACCTGCCGTCGGCCGATGACGCGGCCGCTTGGCTGGCCGGCCGGTTGCCGGACGGCTGGTTCACGGGCGCGCCGGACGTGACCGTGGACCGCGAGGAGATCATCATCGTCGGCGAGCTGCCGCCGCTGGACGAGGAACTGGCCGACGACGCGGCGCGGGCCGCCGCCGAGGCCGGGCGGATCTCGCGGTTCCGCGAGCAGACCCGCGACGAGCGCATCGAGATCGCGAGGCAGGCCGAGCACCGCTACGGCCGCAAGGTGGCGTGGGGCGCTCGGCTCGGCGGCACCGAGGAGCTGTTCACCACTGTCTCCGTGCCGGTGATGACGCGGCTGCGGCAGTCGGAACGGATGGTCCTCGACACTCTGGTCGACGCCGGCGTCGCCCGGTCGCGTTCCGAGGCGCTGGCCTGGGCGGTCCGCCTGGTCGGCGAGCACGCCGACGAATGGCTCGGCGACCTGCGCGAGGCCATGCAGAAGGTGGACGAGCTCCGGACCCGCGGCCCGGAGCTGTAGACCCGGACGGCGACGGTGTGGAATTTCCCCGGTAGAGGTGGGGCGATGTCACATCGTCGCAGGTCCGGTCAGGAGTAGATCGTCAGCCAGATGGCGATGTGGTGGCACACGGCGGCCACCACGGTGGCGGCGTGGAAGAACTCGTGGTGCCCCCAGACCTTGGGCCACGGGTCGGGCCAGCGGGTCGCGTAGCACACCGCGCCCACCGTGTAGAAAAGGCCGCCGACGAGCAGAAGCACCAGTGTCGCCGCGCCGAGGTTGGCCAGCAGGTCGGGCAGCACGAAGACGGCGACCCAGCCGAGCGCGAGGTAGACGGAGATGCTGAGCCACCGCGGCGCGTGCGGCCAGGCCAGCTTCAGGGCGACGCCGGCGAGCGCGCCGCCCCACACCACGGCCAGCACCACCGCCCCGGTCCGGGCCGGCATGGCCAGCAGCGCGAACGGCGTGTACGTGCCCGCGATGAAAAGGAAGATCATGGAGTGGTCCAGCCGCTTCATCAGCGCCCTGGCCCCAGCGTTGATCCACAGCCGGCGGTGGTAGAGCGCACTCACGCCGAACAGGCCGAGGACCGTCGCGGCGTATACCGAGGTGCCAAGCGCGGCCCGCGCCGAGACGGTGGCTGCCGCGAGCGACACCAGCGTCGCACCGGCCGCGATCGCGACGAAGAAGGACCACAGGTGTAGCCAGCCACGCATGGTCGGTCTGGTCAGCACAGCAACGTCCATGTGCACCGAGGTTACCTACCGCCCCGTTACGTGGCTGCTGCCCGCAGGTGAATCTTGTCGGACGGCGGTGCGACGGCACCCGGGCGTAGGCTGCCTGCTCGTGGGCCTGCGTGACCTCCTCTACGCCGTGTACGAGAGATCGCTGCGCAGGCGGCTGGGCGCCGCCGACCGGCCACGACACGTCGGTGTGATCCTGGACGGCAACCGGCGATGGGCCCGCGAGGCCGGGTTCAACGACGTCAGCCGCGGCCACCTCGTCGGCGCCGCCAAGATCGCCGACCTGCTGATGTGGTGCCGCGAGGCCGAGGTCGAGATCGTCACGCTGTGGCTGCTCGGCACCGACAACCTCAAGCGGCCGGCCGAGGAGCTCGAACCGCTGCTGGCGATCATCGCCAATGTCGTCGAGGAGCTCAGCGAGCCGCACAACCCGTGGCGGATCAAGATCGTCGGCGCGCTCGACCTGTTGCCCCGTGAGACCGCGACCCGGCTGGCCGCGGCCGCCCTGCGCACCGCCGGCCGCGCCGGTATGCAGGTGAACATCGCGGTCGGCTACGGCGGCCGCGAGGAGATCGCCGACGCGGTGCGCAAGCTGCTGCAACGCCACGCCGAGGCCGGCACCACGATCGAGGAGCTGGCCGAGGTGCTCGACGTCGAGCACATTGCCGAGCACCTGTACACCTCCGGCCAGCCGGACCCCGACCTGGTCATCCGCACCTCGGGCGAGCAGCGGCTCTCCGGGTTCCTGCTGTGGCAGTCGGCGCACTCGGAATTCTGGTTCTGTGAGGCGTACTGGCCGGCGTTTCGCCGCGTCGACTTCCTCCGCGCGCTGCGCGACTACGCGGCCCGCCATCGCAGATTCGGCTCCTGACGGAGCCGTCGTGAGTGGTAAATGGTGCTAGAGCACCATTTACCACTCACGAGCACCCGTAGGGTGCAGACCCGTGGAGCTCGTTCGGGAGTACCTGCTGCTCGGCCTGCGCTTCGACCGGATCATCGGGGGGTTCGTCGACGCGTACACCGGTGACCCCGCGCTGCGAAGGCAGGTCGACAACGAGCCGCAGCCGCGGCCGGCTGACCTGGCCAAACGGGCCGCCACGCTGCGCGCCGAGCTGCCGGCCAGCGGCCTGGACGGCGGCAGGGCGAGGTTCATCGACGCGCACCTGGTTGCGCTGGAGTGCTCTGGCCGCAAGCTCGCCGGCGAGCCGGTGCCGTTCGTGGAGGAGGTACGGCGCTACTTCGACGTGCTCATCGAGCCGGGCGAGGAGGACGGCTACCGCGAGGCGCACGCCGAGGCCGAGGCGGTGCTGCCCGGCGACGCTCCGCTGGCCGAGCGGCTGTCCGCGCTGCGCACCCGCGACGAGGTGCCGCCGGAGAAGCTGGAGCCCGCGGTGCTGGCGCTGTCCAGCGCGCTGCGCGACCGGGTCCGCGCCCAGTTCGGGCTGCCCGAGGCGGAGACCGTGCACTACGAGGTGGTCACCGACAAGCCGTGGAGCGGCTTCAACTACTACCTCGGCGACTACCGCTCGCGAGTGGCGATCAACGCCGACCTCAAGCACCGGATGGCGCAGCTGCCGCACCTGGTCGCCCACGAGTCCTACCCCGGCCACCACACCGAGCACTGCCGCAAGGAGGCCGGGCTGGTCGAGCGCGGCCGGCAGGCCGAGCAGACCATCTTCCTGGTGAACACGCCGGCCTGCCTGATGGCCGAGGGCCTCGCCGACCTCGGCCTGCACGCCGTGGTCGGCGCCGGCTGGGGTCGGTGGAGCGCAGAGATCCTCGCCGACTTCGGCCTGCACACCGACGGCGAGCTCGCCGAACGTCTCGAGCGGGCGCTCGGCAAGCTGGTCACCGTGCGGCAGGACGCCGCGCTGCTGCTGCACGACCGTGGCGCCGACCCCGACGAGGTGGTCCGCTTCCTGCAGCGCTGGCTGCTCGTGCCGCCGGAGCGGGCCCGCCAGATGCTGCGCTTCCTGTCCGACCCGCTGTGGCGCGCCTACACCAGCACCTACGTCGAGGGCTACCGCCTGCTCCGCACCTGGCTGGACGCCCGCTCACCCACCGAGCCGCTCGGCGAGCGCTACCGCCGCCTGCTGGACGAGCCGCTCACCCCCGCCGCCATCCGCGCGGAGCTGGCCACCACCCCCGCGGCGGTGCAGGCGTCCGCTTGAATGGACGGTGCTCCGCAGCATCGAGAAGGCGCTGGGGCATCTCTTCGGCGCGCAGTGCATGGAGGACCGATGATGCCGGTCTACCCCGGTGACCGTGACCCGCGAGGACAACCTGTGGGTGGCGGTGGTCGACGGCGTGCCGGCCGGCGCGACCGATGTCGAACGGTTCAGCGAGCTCGAGATCGAGGTGCGGGATCTTGTCGCCGGCCTGACGGACCGAGGTCCGGACAGGTTCAACCTGGACTGGCGGTACTTGCCAGGTGGCATCGACGTCACGGTCGAGATCGAGAACCTCGTTCACGCCCGCACGGACGCGGCCGCGGCGGCTGGACGGCGCGACGAGGCGTTGCGATCCGCCATAGCGGCACTGCGCGGCGCTGGCCTCAGCGTGCGGGCCATCGCCGACGTGGTCGAGCTGTCGCACCAGCGGGTGCATCAGCTGCTCAGCAGCGGCGCCGCCTGAGGCGTGGGCGCTGGGTGTCCACGAAGTCGATCTGTTCGCGGACGCCGCAGTCGGGGCAGCACCAGTCGTCGGGGACGTCGAGCCACGGGGTGCCGGCGGGTAAGCCGTCCCGCGGCTCGCCGGTGGACTCGTCGTAGACGTAGTCGCACACCGGGCAGCGGTGGCTGCTCATGCCACGTGTTCGATGTAGTTGACGACCTCGAGCAGGCTGAACCCGAACACGGCCTGGATGAGCAGGAACGGGATCACCCGTGGCCCGAACGCCACGATCAGCGCGGCGCACAGCACCGCGCTCATCAGCCAGGCGTTGAGCACGTCGTTGCGGATGGTCCACACAGACCCGTTGCGGCGGGTCAGCCGCCTGCGCTCCAGCCGCCACGCCGAGCGGAGGCCGCCGACGACCGAGCGCCGCAGGAACCGCCAGAACGTCTCGCCGAGGCGACTGCTCGCGGGGTCGTCCGGGGTGGCGACGCTAACGTGATGGCCGCGGTTGTGCTCGATGGAGAAGTGCCCGTAGAACGTCTGCGCGAGGGCGATCTTGGACAGCCACCGCTCGAGCTTGTCCTTCTTGTGGCCGAGCTCGTGCGCGGTGTTGATCGCGATGCCGGCCACCACGCCGGTGGTCAGTGCGAGCCCGAGGTAGCCGAGCAGGGACAGCGTGCCGGTGCTGGCCAGCCGGGCAGCAACGGCACGAGCAGCCCGAGCAGCCACAGGTACCTCTTGCCGTCCCGCCAGCCTGTCGCGTCCAGCCCCGCGGCCAGCCCCGCCGGCTTCGGCCGTTCGAACGCCGCACTGCTCATCGCCGGCCTCACATTTCCTTGACAAAAGTTGATCTTTGTCAAGACTTTGGCACGCTTCGCCAGGATCGTCAATCCGGACTACAGAACGACAATGCTGTCGGGACGTCGACAGGCCACTGACAGATTCTCCTTTCACGTTGGTAGTTCACTCGCGCGGCGGCCTCCCGCGGCGCCCCCCTCGCCGGTAGCTTCGATGGCGGATGAGTCAGTTTCCGCTGGTCGACTCACCCCGGGAGGCCCTGGTCGTGGCTACCACCAGCGCGAGGGGGCCGGCACATGGCCCTCGTGGTCACGGTCGCTGACGCCAGCCAGGCGTGGCGAGCCCCACCACCAGGATCAGTTGCCCGGCCCACCGAGCACGCGGACGCGGTGCCGCGTTCGCCAGGGAGTTGCCGTGACAGCACGACGCCCCGCCAGTCGATCCTCCTCCGGCTCGCCATCACAGCGCGTGTACGTCCTGGACACCTCGGTCCTGTTGTCCGACCCGTGGGCCCTGTCCAGGTTCGACGAGCACCACATCGTGCTCCCGCTCGTGGTGATCAGCGAGCTCGAGGGCAAGCGGCACCATCCCGAGCTGGGCTGGTTCGCCCGCGAGGCGCTACGGATCCTGGATGACCTGCGGTTGGAGCACGGCCGGTTGGACTCGCCGGTGCCGGTCGGCACCCAGGGCGGCATGCTGCACGTCGAGCTCAACCACACCGATCCGGACGTGCTGCCGGTGGGCTTTCGGACCGACACCAACGACTCCCGCATCCTGGCCTGCGCGCTGAACCTGGTCGCGGAGCACCGCGACGTGGTGCTGGTCACCAAGGACATGCCGCTGCGGGTGAAGGCCGCCGCGGTGGGCCTGCGCGCCGACGAGTACCACGCGCAGGACGTCGCGCCGTCCGGCTGGACCGGCATGGCGGACGTCGAGGTCGCGAGGTCCGACATCGACGCGCTGTTCCGCGACGGCGTGATCGACGCCGACGGGGCGCGTGAGTTGCCGTGCCATACCGGGCTGCGGCTGCTGGCCGGCTCGTCGTCCGCGCTGGGGCGGGTGACGCCGGACAAGCGGGTGCGGCTGGTCCGCGGCGACCGCGAGGCGTTCGGGCTGCACGGGCGCTCGGCGGAGCAGCGCATCGGGCTGGACCTGCTGCTCGACCCGGACATCGGCATCGTCTCGCTCGGCGGGCGGGCCGGCACCGGCAAGTCCGCGCTGGCGCTGTGCGCCGGGCTGGACACCGTGCTGGAGAAGCGGGCGCACCGGCGCGTGGTCGTGTTCCGGCCGGTGTACGCCGTCGGCGGCCAGGAACTGGGCTACCTGCCCGGCTCGGAGACCGAGAAGATGCAACCCTGGGCGCAGGCCGTGTTCGACACCCTCGGCGCGGTCGTCTCTCAGGACGTCATCGACGAGGTGCTCGACCGTGGGATGCTCGAGGTGCTGCCGCTGACCCACATCCGCGGCCGCTCGCTGCACGACTCGTTCGTCATCGTCGACGAGGCGCAGTCGCTCGAGCGCAACGTGCTGCTCACGGTGCTGTCCCGGCTGGGAACCGGCTCGCGGGTCGTGCTCACCCACGACGTCGCCCAGCGCGACAACCTGCGGGTGGGACGCCACGACGGGGTGGCTGCCGTGATCGAGAAGCTCAAGGGCCACCCGCTGTTCGCCCACGTCACCCTCACCCGCTCGGAGCGCTCCCCGATCGCGGCCCTGGTGACCGAGATGCTGGAGGGCGACTACGCGGGCT
>Ga0184609_10000379_pt1 | contig 12916 bp, 7 predicted proteins | sample PLM1_60_coex_FD_133165 | JGI IMG/M metagenome (GOLD analysis project Ga0184609, IMG submission 133165) | Groundwater sediment microbial communities from an aquifer in East River, Colorado, USA - PLM1_60_coex | ecosystem: Environmental > Terrestrial > Soil > Riparian zone | place: USA: East... | reverse complement strand
TGCGCGGTGGTGGTCGAGCGCATGCGGGCCGGGGCCATCGAGGCCATGCGCTACCCGCGCAACCCGCTCGACGTGCTCGCCCAGCAGGTGGTGGCCATGGTCGCCATGGACGACTGGACCGTCGAGGACCTCGAAGCCCTGGTCCGCCGGGCCGCGCCCTTCGCCGAGCTGCCCCGCAGCGCCCTGGACAGCGTCCTGGACATGCTCTCCGGCCGCTACCCGTCCGACGAGTTCGCCGAGCTCCGCCCCCGCCTGAACTGGGACCGGGTCGACGGGCGGCTGGTCGGCCGGCCGGGGGCGCAGCGGCTGGCCGTGACCTCCGGCGGCACCATCCCCGACCGCGGCCTGTTCGGCGTCTACCTGGTCGGGGAGCGCGCCACCCGGGTCGGCGAGCTGGACGAGGAGATGGTCTACGAGTCCCGGGCCGGCGAGGTGTTCACCCTCGGCGCCTCCAGCTGGCGGATCGAGGACATCACCCACGACCGGGTGCTGGTCACCCCGGCCCCCGGCCAGCCGGGCAAGCTGCCGTTCTGGCACGGCGACATGCTCGGGCGGCCGGTCGAGCTGGGCCGGGCCCTCGGGGGGTTCTTGCGCGAGCTGGGCGAGCTGGCGCCGGCGGCACGGCTCGACCGGCTCCGGGCGGCCGGCCTTGACGACTTCGCCGCCCAGAACCTGGTCGCCTACCTGGACGAGCAACGGGAGGCGACCGGGGTGCTGCCCGACGACCGCACCATCCTGGTCGAACGCTTCCGCGACGAGCTGGGCGACTGGCGGGTCTGCGTGCACTCGCCGTTCGGGGCCCAGGTCCACGCCCCCTGGGCCCAGGCCATCGAGGCCAGGGTCCGCGAGCGCCTCGGCCTGGAGGTCCAGACCATGTACACCGACGACGGGGTGGTGGTGCGGCTCCCCGAGGCCGACGAGGCCCCGACCGGCGAGTCGATCCTGTTCGACCCCGACGAGATCGAGGACCTGGTGGTTGGCGAGGTCGGCGGCTCGGCGCTGTTCGCCAGCCGCTTCCGCGAGTGCGCGGCCAGGGCCCTGCTGCTGCCAAGGCGCCGGCCCGGCCAGCGGACTCCGCTGTGGCAGCAGCGCCAGCGCAGCGCCGGCCTGCTCCAGGTCGCCTCCAAGTACGGGTCGTTCCCGGTGGTGCTGGAGACCATGCGCGAGTGCCTGCAGGACGTGTTCGACCTGCCAGGCCTCAAGGAGCTGATGGCCCAGGTGGCCAGCCGCCAGGTGCGCGTGGTCGAGGTCGACACCCCGTTCCCGTCCCCGTTCGCCAGCTCGCTGCAGTTCGGCTACGTGGCCGCCTTCATGTACGAGGGCGACGCACCCCTGGCCGAGCGGCGGGCCCAGGCCCTGTCGCTGGACCGGTCGGTCCTGGCCGAGCTGCTGGGCCGCGAGGAGCTTCGCGACCTGATCGACCAGGTCGCCCTGGCCGACCTGGAGCTGGAGCTGCAGCTGCTCACCCCGGAGCGCAAGGTCCGCGACCCCGACGGGCTGCACGACGCCCTGCGGCTGCTCGGCGACCTGACCGTGCAGGAGGTGACCGCCCGCAGCCTCGATCCCGCGGCCGCTGCCGGGTGGCTGGCCGAGCTGGAGGGGTCGCGGAGGGGGCTGCGGCTGCGGGTCGGCGGCCAGGAACGCTGGGCGGCCATCGAGGACGTCGCCCGCCTGCGCGACGGGCTCGGGGTGGCGCCCCCGGTCGGGGTGCCGCAGGTGTTCCTCGAGCCGGTGGCCGACCCCGTCGGCGACCTGCTGGCTCGCTACGCCCGAACCCACGGGCCGTTCCTGGCCGCCGACCCGGCCCGCCGGCTCGGCCTCGGGGTGGCGGTGGTCGAGCAGACCATGGCCCGGCTGGCGGCGGCCGGGCGGGTGGTGCAGGGCGAGTTCCGTCCCGGCGGGTCGGGCCGGGAGTGGCTGGACGCCGAGGTGCTGCGCCGGCTCCGCCGCCGCTCCCTGGCCGCCCTGCGCAAGGAGGTGGAGCCGGTCCCGCAGGAGGCACTGGCCCGGTTCCTGGCCGCCTGGCAGGGGGTGGGTCCGGCCGGGCCGCGGTCGGCCGACCTGGACGCCCTGTTCCGGGTGGTCGAGCAGCTCCAGGGGGCCGCCGTGCCGGCCTCGGCCCTCGAGCGGCAGGTGCTTGCCGCCCGCCTGCCCGGCTACCACCCGGGCCTGCTCGATCAGCTCTGCGCCTCAGGCGAGGTCGTATGGGCCGGGGCCGGGGCACTCGGCTCCGACGACGGCTGGGTGAGCCTGTACCTGGCCGAGGGTGCGCCGCTGCTGCTGCCCGAGCCGCTGCCGGTCGAGCTGTCGCCACTGGCCGGGCGCGTCAGGGAGGCGCTGGCCGGGCGGGGGGCGATGTTCTTCCGCCAGCTCTCGGACGCGGTCGGGTCGATGAACGACAGCGAGCTGCTGCTGGCCGTCTGGGAGCTGGTCTGGGCCGGCCTGGTCACCAACGACACCCTCGTCCCGCTGCGGGCGCTGGTCACCGGCGGGTCCCGCCCCGCGAACCGCCGCCGCGCGCCCAGCCGCCGCTACGGCCGCCGCGGCCCGCCGATACCCAGCCGGGGCGGCCCCCCGGCGGCCGCCGGCCGCTGGAGCCTCATCCCTGCGGTGGGGTCGGGCCCGGACCCGACCCGGCGGCTGCATGCGGTGGCCGAGCAGCTGCTGGACCGGCACGGGATGGTGACCCGGGGGGCGGTGGTGGCCGAGCGGGTGCCGGGCGGGTTCGCCGGGGTCTACCCGGTGCTGAAGGCGATGGAGGACGCCGGCCGCTGCCGCCGCGGCTACTTCGTCGACGGGCTCGGCGGCGCCCAGTTCGCCGCCCCCGGCGCCGTCGACCGCCTGCGCGCCCTGACCGATCCCCCGTCCAGCGCCCAGACGCAGGTGCTGTCCGCCGGTGACCCGGCCAACCCCTACGGGGCCGCCCTGGCCTGGCCGGAGCGGACCGCGAGCGGCCCGGGGGAGCGGCCGGGCCATCGCCCGGGCCGCAAGGCCGGGGCGATGGTCATCCTGGTCGACGGCGACCTGGTCCTGTACGTGGAGCGGGGCGGCCGCACCCTGCTGACCTTCACCGACGATCCCGACCGCCTGGCCAGGGTGGCCGACGCCCTCGCCCTGGCCGTGCGCGACGGCGCCCTCGGCCGGCTCGCGGTCGAGAAGGCCGACGGCGGGACGGTGTTCGACACCCCCCTGGCCAGGGCGCTCACCGAGGCCGGGTTCCGCCCCACCGCCCGCGGCCTCCGGCTCCGAGGCTAGGCGGCCCCGGTGCCGGAGGGGGACACCGTCTTCCTGGCCGGCACCCGGCTGCACGCCGCCCTGGCCGGCCGGCGGCTGCTGGCGACCGAGCTTCGGGTGCCTCGGCCGGTTCGGTCGCCGAGGGGCCCGACCTACAGCCTGCGTCCTGAGTCTCTGGTTGCCGCCGACCTGAGCGGCCAGCTCGTGCGCGAGGTGGTCGCCCGCGGCAAGCACCTGCTGCTGCGCACCGACGCCGGGACCAGCCTGCATACCCACTTCAAGATGGAGGGCTCATGGCACCTGTACCGGCCCAAGGAGCGCTGGCGCGGCCCCGACTTCCAGGTCAGGGCCGTGCTCCGGACCGAACCCTGGGTGGCGGTCGGCTTTCGCCTCGCCATCTGCGAGCTGCTGCCCACCGGCGACGAGCACGAGGTCGTCGGCCACCTCGGCCCGGACGTGCTCGGGCCCGACTGGGACCCGGCCGAGGCCCTGCGCCGCCTGCGCGCCGACCCCGACCGGGCGATCGGGACCGCCCTGCTCGACCAGCGGGTCCTGGCCGGACCGGGCAACGTCTACAAGTCCGAGGTGTGCTTCCTGCGCGGGGTCGACCCGTGGACGCCGGTCGGGCAGGTCGAGGACCTCGACGGCATGGTCGACCTGCTCAAGCGGCTGATGGAGGCCAACCGGACCACCGGCAGCCAGATCACCACCGGCGACACCCGACCCGGCCGCACCAGCTGGGTGGCCGCCCGGACCGGCAAGCCCTGCCGCCGCTGCGGCGCCCCGATCCGCAAGGCCGACCAGCCCAGCCACGACACCGACCGCGTCACCTACTGGTGCCCGACCTGCCAGCCGGGCCCCGGCCCGGCCCGGGGTCGCGCGCGCTGACCGCCGTCCCGCTCAGATCGCGCCGTGACCGCCGTCCCGCTCAGATCCGGGTGTAGGAGCGCAGCCGCATGCGGGGGCCGCGCCGGGGCGGGTAGCGGCCGGACTGGGTGAGCAGGCGCACGACCCGGCCGCGGTGGCCGGGCCAGGGGGAGAGCAGCTCCAGCATGCGCTCGTCGGTGCCGCGGGGCTCGCCGGCCAGGGCGTAGCTGACCAGATGGGGGAGGTGGAAGTCGCCCACCGAGACGGCGTCGGCGTCGCCGAGGGCCACGATCGCGACCTCGGCCGAGGTCCATGGCCCGACGCCCGGGAGCGCCTGGAGGCGGCGGTGGGCCTCGGCCGCCGGCAGGGCGACGGTCTCCTCGACCCGGCGGGCGCGGCTGGCCGCCAACCGGATCGCGGTGGTCCGCTTGCGTTCCACCCCGAGCGGATGGAAGGACCAGTAGGGGGTGACCGCGATCGCCGCAGGGGTCGGCTGCAGCAGCAGCGGCTGCGGGCCGGGGGCCGGTTCGCCCCAGGCGCGGACGATCGCCCTGAAGGAGTTCCTGGCCTCCACTCCGGCGACCTTCTGCTCGAGGATCGAGGGCAGCAGGGCCTCGAACACCGCCTTGGACCGGGAGATGCGCAGGCCTGGGAAGCGGCGGTGGAGCTCGGCGACCAGGCCGGTCGGGGAGAAGCCGTCAAGGGTGTCGCGCGACCCGAGCAGCTCGGGCGCGGCGGCCAGGCACCACTCGGCCCCTGGCCCCCACGCGTCCACCCGGATCGCGCCGCCGGCGGCGATGTAACGGGCGGCGGCCGGCCCCTGCGGCGTCCTGGTCGCACGCCACCAGGCGCCCGAGCGGTCGACCAGGGTCGTCGGGTCGCCAGGCCCCCGGCGCAACGGCCCGAGGGTCAGCCGAAGGTCGACCGGCAGGCGCGACCGGACAACGGTCTGGAGCGGAAGCGGGGCGGCGGACATCGCCCAGATCTTGGCACGCCCGGCCGACAGGCACGAGGGCTCAGGGACGGGGACCGGGTCGTGGCGCTGTGCCTACCGCGCGCGGTGGGGCGTGAGGGGGATCGCGGCCCGGTCGGTCGAGCGGTATTCGGCGGCGGCGGCCTGGAGGCGACCCGCGGCACCGGCCAGGTCGTCGGCGATCACGCCGAGCTCGCTCGCCCAACGACTCCACATCGCCTGGAAGCGCTCGGCAAGGGCGGCGTCACCGAGCCCGGCGTCGACACCGCCGGTGGCCGGGACCAGGCTGCCGACCACCGAGCGCACCTGGTCGGCGCTGGCCTGCAGCCGCCCGGCGGCGCGCTCCAGCTCGCTCGGGATCACCAGTATCGCGGCCATCCGCATCCTCCCTTCGCCAGCCAGCCGAAGCTGAAGCTGATGGTAACTCTCGGAGGCAAACGAAAGCAAATGGATGGTAACGAGGTGCTAACGACCTTGGCCTCGCTCCCGGGACGCCACGAAGGTCCCCGGTCCGGGGTGGACGCCCGAGTAGAATCCCTGGTGGCTGCCGGCGGGGTGGGGCTGCCGGCCGTCCTGCCGCTGTCCCGTCGCTCGGAGGATCGCCATGCCAGGTCGCTTCGGTCGTGTGCTCACCGCCATGGCCACACCGTTCAGCCCAGACGGCAACCTGGACGTCGACGGCGCCCAGCGTCTGGCCCGTCACCTGCTCGATCACGGCACCGACACCCTGGTGGTGGCCGGCACCACCGGCGAGTCGCCCACCCTGACCGCCGACGAGAAGGCCAGCCTGTGGGCGGCGGTGGTGGAGGTGGCCGGCGCCGACCGGGTCATGGCCGGCACCTCGACCTACTCGACGGCCGAGTCGGTCGAGCTCACCCGCCTGGCCGAGAAGGCCGGGGCGGGGTCGCTGCTGCTGGTCACGCCCTACTACAACAAGCCGCCCCAGTCCGGCCTGGTCGCCCACTTCACGGCCATCGCGCAGGCAACCGACCTGCCATGCATGCTCTACAACATCCCCGGCCGGACCGCCTGCACCATCGAGGTGCCGACCATGGTCCGGCTGTTCGAGGAGCTGGACAACGTGGTCGCGGTCAAGGACGCGGTCGGCGACATGGCCGCCGCCACCCGCCTGTACCGGCAGACCGGCGGCCAGTTCGAGCAGTACTCGGGCGACGACAAGAACCTCCTGCCGCTGCTCGCCGTCGGCGGGGTCGGCGTGGTCAGCGTCGCCGCCCACCTGGTCGGCCCGGCCCTGCAGGAGCTGGTGCGCGCCTTCGAGCGCGGCGAGGTGCGCGCCGCCCTCGACCTGCACCTGCGCCACATCGGCATGTTCGAGGGGCTGTTCGCCACCGCCAGCCCGATCCTGCTCAAGGCGTGCATGAACCTGCTCGGCCTGCCGGCCGGTCCGCTGCGCCCGCCGCTGGTGGACGCCACCCCCGAACAGGTCGAGTTCGCCCGCGGCCTGCTGGCCGAGGTGGGGTTGAAGGCTCGTGACTGAGGGTCTCGGCCCGGCGCCGACCGGGGCCACGCGGGTCGCCTTCCTCGGCGGGCTGGGAGAGATCGGGCGCAACTGTGCCGTGGTCGAGCTGGACGGGGCCCGGCTGCTGATCGACTGCGGCCTCGCCTTTCCCGATGCCGACCAGCCGGGGGTCGACATCATCCTGCCCGACTTCACCTGGCTGGCCGAGGAGCCGGAGCGGGTCGTCGGGGTGGTCCTCACCCACGCCCACGAGGACCACATGGGCGCGCTGCCCTACTTCCTGCGCGACTTCGACGTGCCCGTCTACGGCACCAGGCTGTCGCTGGCCATGCTGTCGGCCAAGCTCGAGGAGCACCAGCTCAACCCGTCCCTGGTCGAGGTCGCGGCCGGCCAGCGGACCAGCCTCGGTCCCTTCGACCTCGAGTTCTACGCCATGTCGCACTCGATCCCCGACGGGATGGCGGTGGCGCTGCGCACCCCGGCGGGCACGATCGTGCACACCGGCGACTTCAAGATGGACCTGACACCGATCGACGGCCGCCCGACCGACCTCGGCGGCCTGGCCAGGCTGGCCGGCGAGGGCATCGACCTGCTGCTGTCGGACTCCACCAACGCCGACCAGCCCGGCTTCATCGTCTCCGAGGTCGAGGTCGGCCGGGCCCTCGAGGACATCTTCGAGGCGGCCAGGCGCCGCATCGTGATCGCCTGCTTCGCCAGCCACGTCCACCGGGTCCAGCAGATCCTGGACGCGGCCGCCCGCCTTGGCCGCAAGGTCGCCCTGGTCGGGCGGAGCATGATCCGCAACATGCGGGTCGCCTCCGACCTCGGCTACCTGCGCATCCCGGCCGGGCTGCTGATCCCCATGGAGGAGCTCCAGGCCGTCGACCCGGCGGGCACGGTGGTGCTCTGCACCGGCTCCCAGGGCGAGCCGTACTCGGCCCTGACCCTGATGGCCGGCCGCGACCACAAGTGGGTGCGGATCGAGCCGGGCGACACCGTCGTGCTGTCCTCCTCGCTCATCCCCGGCAACGAGGCGGCCGTCTACCGCACGATCAACGACCTGGCCCGGCTCGGGGCCGAGGTCTACCACAAGGGCAACGCGCGGGTGCACGTGTCGGGGCACGCCGCCCAGGGTGAGCTGACCCTGCTGCTGTCCACCCTGCGCCCCGGCAACTTCCTGCCCGTCCACGGCGAGTACCGGCACCTGGCCCAGCACGCCCGCCTGGCCGAGGCGACCGGGGTGCCGCGCGAGCGGATCCTGATCTGCGAGGACGGCGACGTCGTCGAGCTGGTCGACGGCAAGGCCACCCGGGCCGGCCAGGTCCGGGCCGGCATGGTGTTCGTCGACGGGCTCGGCATCGGCGACGTTGGCGACGCCGTCCTGCGCGACCGGCGCAAGCTCGGCGGCGAAGGGTTCGTGCACGTGCTGGTCACCATCGAGTCCCAGACGGGCAAGGTCCTCGCCGGGCCGGACATCGTGACCCGCGGGTTCGTCTACGAGCCAGAGTCCGGCGACCTGATCGAGGAGGCCAAGGCGCGCGTGCTCGACGCCCTGGAGCGCACCGCCGCCGACGGCGTGAACGACCCCATGATCCTCAAGCAGCACATGCGCTCGGCCGCCTCGGCGCTGTTCAAGGAGCGCACCCAGCGCCGCCCCGTGATCATCCCGACGGTGATGGAGGTCTAGCGTGCCGGTCGAGCACCGGCGTCGCATTCCGCCGGAGGTACAAGGAGCCATGAACGTGCGCGCCGCGCAGACTCGAATGGGGCGCTAGCGTTGGCCAAGGCGCGGACCCGGCGCCCGCAGTCTCGCCGCCCGACACCGGCCAGGAAGCGCCGGGCGGCCGGCTCGTCCCGCACCCAGCGTGTCGGCCAGAGCTCGCGCAAGGCGCTGTCGCCCCACAAGGGCGACATCCAGGGCGTCTTCCTGGTCCTGTTCGCGGTCGTGCTGGCGCTCGGCATCTGGTTCGAGGACGGCGGCAAGGTCGGGGTGTTCCTGGCCCTGCTGTTCCGCGGCCTGTTCGGCTACGGCGCCTACGCGGTGCCGCTGCTGGTGGCAGGGCTCGCCATGGCGTTGTTCTGGCGTCCGGCGGCCAGCGACGACATGGTCGCCGGCCGGGTCACCATCGGGCTGCTGGCCGTGCTGGTCGGCGGGCTCGGCCTGCTCCACCTGGCCAGGGGTGCCCCACCGGCCTCCTCCATCCCTGCCGTGCTGCAGGACTCGGGCGGCCTGGTCGGCGCCGTCATCGCCACCCCGCTGGCCCGGCTGCTGTCCACCTGGGGGGCGGCCGCCGTGTTCGCCTGCGTGCTGTTCCTTGGCACGCTGATCAGCACCAGGACCTCGGTGGCGGCGGTCAGCAGGGGCGTGGCCTCGCTTGGCCGCACGGCCGGATCGGCCCTGACCGCCCCACCAAGCCCGCCGCCGCCTCCGCCGGCCCCGCCGGAGGTGGTGGAGCCGGTCGACTCCGGCGAGGCGCCGCCGAAGCGCCGTGGCCGCAAGCGGACCGAGCCGCCCCCCGCCGGTGACGACACCGTCGAGGTGGTCGCGAGCCGGCCGGGCGCAGGGGCGGCCGAGGCCGGCAGCGGCGCCGCCGCCGAATCCCGCGCCGAGGACCGCGACGAGGCGGCCGCCCTCAAGCCACCGCCGCCCATCGCCCCGGCCGAGCTGCCAGGGGCCGGTGACGCGATCCAGCTGGCCATGACCCTCCAGGCCAAGGCGGGCGGGGCCTACACCACCCCGCCCGAGTCGCTGCTGCGGCGCGGCCACGCCCGCCCGGTCGACGCCCGCCGGCTCGACGAGACCGCCAAGATCCTCGGGAACACCCTCGACCAGTTCGAGGTCGACGCCAAGGTCGCCCGCTACACCCGCGGCCCGACCGTCACCCGCTACGAGGTCGAGCTGGGCCCGGCGACCAAGGTGGCCCGGGTGGTCGGGCTCTCCCACGACATCGCCTACGCCCTGGCCTCGCCCGACGTGCGGATCATCGCCCCCATTCCCGGCAAGTCGGCGATCGGCATCGAGGTCCCCAACCGCGACCGCGAGCTGGTCACCCTCGGCGACATCCTCGGCAAGGCCGGCAAGGACGGCAAGGACGACGATCAGCACCCGCTGACGGTCGCCCTCGGCAAGGACATCGGCGGCGAGCCTGTCCTGGCCAACCTGGCCGACATGCCCCATGTCCTGATCGCAGGTTCCACCGGATCGGGCAAGAGCGTCTGCCTCAACGTGCTCGTCACCAGCCTGCTCCTGCGCAACCCGCCCGACCAGGTGCGGCTGATCCTGATCGACCCCAAGCGGGTCGAGCTGACCCACTACGAGAACGTGCCCCACCTGATCACCCCGGTGGTCACCCACCCCAAGCGGGCCAGCGAGGCCCTGGCCTGGGCGGTCCGGGAGATGGAGCTGCGCCTGGAGACCCTGGCCATCGCCGGGGTCCGCAACATCGCCGCCTACAACAAGGGGGCCAGGGATGGCACCCTGCCGCCGCTGCCCTCGGCCGGCCTCGACGACCAGGGCCGGCCCGACGGCGAGCAGCAGCGGCCGACCCTGCCCTACATCGTGGTCGTCATCGACGAGCTGTCCGACCTGATGATGATCGCCCCGCGCGACGTCGAGGACGCCATCTGCCGGATCGCCCAGATGGCCAGGGCGGTCGGCATCCACCTGGTGGTGGCCACCCAGCGGCCGTCGGTGGACGTTGTCACCGGGCTCATCAAGGCCAACATCCCCAGCCGGATCGCCTTCATGGTGGCCAGCGCCCAGGACTCGCGGGTGATCCTGGATGCCGGCGGGGCCGACAAGCTGGTCGGCAACGGCGACATGCTGTACCTGCCCGGCGGCACCTCCAAGCCGCGCCGGGTCCAGGGCGCCTTCATCACCGAGAAGGAGGTCGAGGCGGTCGTCGCCTACTGCAAGGCCCAGCAGCAGGCCGCCTACCAGCCGGGGGTGGTGGCGGAGGGCCGGGCCGCGGCCGAGGACGACGACGGCGACGAGGACCCGCTGCTCACCCAGGCCATGGAGATCGTGGTCCGCTCCGGGCTCGGCTCCACGTCGATGCTGCAGTCGAAGATGAAGGTCGGGTTCTCGCGGGCCCGCCGGATCATGGACCAGCTCGAGGAGCGGGGGGTCGTCGGGCCGTCGGAGGGCTCCAAGCCCCGCGACGTCATGATGACCGTCGAGGAGCTGGAGCAGCTCCGCGGCCGCGAGACCACCTACGGTGAGATCGTCGAGGAGTAGGCTCCCGGACGGGTCTGATCCTTAGGGTCCGGGAACCCCACGGGGTGCCCCGGTGGATCGGGGAGCTCTTCGGAGGGGGTTCCCCGGTCTTCAAGGATGGTGGTTGCCGTCACCCTCCGGTTGTGGTGAGAATCCGGTGACTGAAGGAAGCGATTCTCCGTATTGCCCCGAAATTGCGTCCACGAAGGGGTGGCCCGGCTGAGCACCATTGGCGAGGCGCTGCGCTCGGCTCGGGAAGCGCAGGGCAAGTCGCTCGACGAAGCCGCTGGCGCGACCCGGATCAGGTCGAGCTACCTGGAGGCCCTCGAGCAGGAGCAGTTCGGCGAGCTCGGTGGCAGCGTCTACGCCAAGGGCTTCCTGCGCTCCTACGCCGGCTACCTGGGCGTCGACCCGGCGCCGCTGCTGGAGGCCTACCGGGCCCAGGAGCGACCCGACGCGCCCCTGTTCGAGCACGCGCCACGGGCCATCGGCGGCCTGGGGACCGGCCGGCGCGGCCCCAACTGGCTGGCCGTCGCCATCGTGTGCGTGTCCATCATCCTGCTCGTGTCCCTATGGGGGCTGCTGCGGCCGGCGCCCGACCCGGCCGACGCCCAGCCGCCCTTCGTGTCCGCTCCGGCCCCCACCACCGCCGGTGCCGCGGCCAGGACCGCCCCGTCGACCACCGCCAGGGCCACCCCGTCCGGCGTGACCGTCACCCTGCGGTTCACGGCCGCCTCCTGGACGCGGGTCACCGCCGACGGCCGGATCTCGTTCGAGGGCACCCCGGGGGCCAACGAGCGGCGCACCTTCAGGGCCAAGCGCTCCCTTGACCTGATCCTCGGCGCTCCTGCCGGCGTCCGTCTCACCGTGAACGGCCGGGACCTCGGCGTCGCCGACCGCTCCGGCAACATCTGGCGCCACTCGTTCACCCCAGGCACCCGGTCGCTCGGCTAGCCTGGCCTCATGACCGACCAACCGCGCCTGGCGCTGACCTTCGAGGACGTGCTGCTGGTGCCGCGGCGCTCCAGCATCCGCTCCCGCCGGCACGTCTCCACCCGGTCCCGCCTCACCCGCGGGATCGAGCTGGCCATCCCCATCGTCTCGGCCAACATGGACACCGTGACCACTGCCCCGATGGCAATCGCCATGGCGGAGCTGGGCGGCCTCGGCGTGCTCCACCGGTTCCTGCCCGTCGACGCCCAGGCCGAGGAGGTCCGCCGGGTCAAGCGCTACCTCGGCCAGGTGATCGAGCAGCCCTACACGGTCGGTCCGGAGCGGACCGTCGCCGAAGCGGCCGCCGAGGCCAAGCGGCTGGGCGTGACCGGGCTGGTGGTGGTCGACCCCGAGCGCCGGCCACTCGGCATCCTGACCGCCCGTGACATGCGGGCCGATGCCGGCGATACCGTCGCGTCGGCCATGACCCCGGCCGAGCGGCTGGTCACCGCCCCTCCCGGCATCGACCTCGACGAGACCCGCAAGCTGCTCGACCGCCACCGGATCGAGAAGCTGCCACTGGTCGGGCAGGACGGGAAGCTGGCCGGCCTGATCACCCTGCGCGACATCGGCCTGCGCGAGCGCTGGCCCCAGGCGACCCGCGACCAGCAGGGCCGGCTGCGGGTGGCGGCCGCCCTCGGGGTCCGCGGCGGCTACCTGGCGCGGGCCCAGGCGCTGGTCGACGCCGGCGTCGACGCCCTGGTCGTCGACATCGCCCACGGCCACGCCGACCACACCATCGGGGCGGTCCGCGAGCTGAAGTCGACCTGGCCGGCCAGCCAGGTGGTCGCCGGCAACGTGGCCACGGCCGACGGCTTCCGCGACCTGGCCGAGGCCGGCGCCGACGCGGTCAAGGTCGGCATCGGCCCCGGGTTCGCCTGCACCACCCGGCTGGTCGCCGGGGTCGGGGTCCCGCAGCTCACCGCCATCCTCGACTGCGCCGAGGTCGCCCGCGCGACCGGTGTGCCGCTGATCGCCGACGGCGGCATCCGCCACCCCGGCGACGTGGCCAAGGCGATCGCGGCCGGGGCGAGCACGGTCATGATCGGCGGCCTGTTCGCCGGCCGGCCCGAGAGCCCCGGCGAGGTGGTGCGCCGCCAGGGCCGCGAGTACAAGGTGTTCCGGGGCATGGCCTCCCACGGGGCGGCCGCCG
>Ga0184609_10000378_pt1 | contig 12919 bp, 11 predicted proteins | sample PLM1_60_coex_FD_133165 | JGI IMG/M metagenome (GOLD analysis project Ga0184609, IMG submission 133165) | Groundwater sediment microbial communities from an aquifer in East River, Colorado, USA - PLM1_60_coex | ecosystem: Environmental > Terrestrial > Soil > Riparian zone | place: USA: East... | reverse complement strand
GTAGCTCCTCTTCTAGTCCATGGTCGCGTCGGTCGGCGTCGTCGGCCTGCTCGACACGAACAACGGGTCGCCGTTTCGGCTGATCACCCTGTGGAATCCGCTTCTCATCAGATAGGGAAAGAGAATCCGGTAGCAAGCCCACCGATCAGCAGGAGACAATGGCGCTCTGGCGATGGCCTCGAAGTATCGCCACGCGTACTCGGCGAGCAGCCGAGCGGTCGCCTGGCCGGCCCGGCGTGGGTCCAGATTGGTACACAAAGCAGGTATCGTCGGATTTAGGTCGCTGCGGTCAGGGTGGTCACGCCGGAAGTACAACAGCTCGGGGACCTGGTGGAACCGCCCACGAAACGCGATCTCGGCGATGAACGGTCGGCTAGCGTGGTGATAACTGTCCTTGGGTCGGATGCTTCGGAGGACGTGGGTCCTGATCACGCCGTACTCGTCGTCGGCGCCATCGGTGACGACCAGGCTTCGGAAACGTTCCGTGACGTCCATCGAGTCGGTGGCCAGGGTGTAGTCGAATTGCCGGACAACCGTTCCTGTCTCGTCGATGATGGCCATGTCCGCATGGCTGAGAACAACGTCCGGGTGTTCGTCGAGCGCGGCAACGCAACGAGCGAGCAGGTCGCGGCCGTACAGGTCGTCGTGGGCGGCCCACTTGAAGAACTCCCCGCGTGCCTCGCGAAATACGAAGTTGTGGTTCGGGTTGAGACCGATGTTGCGGGGTTGGCGAATGTACCGGATTCGCGGGTCCTTGGCCGCATATCGGCGGCAGATCTCTTCGGTCTCGTCCGTCGAGGCATTGTCAGAGATGATCAGCTCAAAGTCGGTAAAACTCTGACCGAGCAATGCATCGAGCGCCTCTGCGAGATAACGTTGCCCGTTGTATACGGGAAGGCCGACACTTAGCCGTGGTATATCGGTCATGATGGTATCGTTTCCATGTCGAGTTGAGCATTTTTGGTCGGGCCGGTTCGTTCGCCCATGGCCGTCAGCAGCTGCCACCACAGCACGGCCACGGCGAAGTAGGTGGCGGCGGCCACCCCCCATACGGAGCCGACTGCGCCGCCGACCGCGGCGCCGGCCAGACCACAGGACACGTAGGCCGTCGCGCCGATTAGCTTGGCGCGCATGCTCCGCCGGGCGGCGCCGAGCGCCCGTAGCCCCGCCGATGGCCCGTCCATCAGGCCGCCGCCCATCACCGCCAGCGTGGTGGGCACGATCAAGGCGGACGCCGATTGCCACACCGAACCAAGGAGCTCCTGCCCGACCTTGGCGGGCAGGAGGAACAGCAGCGCAAGGCCCCATAAGCTCACGGCAATCGCCTCGCTCCCGCCCAGCAGGAGGCAGAACAGCGGTAGCCGTCGGGGAGACCGCTCGAGTACGCGGGCTGCCTCCGGCACGGATACCAGGCTTATCCCCATCAGGACAGCGAAAAACGGGGCGAGCAGCAGTTGGGCGCCACGGACCGCGCCGACGGAGGCGAGACCCGCGATCGCGCCAAGCGCGTACAGGCGCAGCTGCTCCGCGCTGCTGATGCTGATGTTTTCGACCATGTACCGCGGGCCGAGGTCGCGGTGTTGCGTCAGCCAGGAGCGGATCCCGTGCACCCGGGGCAGCAACTTGGTCTGCATGACCCCGTAGCCGGCCGCGACGGCCCCTGCCGCCCCCCACGCCAGCACGAAGGTGAACACAGACCCGTTGCGGGTGGCCAGGAGCATGGCCGGGACCAACGCCGCGGCCCATACGGCGTCGTTGAGGAACGCGTTGCGGCCCTGCCCGGCGGCAAAGAACGCGTACCGCCAGCTGTCCTGCAGTAGCAGCGTGGGCAGCACAAGCCCCAGTGCGACGAACCCGCTGCCCACCACACCGCCGATGACAAGGCCGACCAGCAGGCTGGTCGCACCGGTGGCGAGTCCGACCAGCAGGGCTGTGCTCGACGACTGTGCCACGGCCGCCCGCCACCGCGCGACGGGAACGCCGCTGAACCGCACGAGCAGTGGATCGGTGGCCAGGCCTCGCGAGAGGTTCATGACCACGGCGTAGGTCACCCAGGCGAGGCTGAAGGCTCCGAACTCGACAGCTCCTAGCGACCGAGCCACCAGGATGCCAACCGTAAAGTTGGTGATGCTGGAGACGGCCTGGTCGGCGAGGCCCCAGCCGAGCCGCCCGGCCGTGGCGCGCATCGTTCCCGGGCTCATGACTGCGCGATGCCTCCCCCCTCGACGCGGCCGTGCGACGGCTACGTCGAGATCGGGTTCACGGACCGCGGTCATGCTCTCATTCCTTGATTAGTCCGGCACCGTGCAAGGCACGGGCCGCGTCGGCGACGGTGTCGAAGGGCAGTCCCGACCGCTCGGCGATGTCCAGCAGGCCGTGGTCGCCGTCGGCAAGGTTCAACACCCACAACATCGCCAGTTGGGCCGTTTTCGTATCACTGCGTCCACCGAGGGAGCCGTACAGCCCGCGCTTGCCGAGCTGCGGTTCGCAGAACGGGTTGAGGCTGAGGTATCGCCGGTCGCGGTCGAGCACACCGAACGCCTCCCAGCACGCCTCGAGGGTGTCGGCCAGCGCCTCCGGCCGCACGAACGCGGGGTTGTCGCCCGACGTGTGGTACTCGGGATAGGCGGCGTACGGCGTCCTGGTGAGGCAGCCGACACCGAGGTTGAACCCCGGCGAGCAGAACTGCCGCTCGTCGTAGCCGTACGGCGAGAAGTCCACGACCCGGTGCGGCCGCCCCGTGTTGGCCAGCACGTACTCCATCGCCCGGTCGATCCCGGCGTCGCCGCGGCGGCTGCGCTTGTAGGTGAGCTGTCCGGAATCGCCGGCGCAGGCCAGCACCAGGCCGTGCCGGATCCGGTCGATCGCCTCGGCGTGCGTGGCCAGCCAGGTGATCGAGCCGATGGTGCCCGGGATGAACAAGAAGCGGTAGGTGTACCAGGGCTGCTGGCCCTGGGCGAGCCGCCGCGCCAGCGCGGTCGCGACCGCGATCGCGGCCAGGTTGTCGTTGGCCAGCGACGGGTGACACACGTGGCAGGAGACGATCACCTCGTCGGACACCCGGCCGGGGACCACGTGCTCGCCGTAGGTCAGGTGCCCGTCGGCGAGCGTCGAGTCGATCACGACCCGGTACGGCCCGTCCGGCAGGTCCTGCAGCACGTCGTGCCGAAGGCAGAAGCCCCAGTCCGGCGCGTAGTAGCTGGTCCGGTACGGGATGAGGTCGGGCTGCTCCGGCAGCGTGTGCAGGTGCGGGCGCAGCTCGTCCAGCGTCATGGTGGCCTCGACCGGCACGCTGTAGCTGACCACGTGCAGGTTCGACTCGCGGAAGTCGACCACCCGCTGACCGTCGGCGCCGGCGATGTAGGCGTCGCGGATGTTCCACTCCTGCGGCACGGTCCAGTCGAAGACCTGCGTGCCGGTCGGGACCTCGGTGATCGCCAGCGGGATCGACTCGTCGACGATCTGCAGGGTGCGGCGCACGCCGTCGCCGGTGATGCTGCGGCACAGCGGGTAGAGCCGCTCGACCATGGCGTGCAGCTCGGACCCGGTGGTCATCGCGGCCGCAGCGTGTCGTCGACGCTGCCGTCGGCACGCCGGTCGGCCAGCCGCGCGAGCCTGGTGAAGCGGCGCTCGAAATCGTGGCGGGTCAGGCCGTACTGCTGGTACGCGGCGGCCAGCTCGACCGCGCCGGCCTTGACCATCCACCGCGCGTGGTAGCCGGGCAGCGCGGCGCGGATCCGGCCGAAGTTCACCCGGTACGACCGCGGGTCGGCGCCGGCCTCGCCGGTGATCACGAGCCGGGAGCCGGGCACGGCCTCGACGACCTCGGCGGCGATCTGGGCCACGGTCAGGTTGTTCTGCTCGGTGCCGACGTTGAGCGCCGTTGCGTGCACCGCATCCCGCGGCGCCACCAGCGCGAGCGCGAATGCCTCCGCGATGTCCAGCGCGTGCACCAGCGGCCGCCACGGGGTGCCGTCGGAGAGCACCCGCACCTCACCGGACACCTGGGCGTGGCCGACCAGGTTGTTCAGCACGATGTCGGCGCGCAGCCGCGGCGAGAACCCGAACGCCGTGGCGTTGCGCAGGAACACCGGGCTGAAGTCGCCGTCGGCGAGTGCGAGCAGGTCGTCCTCGACGCGCACCTTGGATTCGGCGTACGGCGTGACCGGCCGCAGCGGCGCGTCCTCGTCCACCAGGCCGTCGGCGCCGGACGCGCCGTACACCGAGCACGTGGACGCGTACAGGAACCGCCGTACCCCCGCGTCCCTGGCCAGCCGGGCCAGCCGCACGGACGCGTGGTGGTTGATGTCGTAGGTCAGCTGCGGCGCGAGCGAGCCGAGCGGGTCGTTGGACAGTGCCGCCAGGTGCACAACGGCGTGCACCCCGGCCAGCATGTCCGCGGTAACGTCCCGCAGGTCGACGGCATGGCCTGGCGGGTCGTCCGGCGCCGGGCCGAGCACGCAGTCGGCGAACAGCCCGGAGTCGAGGCCGATCACCTCGTGGCCTGCGTCAGCCAGCACGGGGGCCATCACGGTGCCGAGATAGCCCTGATGCCCGGTCAGCAGCACGCGCATCCGGCTCATCCTTTGCTCTGCGGGACTCCGAGGTCGAGAGTCACCTTGTCGACGTAGAAGGCTTCGGCATACCGCGAGCGGCACTCGATGCCCCGAACGCGGGCAAGGCCGAGGAACGCCTCACGGTCGTACCACGGAAGGTGTCGCTGCGAGGGGTAGTGGCGTTGCAGCAGGGTGACCTTGGTCTCGGCCACCTCGGTGGTCAGCGGCTGGTACACCGACGGGCGGCCGAGGTCGCCGTCCCATTTGACGATCTCGTAGCCGAGCGCGAGGTGGTCGCGGAACGCGGTGGGCACGAGCTCGGCGAGCAGCCGGTGGTCCTGGTGCGCGTCAGCCCGGTTGGGCGCGAGCAGCAGGTCGGGGTCGGTGCTGGCGCGTAGGTCCTCGACCGCGGCCTTCGCTTCGTCCCAGTGCGCGGGGGCGCGGCCGTCCGGCAGCTTGAGCACGGTCAGGCGAAGGTCGGCAGCGGGGCAGAAGTCGGCGAGCGCGGCGTGCTCCTCGTCCTCGCGCCCGGTGCCGCCGCCGGAGAGCACCAGCGCGTCCACCCGGACGCCGGGGTTGGCCGAGCAGATCGTCAGCAGCGTGCCACCGGCGCCGATGGCGATGTCGTCGCAGTGCGCACCCACCGCCGCGATCCGGTCGACGCGCGCAACCCGGAGTCCGATCAAGCCCGCTCCCACAGCGCCCACGGCCGGTCGCCCTGCGAGTACGCCTCGTCCAGCGCCACGCGCTCCTTGACGGTGTCCGTCGGCCGCCAGTAGCCGCGGTAGGGGTAGGCCAGCAGGCGGCTGCGCTTGGCAAGCTCGGCGCAGCCGTCGGCGACCAGGTCACCGTTCTCCGGGATGTGCTCGAAGACCTCCTGGCGGAGCACGAAGTAGCCGCCGTTGGCCCACAGCGGCATCTCGTCGATCGGGGTGATGCCGCCGACCATGCCGTCCTCGCCGAGCTCGATGCAGTGGAACGTGCCGGGCGGCGGGACCACCATCATGGACGCGCCGGCGTCGGAGGCCGTGAACCGCTCGATGATCTGGGGCAGTGGCGCGTCGGTCAGCACGTCGGCGTAGTTGGCCAGGAAGATCTCCTCGCCGTCCAGGTGCTCGCGCACCCGGCGCAGCCGCTCGCCGATCGGCGAGGTGATCCCGGTCTGCACGAAGGAGATCGTCCAGTCCGAGATGTCCGTTGACAGCAGCTCGACATGCCCGTTGTGCAACACGAAGTCGTTGGACGCCGTCTCCTGGTAGTTCAGGAAGTAGTCCTTGATGTGGTGCGCGCCGTACCCGAGGCACAGCACGAAGTCGGTGTGCCCGAAGTGCGCGTAATAGCGCATCACGTGCCACAGCAGCGGCCGCGGCCCGACCAGCTGCATCGGCTTGGGCACGTCGCCGGGGGTGCCGGTGCGCATGCGCATGCCGTACCCGCCACAGAACAGCACGACCTTCATGGCGACACCACCTCGAGCGTTGGGATCGGGAAGACCAGCTGACCGCCCCATTCGGCCAGGTAGGACAGTTGCGCCGTCAGCTCGTCCCGCAGGTTCCACGGCAGCACCAGCACGTAGTCGGGGCGGTCGGCGGCGATGCGCTCCGGCGGCAGGATCGGGATGCGGGTGCCAGGGGTGAAGCGGCCGTGCTTGTACGGGTTGCGGTCGACCGTGTAGGCGAGCAGGTCGGGGCGGATGCCGCAGTGGTTGAGCAGCGTGTTGCCCTTGCCGGGAGCGCCGTACCCGACCACGGTGCGGCCCCGCTCGGCAGCGTCGACCAGGAAGTCGAGCAGCTCGCGCCGTACCCGCGCCACCCGGTGGCCGAACTCGGCGTACCCGGACAGCTCGTGCAGGCCGGCGGCCTTCTCCTTGGCGAGCACCTCGGCCACCCGGTGGCCGGGTTCTCCCGCGGCCTCGGCCGGCCGCGCCCACAGCCGGATCGAGCCGCCGTGGGTCGCCAGCAGCTCGACGTCGACCAGGGTGAGCCCGCCGCTGGCCAGGGCGCGCTGCGCGGACGCGACGGTGTAGTACTGGAAGTGCTCGTGGTAGATCGTGTCGTACTGGTTGAGCTCCATCAGGGTGAGCAGGTGCTGCACCTCGATCGACACCCAGCCGTCGTCGGCGACCAGCGCGCGCAGGCCCTCGGTGAAACCCACCACGTCCGGGATGTGCGCGTACACGTTGTTCGCCACGACCAGGTCGGCCGGCCCGTGCTCGGCGCGCACGGCGGCGCCGCTGTCCGGGCCGAGGAAGGCGGTGAGCGTCGGCACACCCCGGTCCCGCGCCGCCGCGCCGACATTCACCGACGGCTCGATGCCGAGGCAGCGGATGCCCCGCTCGACCACGTGCTGCAGCAGGTACCCGTCGTTGCTGGCCACCTCGACCACGAAGGAGCCACTGCTCAGCCCGAGCCGCCCGACGGCGCCGCGGACGAACTCGCCGGCGTGCCGCACCCACGACGTGGAGTAGGAGGAGAAGTACGCGTACTCGGTGAAGGTGTCCTCCGGCGTGATCAACGGCGGGATCTGGGCCAGCCAGCACGCCGTACACACCCGCAGGTGCAGCGGGTAGGTCATCTCGGGCTCGTCGAGCTGCTCGGCGGTGAGGAACCGCTCGCATGGTGGCGTGGCTCCGAGGTCGACCACCGAGGCGAGGCTCGCCGAGCCACACAGGCGACACGTGCTCATCAGTAGGCGCCGTTCCCGCTCATGACCGCGCGGAAGGTCTTCCACAGGATCGTCAGGTCGAGCGCGAGCGACCAGTTCTCGACGTACCGCACGTCCAGCCGTACCGACTCGCTCCACGACAGGTCGCTGCGACCGCTGACCTGCCACAACCCGGTCAGCCCCGGTTTGACCTTGAGCCGGCGCCGCATGTCCGCCGGGTACACGGCGACCTCCTGCGGCAGCGGCGGCCGCGGACCGACCAGCGACATCGAGCCGGCGAGCACGTTGAACAGCTGCGGCAGCTCGTCGAGCGAATACCGCCGAAGGAACCCGCCGATCCGGGTGATTCGCGGGTCGCGGCGCAGCTTGAACAGCGGCCCGGCCGCCTCGTTGGCCTCGACCAGGTCATCGCGCCGCCGGTCGGCGTCGATCATCATGGACCGGAACTTGATCATCGAAAACAGGTCGCCGTCGCGGCCGACCCTGGTCTGCCGGTAGAACACCGGGCCGCGGTCGTGCAGCCAGATCGCAAGCGCGATGCCGAGCAGCAGCGGCGCGAGCACCAGCAGCCCGAGCGCCGTGGCCACCTTGTCCACCATGCTCTTGATCACCCAGCCGAACCCGACGAACCGCGGCGCGCTGACCCTCAGCAGCGGCAGGCCGAACACCGGCGACATGTGCAGCCGCGGCCCGGTCACCTCCATCAGCACCGGGGACACCACGACCTCGGCCGCGGTGTTCTCCAGCTGCCAGGCGAGCTGCTGCAGCCGCCGCCGCGTCCACCGCGGGTCCGGCACCACGGCGACCACCCGATAGCCACCACGCACGACCCGATCGGCCAGGTCGTCGAGGTCACCGACCACCGGCACGCCGGCTACCTCACCCGCGCCGTCCTCGCCCAACCCTCCCGGGGTGCAGGCGGCCTCGATCCGCCAGCCGTTGTGCTGCTCCCGCTCGGTGCGGCCCACCAGGTCGGCGATCTCCTCCACGCTGCCGGCGGCCAGCACCGGGAGCATGCAGCGGCCGTTGTTGCGCTGCCGGTGCAGCACCCTGCGCAGCACGTAACGCAGCGGGGCGGCGAACAGGAGCACGGCGGGCACCGCGCCGAACACCCAGGACCGCAGGTACGGAGCGTTCAGCGCCAATGCGGCCAGGGCCATCGCGACGCCGGCCCCGATCACCCCGCGGCCGAGCCGCCGGAACTCCTCGGCGCCCTGGCCGAGCACCCGGGGCTCCCACGCCCGGCTGACGGCCAGCCCGGCCACCACGGTGAGCGCGGTCATCACGGCCGTGACCACGGTGTTATGGGGGGCGACGAGAGGACTCGCGGTCAATGTGACGCTGAGTAGCGTTATGACGCCGAGGACCAGCAGATCGGAGACGACCACGGCCGTCCAGTACTGACTCTCCCAGTGGGAGACCGGCAGGGTCACGTGGGCGGGCTTCGGATCGTGGACGACCGCCTGGGCCGGGATGTCGGGATTTGTCACGTTCGGTGGGGCCGCCGCCGACGACCTACCGTATTCGATCAAGTCAGCATTACCAGGCGTAACCGGTTGATGCGCTGGTACCTGCCCGGAATCACCCCACGGTGTGGCCACTGGGCCCCCTCCTGCTACTGGCTGTAATCATCTTGGGGCGCACGAAACCGCCGATCAGCTATAAGGTGGAATACGGCCTCGATTGCTTTTGGCAATCACCGCGGGTTATCGGTTTGCCCCCCGCTGGCGTTACCGTGACCCCATGTTGGCGGCGCTGCCGTGCGATGGTTGCCCTCCGTGTTGCCGGGGAAGTCAACCATGAGGTCGAACCGCGGGACATCCCCCCAATTGGGGGAAAGTGATTGAACGCCATTTGGGCGAAGCCCGCCACCGGGAACGCGAAAATCACCCGATCGGCGTATGTAACACTATGTGATCAGTGACGAAGGGCCGTCCGCGGCTCGTGCTCCAGATGCCGTAGGCCGTTCCAGGCCAGGTTGACCAGGTGAGTCACCACCTGGTCCTTGTCCGGGCTGCGCTCCTCGAGCCACCACTGCCCGGTCAGGGCCACCATGCCGACCAACGCCTGGCTGTACAGGCCGGCGAGCTTGGCGTCATAGCCGCGGTCGGCGAACTGCTGGCCGAGGATGTGCTCGACCTGGCTGGCGATGTCGTTGAGCAGGCCGGAGAACGAGCCGGTGCCGGTGGCCACCGGCGAGTCCCTGACCAGGATGCGGAACCCGGCGCTTGAGTCCTCGATGTAGTCGAGCAGGGCGCCGGCGGCCCGCTCCAGCAGCTCGCGCGGATGGGTGCCGCCGGACAGCGCCGAGGTGATCCGGCTCAGCAGCCGGCCCATCTCGCGGTCGACGACCACCGCGTAGAGGCCCTCCTTGCCGCCGAAATGCTCGTACACCACCGGCTTGCTGACCCCGGCCCGGTGCGCGATCTCCTCGATCGACGTGCCGTCGAAGCCCTTGGCGGCCAGCAGCGACCTGCCGACGTCCAGCAGTTGCTCGCGGCGTTCCTTGCCGCTCATCCGGACGCGGGCGGGCGGCTGCTCGCTGCCCTTGTTCACCCGGCAACCCTACGTGTCTTCTCGTGACCGGTCGGGCCGGGCGGCGACACGGAACGTGTCAGTTCGCCGTGATCCTGGCCAGCCGCTCCTCGGACGGCCAGCGCACCTGCCAGGCCCAGCCGAGCTTCTCGAACAGCCAGATGACCCTGGCCGAGATGTCGATCTGGCCGGGCAGCACGCCGTGCCGCGCCGACGTCGGGTCGGCGTGGTGCAGGTTGTGCCACGACTCGCCGGCGGACAGGATCGCCAGCGGCCAGAAGTTGGCCGACTTGTCGCGCGCGGTGAACGGCCGCTCGCCGACCATGTGGCACACCGAGTTCGTCGACCAGGTGATGTGGTGCAGGAACGACACCCGCACCAGCCCTGCCCAGAACAAGGCGGTCAGCGCGCCCTGCCAGGACCACGACCACAGGCCGCCGATCAGTGCGGGCCCCAGCAGGCTCAACGCGGCGATGGCCGGGAAGAAGCTGTCCACCCTGCGGATGGCGCGGTCGGCGAGCAGGTCGGGCGCGAACCGCGCCGCGTTCGTCTCGTCGCGCTCGAAGAGCCAACCGATGTGCGCATACACGAAGCCCTTGGTCATACCTGCCGCCGACTCACCGAAGCGCCACGGCGAGTGCGGGTCGCCTTCGCGGTCGGAGAAGGCGTGGTGGCGGCGGTGGTCGGCGACCCAGTGCACCACGGAGCCCTGGAAGCCGATCGACCCCGCGATAGCCATCACGACGCGTAACCACGGCGCGGCCTTGAATGAGCCATGTGTGAAATGGCGGTGGTACCCGACGGTCACGCCGAGGCAGCCGATCGCGTAGAACACCGCGCCGATGACGATGTCGCGCCAGGAAAGGCCCCAGCCCCAGGCCACCGGCACGGCTGCGACCAGCGCCACGAACGGTCCAAGGACGAAGAAGTAGAGCAGGATGTGGTGGAAGGTCGGCCGGCGGCCCTCGATGATCGGTTTCGGATGGGCGGCCGCGCTCGTGGGGCGGGTCGGTGCCTCTGCGGTCGTCATGTGCGTCTCACCTCGGTTGTTCCTAGGACGTACTGGTGACGGTCTGCTTGGCCAGGCTTGGTTACGCCTACGGAACCGTAACCTACGATAGCGTAGGTAAGGACGGGCTACCTGACGAAGCCCTCGGACCTCGGCATGCGGCGTGTCGAAACCTGGGCGTGTTGGTGCCGAAATGGCCCTACCCCTAGTGACGATTACATGCCAGGCTGTCCCGATCGGGTGACCGCTGGTGGTCTAGGCCGCGTCGGGGTGGCGTCGCCCGTTCCTTGTTGTCGCCACGAGGAGGTGGCCGCACTGAACCGGGTGCACACCACCGAGCACGAGACCGAGGCGCCGCACGCCGTGCCCCCGACCGGGGCGCTGGACGAGGCGTTCCTCGGTGAAGGCCGCCAACTGGTCGACCGGGCGTGCACCGGCGACCACCGCGAGCGCGGCCAGACCGCCGTCATGATCGACGACCTGCTCGACCGTGCCAGGAGCTCGCTGCGTAGCGGCATGCTGAGCCCGCCCGGCTACGCCAGGGTGTTGCGGGCCAGCGCGCTGGTCCGCAACATGGCCAGGCTGCCGGAGCTGCCGCCCGACCCGCTGGTGCACGACCTGGTGGCGCACACCGTCCGGCACGGCCTTGCCGCGCACAACGCGGCCGCGCAGGCGCTGCGCGGGACGCTGGCCATCTCCCGCGGCCTCGTCGACGAGGCGCTGGACGCCGCCGTCGACGCGATGGCCACCGTCGAACTGCTCGACGAGCACACCGTCGAGCGCGCGCTGGCGATGAGTGACACCGCGGCGCTGCTCGACATGCTCGGCCTCGGTGAGCTGTCCACCGACCTGTACGGCCGGGCGGCCGCCGCGTTCGGCGAGATCGGCATGCTGACGTACCAGATCATGATCACCGGTGACCAGGTGCGGACCGAGGTGCTGCACGGCATGTGGCTGGAACGCCTCGGGCAGGCGGAGGCCGGCGCCGAGCGGTTCGCCGCAGCCGCGCAGGTCGCCGAGAGCGGCATGCGGCTCTGGCAGGACAGCGACTCCGCGCTCGAGCTCGACGAAGACTTCGCGGCGGACTTCCACGCCGCCATCGCGCTGGCCGATCCGGACGGCGACCACGAGGAGGCGCTGCGCAAGGCCACCAGCCGGATCGCACTGCCCGGCCAGATCCTCGCCGGCCTGGTGCTGGTCAGGGTGATGGCCGCGGCCGGACGGCACGCCGAGGCCGACGCCGCGCTGTTCGACCTGCGCGCCGCGTGCCAACGGTTCCAGCTCGGGATGCCGCTGCGGCTGGCGCTCGCACGCGGCGTGCTCGACCTGCCGCGCGAGGACGAGGGCAGCTCCGCCGTAGTGGCCTACCTCACCCAGATCGAGGACGAGCTGTGGGTGATGCGCAGCGCACGGACCCGCGCGCTGCACGCCAGGCTCGAGCACGAGCGGCTTCGCCGCGGCCGCTCGCCGATGCGGGCGCTGACCGCCAAGGACCCGGTGACCGCGCTGCCAGACCGCACCGTGCTCGACGAGCTGCTCGGCTCGCTCGACCTCGCCGCGCGGCCGGTGGCGATGGCCATCGTGGACGTCGACGACCTCGTTCGGATCAACCAGCGCGGCTCCTTCGCCGACGGGGACGCGACGCTGCGCGCGGTCGCGGTGACCGTCCGCGGCGCTGTCCGGCCGGAGGACGCGGTGGTCCGCTACAGCGCCGACGACTTCGTGGTGCTGATGCCGGGCCGCACCCTTGACGAGGCGGCCGAGCTGATGCGCGGCGTGGTCACCGCGGTCACCGAGCTGACGCACGACCGCGGGCACGGCGCGACCGTGTCGATCGGCGTGATCGCCGTCGACCCGCACGAGGGCGGCGAGAACGCACTGGCCCGCGCGGACGACGCCACCGGCCAGGCAAGGGCCCGCGGCGGCAGCCAGGTGGCGGTGGCCCCGACCACGCCGGCACCGCGGTAGCGCTCGCACCGGCTCGTGACACCATTGGTTGGCACGATCCGCCGTGGTGTAACGGCAGCACCTCGGATTTTGGTTCCGATGGTCCAGGTTCGAATCCTGGCGGCGGAGCGGCCGGTCAGGAGCGTCGCGACCCAAGCTGTACAGAGGCGTCGAGGCGCGCCTGGAGGTTGCTGCGCTCGTGCGGCGG
>Ga0184609_10000372_pt1 | contig 12977 bp, 17 predicted proteins | sample PLM1_60_coex_FD_133165 | JGI IMG/M metagenome (GOLD analysis project Ga0184609, IMG submission 133165) | Groundwater sediment microbial communities from an aquifer in East River, Colorado, USA - PLM1_60_coex | ecosystem: Environmental > Terrestrial > Soil > Riparian zone | place: USA: East... | reverse complement strand
TCGTCGCGACGATGTGGAATTTCCCCGCTAGAAGTGGGGCGATGTCACATCGTCGCGGAACGGGTCGGCGCGGAACGGGTCGGCGTCGAACGGGTCGGCGTCGATGAGGTGCAGGCGGCTGGGGGCGATGCCGAGCTCCAGTTCGACGGCGTGGCCGAGCCGGCTGGCCAGGCGCAGTGCGGTGGCGGCGATGGAGCTGGCGAGCGCGGCGTCGGGGATCACCGGGCTCGATCGCCACTGCGGCGCCACGCCGACGGTGTGCGTGCCACCGTCGGCGGCGACGGTCGCGGTCGGCTTGTCGACGACCTCGCTGCGGCGGACGGACAGGCCGGCAGTGCCGAGCCAGAGCCGGTCGTAGTGCACGCCGGCGCCGAGGTCCTCGGGATGGCCCCAGCAGGCGCGGACCAGCAGGATCGCAGCGGCCGGGCCGGCGAGCACGATGACCGAGGCGTCCACCGCGAGGTAGGCCTGCAGCCGGATCGCCAGGAGCGCGTCACCGTCAACGTGCCCGGCCAGCGCGACCAGCTCGGTCACCGCCTCGGCGGCCGCGGCGGCGTCCAGGTTGCGCAGCGGAGGACCGATGCCACGGTCGCGCCGGCCGCCGGCACCGCCGCCGACCAGCCAGCCGCGCAGCGACACCGGCATGGGTACGGCGTGCGCCGCCCCGGCGAGCAGGACCTCCGGCCCGCGGCCGGACCGGAGGTACGCCGCCCAGGCCGGGACAACGGCGGTGGCGACCACCGCCGGCGGGACCGCAACGGTGGCCGCGGCACCGGCCGCACCGGCGGCTGCGGCACCGGCAGCTCCGGTTGCAGCAGCCGCACCGCCGGCACCGGCCGCCGCACCAGCCGCCACACCGGCACCACCGGCGGCAGCACCCGCCGCGGCCATGATGGCCACCGAGGCGCCGACCAGGCCTGGCGTGCGGCAGCGGGGGTCGTCCAGCGGCATCACCACCGGGTACGCGTCCACCGCGGCCTCCCGTGGCGGCTTCGGCAGCGGGGCGCAGTCAGACCGCGGTCAGGTAACGCTGCACCTCCCAGTCGCTGACCTGCGCGTGGTAGCCGAGGAACTCCTCCCGCTTGACCGCGGCGTAGTAGTCGACGTACTCCCCGCCTGGCACCTTGCCGAGCGCGGCGCGCAGCACCCCATCGGCGACGAGCGAATCGACGGCGTGCACCAGCGTCGCCGGCAGCGGGCGCAGTCCGGCGGCGCAGGCCTGCGCGAGCGAGAGCTTCTCCAGGTCGCCGTCGCCGGGTGGGCCGGGGTCCAGCCGGCGCTCGATGCCGTCGATGCCGGCGGCGGCGAGGCCGGCGAGCGCAAGGTAGGGGTTGGCCGCGCCGTCGACGCAGCGCGCCTCGATGCGTCCAACGTCGGGGATGCGCAGCAGGTGGGTGCGGTTGTTGCCGCCGTAGGTGGCGTACCCCGGCGCCCAGCTCGAGCCGGACGCGGTCGCCGAGCCGGCGCCGAGCCGCTTGTACGAGTTGACGGTCGGGCAGGTCAACGCCATCAGCCCGCCGGCGTGGTCGAGCACCCCCGCCAGGAACTGGTAGCCGAGGCGGGACAGCCCCAGCCCGTTCCGGTCGGCGGTGTCGACGAACAGCGGGGTGTCCTGCGAGCGGTCCCACAGGCTCAGGTGCATGTGCAGCCCGTTGCCGGTGAGGTGCGAGAACGGCTTCGGCATGAAGGTCGCGATGCGTCCGCTGCGGTGCGCGAGCATCTGCACCAGGTACCGGAAGACGATCACCCGGTCCGCGGTGACCAGCGCGTCCGCGTAGCCGAAGTTGTGCTCGAACTGGCCGTTGGCGTCCTCGTGGTCGTTGGAGTAGTTGGCCCAGCCGAGCCGGTTCATCACCCGGCTGAGCGTCGCCAGGTGGTCGAACGCCCGGCTCGCGGCCCGCGCGTCGTAGCACGGCGACGCGGCGTCGTCCAGCTCGTCGTCCACCACGAGCCCACCGCCGGCGGTGCGGCGGACCAGGAAGTACTCCGGCTCGGCGCCGGCGTACAACCGCAGGCCACGGTCGGCGAGCTGGTCGAGCTGCGCCCGCAGGATGTTGCGCGGCGCATACGGCCACGGCCGCCCGCCGACGTGCAGGTCGCACTGGATCACACCGAGGCCGTCCTGCAACGGCACCGGGAGGTAGGTGCTGACGTCGGGCATGGCGACCACGTCCGGGTCGGCCGGCGACTGGCCGAGCCCGTCGGCGGCGTGCCCTGCGAAGCCGATTCCCTCGGCGAGCAACGGCTCCAGCGTGGCCACCGGGGCCAGCTTGGCGCACGGCTTGCCGTGCAGGTTGACGAACATGACCAGCAGGAACTCGACGCCGTCGCGAGCGACTGCGCCGGCCAGCTCCTCCGCGGTCTGCGGAGCGGTGACGACGGACGCGGTCATCGAATGACTCCTCTGTCGGGGCGCCGTGGCAATGGCTGTAGTTAAAGGCCCATCAACGCCGTAATGGTGGTACTTGGAGGCACCCCACCGGTCAGTACGCCGCGGCGACCTCGTAGATCCCGAAGTGCTTGTCCCGGCCACGATCCTGGTAGTCCCGAAGCGGCGAGGTGGTGTTGCGGTGGCTGGCGCCCTGCTCCCACTCCCGGAAGGCGCGCATGCTCTGCCACTCGCTGAGCACCGCGAAGCTGCCCGGCTCGGTCACGTCGGCGAGCAGCTCGTTGCCGAGCAGGCCGGGGGTGCCGTCGAGCTCGCGGCTGATCTGGTGGTAGCCCCGCTCGACCTGCGAGACGTCCGAGCCGCCGGAGGCCCGCAGGAACAACAGCACCCGCACCCGCCGCGCGCCGCCGCCCCCGCCCCCGTCTTCGCGATACGCGGGCTTATCGCGGTTTTCGCCGGGCCGAAATGCGCCATACGCGGGCTCATCGCGGTTTTGGGGCGGGGCGCTCATGCCGGGACCCCGACGGTGTGCGAGGGCTGCAGGTCGTACACCACCTGCATGGTGGCCATCGACCCGCCGACCCGGTACGGGTGCAGCGCCTTGCGGTGCTCGAGATGCTCGGGGCTCTTCTCGAACTCGCGGAAGCGCGGCTCGTCCACCCAGTCGCTGACGATGTAGTAGACGTGCTCCTCGGTGGTGCTCTTCGCCAGCCACTGGCCGAGGTTGGCCGGGTGCCTGGTGACCACGGCGCCGATGTCGTACCACGCCTGCTCGAACTCGCCGGCACGCGCCGCAACCAGCTCGACGCGCAGCAGCACCCTGAACGTCTGCGTCATGGTCAGATCCCCCCGTCCACGTGCAGCGTCTCGCCGGTGACGTACCTGGCGAGGTCGCTGGCAAGGAACAGCACGGCGCCCGCGACGTCGTCGGGGCGGCCGAACCGGCCGAGCGCAAACATCTGCTGGTACTTCGCGGTGTACTTCTCGCGATCCGCCGCCGACAGCGCGGCGGCCTCCTCGGTCTCGATCATGCCGGGGGCCACCATGTTGACCCGGATCCCGCGCGGGCCGAGCTCCTTGCACAGCGACCGGGTCAGCCCGGCCATACCGGCCTTCGCCGCGGTGTAGTGCGAGCGCAGCGGGATGCCGACGGCGGCGGCCCGCGACCCGATGTTGACCACGGACGCACCGCGCGAGAGCAGCGGCAGGGTCTTCTGGACGACGAGGAACGCCGCCGTGAGGTTCGTGTCAACCACCCGGTGCCACTCGTCGAGGGCAAGCTCGGCGAACGGCACGTGACTGATCACGCCGGCGTTGTTCACCACGGTGTGCAGCGACCCGAAGCGGGTGCGGCACTCCTCGGCGAGCCGCTCGATCTCCTCGGGTCGGCTAACGTCGGCCCGCACCACGTGGTGCTCGCCGCCGGTCTCCTTCAGCTCGCGGGTCAGGCTCTCGACGGCCTCGCTCTCCTGCCGGTAGCAGGTGAGCACGTTGCTGCCGGCGCGGGCCAGCGCGAGCACGATGGCCCGGCCGAGGCCGCGCGAGCCGCCGGTGACCAGCGCGTTGCGGCCGGCCAGTTGTAGCTCCATCACAGTTCTCCCTCGATCAGGTGTGGGACGTTGGGGCCACGTCGGGATAGGGCGTCAGAGCAGCACGCCGACCGCGACCACGTTCACGCTCAGCGCGGCGACGGCGAACACCGTGCGCACTGCGTTCCAGTTGCGCCAGCGGACCCGCGGGTCGAGCCGCTCCCAGTCGTCCGGCACGGTGTCCGGGCGCAGCGTCGCGACCCACTTGTTGATCGGCACGTTCTTGAAGATCGACACCGCCATGGCGAGCAGCAGCAGCACCGCGCTCACCGCCGCCATGCCCTGCGTCAACACCGCCGGCGCTAGGAAGATCAGGGCGACGTCACACAGCAGCGCGAGCCCCATCGAGATCGGCATGAACGGGTCGAAGCGCTGCACAAGGAACTGGTGCACCGGGATGTACCGGTCGGTCGGCAGCGCAAGCAGCAGTGGCGCGCCACCCAGCACCGAGATCACCAGACCGCCGGCGGCCAGCCCGCTGGCGAGCACCGCGACCGGCAACAGGAACGCGACCATGGTCAGCTCCGGCCGCCGTTGGGCCGCCACGAGTAGAACTCGGTCGCCATCGAGTCCTTGGGCTCGCGCCACGACGGGTGGTAGGGCGTCATGTACTGGGCGAGCTTGACGTTGATGTCCTTGTAGAGCTCGTGGCCGCGTGCCTTGTACAGCGGCGCGACCAGGTCGTTGCCGCTCTCCACGAGGTGGAAGTACAGCTCGTGGAAGCGGAACAGCTTGCGCCGCGTGACGCCGATCATGTGCGGCAGCTCGGTGGCGTCCGACTCGGCGAAGATCGCCGCAACGGCGTCGGCATCGGTCGGGTTCATCCTGGCCACGATGAGGTTGTGCGCCATGGCGGGTTTCACTCCCTGTGGATAAGTCGTGAGTGGCAAATGGTGCTGGAGCACCATTTGCCACTCACGGAACGAAGGTTGCCTGCTCGACCAGCCCCTTGATGCGGCCCATCTCGCGGCGGGTGTTGTCGTCGAGGCGCTGCTGCATGGCCGCGTCGTCGAACGGCAGGCCCGGCCGCACCTGGAACTCCTGCACCCAGTGCATCCGCACGCCGCCGTCCACCTCGGTGTAGTCCCAGCGGATGTTCATGTACTCGAACGGGCCGGTCTCGATGCGGTGCGCGGTGACCGTGCGGGTGGCCGGGTCCGGCGTGCGCTCGGACACCCAGCTCCACTCCTTGCCGTTCTCGTCGGCGTGCAGGGTGAGCCGGAAACGGATCGTGTCGCCGTCGCGGCCGAGGATCTCGGCGGACTTGTACTCGCTGAACAGCTGCGGCCAGGACTCGACGTCGTTGGTCATGTCCCAGACGAGGTCGATGGGTGCGTCGATGACGATGGCGTTGTCGGTGCGGCCCATGTCACGCCGCCGCCTTCAGCGCGCCGTTGACGAAGTCGAGCACGGCGCCGGGGGTGACCATGGTCTCGATCGACTCGTCCGAAATCTCGATCTTGTACGTGCGCTGCATCGCGCTGGCGATCTCCAGCACGGCCAGCGAGTCGTAGCCGAGGTCCTCGAACGTGACGTCGGTGATGTCACCTTCGACGCTGGCCTGGTCGGGCAGGCCGCTGCAGCGCAGCATCACCTGCTTCAGCTCGTCCAGGTTCAGATGGGGCATGGTGTTGTCCTCCTCCTGTGGATAGGTCGTGAGTGGCAAATGGTGTTCCAGCACCATTTGCCACTCACGGGTGCGTCAGCACCAGTGCGGCGTTGAAGCCGCCGTGGCCGCGGGCGGCGACCAGGACGGTGCGCAGCTGGGCCTCGCGCGGCTCGTCGCGCACCAGGTCGATGCGGCAGCCGGGCGCCAGCGACGTGACGTTGACCGTCGGCGGGATCACCGAGTCCCGCATGGCGAGCACGGCGGTGGCCACGTCCAGCGGCGCGCCGCCGGCGTACAGCCGCCCGGTCATGGTCTTGGGCACGGTGACCGGCGCGCCGCGCTCGCCGAAGGTCCGCATCAGCGCCTGCGCCTCGACGAGGTCGAGCCGGGGTACGCCGTACCCGTCGGCGAACACCACGTCGACGTCCTGCGGCCGCACCTGCGCGTCGGCCAGCGCCAGTTCGATGGCCCGGCGCAGCCCCGGCTCGCGGCGGGTCTGCTGGCGGGGGTCGAACGTGGCCGCGTATCCGGCGACCTCGGCCAAGAACCGGTCGACGCCTCGAGCGCGGGCGGCGTCCGCGTCCTCCACGACCATGATCGCGCCGCCCTCCCCGGAGACGTAGCCGCTGGCGTCCGCGTCGAACGGCAGGTACGCGCGCAGCGGGTCGTCGCGCTGGCTGAGCAGCCCGTTGGCGAGCTGCGCGACCAGGCCGTACGGGGTGAGCGAGGCGTCGGTGCCGCCGCACAGCACGGCCCTGCCACCTTTGCGCAGGTTGCGCCTCGCCTGGCCGAACGCGTCAAGGCCGCCGGCCTGCTCCGTGGCGATCACGCCGCACGCCCCGCGCGCGCCGTGCCTGATCGAGAGCTGCCCGGTGGTCGCCGCGTAGAACCACGCGATGGACATGTACGCGCCGACGGCGTACGGGCCCTCGCTGTAGAGCTTCTGCAGCTCCGACTGCCCGAAGTGGGCGCCGCCCGAGGAGTTGGCCGTCACCACGCCGAGGTCGAACTCCGGCACGGTCGCCGGGTCGAGGCCCGCGTCGGCCAGCGCCTGCTCGGTCGCGGCGAACGCGAGGTGGGTCATCAGGTCGGTCTCGCGCACCAGCCGCACCGGCACGTGGTCGGTCGCCACGAAGTCGCGCACGTCGCCGAACAGCTTCAGCGGGTAGCCCGAGGTGTCGAAGCGGTCGATGTGGTGGATCGCGCTCTTGCCGGCCAGCGTGGCCTGCCAGTGCGCCTCGACGTCGGTGCCGGTCGGCGCGACGACGCCGAGGCCGGTGATCACCGCCCGGGACGCCGGCGTGTTCATGCCGCACGCCCCGGCGCGGCCAGCACGATCGCGCTCTGGAAGCCGCCGAAGCCACTCCCGACGCTGAGCACCGTGTCCACCTTCTGCTCCCTCGCGGTCTTGGGCACGTAGTCCAGATCGCATTCCGGATCGCGCGTCTCGTAGTTGGCGGTCGGCGGCACCACGTCGCGCTCGATGGCCAGCGCGCACGCCGCGATCTCGATCGAGCCGATGGCCCCGAGCGAGTGCCCGACCATGGACTTGATCGAGCTGACCGGCACCCGGTAGGCGTGCTCGCCGAGGCTGCTGCGGTAGGCGGCCGTCTCGTGCCGGTCGTTCTGCTTCGTGCCGGAGCCGTGCGCGTTGACGTAGTCGATGTCGGACGGGTCGACGCGGGCCTGGTCCAGCGCCACCGTGATGGCGTCGGCCATCTCGCGGCCGTCCGGCCGCAGGCCGGTCATGTGGTAGGCGTTGGACCGCGCGCAGAAGCCGAGGATCTCGCAGTAGACCCTGGCGCCGCGCCGGGCGGCGTGCTCGGCGTCCTCGATGACGAACATGGCGGAGCCCTCGCCGAGCACCAGCCCGTTGCGGTTGCGGTCGAACGGCTTGCAGGCGTGCTCCGGGTCGTCGTTGGTCGTCGAGGACGCCCGCAGGGTGTCGAAGCAGGCCACCGAGATCGGGTAGATCGGCGCGTCGGTGGCGCCGGCAACCACCACGTCGGCGCAGCCCTCCCTGATCAGGTCGAACGCGTGGCCCACCGAGTCGATGCCGGAGCAGCAGCCGGTGGTGATCACGGCGTTCGGCCCCTCGGCGTCGGTCGCGTAGGCCACCTCGGCGCCGATCGAGCTGGACACCACCACGGTGTAGAGGTGCGGCACCATGTACCCGGCGTCGACCAGCCAGCGGCGGCCGTTGTCGCTGATCACCCGGTACTCCTGCTCCATGAGGATGGAGTTGCCGACCGCGTTGCCGACGCTCACCCCGACCCGGCTCGGGTCCCCGTTGGGGATGTCGATGCCGCTGTCGGCGACGGCCTCTCGTGCGGCGGCCACGGCGAACTGCCCGGCCCGGTCCATCCGCCTGATCTCCTGGTAGGACAGGCCGCAGCGTTGCGGGTCGAAGTTGCACTCAGCGCCGATCTGGCTGCGGAACCGCGCCGGGTCGAACAGCGTGATCCGGCGGGTGGCTGTGCGCCCTTGCGAGATCATCGACCAGAACGCCTCGCGGCCGGAGTCACCGGGGGCGACCACGCCGACCCCGGTGATCACGACCCGCCGGTCGCTCACGCCGCACCGCCGAGCCCGCCGACCACGGGCAGCTCGCCGGGGCCTGGCAGGGTCTCGCAGTCGACGTGCCCGTACGCCGGCCGCGGCGCGAGTGGGCTGAGATGAAACACCACGTACGCCTGCTCCGACCCGGTGTTGGTGAACCGGTGCCGGACCCCCTTCGGGATCATCAGCGACTCGTTCGGCCCGAGCTCGACGGTCTCGCCGTCGACGCTCACCTCGACGCGGCCGCGCACCAGGAAGAGGAACTCCTCCGAATACGGGTGGTAGTGCTCCGCGACGAACTCGCCCGGCTCCAGCGTGCCGACGCCCATGAACCCGGACGTCGAGCCGGCGCTGATCGGGCTGAGCAGCACGCGCAGGTCGCCCCCGCGCCGGCGGTTCGGCTCCGCATCGCTGACCGCCCTCTTGGTCACCCTCGGGGTCGACACGCGCCCTCTCCTCTCGCCGGTGGAGTCCATGGCTTGTGGCCGAAAAGCTGGCAACCGCTGCTCGTGGAGGGATCGAGAAGCGATGGAAGGCCCGGCCTCGATCCACGTCATCTCGGCTGGTGGCGTCGTCCGGGCAGGAGGCTGACGCCGTCGCGGTCGAAGATTCCTTCAGCCGCGGCCTCCGGCGGCGGCGAGCCTGGCATGATGTGCTGGCGCCGGTATGGGCCGGCCGGAGCGTCGTTCCTACCGGGCGGGCCGCCGATATGGCAGCCTAAGGTGGTGAGAGTCATTCGGGCGCAGCTTGAAGGGCCGGATGCCGAGCTCGGTCGCATACAGGCCGCCGATGTCGCTCGTCTCATCCTTGGCCTGGAGCGAGCTATTGCCCAGGCGGCCTATCTTGTTCTCGGCCAACGCTGGCGTGGCACCGGACGGCACAGGGAGGCGATCGAAAGTGCGGCACGGCTTCGATTTGTTGGTATCGATAGGGGTAGTTTCGTTGAGCTACTGGGACTTCCCGATGCGGCCGCGCCGACTGACGAGGAACTTCCTATCGCCGTTGCCGATCTTAGTTCTTCAGCATTCGATCGACTGCTCGACAGCATCGCTCAGGATGGACTCGAAACCGATCCGGAACTGGCAGCCGCCGTGGCGAGGATGGCCGCGGAACTCGGCATCGGCGACCGGAATACATCCATTGTCCTGACCGACCACGTGGCGGAGACCGAGGATCGGCCGACTCGCCGAGCCGAGATAAACCTGAGAGTCCGGCAGCGAATGCAGGAACTCGGCTCCCAGTCCCTGCGCAGTAGAGACGAGACCCTGGTCGGGGTACTTGTCGAAGCCGACTTCGAAGGAAACACTGCAAGGTTGCGGCTTGCCGACGGCGGTGCTGTCACGGTCAACTTTTCCGCGGACCTAGCGGATGAGATTCAGGAGGCGCTGCGGTCTCGAGCAGGGTTCGAGGGCGCTGTTCGTTACCATCCGAAGACTTCTCAGGCGACGAGCGTGGAGTTGCGTGCCGTGATTCGAGGAACACAGCTTGTGCTCGACGCCGAGGCGTTCTGGCAGCCCAAGACCTTTGCCGGGTTGCAGATGAGGCAAGGGACCACAGGGCGTATAAACCCCGCCGATATGGCGATTCCGGGCTTATCCGACGAGGAACGAGCAGCCTTCTTGGCGGGATACGTTGAGTGACACCCGATGAGGTCCCGGACGGGCCGCTGCTCGTCGACACGGACGTCGTGAGCTACTGGACTGCTCAGAGTCCGGTTGGCTCGCCCTTCGCGACGCTCGCCGGTGGCCATGAGCTGGCAGTGAGCTATGCAACGTACGGCGAGTTGCTCGCTAATGGCCATCGCAACCGATGGGGGGAACGGCGGATGGATGTACTTCGCCAACACCTGAAAGGATTCGTTGTCATACCGTACGACGAACAGGTCGTCGACATTTGGGCAAAGATGCACGCGAAGTTGTCAGGACACCTGCACAAAGGTGGTACAAACGATCTTTGGACCGCCGCCTGTGCGCTGAGTCTCGACCCCCGCCTTCCGATCGTCACCAACAATTTGGGTGACTTCCAGACGATTGCCGCCGCGTTCCCAGAGCTGGCGCTGGTTCATCCCAGCCTGTAGCGCAGACAGCGGCGCCCAGGGATGTTGCGCGCGTCTCGCCAACCGGCACGAACCGCTCTCGAGCGACTCCCGACCGCGGGTGCGGACGCTGCTGGCCCATGGACGGACGACGGCCCGACGAACAACGGCCCGACGAGCAACGGCCCGACGAGCAACGGCGCTGCGCGGTGGTCACCGGGGGCTCCCGCGGCATCGGCCGCGCGGTGGCCGTCCGGCTGGCCGTCGACGGCTTCGACATCGCGTTCTGCTCGCGGGCCCGCGACGTCGCCGCGAAGGAGACGGCGCGGCTGGTGCTGGACGCCGGCGCGCGGTGCTTGCACGCGCCGTGCGACGTGTCCCGCTACGACGAGGTCCGCGAGTTCATGGCGGCGGCGCAGGCCCAGCTCGGTGCGCCGCACGCCCTGGTCACCTCGGCCGGCATCATCAGGGACAAGTCGCTGGCGCTGATGCCGCCGTCGGACTGGCAGGCCGTCCTCGACACGAACCTGACCGGCACGTTCAACGCCTGCCGCACGGCCGTGCTCGGCATGGTGCGCCGGCGCTCCGGCGTGATCGTCAACATCTCCTCGGTGGTCGGCCTGCGCGGCAACGCGGCGCAGGCGAACTACGGCGCGTCCAAGGCCGGCATCGACGGGCTGTCGCGCTCGCTGGCCAAGGAGGTCGCCGGCCGCGGCATCCGGGTCAACGCGGTGGCCCCCGGCTTCATCGAGACCGACATGGTTGCCGGGCTGTCCGAGAAGACCCGCGCCGCGATCCTCGCCAAGATCCCCCTCGCCCGCTTCGGCACGGCCGAGTCGGTGGCCTCGGTGGTCGCCTTCCTGGTCTCCGACCGGGCCGACTACATCACCGGGCAGGTGATCCAGGTTGACGGCGGCATCGAGCTCTGAACGCGCCGGCTCGGGTGTCACCGTTCACCCCAGGACGGCCGCGCCACTGATGGCCGTGGACGAGGTGGTGTTCGGGCCGGGGCCCTCGGAGGTGGTGGCGACCAAGCACGTCACCGCGTCCGACCCGTACCTGGTCGGGCACTATCCCGGTTTCACGATCTACCCCGGCGTGTTCGTGCTGGAGACGGCGTGCCAGGCGGTCGACGCGCTGGCTCGGCGCACCCTCGCTGCCACGGCCGAGCTCGCCGAGATCCGCTGGCTGCGGCTCACAGGCCCGGCCCGGCCAGGCGACGTGCTGCGCGTGCACGCCTCCTGCGACGAGATCACCACCAGCGGGCTGCGCGCCACCGTCCGCTGCACCGTCGGCGCGGACGCCGCGGTGGCACAACTCGTGCTGCACTTCAGGTTGGTCGCCCATGTACGAGCACGCTGACCTCACCGCGCTGCTGCCGCACCGGCACCCCATCCTCCTGGTGGACCGCGTCCTCGAGTGCCGCCCAGGCGAGCACGTGCGCGCCGTCAAGACCATCAGCGGCAGCGAGCCGTGCTACGCGGGCCCGAACTGCGACGATGTGACATCGTCGCTAGCCGCTGATGCACAGCGGCTGGCCTACCGGTACCCGCCGAGCCTGCTCCTCGAGTCGCTCGTGCAGGCCGCGGGCGTGCTGTGGGCCGCGACCACCCCGCTGGACGGCACCCTGGTGCTCGCCGGCGTCCGCGAGGTGGCCTTCCGCCGCGCGGTGTTCCCCGGCGACACCGTGCACCACGTCGTCGACCTGGACCGCGTCGTCGGGTCGAACGCGTTCTGCACCGGCCGCACCGTGCTGGCCGGCGCCGGCTCGTCCGACGAGGCCGACGGTGCGGTGGTCCTGTCGGTCGCGCAACTCGTGCTCGCCATGCGACCGGCCGGTGCGCTCGGTGGCCCCGCCGCATCCCCGGTCGCGCACTCCCGGAGGAGGTCGCCATGACCGCGACACCGCTGGCCCCGCCGTCACCCTCGTCGCCGTCGCCATCGCCTGCCGCCACGTCGATCCGGCCGTTCTTCGCCGACCGGCGGTTCACCTCGCTGTTCCTCACCGACGTGTGGGAGCGGTTCAGCTTCTACGGCATGCAGGCGCTGCTTTTCCTGTACGCCGTCGCACCGCGCGACCACGGCGGCCTCGGCATGCCGGCGGCCACCGCGGGGGCGCTGTTCGGCCTGTACATGTCGACGATCTTCCTGGCCTGCGTGCCCGGCGGCTGGCTCGGCGACCGCGTTCTCGGCCCGCGCCGCGCCATGCTGTACGGCGCCACGAGCATCGCGATCGGGCACTACTGCCTGGCGATCCCGGCGGTGTTCGACACCGCGCCAACGTTCTACGTCGGCCTGGTGTTCATCGCCGCCGGCACCGGGCTGCTCAAGCCGAGCATGCCGGTGATGTTCGCCGAGCTCTACCCGCGCGCCGCCAGCGCGCAGCGGGAGGCCGCGTTCTCGGTGTTCTACATGAGCATCCACGTCAGCGCGCTGGTGGCACCGCTGGTCACCGGCGTGCTCGCCGAGCTGGTCGGCTGGCATCTCGGCTTCGGCGCGGCCGCCGCCGGCATGACCATCGGTGTGCTGCAGCTCGTCCGCGGCCTGCGGCACTTCGGCGACGCCGGCGCGCGGCCGAGCCAGCCGGCCAGCCGGGACCAGCGGCGCACGGCCCTGCGGCGGGCAAGCGTCGCGGCGGCCGCCGTCACCGTCCTGCTCGGCGCCGGCGCGGCCACCGGCCGGCTGCGGGTCGAGCCGGTGCTCGGGCTGGTCGGCCTGGTCTCGCTCGCCGTACCAATCCTGTACTTCCGGTCGGTGCTGCGGCGCCCGAGCCTGGACGCCGCCGATCGCCGCAGG
>Ga0184609_10000370_pt1 | contig 13002 bp, 12 predicted proteins | sample PLM1_60_coex_FD_133165 | JGI IMG/M metagenome (GOLD analysis project Ga0184609, IMG submission 133165) | Groundwater sediment microbial communities from an aquifer in East River, Colorado, USA - PLM1_60_coex | ecosystem: Environmental > Terrestrial > Soil > Riparian zone | place: USA: East... | reverse complement strand
GTTCCGCGTTCGACCGCGAGGTGGTCCAGGTACGCCGCGAGCACCCGCCGCAGCCCGCTCGGGACGTCGGGGGTGGTCTGCAGCGCACTGGCCACCGCGGGTCAGCGCCCGGCGCCGGCCGGTTGCCCGTCGCTGATGCTGTCCAGCGCGGCGCCGAGCGGCACGTACGGCAGGTCGTGCGCCTCGGCCACCTCGGGCAGCACGACGTGCCCGCCGACCACGTTCACGCCATTGGCCAGCGCGGGGTCGTCGTGCACCGCCCGCCGCAGCCCGAGGTCGGCCAGCGCGCACGCGTAGGGAAGGGTGACGTTGGTCAGCGCGTAGGTCGAGGTGTTGGGCACCGCGCCCGGCATGTTCGCGACGCAGTAGAAGATCGACTCGTGCACCGGGAACGTCGGGTCGTCGTGCGTGGTCGGCCGCGAGTCGGCGAAGCAGCCGCCCTGGTCGATCGCGATGTCGACCAGCACGGAGCCCGGCCGCATGGCGGCAACCAGCTCGTTGGACACCAGCTTGGGCGCCTTCGCGCCCGGCACCAGCACCGCGCCGATCACCAGGTCGGCCCACAGGCAGGCCTTCTCCACCTCGTAGGTGTTGCTCATGATCGTCTGCAGGTGGCCGCGGTAGACGAAGTCGATCTGGCGCAGCCGGTTGATGTTCGTGTCCAGCACCACCACCTCGGCCTGCAGGCCGAGCGCGATGGTCGCCGCGTTCATCCCGGCGACCCCGGAGCCGATCACGGCGATCTTGCCGGCCGGGGTTCCGGACACCCCACCGAGCAGCACGCCACGGCCACCCTGAGCCTTCTCCAGCGTGTGCGCGCCGACCTGCGGCGCCATCCGGCCGGCCACCTCGGACATCGGGGCCAGCAGCGGCAGGGTGCCGTCCGGCAGCTGCACGGTCTCGTAGGCCACCGCGCTGATCCCGGAGTCCACCAGCGCCTCGGTGCATTCGTGGCTGGCGGCCAGGTGCAGGTAGGTGAACAGCACCTGCCCGGCCCGCATCCGGTGATACTCCTCTGCGACCGGCTCCTTGACCTTGAGCACCAGGTCGGCCTCGGACCAGACGTCCTCGGCGTCGGGGATGATCTGGGCGCCGGCCGCCCCGTACTCGCCGTCCAGCACCGCCGACCCGACGCCGGCGTCCCGCTCGACCAGCACCTCGTGGCCGCGGCGGACCAGCTCGAGCACCCCGGCCGGGGTGATCGCCACCCGGTACTCGTGGTTCTTGAGCTCCCGCGGTACTCCAACCTTCACGGACGTGCCTCCTCAGGCCCCCATGGCCGACCCGGCGCCGTTGCCGGACCTGTGATCTGACTCTAGTAGCGCGGTACCGTCCACCGACGTGGAACCCGCTGGGAAGCCGCACGGTCGTTGTGGCCGGGGACTAACCTGCGGCCCATGACCACTCCCCCGGCACAGCCACCCGGCTCGGATCCCTCCGACCAGCCCCAGGACACCCCGCAAGGCGGCTGGCCGCCGCCCGGTCAGCCGGGCCAGTTCCCGCCGCCTCCCGGTTCGTCCACCGGCGGGTACCCGGGCTCAGACCCCGGGGCGGCTCCCGGCGGATACCCCGGCTCGGACCCAGGCGCGTCCCCCGGCTCGGCTCCCGGCTCGGCTCCCGGTGGCTACCCCGGCTCGGATTCCGGTAGCTACCCCGGCTCGTCCACCGGCGGCTACCCTGGCACGTACCCCGGGTATCCGGGCTCGGGCCCCGGCTCCTCCAGCGGCGGGTACCCAGACACGTACCCCGGCGGCTACCAGGGCGCGCCGTCGGGCCCCACGCCCGGCTATCCCGGCTACGGTGACCAGCCGGTCGGCTACCCCGGCCAGCCCGCCTACGCCGCCGCCGGGTACCCCGGCGGTTACTACGCCGACCCCGCGGCGCCGTTCGGCTACGACCCCATGGGACGGCCGTACTCGGACAAGCAGAAGCTGATCGCCGGGCTGCTGCAGATCCTGGTCGGCGGCTTCGGCGTCGGCCGGTTCTACACCGGGCACATCGGCATCGGCATAGCTCAGCTCCTCGTCACGCTCGTCACCTGCGGCATCGGCGCCATCTGGGGCCTGATCGACGGCATCCTCATCCTCGTCAACGGCGGCACCGACGCGCAGGGCCGGCCCCTCCGCGACAACTGACCGCACGCCGCGCTCCCTCGCCGCCGTACCCCGCACGCCGTACCCCGCACGCCGTACCCCGCACGCCGTACCCCCGGCGACGATGTGGAATTTCCCCGCTAGACGGGCAGAACGTCACATCGTCGCCAAACGGCGAGCCGCCCACGCGGTGGGGCGGTCCGGCCACGGGGCGTCGGCGGGGCGTGGCTCGGCGGCGCCGCTGCACACCAGGTGCGCGGCCAGGATGCCGCCGACCGCGGTGCCGTTGACGATCTCGCCGGCGAGCACGAGCCGCACCGCTTCGGACAGCGGCACGCGGTGCACCTCGAGGTCGGCCTCCTCGTCGCCGGTCTCCGCGAGGCGCTCGACGGTGGACAGCCCGCGGGCCAGGAACACCCGCACCGACTCGTCGGTGAAACCCGGCGAGGACACCCCGTCGACGAGCACGGCCCACTCGGCGGCGGCCAGCCCGGCCTCCTCGGCCAACTCGCGCCGCGCGGTGAGCGCGGGGTCCTCGCCGTGCACGTCGAGCAGGCCGGCCGGCAGCTCCCACAGCCGCCGACGCACCGGGTGCCGGTACTGGTGCACCAGCACGATCCGCTGGTCCTCGTCGACCGCCGCGACGGCGACCGCGCCGGGATGCTCGATCACCTCGCGGGTCGCGCTGCCGCCGCCGGGCATGCTGACCTCGTCGACCCGCAGGGCCATGATCCTGCCGGTGTAGACGGTGCGGCTGGCCAGCACCTCGAAGGCGTGCCTCACCTGGCGGACGCCTTGACCGACGCCTTGACCGGCAGCTCGACCGGCAACCGGTCGGCGGCCCGGTAGTCAAGGGCGGCGCGCACGAACGCGGCGAACAGCGGGTGCGGCCGGGTGGGCCGGCTCTTCAGCTCGGGGTGAGCCTGGGTGCCGACAAAGAACGGGTGCACGTCGCGGGGCAATTCGACGAACTCGACGAGGTGCCCGTCCGGGGACAACCCGGACAGCGCCAGCCCGGCGGCGCTCAGCTTCTCACGGTAGGCGTTGTTCACCTCGTAACGGTGCCGGTGCCGCTCGGACACCTCGCGGGTGCCGTATGCCCGCGCCACCTGGGTTGCCGGCGCGAGCCGCGCCGGGTACGCGCCGAGCCGCATGGTGCCGCCCATGTCGCGTTCGCCGGCCACCACGTCCACCTGGTCGGCCATGGTGGCGATCACCGGGTGCGCGCAGCCAGGGTCGAACTCGGCCGAGTTCGCGCCGTCCAGCCCGGCGAGCGAGCGGGCCACCTCGATCACCATGCACTGCAGGCCGAGGCACAGCCCGAGCACCGGGATGCCGTTGACCCTGGCGTACCGGATGGCACCGATCTTGCCCTCGATGCCGCGGACGCCGAACCCGCCGGGGATCAGCACGCCGTCCACACCACCGAGGGCCATCGCGGCGCCGGCCTCGGTCTGGCAGTCATCCGAGGTCACCCAGCGGATCTCGACCCGCGCCCGGTGCGCGAAGCCACCGGCGCGCAGCGCCTCGGTGACCGAAAGGTAGGCGTCCGGCAGGTCGACGTACTTGCCGACGAGCGCGATCCGCACGGTGTCCGCCGGGTCGTGCACGCGCTCGAGCAGGTCGCCCCACACGGTCCAGTCCACGTCCCGGAACGGCAGCCCGAGCCGGCGCACCACGTACGCGTCCAGCCCCTCGGAGTGCAGCACCTTCGGGATGTCGTAGATGGACGGCGCGTCCGGCGCGGCCACCACGCCGTCGATGTCCACGTCGCACATGAGCGCGATCTTGCGCTTGAGGCCGTCCGGGATCTCCCGGTCGCCACGGCAGACGATGGCGTCCGGCTGGATGCCGATGTTGCGCAACGCGGCCACCGAGTGCTGCGTCGGCTTCGTCTTCAGCTCGCCAGACGGCGCCAGGTAGGGCACCAGCGAGACGTGCAGGAAGAAGCAGTTGTCCCTGCCGACGTCGTGCCGCACCTGGCGGGCCGCCTCGAGGAACGGCAGCGACTCGATGTCGCCGACCGTGCCGCCAACCTCGGTGATCACCACGTCCGGCGCGCGGCCGTCCGCGCCTGGCGCGGCCATCGCGGTGATCCTGGCCTTGATCTCGTCGGTGATGTGCGGGATGACCTGCACGGTGTCGCCGAGGTACTCGCCGCGGCGCTCCTTGGCTATCACCGCGGAGTAAATCTGCCCCGTGGTCACATTGGCGTTGCCGGACAGGTCGCGGTCGAGGAACCGCTCGTAGTGGCCGATGTCCAGGTCGGTCTCGGCGCCGTCGTCGGTGACGAACACCTCACCGTGCTGGAACGGGTTCATCGTGCCGGGGTCGACGTTGAGGTACGGGTCCAGCTTCTGCATGGTCACCCGCAGGCCACGCGCGGTGAGCAGCTGGCCCAGGCTGGACGCGGTCAGGCCCTTGCCGAGCGAGGATGCCACGCCGCCGGTGACGAACACGTGCTTGGTGGTTCGCGTCTGCACGGAACTTCACGGTAACACGGGCGGGCGCGTCACCTGCGGTGACGCGCCCGTGAGTGGTAAATGGTGCCAGAGCACCATTTACCACTCACGACCTGTCCACAGGCTCACGAGCCTGTGGACAGGCTCAGGCTGGGACGACGGGGGCGACAGCCTGCGCGTTGCCGGCGGTGCCGTACCGGCCTGCCGCGCCGTCGAGCTGCTCCCGCAGCGCCAGGACGGTGACGGTGCGGCCGGCGGCGGTCTGCACCCCGTCCACGGTGGACAGCACCGACGTGATCGCGGTGTCCGCCCTGGCCACCCCGACCGGCCCGGTGCCGTCGGCGGCGGCGGTCCGGCCGGCGAGCACGGTGCCGGCCCCTGAGCGGTCGAGCTGGGCGGCGAACCGGGCGATCATCGCGGCCTTGTCGCCGGCCGCGTCCCCAGTGATCGCACCGCCGGTGAGCACCACGGCGAGCTGCGCCGGCCGCAGGTTCTCGCCGACCCGGACGAACCCGCCGTCGGCGAGCCCGGCGAACGCCGCGGCGCTCTCGTCGGCCGACGCCTGCGGCTTGACGGTGGTGGCGTCGAGCAGCAGCAGGGCGCCGAGCAGCCCTCCGGCCAGCGTGCCGGCGTCCGATGCGGTCGGCAGCTGCACGCCGGCCGGCAGCCTGGTCACCAGCTCGCGCAGCTGCTCGGCGCGGCTGCCGTCGGTGAACGCGTCGGTCAGCTGCAGCTCGCCGGTCACCGTGCCGCCGGCCGCCCTGACCAGCGCCACGACGGCGTCCCGGTCGGCCGGGTCGGCGTCCGCCGTGGTGACGATCGCGACGGTGCGCTTGTCGAGCTGCCCGCGCACCGCCATCGGCGCGGCCGCCGCCGCGAACGCATCGGCGTCGGAGAGCCGGTCGCGCTGGACCGTTCCCTCCGCCTGGAGGTCTTTGACCTGCCTGGCCAACGAGTCGTTGTCCCGGTTCAGGCCGGAGAGCAGGCGCTCGCTGATCGCCGTCGACCCGAGCACCACACCGAGTGCGATGGCGAGGAAGACCGCGGCGATGGAGACGATGTGGTACCGCATGGAGATCACGTGAACACTCCCCTGCCCCAGGCCAGGACGTCGTGCCATGCCTCGGCGGCCAGGTCGAGGTAGTTGCCGGCGACGCCGGAGACCAGCAGCGCGGACAGCACCGCGACCAGGGCCGCGAACACCAGCAGCGCGACCGCGCCCGCCGAGATCCGGTTGCGGTAGAGCGCGGCGACCGCGTGCGAGTCGACCAGCGTGCCATCGAGCTTGAGCCTGGTGAGGAACGTGGACGGGTTCGAGCCGGAGCGGCCGCGGTCGAGGAACTCGTGCAGCCCGGCACGGACCCCCACGGTGATCACCAGCGCGGCGCCGTGCTCGTGGGCGAGCAGCAGGGCGAGGTCGTCCGGATTGGCCGACGCCGGGAACGCCACGGCACCGACGCCCATGTCGCGGATCCGGTCCAGACCGGGCGCGTGCCCATCGGGGTCGGCCGGCACCACGACCTGCGCGCCGCACTTGAGCGTCGGCTCGTCGAGGTTGCGCGGGTCTCCGACGATCACTTGCGGCCGGTGGCCGGCCTTGCACAGCGCCTGCGCGCCCTCCTGCACGCCGACCAGCACCGGCCGGTAGTCGCGGATGTACGGCTTGAGGCTGGCCAGGTCCTTCGTGTGGTCCGGGCCGGGGGCGACGATGAGCACGTGCCGGCCGTCCATGGCCACCGTGACCCGCGGCACGCCGACCCCGTCCAGGATCATCGTCCGCTCGGTACGCAGGAACTCGATGGTGTTCGCCGAGAACGCCTCGAGCTGCGCGGACATCCCGGACCGTGCCTGGATCAGCTGGTCGGCGACCGACTCGGCGGTCTGCTCGACGCCGCGGGCGACCTCCTTCTCGCCGCAGTACACGCCGCCCTCGTGCAGCCGCAGCTTCGAGCCGTCCTTGACGTTCCTGATGACCTCGGCGCCGACGCCGTCGAGCAGGGTGACCCCGGCCGCCACCAGGATCTCCGGCCCGAGGTTGGGGAACCGGCCGGAGATCGACGGCGCGGCGTTCACCACGGCGGCCACCTGCCTGGCCACCAGCGACTCGGCGGTCTGCCGGTCGAGGTCGATGGCGTTGAGCACGGCGATGTCGCCGGCGTTCAGTCGGCGCAGCAGAACGTCGGCACGCCGGTCCACCCTGGCGACGCCCACGACGCCGGGCAGTTGTTGTGGCGGCGCCTGCCGCGTGAGCATGCCGGGCAGTTTCATGTCACCGATCGTGACAAACACCCTGCTGCCGCCCTCGGAGGCGCGCCGGGCGAGTTTGCCCAGCTACCCCGCCGGTGGGGCGCGGGCGCGCGGCCATTTCGGCGGCTGGGGACCGTTTCCGGCGGCGCCGTCCTACCGTCGGGGTGTGGCGTACGACCCGCTGACCGAGAGCCTGCGGCTGCTGGCGTGTTCGCCGGTTCGGTAGGCCGTGTTGGGCGGTTCGGTAGGCCGCTGGCAGCCGCACGATGTGCCGAAACGCCCAACACGCGCGCCTGAACCGGCGAACACGCGGGTCAGGGGTGGGCGGCGCGGTCGGCGGTGGCGGTCGCGAGCAGCTCCTCGGCGTGCGCGCGGCCGGTCTCGGTCTGTTCCAAGCCGGCGAGCATGCGCGCCAGCTCGACGACCCGTTGGCCGTCGTCAAGGGCCCGCACGCCGCTGCGGGTCAGGCCGCGGCCGCCGGTGGCCTTGTCTACCACGAGGTGCCGGTCGGCGTACGCGGCGACCTGCGGCAGGTGGGTGACGACGACGACCTGGTGCGAGCGGGCGAGGCGGGCCAGCCGGCGGCCGACCTCGACTGCGGCGCGGCCACCGACGCCGGCGTCCACCTCGTCGAAAACCAGAGTCGGCACCGGGTCGGCGTGGGCGAGCACGACCTCGAGGGCGAGCATCACGCGGGAGAGCTCCCCGCCGGAGGCCCCCTTGTGCACCGGCAGTGCGGGCGCGCCGGAGTGCGCGACGAGCCGCAGCTCGACGTCGTCGACACCGTCCGGCCCCGCCGTGTACCAGCGGCCCACCGCCGGCGAGGTCCCGCGGTCGAGCCGGGGCACGGGTACGGCGTGCGGGTCGCCGTCGGCTGCCCGCCGGGGGGTGACCGCGACCTGCAGGCTCGCCTGCGGCATGGCGAGGCCGGCCAGCTCACCGGTCACGGCCTTGCCGAGCTCGGCGGCGGCGGCATGGCGTGCGGCGCTGATCTGGGCCGCGTGATCCGCCAGCTCCACGACGAGGGCGTCGCGCCGGGCCGCGAGCGCGGCCAGCGCCTCCTCCGAGGTGTCCAGGCCATCCAGCCGCCGCGACGCCTGCTCGGCCCAGGCCAGCACGCCGTCGACGTCGGCCGCGTACTTGCGGGTGAGCTGCTTGAGCTCGGCCTGCCTGGCCAGCACGGTGTCGAGCCTTGCCGGGTCGGCGTCCAGCGATTGCAGGTAGTCGCCGAGCTCGGCACCGACGTCGGCGAGCACCGCGGCCGCCTCGGCCAGCCGGGGCTCGAGCTCGCGCAGCGCGGGGTCGTCGGCGGCCTGCAACCGGCGCCGCGCCTCGGCGACCAGGCCGAGCGCGCCGGGCACGTCCGGGCCGCCGTCGAGGCCGCCGTCGGGGTCGCCGGTCACCGCCGCCTGAGCGCCGGCCGCAATCTCCCGAAGCTGGTCGGCATCGGCGAGCCGGCGCGCCTCGGCGAGCAGCGCGGCGTCCTCGCCCGGCGTCGGCCCGACGGCCGAGATCTCGGCGAGCCCGTGCCGCAGCAGGTCCGCCTCCCTGGCCAGCTCCCTGGCCCGCTCGCGCCGCTCGGTCAGCTCGGCGCCGACCCGCAGCCACTCGGCGCGCACCCGCCTGTACCTGGCCAGCGGCGTGCCCACCGCGTCACCGGCGAAGCGGTCCAGCACGGCACGCTGCTCGGCCGGGCGCAGCAGCCGCAGCGCCTCGTTCTGGCCGTGCACGGCGATCAGCCCGTCGGTCAGCTCGGACAGCACCCCGACCGGCACCGACCGACCGCCGAGGTGCGCCCGTGACCGCCCGTCGGCGGCAACCGTGCGCACCGCGATCAGGCTGCCGTCCTCGTCGAGGTTGGCGCCGGCGTCCTCGGCGAGCCGGTCGAGCTCGGAGGCCAAGCCGGCGACCGACGGCTCGAACCGGCCCTCGACCACCGCGCGCTCGGCGCCGGTGCGCACCCTGGACGCCTCGGCGCGGCCGCCGCCGAGCAGGTGCAGCCCGGTGACCACCATCGTCTTGCCGGCACCCGTCTCGCCGGTCACCACGGTCAGGCCTGGGTGCAGCTCGAGGGTCGCGTCGTCGATCACACCGAGGCCCTGGATACGCATCTCGGCCAGCACGGGATGGCAGCCTAGCGGCTCATCCCGCTCCGCGAGGCGGGCCGCGCCAGCCCTGCACCGGCAGCGAGAACTTGCGCACCAGCCGGTCGGTGAACGGCTGGTGCGCCAGCCGGACCAGCCGCACCGGCGTGCCGCCGCGACGCACCTCGACCCTGGCCCCCGGCGGCAGCTCGAACGTGCGGCGGCCGTCGCAGCACAGCACCGCCGGATGGTCGTCCGGGACGATCTCCAGCGCGACCACGGAGTCCGGCGAGACCACCAGCGGCCGCGCGAACAGGGCGTGCGCGTTGCTCGGCACCAGCAGCAGCGCCTCAACGCTCGGCCACACCACCGGGCCGCCGGCCGAGAACGCGTACGCGGTCGAGCCGGTTGGCGTTGCGCACAGCACGCCGTCGCAGCCGAACTCCGACACCGGCCGCCCGTCCACCTCCAACACCACCTCGAGGATCTTCTCCCTGGTGCTCTTCTCGACGCTGGCCTCGTTGAGCGCCCAGGTGGAGGCGAGCACCGTGCCGTTGCGGGTTGCTCGCACGTCGATCGTCATCCGCTCGTCCACCTGGTAGCGGCTGTGCGCGACGGCCTCGATCGCGTCGTCGAGCTCGTCCTCGTCGACCTCGGCGAGGAAGCCGATGCGGCCGAGGTTGACGCCGAGCACCGGCACCCCGGTCGGGTGGGCCAGCTCGGCCGCCCGCAGCAGCGTGCCGTCACCGCCGAGCACGATGACCACCTCGGCGCCGTCGGTGGCATGCGCGTCGGCGTCGACCACCTCGACGGCGTCGTCCAGCTTGAGCCCCGGTGCCTCGCAGGACAGCACCCGCGGTCGCAACCCGGCCGCGAGCAGCCCGCCGGCGACGCGCTCCGCGGTGCTCAGGTTGTCCTCGCGGCCGGTGTGCACCACCAGCAGCACAGTCCGGTTCACGACGGCCCCTCCTCTACGGCCCGTCGAACTTGCTCGGTGGCATCCTCGCCCACGGCGCCAGACCTCAGCCAGGCGAAGTACTCGACGTTGCCGGAGGGCCCAGGCAGCGGGCTCGCCAGCACGCCGCGCAGCCCCCAACCCAACTCGCCGGCGGCGTGCACCACCTGCAGCACCGCGTCGGCGCGGTCCCGTGGGTCGCGCACCACGCCGCCGGCGCCCAGCCGCCGCCGGCCGACCTCGAACTGGGGCTTGACCATGGGCAGCAGGTCGGCCGTGTTCGTCGCGCAGGCCGTGAGGGCGGGCAGTACCAGGCGCAGCGAGATGAAGGACAGGTCGGCGACGGCGAGATCCACCGGGCCGCCGATGTCCTGTGCGGTCAGGGTCCGCACGTTGGTGCGGTCGTGCACGGTGACCCGCTCGTCGGTGCGCAGCCGCCAGGCGAGCTGGCCGTAGCCGACGTCCACGGCGACCACCTGCGCCGCGCCGTGCCGCAGCAGCACATCGGTGAACCCGCCGGCGGACGCCCCGGCGTCCAGGCAGCGCCGGCCGGCGACCGCAAGGCCGCGTGGGGTGAAGGTGGCCAGCGCGCCGAGCAGCTTGTGCGCGCCGCGGGAGGCCCAATCCGGCTCGTCGGTGGCCTGCACGTGGACCGCGGCGTCGGTGCCAACGGCCGTGGCCGCCTTGCGCGCCACCGTGCCGGCGACGGTCACCCTGCCGTCGGCGATGAGCTGGCCGGCGTGCTCGCGGGACCGCGCCAGCCCACGGCGGATCAGCTCGGCGTCCAGCCGAGCCAGGCGCGGCACGCGATCAGGCCCCGTCGATCGCCGACAGCGCCTCGGCCAACGCCCCGTGCACGGCGTCGAAGCGGGCGACATGCTCGTCCACCGGCACGTCGGCGAGTTCCGCGATCCCCGCGACGGCGTACTCGACTGCCGGGTCCAAGTCCAATTCAGGCACGAGACCACTGTGACACAGCCGGCACCTGGGTTTTCAGTGGCTGCCTGATTCGCGTGTCGCCCGTCAGACCCGGCCCGCGACGCCGGCCTGGTGCAGTCCCAGCGAGGCCAGGGCGTCGCTGGCGGCGTCGTCGGCTGGCCTGACCGCCGCCGGGACCACACCGGCCGACCAGCACGCGGCGCACAACGCCCGCAGCGCGGCCAGGGCGTCGCGGGCGGCGGCGTCATCCGGTGACGAGAGGGTCGCGGTGCCGTCGGCGAGCTCGACCAGCCAGTCCGGCTGCTCGGTGATCTCCGACAGCTCCGCCGGCCGCAGGAGCGCGGTGAGGTCGGCGGCGACGTACCGCGGCCGCAGGTGCGGCGGCGCGGACAGCAGCTCGGCCGGCCGGGACACCCCGGTGAGGACGAGCAGGGCGTCCATGCCGGCCGCATGGGCGCCGGCCACGTCGGTGTCCAGCCGGTCGCCAACCACCAGCGGCCGGCGCAGGGACAGCCTGGCGGCGGCCTGGTCCAGCAGCCGGCGCTGCGGCTTGCCGGCGACCAGCGGTTGCAGCTCGGTGGCGGCGCGCAGCGCGGCCACCATCGCGCCGTTGCCCGGCAGTTCACCGCGCTCGGTGGGCAGCGTCGGGTCGACGTTGCACGCCACCCACAGCGCGCCGGCCCGGATGGCAAGGCACGCCTCAGCGAGATCGGACCAGCAGGTGCTCGGCGAGTGGCCCTGCACCACGCCCCGCACCGCCCCAGCCATCGCGGCCTGCGCCGCGCCTTGCCCTGCGCCCGGCACCGTCCCGGCCAGCGTGGCCTGCGCCACGCCCTGCACGGGGCCCTGCACCACGCCCTTCCCCGCCTCGGCCGGCCCGGCCCGGGCCGCCCCGGCCAGCGAGCCGTCGGCGCGGCGGACCGCGGTCAGCCCGACGGCCCGTACCTCGTCGGCGAGCGCGTCCGTGCCGACCACCAGCACCGCGTCGCCGGTGGCCAGCCGCTCGGCAAGCAGTGCCGCGCCGGCCTGGGCGCTGGTGACCACGTGCCGTGGCTCGACGTCGAAGCCGAGCGCCGCGAGCTGAGCGGCCACCTCGGCCGGGCCTCGGGAGGCGTTGTTGGTGATGAAGCCGACCGGCCGCCCGGCGCGCCGTACGGCGTGCACCGTCGGCACCGCACCGGGGATCGCGAGCTGGCCGCGGTAGACCGTGCCGTCGAGGTCGATAAGGACGCCGTCGTAGCGGTCCAGCAGGGTCACGGCGACTCGGAGCCCAGCTCGGCGGCCCGCTGCGCCGCGTCGGTCTCACCGTCCTCGTCGGCGTCGGCGGCCGCCACGAACCACCGCGCGGCCTCGTCGGTGCGGCCGGCGGCGACCAGGTTGTCCGCGTAGACGTAGAACAGCCGCGCGCTCCACGGGTCGCGCCGCGCCAGGTCAAGGTCGGGTCCCTGCAGCGCCACCACGGCCGCATCCGGCTGGCCGAGATCACGCCGTGCTCCCGCGGCCACGATGCGCAGTTCGGCCGCGTCCTCCGGCGCGAGCTGGCTGGCCTCCGGCGACCTGGCGAGGTCCAGTGCCCGCTCCGGTCGCCCGAGCGCCCGCTCGCAGTCGGCCATCATCGCGAGCAGGCCAGGCCCGCCGCCGAGGCGGCGCGCCGCCCGCAGCTCCGAAAGCGCCTCGGCCCATTCCTCGGCCCGGTAGGCCACGACCCCGGCCGCCTCGCGCACGACGGGGACACGGGCCGCCCTCGTCCGCACGAACCGGGCGTGCTCGAGAGCCCGCGCCGGGTCCTCGTCGACGAATCGCGCGGCCGCGACCAGGTGTTTTCCAATGAGCTCCGCGAGCCCCGACGGCAGGGCGGCAAGTTCGCGTTGCACCTCGCGGTCCAGGTCGGCAGGGTCGACGTCCTCGGGTAGCGGCGGCGGCGCCGGCCGCCGGCTCTCGTCGACCTCCTCCGGCCTCGGCCGGCTCGGCCGCGCCGCGGCGGTTTCCGGCCTGGGGCGTCGCTGGCCGCCTGGACGGCCGCGCGGAGCGTCCCTGCCCGGAGTTCGTCTGTGCACCGTGAAATAATAGCGAGAAGCCCCCGACCTGGCACGAATGCACTGGTCGGGGGCTTCCCCAAAGTATGTCCGGCGGTGTCCTACTCTCCCACACCCTCACAAGTGCAGTACCATCGGCGCTGAAGGGCTTAGCTTCCGGGTTCGGAATGGGACCGGGCGTTTCCC
>Ga0184609_10000367_pt1 | contig 13008 bp, 10 predicted proteins | sample PLM1_60_coex_FD_133165 | JGI IMG/M metagenome (GOLD analysis project Ga0184609, IMG submission 133165) | Groundwater sediment microbial communities from an aquifer in East River, Colorado, USA - PLM1_60_coex | ecosystem: Environmental > Terrestrial > Soil > Riparian zone | place: USA: East... | reverse complement strand
CTGGGAGCGAGTGGGAATTTCTTCCGCGTGCCAGTTGTCTCCATTGACGCCAAAAAGATCGATCGCGCGACATTATCGATTTTACCGAGCCGTTTTGTTTTTCAACATCACATCCTGCCCATCGAATTGAAGGAAAATTCGGTGGTGCTGGCGACTTACGATCTTTTCAATTCGATTGGCCGCCAGCTCGCGTCGCAGCTTCTGAAAAAGCCGGCCGAATGGGTGGTGGTGCCACGCGCGCAAATTTTACGCGCAATGAAAACGCTCTACGGCGTCGGCGCGGAAACGTTCGACGAAATCCTGAAAACCAACCGCGCTTTCGAGGTGCTGCAAGACACGGAAATCGCCATCGAGCTGAACGCCGACGATCCCGAAGCTTCCGTGGTGAAATTCGTGAACCAGATCATTCGCGAAGCAATTTTCGAGCGCGCGACCGACATTCACGTTGAGCCGCTCGAAAACGATTTGCGGATCCGGTACCGGATCGACGGAATTTTGCACGAAGTCGCAGTGCCACCGCAATTGCGGGTCTTGCAATCGGCCATTATTTCGCGCCTGAAAGTGATGTCGCACATGGACATCGCCGAACGCCGGTTGCCTCAGGATGGGCGCATGAATTTGCAGGCGAGTAATCAAAATATCGACGTGCGCGTTTCGACCATTCCCACGGTCAACGGCGAGTCGATCAGTCTGCGTTTGCTCAGCCGGGGCGAACAACAGTTTGGTTTCGATCGGCTCGATTTGGGCGAGAAACAGGAGAAGATCATTCGCCATCTGCTCGCGCAGCCGAACGGAATCATTCTTCTCACCGGCCCGACTGGTTGTGGAAAATCAACCTCGCTTTACTGCTTCTTGACCAGCATCAATTCTGTGCAACGGCGCATCATCACCATCGAAGAGCCGGTGGAATATCGGTTGCCTGGCGTTTCGCAGATCGATGTTAAACCGGAGATCGATCTCACATTCGCCAAAGGTCTCCGTCACATTTTGCGGCAGGACCCAAACGTCGTCATGGTCGGCGAAATTCGCGACGTCGAAACCGCGGACATCGCGATTCGCGCGGCGATGACGGGTCACCTTGTTTTCAGCACGCTCCACACGAACGATGCCGTCGGCGGCATTACACGCCTGCTCGACATGGATGTGGAGCCGTTCCTGCTCGCTTCGGTGGTGAAAGCGTTCATCGCGCAACGCCTCGTGCGCACGATTTGTCCAGACTGCGTGCAAACGGTTGACTATCCGCGCGAATATCTGGCCGAGATCGGTTTTTCCGTGAAAGAACTCGGCACCCGCTTCCTGCGTGGCGCCGGTTGCGATCAATGCCGTCAGACCGGCTATCAGGGTCGCGCGGCAATCTATGAGATTTGCCTGGTAACTGAACCGTTAAGAAAGATGATCATGCGGAAGTGCGATGGCGGCGAGCTCAAACAATGCGCCATCGCCGAAGGCATGGAAACGTTGCGACAGGATGGCTGGCGGCGCGTCGCGCAAGGCAAAACGACCATCGAAGAAGTGGTGCGGGTTACGCAAACTGACGAAGTGATGGCCGAAACGACCGAGGAAGCCGGGCCGGTCGCGGCGGCATAGGGAAACGTGGCGCTACCCAATGCCGCGCAATTCGCGGATCGCTTTCGCGTAGTCTTTCTCGTGAAAAATCGAGGTGCCGGCGACAAGAACGTTTGCGCCGTTTTGGATTGATAATTGCGCGGTCTCGGGATTGATACCGCCATCTACTGCGATGTCGATTTTCCGCGCACGCGACTTGTTCCATTCCGCTGCGCGCTTCACTTTTTCCATCATTTCGGGCCGGAATGATTGACCGCCAAAACCAGGATGAACGGTCATGACAAGCAAGATGTCGATCGTATCAAGGAACGGCTCAACGGATTCGAATGGAGTCGCGGGATTTAATGAGAGGCCAGGGCGGCATCCGGCGTCTCGAATTACGCTCAAAGTTTTTCCGACATCGTGGTCTGCTTCTCGCTCGACGTGAACCGTAATTGAATTGGCGCCCGCCTTGACAAAGCGGGGCGCATAGTGATCCGGGCGCCGGATCATCAAGTGAACATCGAGCGGCAGATTTGTTTCTTTGCGCACCAGGCCGACGATATCCGGCCCGAAGGAAATGTTATCGACGAAATGTCCATCCATGATATCGCAGTGGATCCAGTCCGCTCCGGCTTGCTCGACGCGATGAACTTCATCGGCCAGTCGCGCAAAATCAGCAGCAAGAATGGACGGTGCAACGATGATTTGCTGCATGTTACAAGGTTACAAGAGTTACAAGGGTTACAAGGGTTGGGCGTTTGATTTTCGACGTTGTAACTTTTGTAACAAGTAACGTTTAACGTTTTCCTTGACGCCGTGACGCGGCGTTTCATGTTACGGCGATTCAGCCGGTCGAATCGCGCTCGCGGGGAGGTCCTGCGAAGATCGACAATGTGGACGCGCTTCCTCGGACTGGAAAGTGCTTCTAATAAATAATTCATGTTCAACGGACTTTTCGGCTGGTTATCCAGCGACATCGGGATCGATCTCGGCACGGCGAACACGCTTGTTTACGTAAAAGATCAGGGGATCGTTTTGCGCGAGCCTTCAGTGGTGGCCGTGCAGGCTGGCACGAACAAAGTGCTGGCGGTCGGTGACGAAGCGAAGCGAATGCTCGGCCGCACGCCGGCGAACATCGTCGCGGTGCGCCCGCTAAAAGACGGCGTGATCGCGGACTTTGAAGTGACGGAAGCGATGCTGCGACATTTCATTAACAAAGTGCACAACCGCCGCGTGCGCGCGAGACCACGCGTTGTCATCGCAGTTCCATCCGGGATTACTGAAGTGGAAAAACGTGCAGTCCGTGAATCGGCGGCACATGCTGGCGCGCGCGAAGTTTATTTAATCGAAGAACCGATGGCGGCGGCAATCGGGGTGGGACTTCCGGTGCAGGACCCCGCGGGCAACATGATCATCGACATTGGCGGTGGCACGACAGAGGTCGCGCTTATTTCGCTTTCCGGAATTGTTTTTAGCCGCAGCATACGCGTGGCTGGTGACGAGCTCGACGAAGCGATCATTCAATATATGAAGCGCGCTTACAATTTAATGGTGGGCGAACGCACCGCTGAGGAGATCAAAATTAAGATCGGCTCGGCTTACCCGAGCGAAAAGGAAACGAGCGTGGAGGTCAAAGGCCGTGACCTTGTCGCGGGCTTGCCCAAGACTCTCATGATCACTTCGCAGGAAGTGCGGGAAGCATTGCTTGAGCCGATCTCGACGATAGTCGATTCAGTCCGTATCACACTGGAGCGCTGTCCACCCGAGCTTTCGGCGGACCTTGTCGATCGTGGGCTCGTGCTGGCAGGCGGGGGCGCATTGCTGCGGGGATTTGATAAGCTTTTGAGCGAGGAAACAGGTTTGCCTGTCCATATTGCGGAAGATCCGCTTAGCGCGGTGGCCGAGGGGACTGGCAAATGCCTCAATGAACTTAAATTTTTGCGTCAAGTGGCCTCGGCAGATCGCCAGTCGCGGTAATATCAATCGTGGATTGCGGATTTTCGATTGCGGATTGAAAGCAGCGATTAGCCGCAGCGGATTGCACAATCCGCAATCCGCAATCCGCAATCCGCAAGCGCCATGAGTCGCACAAACATCATCGCGCTCCTGATTTTTGGCGCCATTCTCGGATATTTTCTTAGCTTCGGCCCAGAGAGCACACGCAAATTTAAGGCCGGCGCATATCAATTGATTGCGCCATTTTTGACCGGCGGCTCGGGGCTGCAAAAACAGATTACATCGGTGCGCACGGGATTGAAGTCGCTCGAGCAATTAGAGCGAGAAAATGCTGCGCTACAGGTAGAAAATCGAGCCCTGAGAGCAACCAATCAAGGCCTGCGTGATGTCGAGCATGAGGTGAACCGGTTGCGTCACGCCCTCAATTATCGCGAGCGATCGGTGTTCAAATTGATAGCGGCCGAAGTTGTGACGCGCGATTCCTCGACCTGGTGGCGGACGGTAACGATCGACCGTGGGAAAAGAGATGGCATCGCAACTGACATGCCCGTGGCAACGGACGTAGGCCTGGTAGGAAAAGTAACTACCGTAAGCGACAGCATCTCGGTCGTCCTCTTGGTTTCAGATGAAAATTGCAAAGTCGCGGCGTCGGTTGAAGGGAGTCGTGAACAAGGCATCGTGTCTGGCGAGCGTGTGATTGCGGGACTAAATCCATTTTTGAACCTGAATTTTTTGTCGAAACAAGCTGACCTCAAGCCTGGGCAGAAAGTCTATACCTCGGGAGTGGGCGGCGTTTTTCCTTCCGGCTTGCTCATCGGCGTGGTAAAAACTTTCCGGGTGCGGGAGTTGGACGGACAAGCGCAGCTCACGCCGGCGGTCGATCTCTCGCATCTGGAAGATGTGTTCGTGGTAACTGGCCGAAAATGATATTCTTCTTTTTTCTGGTGGTCCTGGTGCTGATTGCGCAGATTGCGGAGTTTTTTATCCCGGCGTTGCCCTGGCTCTACAACGCGCATGTCTACATTGTCCCTGTGATCGTCTTTTATGGGGCAATGGCGTTGCCCTTTCCACTCATGCTCGCACTCGCGTTGTACGCCGGGATCCTGCTCGATGTGCTCACTGTGCAGGTGATTGGCGGGAAAGTTGAAATCTCAATGGGATCGTCGATACTGCTTTACGCTGTGCTGGCGGGATTTATGCATGGCCTAAGACCGCTCTTTGCCCGCGGCCGCTGGGAAGTGCATTGCATCCTGAGCGGCATCTGCACGTCACTGATAGTTCTGGCTCAATATCTAATGATTACATTCCGGCGCGGCTCTCTCGTTTTTACCCGCGAAATTTGGTGGCAAATCGGCGGACCTGGCCTCATTGCGATGGCGATGGCGCCGATCCTGTTTTGGTTCTTGCAATGGATGGGGCGGGTCACCGCCTATTCATATCTTCCTGAAAGGGGGCGTTTCGAATGAGCAGACGCCCCATGAGCTCGCGTTTGCGAATTCAATTTCTTGGACTCCTGATGCTGATGGGCATCGGCGCCCTTGGCCTCAGACTTTGGTGGATACAAGTGGCGCATGGTGCCGAATGGACCGCTCAACTTCGCGGGAGCTCTCAAGCAACGGTGCGAATTCCATCGGTGCGCGGTGAGATCAGGGACCGCAACGGACTGGCGCTTGTCCAAAACCGGGCGAGCTATGAAGTCGATTTTTATCTGCCGGAAATGGTCAAAGGCTATCGCGAACGCTTCGGTCCACCGCCCCTGACAGAGTATCGAGCGATTATCAACGGAATGCCGAAAGATCAGAAAGAGCCAGATATCATCCAGATCGTAAATAACGGCATCGTCCCGCGCCTGGACGATCTTGATCTTGCGCGCGATTACAATGCCGGACAGCTCGCGCGCCATTATCGCAACGACACCGAGGTGCCGTTCTCCTACATCAAAGACATCGATTTCCGAACGATGGCGAAGTTTTCGGAACATGATGTCGGGTTGCCAGGCGTGGATATCGCGATCAAGCCGGTGCGTTCCTACGTTTACGGCGCGCTCGCTGCGCACATTCTCGGTTACGTCGGCGCGCCGGACGACACGAACAAAGAAGAAGCGCGCAAGTACACGTTTTATCAGGGCGACGTGGACGGAAAGTCCAATATCGAGAAATCGATGGATGAATATCTGCGCGGCAAGCCTGGCGTGCGCTATTTGCGGCGTAACGCCAAAGGCACGATCGAAGGCGTGTTGCACGAAGATCCGCCGCAGCAAGGGGCAAATGTTTTCCTCACGCTGGATGCGCGCATTCAAGCGATCGCGGAGGAGGCGCTGCGCGCTGTCAGCCGCGCCGGGGCGGTCGTCGTCGACCCAAACAACGGTAACATTCTGGCGATGGTTTCGGTGCCGTCATTCGATCCGAACACTTTCATCCCGAGTATCAAAGCAAAAGACTGGAAGGCGTTGCAAAAAGATGAAGGCGACCCGCTCGTAAGCCGTGCCGTGAGCGCGCTCCCGCCAGGATCAACTTTCAAGCTCATCACCTCGCTGGCCGGTTTGAGTAAGAACCTCCAGAACGCGCGCTTCAATTGCAGCGGCGGTGTGAGTTACGGCGACCACTATTTCAAGTGCTGGGTTGCAGAGAAACATTATACGCACGGTACACTCGGCCTGACGGATGCGATCAAGGTCTCGTGCGATTCGTTTTTTTATCAGTACGGAAATGCCGCTGGCATTCAGTCGATTGACGCGGTTGGAAAGATGTTGGGAATCGGCGAGGAATCGGGCTTGCAATTGACCGGCGAACAGGTGGGAAATATGCCCGGCCCGGAGTGGATGCAGGTGCACCATCCGCAGGAGCGATGGTCGCAAGCGCAAACGGCCAATGTTTCTATTGGCCAGGGCTACACACTTGTTTCGCCGCTGCAATTGGCAATCGCCTACGCGGCGATCGCGAATGGCGGTGTTTGTTATTATCCGCGGCTGGTCGACAAAGTTTTGAATCAGGACGGCACTCCCGTGCTGGACGAGCATGGCAAGATCGCAGTGCCCCAGACCCCGCGCGTCCGATCGGATTTGCGCAACGAACTTTCGCGCGATCAAATCGAGCTTGTCCGCAAAGGCCTCTGGAAGGTCGTCAATGAAGATGGCGGGACCGGCGGAAAGGCGCGTCTGGAGGATGTGCAGGTTGCCGGGAAAACCGGAACGGCCCAGGCCACCGATCGCGGCCACAAAGACACAATCGCGTGGTTCGCCTGTTTTGCACCATTTGATAATCCCAAGTATGTGGTCGCCGTGATGGTGCAGGGCGGCGAACACGGTGGCAGCGTCGCTGGACCGATCGCAACGCGAATCTTGGAACGCACGCTGGCGATGGATAAGGGCGAATTTGATATGCAAGTGGCCTGGCTCGCGCCTGCGCACAAGTCGAACCCGTTCCAGATGATTAAGGACGTAAATTACGCCGGCGGAAATCTCGGGGGCAACGACGAAGAGGATGCCGATGCTTCGCAAAATGCAGACGCGCAGATGGCGAGTTCAGATGCATCCCCTGATGTAGAACCGGAAGCAGATTCTGCAGGGAGCGTCCAGCGGCGGGCTGCGCCTCGTGTGGCTCGCGCCGTCCCGGTTGCGGCGCCGGCTCCCCGCAACTTTTTCCAGCGGCTCTTTGGAATACGGCGCCAACCCGCGCCCGCTCCGACGCCACCGCCGCCCAACCGCCGGCGCGGAACACGATGAACTTTCGACCAGAGACTTTGCCCCAGAACGCATCGGCAATTTTGCTTCTGATCGGTCAACCCTTTCACTTTTATGATAGACAAGGTAAAAAAAATTTTGGGTCTTTCCTCACGCAAGACCGGCAACAAACTGATACTCAGCGTAGAAAAGCTCGAGTCGCGCGTCGCGCTGCTCGAGAATGGGCGGCTCGAGGAATACAGCGTCGAGCGTAAAAACTCGCGCAATATCGTCGGCAGCGTTTACAAGGGTAAAGTCAAGAACATCGAGATGGGGTTGAAGGCGATGTTTGTCGACATCGGCTTCGAAAAAAACGCCTTCCTTCACTTCTGGGACGCGATTCCGGCGGCGCTCGACAGCGGAGTGGAAGAAATCGATCGACGTGCGAATAAGCGTCCGCGAAAACGGATCACGGTAAAAGATATACCGAGTATTTACCCGGTCGGTTCGGACGTAATTGTGCAGGTAACCAAAGGTCCGATCGGAACAAAAGGACCGCGAGTTACGACCAATCTTAGTTTTGCAGGACGCTATTTGGTCCTCATGCCATTCAGCGACCGCAGCGGTATCTCGCGAAAAATCGAGAACCCCAGGGAGCGCGACCGGCTGCGTAAGATTCTGCGCGAACTGGATATTCCCGAAGGTGTCAGTGTCATCATTCGCACGGTCGGCGAAGGTCAGCGCGCGCGATACTTTGTGCGCGATCTGCGCTTCCTTCTCGATCAATGGGCTAAAGTGGAGCAATTGATTCGTGAGCGTCCAGCGCCATGCCGTGTTTTTGAAGAGCCGGATTTGGCTGAACGCACCGTGCGGGACTTTCTTACGGAGGAGATCGACGAAATCGTCTGCGATGATCAGGAGTCAACCGATCGAATGATGGAAATGGTTGGCGAGATTTCCCGGCGCGCGCGGAATCGAGTTCACTTCTACGATGGTGCAACGCCGATTTTCGAAACTTACGGCGTGCAAAAGCAAATCGATGACGCTTTCCATCGGCAAGTCTGGTTGAAGTGTGGCGGCTATATTGTGATCGACGAGACCGAGGCGCTCGTCGCCATCGATGTAAATACCGGCCGCAACAAAGGGGGACGCGATGTGGAGAAGACAATTTTGCAGACGAACCTGGAGGCAGCAGATGAAATCGCGCGTCAGCTTCGGTTACGTAATATCGGTGGCCTGATCATCGGCGATTTCATCGACATGAAGAGCCGGAAAGATCAACAGATGGTTTACAACCTGATGAAGGAACGGTTGAAACGCGACAAAGCCAAGACCCATGTGCTTCCGATTTCTGCACTCGGTTTGATGGAAATGACGCGACAACGGGCGCAGGAAAGCCTCAGCGATACAATCTACCAAAATTGTCCGTACTGCGGCGGGCGCGGCGTCGTGAAGACTTCCATGACTACAAGCGTGGAATTGCACCGGACACTCAATACAGTCATGCGCAAGTATCAGGACAGCATACACGAAATCCGTGTGATCCTAAATCCGGATGTCTTAAAACGGTTGAAAGAGGAAGACGAAGAATTGCTGGTGGAGCTGGAGCGCCGATACGCCGGGCGGCTGATGTTTCGTGGCGATCCGACGTTTCATCACGAAAAGTTCATCATCACCGATGCAAATACCGGCGCGGAACTAAAAGCCTGAGCTGCCAGCCGTCTCAACAAGTTAAAAAAATTCTTCGCAATCTTGCACGACCCAGCCAGACTCGCGGCATCCGAAGGAGTAGCGAATTTCGTTATTGACTTAAACGCTCCAATATGTTTGGAGTTTAAGATGTCAGGGAAGACTTAACCAAAAAGGAGAAATAAGATGAAAAAATTGATATTGAGCCTGTTGGGTGTCGCAGGACTCAGCTCGATTGGCTTTGCCGGTACGGAAACCTATTCCGGAAAAGAGATGAAGCAGGTGGCTGGCCCGCCGCCTTGTCCGGAATGGTACGCGGACCGAGAATTTAATGTCGGACTCTGGGGCACTTATGTGTTTACCGGAAACGAGTGGCAAAATGACCGCTATATTGAAGCCGACCACGCCTGGGGCGGTGGTATAGACCTGAAATACTTTTTCTGGCGTTATATCGGCGTTGGGATTGAAGGCTGGGCAGTGGATGCCAGGCGCTCGTTCGAAGAGGTTACGGGAACGGAGGTCTTCCAATTTAGTGGCATCGGACACGAGAGCCGCGCAGTCGGTTCCGTGTTAGGCACATTGACGCTGCGCTACCCGATCCCCTGCACGCGCTTTTCACCGTACATTTTTGGTGGCGGTGGCGGCATTTTTGGCGGTGGCGAAAGGACGCACTTTGTGACGACTGGCCCATTACCGACCATTCGGACCGAAGAAACCGATTCTGAATCAAGGGCAATCGGTCAAGTGGGCGGTGGCCTGGAAATTCGCTTCACGCCGCACATCGGCTGGATCAATGATTTCAGCTGGAACTTTGTCGACGGTCCGGACAATAACTTCGGCATGGTGCGCAGCGGCATTAATTTCGCGTTCTAAGACCAACGATCGCATTTGCAACGGCGGCGTCCGGAACATACGGACGCCGCCTTTTTTTACCTCGGAGTCATTTTCAATAAACGCTGTCTGAGAAGGGCTCTTTGATCCATGGCTTGGCGTTTGCGAACGCTCGCATGCGCACGAAACTATGCTGATGTCGTTTGTCGGAACTTTAGACAACCTGGCTCTCAGGAAATCGGAGCTCGTCCATCGGGTCGAGCATCTGATCGCCCCGAAGTCCGACCGTGAACTCGAAGCGATGGCGCAGATGTCGCGGGCGTTGACGTTGCAGAATTTTGGCCGGACGATGCGGCTCTTCGCGCCGCTTTACCTGTCCAACGAGTGCGTCAACAATTGTCGATATTGCGGTTTCTCGCGTGATAACCCGATTCTTCGTGTCACGCTCGAGGTCGATGAGGTGGTGACGGAAGCGCGTCATCTCGCTCGCCAGGGTTTTCGTCAAATTCTTCTCGTCGCTGGCGAGCATCCAAAATTCGTGAGCCGGGACTATCTGGCCAAATGCGTTCAGGCTCTTCAGCCAGATTTCTCATCGATTTCGATCGAGGTCGGTCCGATGGAGACGGAGGATTACCTGCCGATTGTGGAGGCCGGTGCGGAAGGGCTGGTAGTTTACCAGGAAACATACAATCGCGCGGTGTATGCTGAAATGCATACCGCTGGACCGAAGCGCGATTTTAATTTCCGTCTCGATTGCGCAGAGCGCGGTTACAGGGCTGGATTTCGCCGCCTTGGAATCGGGGTGCTCTTTGGGTTATCAGCCTGGCCGGAAGAAGTAGTCGCTCTCGCGGCTCACCTGGAATATCTGCTCAAGCACTGCTGGCAAGCTCAGATTAGTGTGAGTTTGCCACGGTTACGGCCCGCGGCGGGCGGTTTTCGGCCGCTTTTCCCGATAAGCGACCGCGAACTGGCGCAATTAGTTTGTGCATTGCGCATCACTTTCCCGCAGGTAGGAATTGTGTTGAGCACGCGCGAACGGGCATCATTCCGCGATTCACTGGTGTCGTTAGGCGTGACGATGATGAGTGCCGGAAGCCATACCGAACCCGGCGGCTATACTCGACAAGGCAGCCAACACCTGCACCGCACCGTCCGCGGTCGCATCGTCGCCCCGGAATTCCAGAATGGGGAAGACCAACTTGCGACCGGGCAATTCGAGATCAGCGATGAGCGCTCGCCTGCCGAAATAGCTACACTCCTTCGACAGTGCGGCTTGGAACCGGTGTGGAAAGATTGGGACCAAGCCCTTTGCGGCGTATGACAAAAACATCGAACATCGAAGATCCGCCCCACAAACGCTGGGCTGGCAGTGTTATTGATTCGATGTTGGACGTTCGCTGTTCGATGTTGTCGCTGAAGGGCAAAGCGTCTTCATGGGCAGTCAATCGTGTCCATCGATGACGATTTTCAGCTGTAGCGGCGATCGATGACCGCCGACCTCGATTCTCCAAGATCTGCTCATGAACCAAATTCGTGTTTCTTCGTGTTCATTCGTAGTTAGTTCTGTCCAGCGATGACGATTTCACTCAATGGCGAAAGCGTCGATACGCGCGAAGCCAAAACGATCGCGGAGCTAATCGACCGTTATCAATTGCCGCCGCAATCTATTTTGGTGGAGCACAATGGTCTTGCCGTGCATCAACACGAATGGCCGAAGCGATCATTAGCCGAAGGCGACCGTATCGAATTTGTTCGAGTGGTGGCTGGCGGTTAAATCTATTCAGACTTGTGCTGCGCGCTTAACCACCACTCGCATTCCGTCGGTTCGGATCACGGTGACGGGTGTTTGCGGGGTGATGAACTCGCCCTCGGTGACAACATCGACAACGTGATCGGCGAAACGCGCTTTTCCGCTCGGCCGCAAAATCGTGACTGCTGTACCCTGCATTCCCGGAGTGAGCGGGAGCGATGTCTCGAAGTGGCGCGGCGCGCCGGCAAGAGATGGGCCAGGCGGATTTGAATCGATCAATGCAAACCGGCGGTAAAAGCTTGTGCGCGGCAGATAGCGAGCGAGCATTGCGATAACGATGAACGAGCCAACGATTGCGATGAAAAGATTAAGCAATGGAAGAGCGAGCATTTTGCCGCTGGGCAGAAAAGGTTGCTCCGGGTAGCGATCGATCATCGCCCAAAGCAGCGAGGCGAGCATGAGGAAAACTCCGAGGACGCCGAATACGATCGTGGAGTGCGCGAAAAACAGAATCTCGATCAGGACAAGTAATATCCCGAGGACAAAGAGCGCGACGACTTCCCAGCCGGCGAGCCCCGCCAGATAATGGCCGAGAAAAAAGAGCGCAAAACAAATCGCTGAAATAATTCCCGGCAAACTTGCCCCGGGAATTTTGAATTCGAGATACGCGCCGATAATTCCAACCAGGAGCAGAAACGGCGCAAGCGCCGTGATCCAAAAGGCGAGTTGCTCGAAGCCGCTCGGAACAAATGAAGCGATGTTGCCCTTGAGTCCGGCTTTTTTCGCTAGATCGACAATCGAATCAGCAATGCCATCCGCCAATAAAGGTTTGTCGTTAATCCGCTGGGTTGCTTCCTGCGCGTTCAAGGTGAGAAGCGTTCCCTTGGGATGAATCACGCGATCGCCGATCTTCACTTCCTTCTCCTTGTTCATGAACGCTTCGCCAATATCGGGATTGTGCCCGTTGCGAACCGCGGAGCCCCGAATGAGCGCGGACCAATATGAGATCGTTTTCTCGCGCGCGGTCGGCGGAAGGTCTTCGCCGGTCGGCAGAATGGGCGCGGCGGCGCCGATCGCGCTCACCGGCGCCATGTAGATATGCTGTGTGGCGAGCGCGATGATCGCGCCGGCCGAGCCGGCGTTTGAGTTTATGAATGTGTAAGTGGGGATGGTGGTGTGATTGAGCGCGTTCACGATATCGGCCGCCGCGTCGAGTCGCCCGCCGTAAGTGTCCATCTCAAAGATCATCGCCGAGGCGCCACCGCCTTCGGCTGCCTTCTCGGCGCGTCGCAGAAACATCAGGAGAGAGGGGGAAACTTCGCCACTCAGCGGCACTACGACTACGTCACCTTTGTGAATGACCTGACGGGCACGCGCGGTTGCTGGTGCGATGAAAAATGCCGCGGCGAAAATTATGATCGGCGGACGCGACCGAGCGCATCCCTTCAGGATCGACAACAACATCTTCATGTTTTCAATTCATCCGCTGCGGATAAGTTTCTCATCTGCCTGTGGCAATTCCATCACAAACCATCGAGCAAATCGCCGCCGCGAACGATATTGTGGAAGTGAT
>Ga0184609_10000366_pt1 | contig 13044 bp, 8 predicted proteins | sample PLM1_60_coex_FD_133165 | JGI IMG/M metagenome (GOLD analysis project Ga0184609, IMG submission 133165) | Groundwater sediment microbial communities from an aquifer in East River, Colorado, USA - PLM1_60_coex | ecosystem: Environmental > Terrestrial > Soil > Riparian zone | place: USA: East... | reverse complement strand
GAAGGCACGGTCGTGCGAGAGATCGCATCGGACGAGGAGCCCACCAAGATGCGCCGATCGGGTCGGCGGTCGCGACACGATCCGACTCCTGAGCTCGTCGAGGTGCCGATCGGCGAACCCGAAGCCTCGGGCCCACCCGCGAGAACCAGGCCGGTACCGGCCCCGCTCAACTCGAACTACCCCACGCCCGTGTACATCCCGCAGGCCGAGTACGCGCAGATGCTCCGCGAGCAGAAGGCGGCCGAGAAGGCCGCGGCCGCCGCCGCCGCCGAGCTCCGTCGGCTCGCCGAGGTCGAGGAGCCCGACGAGCTTGCGGCGGAAGAGGAGCACTCGAGCTGGGTTTCGGAGCGCTCTAGGTCTGCCGGTTGAACCAAGCCCCTCCCGGACCGGTATAGCTGAATGCCTCGCCCCAGACGCCGATCGTCTTCCCGGTGTTCGTGATCGCGATCTCGCCGTAGTCGCCGTAGAACTCCTGGAACCCGTTCGCGGTCTTGTAGTCGGCACCCGTGCTGGCGTCCGAGATCTTCACCGGCGCGGCCCAGGTCACCCCCCCGTCGGTGGAGCTCCGGTACCAGATGTTCCAGGCGTCGTGGTTGCCGCCGTTCGTCTGCGCGAACCACACTCGCACATCGCCGCCGGCACCGGACTCGACGACGGGACCGGTGGACTGCTCGGTGGACGTCGAGAGCGTCGTCCGAGCCGACCACGTCACCCCGCCGTTCGTCGACCGCCGCGAGAAGACCAGCTGCTTGCCTCCAGGGGTCGTGGCGCCGTCGTAGACGATCACGAGGCTCCCGGCAGCGTCGGCGGACACGCCGCTATGTCCGATGTAGAAGTCGGAGGAGCACCCGGCAGCGACGCACGACTCGCCGATCTCCACGGAGTCCACGACCACGTTCTGCCACGCGACCCCCTGGTTCGTGGAGACGAAGACATGGTGTTGGACCTGGCCAGAAGGGGTCGACCCCTGGCCGCCGTAGAGGATGCTGCTCTCCGAGAAAACCACCGTCCCGTTCGGCAGGACGTCGGCGTCATACGCGAAGAAGTACCTGGGTCCGCCGACGAGCTTCGTCTGGGTCCAGGTCACACCGCCGTCGTGGGACTGGGCGACCCACGGGTCGCCGGCGTTCGGCCCGTTCCACGAGACGTACACGTGCTGGCCATCGTTGCTCATCGCGAGGACCGGCTTGTCGTTCCACGAGACCTGGCCGTACGTCTTGACCGGAGCCGACCACGTCTGGCCGTGGTTCGTGGACTTGGTGAACACGACGTTGTAGCCGTTCATGTAGACCGCGTACACGTGACCCGTGTTCGGGACGACCTCGATGATCGGGTCGAACTGCCCCGAGCCCTTGCACGCGCACAGGGGAACCCCGGGGCTCCACGTCGCACCACCGTCCGAGGAGATCTCGAGCGCCATCCATGGCGTGGGGCAGTTCCCCGGACACGGCTTCGGCGCGTACCGGGTCGCGAGCATGTAGACGAACGGCGCGTTGGGGTCGGCCGCGATCGCCGGCTCCCAGTCGTCGGTACTCACGTTCATGAGCTGCTCACCTGCCCAGCCGGCCGCGGGTGCCGCGAGGATCCTCTCGCGCCGTCCGAAACGTCCGGCGGCTCGTGCCTCACGTAGCGCCTCGAGGCGCTCCTGTGTGGATTCCTGCTGTTCCTGGAGCTCTTCGGCGCCCCCCCGATCCTCACCGGCCCGGTCTTGTCCAGCTCGCCCACCGACGGCGGGACCCGGCGCACGGACGAACACCGCGATCGCGATGAGGGTGATGACGGTGATGGCGATGCCCAGAGGGATGAACAGGCGGCGTGACATCGGAACCTCCTTCGGGATGGCTGACGCGACGGTAGCGCTCGACTGAACGGCCGGTCAAACCAGGGCCTGTACCAGCGCCCTAGATCCAGGAGGGGGCGCGGAGACCAGGGGTCGCGAGGAGGAGCCAGCGGAGCCGGCCCAGCGCCGACGGATCGACCAAGAGCGTGGCGCGGCTCCGCCCGCTCCACGCTCTCACCGCGTCGAGCCCTTCCCGGCGGCCCAGGAGATCGGCCTGCCGGCGCAGCTGTTCGCGGACCCACCTGTCGAAGCCGAGCGCGGTGAGCGCGTGGCGCTGTGTCACGCTGGGGAAGGCGATCAGTCCTTGCTTCTCCGCATGTGCTCCGATGAGCTCGAAGTCGAGTCCGGAGGTGATGTCGGTCGAGCCGGGCCGGTCGAGGAGATCCTCGACCGGCCGGTGATCGCGATAGCCGTGCGGTGGTCCGCCCGGCTCGCCCACCCCGCCGTAGTCGATCAGGAGCGCGTAGCCGGGGTGGTCGAGCCGGGCGGCGATCTCCTCGATGGACGCGAGCGCGCCCTCGGGGAGCACGGCTTCCTCCCCGTCTCCGAGGGCGACGTCGTCGCCCGACGATGGCTCGCCGAGGCGTTCGACCAATCGATCCCCGTCGAGCCCGACCATGACCTCCTTCGTCCCCGAGGACGTGCCACGGAGACGGCGGAACGGGAGGTTGTCCATGAGCTCGTTGGCCAGGACCAGCTGCGGAGACCCCTCCAGGCGCTCCGTGACCTGGATCCCGACGATCGTGTCGAGCGCCCGACGAGCGCCGGGACTCTTTTCGACAGCCGTGTAGGCCACGTCCAGATCCCGAAGGTGGTCGACGAGCTGTCGCGCCAGCGTGCCGTCGCCCGCTCCGACTTCCGTCACGCCGAAGGGCCGAGGCTCGCCGAGCCGGCCGTGCAGGTCCACGACGGCGCGCCCGAGCAGCTCGGCGAACACAGGGTGGATGTGCGGGCTCGTCACGAAATGACCGTCGGGACCGATCGGTGGCTGTGCGAAGAAGCCTCCCGAACCGTAGAGCGCGAGCTCCATGTATTCGGCGAACGTGATGGGGCCGTGGTCCCGGATCGCGCTCGCGATGGCGTCGCGCACGTCCACGGGCTCCAGGGTACGGGCTCCTGGGTAGCATCGGACCCGGTGAGCGAGGAGATCCGCCAGGCGGCGTCCCTGATCGGGGTTCGCGATGGCTCGGATGGACCGGAGGTGCTCGTCATCGAACGAACGCTCGACCACCGGTTCCTGCCCGGGTACGTCGCCTTCCCCGGAGGCGCCGTCGATCCGGCCGACTCGAGCCTGGCCGAGCGGTGGTTCGGCGACGCGAAGGAGGCCTCGCGCGCGGCCGCGGTCCGCGAGCTGGTCGAAGAGGTGGGGTTGGCGGTGACGTCGGAGGCGATCGTCGGTGTCGACCGCGATCGCCCGCTCGCGCGGATCCACGACGCCCCGCCTCCGATCGCGCGACTCCCGGAGGTCGCCAGGTGGATCGCGCCCGAGCGGGTCCCGGTTCGCTTCGACGCTCGCTACTACGCTGCGCGGATGGACGACGCGGCAGATCCCGTGGCGGACGGCGTCGAGGCGGCGAAGGCCTGGTGGGCATCCCCGGGTTCACTGATGTTGGCATGGGAGTCCGAGGAGGTCCTGTTCTACTGGCCCACCCACTTCACGATGAGCGCGCTCGCGGATTGTCGCGACGCGGAAGAGGTGCTCGGGTTGCGGATCTCCACACGTGAGCCTGACGACGACGAGCTCGGTCGGCTGCCGCGTTCGGTCTTCTATCAAGACTGATGATCCCGGTCAGGAGAGTGCTGGCCCCGAACCCCGGCGTGTACACGCTGGAGGGTACGAACACGTGGATCGTCGGGAGCGAGCCGTCGATCGTGATCGATCCTGGACCCGACATGCCCGAGCATCTGGCCGATGTCGCCCATGAGGCAGGGCGCGTCGGCGCCGTCCTGGTCACCCACGATCATCCGGACCACGCGCCCGGCGCCGTCTCGTTCGCCGAGCTCGTGGGCGCACCCCTGTACGCCTACCGGCTGGCCGGCGCGGAGACCCTCCGCGCCGGCCAGCGTGTGCGCGTCGGCGCCCTCGACTTCACTGCGGTTCACACGCCCGGACACACCTCGGATCACATCGCGTTCTTCGAGCCCGGCAGCGGCGCCCTGTTCACCGGCGATGCGGTGATGGGCCGAGGCACCAGCTTCATCGATCCTCCGGACGGGGACCTCGTCTCGTACCTCCGATCGCTCAAGCGCATGGCGGAGCTCGGCCCGCGAACGATCTATCCCGGTCACGGGCCGGTCGTGCTGCGGGCGCGAGACAAGCTCATCGAGTACCTCGCGCATCGTGAAGAGCGGGAGACGCAGGTGTTGGCGGTGCTCGCGGATGGACCGCGCACGATCGCGGAGTTGGTCGAGGTGATCTACGCCGACCATCCGAAGGAGGTGCGCCCCCTGGCTGCGCGCTCGGTTCTGGCGCACCTGTTGAAGCTCGTCGATGAGGGGCGGGCCGAGCGTACCGGCAAGGCGGACGACGGTCCGTGGGTCGCTTCCACACCGAGGACGTGTCAGCGCTGCGGCCGGAGGGTCAAAGGCAAGGCCCGGTACTGCAGCTCATGCTCCCTTGCGATGCTGCAGGCCGAGGGGTAGCAGCACTTTCCCGTCGGGCGCGTCGGCCGAGCGGATCACGTAGCGCCCGCGGCTCCTCTCCACGCGCCCGGCGGCCGCGAGCTCGGCCAACGCCCGGTTGACGCTCTCCCTGGTGGCACCCGTCAATCCGGCGAGGTGCTCCTGCGTGAGGGGCAGCTCCAGACAACGTCCTCCGGGGACCGGCCGACCGAAGCGATCGGCGAGATCGTCCAGCCTGGCCGCAAGGCGGTCCGCGATCCGATCCCAGGCGACCGAGCAGGCGAGCCATGCCGCACGACGAGAGCGCCGGGCAAGGCCGTCGCGGAGGGCGATCGGCCCGGCGGGGAAGAGTGCGCTCGTCACGAGCGCGCGAACCGATGCGTCCGCCGTCCAAGCGGCAGGACCTCCCACGAGGTCACCCGGCCCCAGGAGGTCGAGCGCCAGCCGATGCCCTTCGGGGTCGACCAGCTCCATCAGGAGCGCGCCATGTCGAACCACCCACGCGTCGGGATAGGGCTCGCCCTGGGAGACGACCTCCCGCTCGGGGTAGACGTCGAACATGAGGGGGAGTGGGTCCTCGGCCATAGTCACCACGCCACCACTCCTTCGTGTCGGCGACCCTAACGACGGTCGCCGACACGCGCGGGCGCCGAACCCGTTAGGCTTGCTGCGCTGCGTTCCCGAGGAGGTCACGTTGGCGAAGGCGAAGCTCGATGCCGTCATCGCGGCGGTGCCGCTGTTCGAGTCCCTTTCCAAGCGGCATCTGAAGAAGATCGCGGGACTGACGTCAACAGTCGAATACAACGCGGGGGACACGGTCATCCAGGAGGGCGAGCCGGGAGACTCGTTCTTCGTCGCGGTCTCCGGGCAGGCCAAGGTCGTATCCGGCGGGAGGACGCTCCACCGGTTGATCCCCGGGGATCACTTCGGCGAGATCTCGCTGCTCGACGGGCGCCCGCGATCGGCATCGGTGGTCGCCGAGACACCGCTGTCGCTCCTTCGGCTCACGCGCGCCTCGTTCCTCCGGCTGGTCAAGGAGGACGCCGATCTCGCGCGCGCGCTCCTCGCGTCGTTGGCGAGGATGGTCCGCCGGGTCGACCGTTCACTCGCCAGGTGAGCCCGCTCCGGGTCGAGTTCCATCCCCCTCCGGAGCCCACCGAGCCTGCGTCCCTGCAGCCTGAACCCGGTGCGCCGCCACCACCTCCGGCGCCGCCACCCGCGGTCGCCTCGGCCACGTGGCTGGGGGGCCGAGTGGTCGTGGAGGCGGACGATCCGGAGCTCAAGGCATCGATCGAACGGGCGTTCCGCCCGATACCGGTCGTCGTAGACGATCCGTCGCTGCGATACCCCGGGACGAGTGGTGAATCGGTCTTGCAGCCCGGCGACCTCGAATGGTTCCGGGCGGTCGCGCAGGTCCGCGTTCCCGCCGAGACGCGCCTGGTCGCGCGATCCGTTCCCGGCGTGACCGTCGGCGGCTACGACCCTGCTGCGAACTACCGCCGGTTCCCGGACCAGATCGAACGTCTCGTGTCCCACGCCCCGGACTGAGCGATCACGCCTCCTGAGCCGTCCACCTGCGGCCGGCCTCGCAGAAGGACAGGAAGTCGCAGTGGTGACACCAGGCGCCCGGGATCGGATCGAACGCTCCCGCGCCGATCGATCGCAGCGACGCCGAGACGCGAGCCCGCACCTCGTCCGGATCGCCCATCGGATGGGAGACCTCCTCCCCACCGGCCAGGTATAGGTAGGTGAGCGTGAGGTCCTCGGCGCGCTTCCCCCAGACCTCGATGCACGCGAGGCCGTAGAGCTCGAGCTGGAGTCCCGCGAGTGGGTCGTCCGCTGCCGGACGTCGTCCGGTCTTCCAATCGACGATCTCCCACGGCGCTTCGACCGACTCGCCGAACACCGCGTCGATCCGCCCTGACACGGCGAACCCCTCCATCCGGAGGAGGAATGCCCGTTCTGCGAACAGCGGGACCTTCCCCGCGAAACGGCTGGCGAGGAACGCCTGCCGCAGGCGGTCGACCTTGCCCGGCTGGTCCGCCAGCTCTTCTGAGGTGAGGTCCGGAGAGTCGTCGAGCTCGAGGAGTTGCCCCTGTCCCGATGAGCGCCGCTCGATCCAGCGATGGATCTCGGTGCCGATCCGCGCGGCAGGTCCGGAGAAGCGTGGGAGCGGTCGCACCGACGTCCAGTAGAAGCGCTTCGGGCAGCGGGCATAGTCGATGACGCCGCCGACCGACACCGACTGCGGAGGTGCGACCTCGCGGCCGGTGCCCTCCGCCTCTTCGCGTTCCCGAAGGTGCAACGCCAGCCCACGGCGGTCGGCCGAGAGCCGATCCAAGGCCTGCCGTTGATCCTCCTCGAGCGCGTCCAGGAGCGACTCCTGTACGCCGCCGTCGTCGCTCGCGACGACGGCGGCGTGCCGCCACCCTTCCGGGAACACGGCGTCGGATCCGGCCGGTAGCGCGGGACCGGGCCAGTCCCGAACGAACCGCTCGCGGTACCCGAGGATCGGGTTGTTCTCCTCGTCGATGTCTGCCCCCGGCTCCCACGTGGCGTGTTTCGTCTCTACGACCCAATCCTTCAGCTCGCGAAGGAACGGCCCCGCCTCCTTGGCGCGGAGGTTCTCCGCGTACCAATGTGCGCCGGTCACGTGCAAGGTCCGGCGGGCGCGGGTCATCGCGACGTACGCGGTCCGCCGCTCTTCGTACTCCTCTTGCTGCTTCAGATCCTTCTTGAACGCAGACAGGTTGCCCTCGTACCGGGGGAGGTAAGAGGCGTCCCCGCGGAGCTCGAAGTCCATGGATTTGCCCCGCTCGGCCGGATTGTGCTGGATCGTCGTGTTGGGCAAGAGCCCTTTCGCGAGGCCCGGCACGAAGACGTGGTCGAACTCGAGGCCCTTCGCGACGTGGATCGTCATGACCTTGACCGAGTCCTCCTCCGATGGCTGGACCGGCGACCATTCCTGCTTGTCGAGGTTCTCGACCGCGTCGACGTACTCGAGGAACGCGCGCAGCGTCAGCTCTCCCTGGACCGGCGAGAAGGCGTGCACCTCGTCGAGGAACGCCGCCAGGTTGCGCCGGGCCGTCGCCGCCGACGCCACGTCCAGATGAGCGTCGAGCTCGGTGAGGATGCCGGTGCGCCGGATGATCTCGCCGAGGAACTCACCCACCGGGCGGCGCGCTTCGACCCGGAGTGCCGCCAGTTCCTGGCGGCACTCCTCGAGGCGCGCCCGTCCCTCCTCGGAGATCCCCTCGACCTCGTCCAGATGCTCGAGCGCCTCCGTGAACAGGAAAGGAGTGGCTTCGCCTTCGGCTTCGTCCTCCTCGCGGAGCGCATAGCTCTTGGTCTTGGCGAGCGATGCGACGAGCGCCAGGTCCTTGAAGCCAACCCGATACCGCGGTCCCAGCAGGATCCGGCCGAGCGCGACGCTGGCCAGAGGGTCCAGCGTCGCGCGCGCGTACGCAAGCACCTCGACGACCTCGGGCATCTTGAGAAGCCCTGCGAGCCCGAGGATCTCCGCGGGTACCCCTCGTTCGTTGAACGCCTGCTGCAGGGAAAGGAACAGCCGCGAGGTGCGGCACAACACGGCGCAGTCGGACCATGCCGCGCCGTTCTCGTGCAGCGACACGATTCGATCCGCGACCCACGCGGCCTCCTTCACCTCGTCCGAGATGCGTGCCACGTGGACCTCGCCGGGACCGTTCTCCTCCCAAGGGACGAGCCGCTTGTCCGGATCCGGGCGCTGCTGCGCCGGGAGCTGTCCGATCAGGATGTCCGCCGCCTCCAGGATCCGAGCCCCCGACCGGAAGTTGGTGTACAGCGGGAGCTTGGTGGCCTCGCCGCCGTCGACCTTGCGGAACTGGTTGGGGAACTCGAGCAGGTTGAACAGCGACGCTCCGCGCCACGCGTAGATGTTCTGATCGGGATCGCCGACCGCCGTCACCGGGTGGCCTTCTCCGAAGACACCCGCCATCAGCCGGGCCTGCGCCACGTTGGTGTCCTGGTATTCATCGAGGAGCACGGCGGCGAAGCGGTCGCGGTACTGGCGGGCGACCTCCGGGTGCTGCTCGACGATGTTGAGCGCCAGCTCGATCTGATCGCCGAAGTCGATCACGCCGAGCTCCCGCTTGAGCTCTCGGAAGACGGCGCATGCCTTCGCCAGCTCGATGCGTTCCCTCGCGGACCCGTACGCGCGATCGGATCGATGATCCTTGAGCTCCTCGAGCCGCTGTTCGTTGAACTCGACGATCTCGTCGGGGGATCGGAAGTGGTTGGCCGCCTGATCGTCGAGGGTCAGGATCCGATCGACGACCCCGGGGAGTCGTTGGGCTTCGACGACCTCGAAGGTCATGCGGTCGAGGACCCGAGCGCAGAGCTCGACCCGCTGGGCCGGTGTCAGGACCCTCTGGTTCGGCTCGATCCCGATCAGCACACCGTGGCGGTCGAGGAGCTGGGCCGCGAACCCGTGGTAGTTGGTGATCTCGGGCTCCTCGCCGTCGGGGAGGTCGAGACCGGCCAGCGCGCGGCGAACCCGTCGTTGCAGGTTCTCGGTCGCCTTGTTGGTGAACGTCAGGCAGAGCACGTTGCCGGGAAGGACTCCGGCGTGGTCCGCCGGCAGGCGTCCGAGCGCGACGAGCGCGAGGTAGACGACCCGCGCGGCCATCACGGAGGTCTTCCCGGAGCCGGCGCCGGCCACCAGCACGTACGGCTCGAGCGGCCACGTGATGGCGTGCCACTGTTCCTCTGTCGGGGGTCGTCCCCCGAGGACATCGAGGATCTCCTGCGGATACGTCGTGGTCGCGCTCATGCCCTGCTCTCCAGAGAGATCGCGGGATCGCGCACGTCGAAGAGCGGCCGGCCTTCGGGGAAGAGAGGGCAGAGCGACTGGAACTCACAGAAGAAACAGTTGGCCTGGTAGTTGGGACGGTAGGAGCCGGTCTCGTTGAGCCTCTTCAGCTCGCCGACCAGACCGGAGAGCTTCTCTCGCATCACGTTCTGGTACGCCTCTTCCCGATCTTCCGTGCCGACCGTCCACTCCCTCGTCTCGAGCTCGCCGGTGCGCCAGTGGCCCTTGAGATAGGAGAGCTCGACGCCGGAGACCGGCTGGAACTCCTCGAGTTCCTCGGATTCGAGGACGGCCAGGTAGTAGATCCCGAGCTGGAGGCTCTCGTTGGCCTTCGGCGCACGATCGGCGTTGCCCGTCTTGTAGTCCGTGATGCGGGTCCCCGGGAAACCCGCCGGATCGGGGCCGATGCGGTCGATGTATCCGACGATCGTCGCGCCGTCGTGGTCGAACTCGAAGCCCTGCTCCGTGGCCGACGCAGGATGGGCGCCATAGCGCTCGAACCAGTTGGGGAGCATCCGCCCCTTCGCGAGCGCGCGCCATGCCTCGGACACGGCCTTGGCCGGGAACTCCTGCGGGCGCCATCGCCGGTCGACTTCATCGGTGAGCGCTTCGAGCGTTCGCGCGACCTCGCCCTTCTCGCAGTCCTCGATGATCCGATGGACGAGCGATCCGACCCAGGCCTGATACCCGACGGGCCGCCCGAGTCCGAGCTCCGAGCCGAGGACGAACTGGAGCTCGCAGTTGTCCAGCACGTCGAGCTTGGAGTAGGACGCGCGGAGGTGCTCGTGCAACGGACGTCCCGTCTCCGTCCAGTCGCGCTGGAACCACCAACGCCGCGGATCCACGCCGAGCGTGACGAGCCCTTCCAGTGCGGCGAGTCGCTCCGCTCCCGGCACCGCCTGATCTGCGAGCGTTCGGCGCCACACGGCCGCGGCCTCGCGAACCGAGATGGGCTCGGCGAGCCCCGGATCCGGTATGGAAGACCACTTGACGCCCAGCTCCTCCACGAACCGAGAGCCGGTGGAAGCCTCGTCGGCGTGCGCGCGGCTGGCCATCAACACGACGCGCTCCTTCGCACGACCCAGGACCATCCGGAACAGCCGGCGTTCGTCTTCCAGCCGGGCGCGGTTGCGGTCCGACTGGGAGACGAGACGGTCGAGCGCGTCGAGGTCGAACATCGGCTCGGGCCGCGACAGGCTCGGGAAGTTCCCTTCCACGGTGCCGACGACGATCACGGTGTGGAATTCACGGCCCGCGGCTCCGTGGGCCGTGAGCACCTGCACGGCGTCGGCTTCTCGGCGTTCCCACGCCGAGAAGCCCGGGCCTCGTTCTCCGGCGTCCACCGACGCGAGGAACGCCTCGACCGACGGGTCGGCGGCAGAGCCCGCTTCCGCCACCGCACTCGAGAAGGCGACGACGGAGTCGAGCTCGCGCCGCGACTCGACGGATGCGTCGCCTCCGTCGACCAGGCGGCGCGAGCACGGCAGCTCGCGCCACAGGATGGCGAACGTGTCGAGGACAGAACGGTCCGTCGCCTTCGCGGCGCGATCGAGGACACCTCGCACCTCCTCCACCTGTTCGGCTTCCTGCGCGGTCAAGCCGTCGGTGAACTCGAGGGCCCTGCCCACCGAGCCGGTCCGAGCGTGCGCGACCCGAAGGAGGCCGCGCGCCGCGGCGGGCGACAACCGAACCAGATCCGACGTCAGCACGGATTCGATGAGGCCGTTCCGTTCGTCCTCCCTCGCCGCGAGGAAACGCAGGGCAAGGACGAACGGCCTCGTCGCGGGTTCCTGGGCGAGCGAGACGCCGGTCTCGGGGGCCGTCCTCGGGACGCGTGTGTCGTCGAGCGCGCGGAGCAGACCTCCCACATGTGCTCCCTGGCGCCGGACGACCACGGCCAGGTCTCCCCAGGCGACGCCGTCGTCCACGTGGAGTCGCCGTAGCTCGCGCGCGATGGCCGCGTACTCCTCCGACGTGTGGGATGCGCTCCACGCGTCGATGCGGATCGCCTGAGGAGCTCGGTGCGGGGTGCTCAGCTCCACATGGACCGCCCCGTCGAACACCTCCGTGAACCGGAGCGAGGGCACGGCCGTCGTGCCCTGGAACGAGAACACGTGTGCCTCGGGATCGGCGGCGACCACCAGATCGTGCACACGGAGCGACGTCACCAGCGCCTCCTGCGCGAACGTCGCGTCGTGGTAGTCGTCCACGAGCAGATGGTCAAGGAGCGGTGCTTGCGAGGCCGATACCGCCGCCTCCGCGCGGCCGATCAACGCCGCGAAGTCCACCACGCGGTCGGCGTCGAGCACATCCAGGTAGTCGCGATAGAACCGCGCGAGCTCGCGCCAACCGGTGAGCCCGCGAGTGTCGGCCCGGGATCCGATCTCCTCCGGGGTGAGACGAGCTTCCTGCGCCCGAAGCAGGAACTGACGGATCTGGTCGGCGAACCCACGGAGGGTGAGGAGGTGTCCGTATGCGGGCCACTCCGCCGGATCCTGCCCCTGGAGCAGATCCTGCACGAGCGCGAACTGGTCGGCGGCGGAAAGGACCTCTGGAGGTTCCGTGTATCCGAGGGCGGAGAACCGTTCGCGAAGGATCAGGTGTCCGAGACCGTGGAAGGTCAGGACCTGGAGACTGGAGAGCGATGAGGGCAGGCGCGCGATGAGCGCGTCGCGCGCGGTCTGCCGCGCGCGACGCGACCCCACCACCAGCGCCACCCGTTCGGGGTCCGCCCCGCTCTCCACGAGCCGGGCGAACCGTTCGCGAAGCACTGAGGACTTCCCGGTACCGGCTGCACCGGTAACAAGGAGTGCGCCGTCCCCGTGTGCGAGGACGGCCTCTTGCCGGGCATCGGGGGACAAGGGGGGGTTCACGGACCGGATGCTACCCCCAGTCGCCGACACCCCCGAGGTCGGGCCGAGGCGGGACCCTTCCGGCCTCGTCCGACACGGGATGCCCCAGGATCCGCCGCTGATACCACCGGTCGATGTCCTTCGTCGTCAGGCGGCCGAGCAGTCGCTCTCCCTCGAGGACGAGCGCTTGCCCGCTCCCGGCGATCGATTCGAGCGCCCGATCGAGTGGCAGATCCGGCGGCACGGATCGCACCTGCTCGAGCGGGGTCATGGCCTCTCGGACACCTCGCGTGGGGTCGCTCCCCCCGATCCTCGCCGCGGTCGAGAAGGAGAGCGAGCCGATCACGCGTCCGTACCCGTCGACGACCGGGAACTCCGTCGAGCGATCCGCACGCAGATGCGTCTCCAGGGCGTGCAGCAGGGTGGTGTCGGCCGGGATCGGTGCTGGGGGAGGGCTCATCGCCTCCGAGACCGGTCCGCCGGACAGGTCTCGGAGGACTGGGGCTTGTTTGACTACCCGGCGACCCTGACTGATCAACATCCATCCGACGAAGGCAAAGATGAGCCAGTCGCCGTTCTGCACCCTGAGGTGCTGCAATCCCACGAGGCCAAGGGCGGCGCCGACGACGACACCCCCCCATCCCGCGATCCTGAGGGCGACGAAACGGTTCCGAGTGATCCCCCAGATCACCGCGAGCAACATCCGACCGCCGTCGAGCGGGAAGCCGGGGAGCGCGTTGAGTCCAGCGAAGAGGAGGCTGAGGTACGCGAGGTTGCCGAGGATCGCCGAGAGCACCCCGTCGGTTGCGGCGGCGACGAGCCAGAACGCGCCCCCGAGGGCCAGCGTCGTGAACGGACCAGCGGCAGAGATCACGAAGGAG
>Ga0184609_10000363_pt1 | contig 13092 bp, 6 predicted proteins | sample PLM1_60_coex_FD_133165 | JGI IMG/M metagenome (GOLD analysis project Ga0184609, IMG submission 133165) | Groundwater sediment microbial communities from an aquifer in East River, Colorado, USA - PLM1_60_coex | ecosystem: Environmental > Terrestrial > Soil > Riparian zone | place: USA: East... | reverse complement strand
TTCATATTTTCATTTTATTCCTCTAACCGTTCCTGTTATCATTAAAGACATGAAATAAGCTGCAATGCAAGTACTTGAAAATGAAAAGTTAGTAGGGGGTGAAAGCGTAATCAAGTTTGAAGAAGTTTTTGCAAAATATATGGGAACTGATTACGCTGTATCCACCAATTCGGGGTCTTCTGCGCTTTTGTTGGCGTTTCACGCAATAAAATTGAATATTGGAGATAATGTCGTAGCACCATCAGCTACATTTATTGCTACTCTTAATGGCGCTTGCCTACTCGGAGCTAATCCATTATTTTGCGAAATAGGATCTGATTATGTTATCTCGTCTGGACAATTGGAAAAAATCCTATCCAAAAATGAGGTCAAATGTGTGGTTCCTGTTCATCTTTATGGACATCCGTGTGATATGTCTTCTATAATTGATATTGCCAAGAAGAAAAATGTAATTCTTATAGAAGACGCCGCTCAGGCACATGGGGCACAACATAAAAATAATAAAGTTGGGTCTTTCGGTGAAGCTGCAATCTTTAGTTTTTATCCTACCAAGAACATGACAGTCGGTGGTGATGGTGGAATGATAACGACAAACAGCAAGAAAATTTATGAATCTGCATTGAAAATGAGGGACGTAGGCCGTAAAACAAAATACACTCATGATGAAATTGGGTATACTCTAAGACTTAATTCGGTAAATGCTGCGATCGGCAAAATACAGCTCAAATATCTAAATGAATGGAATTGTAGGAGGAGATCAATAGCAAATACATACAGAAAGAAATTAACTGGCGTAGGTGATTTGATCCTGCCTCCCCAAGACCAGACATATGATGAATCCGTTTATCACTTATTTGTGCTAAGAACAAAAAAAAGAAACTTGCTTGGAACCTGGCTTTCAAAAAATGGGATATCTACAGGAGTCCATTATCCAATCCCTGTCCATAGGCAACCAGCATATCAGAAATTCGCAGGCACTTCTTTACCCTTTACCGAAGAATGGAGTGAAACTGTGATATCTATTCCGATGTACTCAAAACTTGATTCTAATGATCAGGAATATATAATTAATATGGTAACAAGGTTCTACGATGAAAGGTTGTATGAACAAAAGAATTTAAAAGATGAAGAGAAAGAATGGTCAAACAAGTTAATCTAGCGCTTTTGGGCGCAGGCTACTGGGGTACAAAATTAGCGACAGAATACATTGAAGCCCACAAGAACGTTGACAAATTTAATTTCATTGGAATTGTAGAGCCTAATAAAGAAAGGCTGGCGTATGTTGGTCACAAACTTGACTTACCATCATCAATGCTTTTTCATGATGTAAATGATTGTTTAGCCAACCCCGAAGTTTCCGCTATTCATATTGCAACACCCAATGAGACACACTACGATATTGCTACTGAAGCGTTAACTCGCCACAAAGATATTTTACTTGAAAAACCTATGGCACTAAATACAAGGGACGCGTTTAAACTGGCAAGACTGTCTGAAAGGAGTGGTAACGTTTTGCTCGTAGGTCACATTTTTAGATTTAATGCTGCCTTGTCACATGTAAAAGACATTTTAAAAAATCAAGATATAGGGAATCTGAGATATCTGCATCTTTCTTGGCTTGATAATTTGAATCCAATTCCAGATAGGGATATCATTTTTGACCTTCTTCCTCACCCTGTCGATATCATAAATTACTTGACAGACGAATGGCCATCATCAATTTATGCCAGATCAATTGTGCATGACACTCCAAATCATAAGAAGGTAGAAGACGTTGGGTTTGTCATTATTAATTTACCTGATGGATCTGTAGCTGAAATAGACCTTAGCTGGATACAGGCTGGCATGAAGGAAAGAATAATACTCATTACCGGCTCGGAGGCTTCAATAAAGATTGATGCTCTATCACAGGATACAACAATGTACAATTCAAGCGGAAATAGAAGCATTCCGATATCACCAAACAATTCAATGCAGTCAATGATAACTCATTTCATAAACTGTATTTTTGGCAAAGATAATCCCAGCAACAGTTCGCTTGTTGGTGCCTTAACTGTAAATGTATTATCCTCTGCGAGAAAAAGTATCACCGAAAATAGGGAAGTTAGAGTACATGAATAAGGGCAGATTCTCAATAATTAAAGATGTTATTACCGGATCAAATACACGAATTTATGATCATGTAAACTTGTATAAATGTAAGATTGGCAAAGATACCAAAATAGATGCATTTGTATACATCGAAGAAGGGGTTGTTATAGGAGATAGAGTCAAAATCAGGCCCTTCACTTTTATTCCTTCTGGAGTTACTATAGAAGATGACGTTTTCATAGGTCCGCACGTCACATTTACTAATGACAAATATCCCAAAATTAATAGTGAATGGAAGCTATTGAAAACAACTATTAAGCGAGGTTCCAGTATAGGTGGCGGTTCTGTAATATTGCCTGTGACAGTCGGAAACCGCTCACTTATCGGCGCGGGTTCTGTCGTCACCGAAGATATACCCGACTTCGTGCTGGCATTTGGTAATCCTGCTAAGATCGTTCGCAGACTTTCACGCAATGAACGCACAGGAAGATGAGCAATATACTGAACTTTTTGAGCAAATAGAATATCGCTTATATTTAGTGCCGTTTTGATTAATTATGTATCTGCTATCTTCTAAATTATTTACTTACCTATACTAGATACTCCACCATTAAAGTTTACTTAAGATATTGTATATTCATTACAATTCCGTAAAAATTACGATACAAGGAAACGAAGGATTGTGTTCACCCGACGCTGAAATTTCAATGTTATTGTAGTAGGGATTATTTATCGGTCCGTTCCAAGAGAATGCATAGGAACACTTAATAATTACAGTGCAAATTTTTTAATATCATTGTGAAATTAAATTTTTCCCCTCTACATTTTTGTTTGATACTGACGGGACCTATTCTTTCATCCCTCTCCGTGTACTTTATTCTTTCAAATTTGTTATTATTTCCATCCGATATCACAATTACTTTATCGGTTATTTTGTTTTCATTGTTGTTTGGACTGTCTAGTTATTTACTACTCGGTAGAGATGAAAACAGAAGTCAAAATGACCCCATTAATGAAAATAATACTGATACAGATACTAATGGTTTTCGTAACAATAAGGAGGGCAGTAATAAAAAAAATAATACATCAAAACTCATCTTCATCACATTATATATTATCACCATAGTTATTGCGGCAACATCAAAACCTATAGGTAATGGTGAAGAATTATTCATTGCCTGGAATCAATTATTTCTGTCTCCTGCGCAAGTAATACAGCTGGTAGGCGCATTTTTACTTTCATTCTTTTTTCCAGGCAATGCTCTTGTTAACCTTATGACGAAAGGAAACCAATTAAGAGCCTTGCCAATGCTTCTCCTTTCATTTCTCTTTAGTATGCTTATTGTAGGATTCAGTGTTTATGTTGTAGAAATACTAATAGGCGCCCCTGCGGAGTATGTAAATACTGCAATTATTGGTGTAAACATATCGATACTTATCGTATATATTGTGTACAATAAAAACAAAAAAACACTATCATTTAATTTGGATGCCACTAAATCATTTTCCCTGTCAGGATCTAAATTTCGTATGATGGTAACACAAGAGAACTTTGCATTGTTTATAATTTTTGCAAGTATTTTTGGATTGGTACTATTTTATACATGTTACCTTGAAAGCGGAGTAATAGTTGGGGACCAGTGGTTTCATCATGGAAAAGCTATTTTGATCAACAGTGGTGCCTTTAAGGAGATTGCAATGTCTGGTGAAGGAAAGTACAATCTACCTTTTTTTTCAGGGTTACTCGCCGGTTTTTTCAATCTTTCAGGAGTTCCTTCTGTAAATGCATATGTTTCGCTCAACATTCTCAATATGATACCAATTTTTGCATTTTATTATTTTTTCTCAAGATGGATCCCGCCTAATCAACGAAAAGCAGTCGTAATAGCCACAACGCTATTTGTATTGTCTTCAGGATTTGGTTGGGTTCTAGTAGTCAATAGCTCTTTTATCAGTAGTTATCAGTCTCCAGAATCATCATTAGAAATCCTCCACTCAGCATCAATTAGAAGTTCCGATATACGGACACCCAATACGTTCATAAATGTTGGCCATCCCACTTTCACTTCCCCTCTAATAATCATTGGATTGCCTACTGGTTTTGTACTACTGGGATTAATCAAAGAACATAAGGCCATGCAGTATAAGCTAAGATATATTTGTATTATAGTGGCGATTACTGTGCTTGGTATCGTTTCTCATCCTGAATTTTATTTGTTTATTATAATAGCATCGATTCTGACTCTTTCATTTCGCCTAAGCTATGGAAACCTTATCTACACGTCTCTCCTGTTTGCTATCTCATTTTGCATTTTAATCGACTTCGTGTCTCCCCAGAATTATTACTCTGCGGTAGAAATCCTTAACGCGCCATTGTTGGCTCTTTCTCTAGTTTTCGTGTCTATTCTATGGGTATTATACATAACTAGAATTTTATCCAAAGTTCATTTGTTTTCCATCACTCATAATTTTCTATCCATAAAATTTTCAAGTTCTACTCGTACCGCTATATCTATAGCAATCATTTCAGTACTGGCTTATTTGTACCTGTTTAGTTTTCTTATCTTGCAGGCGTTATCAATAGATGATATCCAGATTCAAGTGGGTACTTCCACACAACGCAATATCCCATGGTACCTATATCCCATGAAATTTGGAGCAGTAGGGCTACTTGGTTTAGCATTTATTGCATCTTATCTATTTAAGAGGTTTGAAAAGGAATATTTTATCTTTGGGATTATAGCGGTTCTAGCTCTCATTAGCGGCCCGTATTACGATGAGCATAGGTTTAGCAAATACGTTATGGTGGGAATGATTGGTTTTGCATCATTACTAGTTTACAGAATAATTTTATTTTTGCGACCTCCTAATAATCACCAGCTCCGGCAAAGTTGTCCTCCTTCCTATCATTTAAGAGCTTTAGTCTCTAGTATACTGATAGGACTCGTGGTTACCTCGGCAGGGCTCTCTGTATTTATGCTGGCTGGGTACAAGACACTGGGATACAAAAATCCATCATATCAAGAAGATTTTTTTCAAGTAAATTTTCCTTCTCAACCAGAAATGAATTTGTTAAATTTCTTTCGTCTTGATTTACCTAACCTACATACATATTTTATTGCTATCCGTGCAAATGAATCGCAGACTGAAGATTTATTTTCAAAACTCGTTGGATTTTCTGGCATACCGAAATCCAGAATTCTTGAAAACCCCCAAAGTCTCAACTCATCCACAGTTGAGGGATTATATTCCTCACTGCGTAACAATAATATCAAGTATGTCACATTACCGAATGCAGATACTAATCCAGAAAAACAAATTCAAAAACCCTTCCATTTTGCATTGGATAATTTTCCACGGACTTATCAGGATGATGAATATGTTGTTCTAAAGGTGCCAGACTTTGTATCGCCATCATTAGAAAGGACTAGTGATATTGGCCTGATTTATGAAAAAAGAAATGAGTTACCACCATTACCAACGGTTTCAAATGCTACTAGTAATGGAAATGGTGGTATCCTACAGTATAATTACAAATTTTTTAACAACATTGAAAATGGTTCAAAATTCGTAGAGATTGTAAAAAAGTTGAGTGACAGGGGGAACAAAGGCAAAGGCGAAGGTACTGCAATTTTGACTTTGCAGGGAGACGAAAAACCAAGAACTCTCTGGTCATTACCGATTAAAGGACAAAACAATGTAAATTACTTAGAAGGCAAGTTTAGACTTGTAGCTGAAAATAAAAGCAGAAATGACTTCGGCATTCGAATGGCCGATGAAACAAACAGCCAGCAATATTACGTTTCAATTGATAAAGACTCACTAGATTTAAGACAAAAATCAGTTTTTGAAAATAAGAATGATAGAGATGAACGAGTCTTATCTCAAAATCAAATGCCAAAAGAGCAAAGAGGATTATGGCATACTTTAAAAATACTGGTTCTAAATGATTCTATTGATGTTTACCTTGACGATATCATCAAACTCAAAGCTTCAAAATCTCCATTTATGCAGAATTTTAATAGTATATCTAGAATTGGAATTTCAACCAACAAAAATATAGTCCAATTTGAACCATTAAAAATAGGTTATCTTTCTGAATCAGACTTAGAATCTTTTCAAAAGACAAATATGAGAGATCTGTATTTCCATCATTACTATCCTCTTAGTGCACTTGCGATATCAAAGTTGCCATATGATACTTTTATAGACGGTGACTTCTCTGTTCTTTCTAAAAGGAATGTCATATTAACTTCAGACCCCATATTGGAGATAGAGGGAAATGAGACAATAGCAGTAGAAGAGAGTGGATTGCAAGACAAAAATACCATTTCGGAAGAAACATTCTATAAATATTTGGATTATGCAAAATCTGGAGGTACCCTTATAGTGATGAATCCAGATAGTAACGCCAATAATAATAATGTTGGTAACAAGTATGAACAGGGTGCATTTAGCGAATTGCTATCGCTTCACTACGCAAATCAAACTAACTTTAATGGTATTGTAAGTAGTATCACACAGAATCAAGTAAATAGATCGTCACCGGAACATCCTTCTTTCATAAATATTTCAGGAATTGCAACAGATATGCAAGCCAGTAACAATTCAGATATTGATATCAAGTCATATTATGTTGATGTTGATAAAAATAACAAAAGTAATTATAAAATAGTTGCACCATTTGCAATTGAGAAAAAAATTGGACAAGGTAAAATAGTATTAGTAAATATTGCTGGATATTTTGATAGTCTATATAAATCCAATAACCAAGTATTTGCAACAATAGGTAGTATTCCAAATATGATTGAACTTGATTCAGTTGTAAATCGTGTTACTCCCTCAAAAGATTCAATATTTGCAAATTCAAGAATTATAGGTGACATGAAAATATCCAATTACACCGGCATATCAATCAAAAGTAACAGTTTGCTCTTTGATAGTATCGCTGGTGGATCATCTCCTTACAATTTGACTGTAAGAAATATATCCACATCTCCTCTCGTTCGAATTTACAGCAGTACCGGCAATTATAATGGTAGCATCCAACAAGAGCAATTAAACAGAAATTCTACCAAAAATCCGAATAATGCTTTTAGTAACGTTACAATCAAAGATATGAAATTACATGGTCTATATGAAGTGATTATTAATTCGACGGATAGTCTTTTCCACATATCGCCCACTTCATCATATTACGATTACATTGGAGCAGACATTCCAAAGGGATTTGACATGCTATTTAACCTTTCACAAGGAGCATATGCGAAATTTACTATGATCCCATGTACAAACGATAGCTATTGTCAGCCGCAGCAGATCAGCATGGCTGGTGGTAAGATAGCTTTTCACAACGTAGAGGATCTTAGGCGATCTTTTCCATTTGTATCGGTTTATGTAAAGAGTCCTGAAATCACAGTAAATAATGGTACTGCAAAGTTTAAACTTGATCCAAATGTACAAAATCTTCTGCAACCATCAGGAAACATATTGGCAAATGGAAATATAATAAGTCACATTGATCGTGTAGAAACTTATAATTCGTTGAGTGAAAAAGGAACAAAAACAGACGTTGTAATTTATCTGAGGTCATTAGATATACAGGGCAGCTATATGAAGGAAAACAGAGAAAGTGAGACTTTGCTCCTACCTGGAGACATCTCAGTTCGAGCAAAAGATAAGGAAATCGGAGTTCCGTGGGAAGACGCCATGAAATCGAGCACTGGCTTCCTAATGATGATGTCAATAATTGTAAGTGCGATAGCTGTAAACTATTTTTTACGATCTAAGAATGGTAAGAAATCATATGTGTAAAGAGTAATGATTTGATGAGCGCTTGTAAAAGTCTGATTCAAAGTTGAATCAGATTTTGTTAAAATGATGTCAATCAAAAAAAAAACTACTCATTATTGTTTGTAGCAACAAATAACTCCTAATAAAAATTCTAGACTTAGAAGAGCAACTTCGTAAAAGAATTTTTAGATTAGATGATTTTACAAAGTAGTTGCTACAATTCGGCAAACTAAGATGACGTAATTTTTTTATTCCATTTTTACTTTTCTTTATATTGGACGTATCTATCGGTTACAATCTATTTATAACATTAATCAAAGGTCTGCCAATTCGCTCTGGCAGGATCCCCAAAAACTCTCGCACTTCTGACTTCGATATTACGCGTAGAGCAAACATCATTATCGGAGATAGAACAAGCAGAATAGGAATACCAATTATATATGTTACCTGCAAATAGGTCAAACTAAGTGTCAGTCCAGTCGGTATGGCAATTAATAGTGCTAGTTCTTTCCAAAAAATCTTCATCCCAATTCTTTTAGCTATCACAATTGATATTACAAATCCCATTATAGATCCAACCGTAAATGATAGAGCAGCTCCCGCGCTTCCATATAGTGGAACGAGTACAAAGTATAGTAAAACCCGTGGTAAGTTCGTTCCTAGCCCGATAGCTAAAACCTGTCGATAGTTACCATATGAGTATATGAGAGTGCTGATTCCATACAGGAATGTAAGTGGAAAAACGGATAACAATATAATCTTGAGTGACATAGAACCCTGGACATAACTAGGGCCGATAAGTCCAAGAACTTCAGTTGTATATGGCATAACAGCAAAAGTTACTGGCAAAGATATAACCATGCTCATTTTTATTATTCGCCATACAAACTTTTTTCGCCCATCATCCATCGCGCTTAATATCGGAAATCCGATGGAAAATAATGAATTCCTTATTGTATCAATCGCATAAAAGATGGCAATAGCTATGAAATACGACGCAGCTTGACCCGGACCATTTGCTCCAAAAACCACAACTGTTCCGAGATGCGACCCCACTACTGACATTACTGTGGGAATCCAGCTTGGTATGCTCGCGACCAAAATTCTTTTGCAAGCGATATACAGGTTGATTGTGGGCTGTCTTTTAACTCCGGAGAGGATTGTTAAAACTTTAACACTGAGAAGTACTAACGCCACAGCGAAACCTGACAAATAGCCTATGGTGATACCTACTGCGTCAAAACCTCCATGCAGCAACGTAACTGCCAAGGTAATCCTGAAAGCAGAACTTATTATGGTTACAATAGGAAGAGATCTAGTTTTTAGGGCGGAAACAAGTACCGCCCGCAAGAGATTGACAATAATTGTTACTCCGATTAAAAGAATCAATATGATAATTAGCTCAATTCGAATAGCAGGAATCAACCAATCTTTGAAAATTGTTATGAAAACACTGCCAATTAAAATGCCTAATAATACAATTACTAAACAAGCTCTGACTAGAAGTTTCACATCCTCTAAATTCCCTTCTGAAAAGCTTTTGCCTAGAAAGCGTATACTTCCTACGGAAACATGTATATCCACAATCTGTGAAAAAATGACACTAAGTGAAACTACTGTTGATGCAATTCCAATGACATTTGGGGTAGTTAAACTAGACAAGAAAAGCCATAAAACATAACCTGCAACCATTGCAATAATGGACTCAATAAAAAGATATGTTGCCTTTTTTCCTATTGTCTCGCTGCCTAATCCCCCTCACCATCCTTTTCTAACTGCTGTTAACAACATATATTCAGATAATCAAAAAGAGCAACATATTAGTCTTGAATTTTTTTGCCTAGATACTACTTTGCAATCTTCAATTGGAGTATAAAAAAGTTAATTTTAATCCAAAAATCGCTTGTAGGTTAATTGGACATATTTTGATTTAAAACTTTAAGCTGCGAACTTATTTTTCTTTTTCCTTACTCATAATTTCTTTTTTTAAGATTTTATTAAATTTTGATGCGAGGTTATTCAAAGAAAATTCTTGCAAAACCGCATGTGAATTATGCTCCATTGAGCTAATTAACGAAGGAGAATTTTTTAGAGACAGTATTCCACCTACTAACTTATCTATTTCCTTATCCTTGACTGTAAGTCCTATTTTGTTGGAATTTATTATCATTGCTAGCTCTTCTCCACATATCCCAATCTGTGGTTTGTGACATGCAAGATAATCAAAAAATTTAGTGGGTATAGTTGCATTATAAATGGGATCTGGTGATAACGGAACAACGCATACATCCGCAGAGGAAATAATATCCGGAACGAAGGCACTATCTTGAAATGGAAGAAAAAATAAATTATTTAATTTATGAGTTAATTTAATATCTTCCAATCTGCTCTTTTCCTCTCCTTCTCCAACTATTAGGAAAGCAATATCATTATCATCTTTTAGCATATCTGCAGCATGAACCAGATTTTCAACATTTGTAATTTTAGTTATTATCCCCGCATATAATACAATGAATTTATTGTATAAAACAGTAGGGAATATTTTTCTTTCAATAAGTTCCTTTCTTGAGGATTCCTTTGATTTTGCAGGAAATCTACTGGGTTCTACTCCTATAGGCAATGCATAAATCGTTGCTTTAGGTTTATAATTAATGGTAAGATATTGTGCGGCAAATTCACTAATTGTTACTAACATATCTGGAAGAGTATACGATATCTTAGCTAGAATCTTTCCAAATGATAGTGTGAAATGTAGGCTTGTTCTAAAGGCAATTAGCTCTTCAGGCCATAAAAATGATACCTCATAAATGAAAAATGATTTTGTGATTTTCGAATAAATAAACCCAATAAATGAGGAGAATAACATAGGCGCCAGCGCATAGACTAGTGATATTTCATTAGATATTTTTAATATTCTTGGTATATAAACAAAACTTAGAGAAATAAAATTCATAAACAAAATTACTCGTCTCAAGTAGCCTTTACTTTTGAGTGGTAGCAATCGTAAACGGATCAAAGTAATATTCTCAATTTTTTCAACATAAAAAAGTTTTCCTTTGTATTTTGGATTAATTACTTTACCTGCTGGATATGATGGAAATCCGCACAAAACAAACACCGTATAACCTAATTTTTGTAAAATTAAAGCTCTGTTCCAAGCTGTAATAGAACCGCCTCCAGGTTCAGGAGGAAAGTACAGACTTATGAGCAGTGCAACTAGTCCCAGCCCATTCTTAATTGAGGATCGAGACATAGTAGTATTAATCAGTAAATTCATACGAATGCAGTAATTTATACTTGTCATCTAAACGAATTCTAATATTTCAATTTTCCTGGTAGTCTTATGGCGATCGGGGTACTTAAGTATTGGAATAAAATATTACTAATTTTCACCGAAATCTTCACGAATACTTTAATGATATTAGTTAAATATCAATACTAATATTAAGGCACCACCTGTGATATAGATATTTGCCCTTTGTCAAGTGCAGCACCATTTTAATTTTTCCGGGAGCCGTATTTTCAGGGCTCTCTGTATTTTTTATTCTATCATTCTTAAACGTTCCTATAGGATTTTCTCTTCCGCTGTCTATCATAGTTTCCGTATTAATTTTGGGTTTAACATCCTATTACTCTCTACAGAAGCAGCCTGATACTTCGGTTTTAAATAATGCAAAAAACGTAGAAATACGGTCCGGTGAAAGAAACAGAACAACCAGTATTTTATTTCTAGTATTATATGCGGCCCTTTTATTAATCCTCATAACTTCCTCTTCCAGAGGTGCTTCAGGATTATTTGTTGATTGGGAGAAAATCGATCCTATTCAAGGATTAGGTTTGGCAGCTGCAATCGCATTCTGTTTCTTTTTACCCGGATTCGGCTTGGTAATGATTCTATCCAAAAGGTACAAATTAAGACTTGTACTACAAATATTGCTTGCATATCTTTTTAGTATTCTTATCACCGGAACAGCAGGTTATATCACCGCATCATTAGGATACCCTATCTCTTACAGCAGTATATTCTTGATCGGATCCTATATACTTGTACTCATTTTGTATATTAGCCAGTATAATGTATTTAGCAGAAACTTTAATGGTGGCAAGAAATACTCGTACAAAAATTCTTTATTAAATATTGGTAAATCCTCATTTAATTATTCTCAGGTTACCGTTTTTTTAAGTCTCCTTGCTTTAATAATTTTATACACCTATTATCTAAACGATGGAAAAATCATAGTGGATCAATGGTACCAACATGGTCGGGCACTATCAGCCAGTTCTGGATTATTCAGAGATGTCGGTTCCTCCGATACGACTCGACCTCCATTTTTCTCCACCTTCCTAGCAACTTTTTTTAGCTTATCGGGCTCATTCTCTGTAAATGCATACGTAGCGATAAGTTTCTTAAACATTACTCCAGTTATTGCATTTTATTATTTCTTTACAAGCTGGGTTCCAGATAATAAAAAAAAGGCGGCTCTTCTTTCTTCTACCTTATTCATGCTTAGCGCGGGGTTTGGCTGGATGTATGTAACTAGTTCAGCGGTGACTTCCAATATGGGAGGAACATTAGATGAATCTTCAATATATGAAATATTTGTCTTGGCATCGATTAAGACATTTGACATTGAGACACCAACTACATTCATAGATGTAGGACATCCTGATATCACGACCCCCTTGATTATAATTACACTTCCAGCCGGCTTCACTCTGCTTGGTTTGATAAAGGAGTTAGAATTATTTTATTCAAAGAATAATGGCAATAAATCATCGCTGCAGGGCCGAAATTCAAGCTTTAGAACAATTATATCCTTTGGAATAGTAACGTCCGTTTCATTTTTAGGAATATTATCTCACGACGAGTTTTATCTTGCAATAATTGTTGCATCCGTAGCTATGATTGTATTTTATAGGTTACTCCCAAAAAATGTAAATTATTCCATATTTTTTATCTCATTTTTGTCCGCTATTTCACTAGTTATTTTGCTTGATACATTTATTTCTCCAGCGCCGTTCTATTCATTTAATCCATTCAGATATATTTTGGGCTTGCCTCTAATAATCCTCTGCTTTGTGTTCGTTGCTTTTGCTTGGTCTATGTACCTTGCCCTAAGCAAACTACGGATCTTGAATATTTTTGAAACGCGTGGAATTTTAAGACAGATTAATGCTATTGTGAAACACAAAGGATTAAAAAGACTG
>Ga0184609_10000361_pt1 | contig 13102 bp, 12 predicted proteins | sample PLM1_60_coex_FD_133165 | JGI IMG/M metagenome (GOLD analysis project Ga0184609, IMG submission 133165) | Groundwater sediment microbial communities from an aquifer in East River, Colorado, USA - PLM1_60_coex | ecosystem: Environmental > Terrestrial > Soil > Riparian zone | place: USA: East... | reverse complement strand
GGCGCCGAGGCCCTGCTGCGCCGCTGGGATAGCCGCCCTGCTGCGCCGCTGGGATAGCCGCCCCTGGGCCACTGGGAATCGCCGCCCCCCTGCGCGGCTGGGATAGCCGCCCCTGCCCGTCCCGGTTTCGCGTTCGGGCCCCCGGTGGGGGAGCGTAGCGAACCCGGCACCTGTCGGTCCCGCGTTGTCCACAGCGTCGGAGCGCTCTGGCACCATCGGGGGCATGCGCCTTCGTGTCTATCTGGATGTCCTTCGCACGCCCTCGGTGTCCCGGCTGCTCGGGTCGGCGGTGGTCGGGCGGATGCCGACCGCCATGGCCGGGCTGGCGATCGTGCTGCTGGTCCGGGAGGCCGGCGCCTCCTACGCCGTCGCCGGTCTGGTCGCCGGCGCCTACTCGATCGCCCTCGCCCTGACCTCCCCGCTGCTCGGCCGGCTGGTCGACCGGGTCGGGCAGACCCGGGTGCTGGTTGGCAGCGCTGCGGCCAGCGCCCTCAGCTTCGGGGCGCTGGCCGCAGCCGGCCGGAGCGCCTCTCCGGCCGTCCTGGCGGTGCTGGCCGCCCTGGCCGGCGCGTCGATCCCTCCGGTCGCCGCCTGCATGCGGGCGCTCTGGTCGGAGCTGCTCGGGCATGGCGGCCAGCTGCAGGCCGCGTTCGCGGTCGAGTCGACCGTGCAGGAGCTCATCTTCGTCATCGGGCCGCCGCTGGTCGCCCTGCTGGCGGCGGTCTTCTCGCCGGCCGCGGCCGTGCTCGGCACCGGTGCGCTGCTGCTGATCGGCGTCGGGGTGTTCGCGGCGACGCCGGCCTCGCGGGCCTGGCGCGGGCAGCGGCGGGCGGCCGACTGGGCCGGCCCGCTGCGCAGCCGCGGGATCCGCGCCGTCCTGGCCAGCATCGTGCTGCTGGCCGGCGCCTTCGGCATCGTCGAGGTGACGGTGGTGGCGGACGCCGAGCAGCTCGGCTCGCGCACCCTCGCCGGACCGCTGCTCGCCCTGTGGGCGGCCGGCAGCATGATCGGTGGCCTGGCCTTCGGCAGCCGCGCCTCCGACCGCGGGCCCGAGCAGCGCATGATCGGCCTGCTGTTCCTCGTGGTCGCCGGGATCGCGCTGCTCGCCGTGGCCGGCGGGCTGGTCCAGCTCGGCGCCGGCATGGTCCTGGCCGGGCTCGGGATCGCCCCCGCCATCGCCTGCCTGTACCTGCTGGTCGACCGGCTCGCCCCCGCCGGCACCGTGACCGAGGCGTTCACCTGGGTGACCACCGCGTTCGCCACCGGGTTCGCCGTCGGCAACGCGCTCGGCGGCACGCTGGTGCAGCAGGTCGGCATCGACGCGGCCTTCCTGATCGCCGCCGGCGGGGTCGCCGCCGCCGCCCTGCTGGCCCGACTGCGCCGCCACGCCCTCGCCGCCCCGCCGGCCGGAATGCCGGAGACCCGGGAGGGGTTGGGGCGAGCAGGATGATGTATCACTGGTATCCACGGACCCAGCTGGAACCCGGCACCAAGCTGTCGCGCGGGGTGGTTCGGCGCGTCTGGGGCTTCGCCCGCGACTTCCGCTGGCAGATCGCCACCTACCTGTTCCTGCTGGCGCTGTCGGCCCTGGCCGCCGTGATCCCACCGTTGCTCGTCCGGGAGCTGCTCAACACCGCCATCCCGCGGAAGAGCTTCAGCCTGGTCAACCTGATCGGCCTCGTCGCCGTCGGGGTGGCGGTCGCCAACGCCGGGCTGGCCCTCGGCCAGCGGCTGCTGTCCTCGCGGATCGGTGAGGGCCTGATCTACCAGCTCCGCACCACCATGTTCGACCACGTCCAGCGCCAGCCGCTGGCCTTCTTCACCCACACCCAGACCGGCGCCCTCACCAGCCGGCTGAACAGCGACGTGGTCGGCGCCCAGCGGGCCCTCACCGGCACGCTCGGGTCGGTCTTCTCCAACCTGATCAGCCTGGTCACGACGCTGGTCGCCATGGCCCTGCTCAACTGGCGCATCACCCTGATGGCGGTGGCCGTGCTGCCGCTGTTCCTGCTCCCGGCCAAGCGGGTCGGACGCCGGCTGCAGGCCATCACCAGGGAGTCGATGCAGCTCAACGCGGCCATGACCACCACCATGAACGAGCGCTTCAACGTCGCCGGGGCGCTGCTGGTGATGCTGTTCGGCCGCCGGGACCGGGAGCTGGCCGGGTTCTCCGACAAGGCGGCCGGGGTGCGCGACATCGGCGTCCGCTCCGCCCTGTACGGGCAGACCTTCTTCGTGGTCCTGGGCCTGGTCGGCGCCGTGGGCACGGCCGCCGTCTACTGGTTCGGCGGCCGGCTGGCCGTCGGCGGCAGCCTCCAGCCGGGCGACGTCGTCGCCCTCGCCGCCTACGTCACCCAGGTGTATGGGCCGCTGACCGCCCTGACCAACGCCCGCGTGGACGTGATGACCGCGTTCGTGTCCTTCGAGCGGGTGTTCGAGGTGCTCGACTTCCAGAGCCCGATCCGCGACCGGCCAGGAGCGCTGCCGCTGGACCAGCCCGCCGGTCGGGTCGAGTTCGACCACGTCGGCTTCCGCTACCCCAGCGTCGACGAGTCGACCATCGCCAGCCTCACCGGCGGTGCGTCGGCGGTCGGGGCCAGCGCCGGCGATCCGGTGCTGCACGACGTCAGCTTCACCGTCCGGCCCGGCGAGCTGGTCGCCCTGGTCGGCCCGTCGGGTGCGGGCAAGACCACCACCGCCATGCTGGTCGCCCGGGTCTATGACGTCACCGACGGTGCCGTGCGGGTCGACGGCATCGACGTCCGCGACCTCGAGCTGGAGAGCCTGCGGGGCGCGATCGGGCTGGTCGCCCAGGACCCGCACCTGTTCCACGACACCATCCTGGCCAACCTTCGCTACGCCAGGCCGGACGCGACCCTCGAGCAGATCGAGGGCGCCTGCCGGGCCGCCCGCATCCTCGACCTGATCGAGAGCCTGCCCGAGCGCTGGGAGACGGTGGTCGGTGAGCGCGGCTACCGGCTGTCGGGCGGGGAGAAGCAGCGGCTGGCCATCGCCCGGCTGCTGCTGGCCGACCCGGCGATCATGATCCTCGACGAGGCCACCGCCCACCTGGACTCGGAGGCCGAGGTCCACATCCAGGAGGCCCTGGCCGCCGCCCTGACCGGCCGGACCAGCCTGGTCATCGCCCACCGGCTGTCGACCATCGTCAACGCCGACCGCATCCTGGTCATCGACGATGGCCGGGTGGTCGAGCAGGGCACCCACGGCGAGCTCCTGGCCGCCGGGGGCCTGTACGCCGAGCTGTACCAGACCCAGTTCGGCCGTGCCCCGGTCTCGCCGCCAGCCCGTCTGGAGGCTCCCGCCTGAGCGGGCATCCCGACCGCAAGCTCCAGATCGCCTTCGACGCCATCTGGTACCACCGGCGGGCCAGGCTGATCACCACCAACCCCGACCGCTGGTGCCCGTTCCCGGGCGGTCGCGGCGAGCCCGACGCCGGCGCGATCGTGGCCGCCATCGAGGCTTGTACCGGCGCCAGCTGCGAGGTCAACGTCGGCAAGCCCGACCCGCTGATGCTCGAGGCCGCCGGGGAGCTGCTGGGTCTGGAGCCGAAGGACTGCGTCATGACCGGCGACCGGCTCGCCACCGACATCCGCATGGCGGTTGACGCCGGCATGCCCTCGGCGGTGGTCCTGACGGGCGAGACCACGGCGGACATGCTGGTGGCTGTGCCGCCAGCAGCCAGGCCGACCTGGGTCCTCGACCGGATCGACCGGCTGCTGCCCGAGCGGCTGTGGCGGGAGCTCGGCTGGACGCCCGAGGGCTGAGCATGGGTGGCAGACTCTCCACCTGATGGCGGGCCGACCGGCGGGAGATCGATGAGCGCGAGCGGGAAGCGGCTGCGGGACGAGTTCGAGGCGTGCTTCGGGGGACTGGCGGCGATCGGGCGGGACCCGGCCGGCGGATGGACCCGCCTGGCCTGGACCGACGAGGACCGGGCGGCCAGGGCCTGGTTCGAGTCCGAGGCCGCCGCCCGCGGCCTGACGGTCGAGCAGGACCCGGCCGGCAACCTCTGGGCCTGGTGGGGCGGACCCCACAGCTCGAAGGCCGCCGGGGAGCGGCTGTGGACGGCTCCCGGAACGTCGCCTGTCCGTCCGCTACGTTCCCCCACCGGGGGCCCAGGTGCGGAACCGGGGCAGACGGGGGACCTCGGTGGGGTGGTGGCGGTTGGGAGCCACCTGGACACCGTGCGAGGGGGTGGGGCCTACGACGGCGCGCTCGGGGTGGTCAGCGGGCTGGTCGCGGTGGGCGAGCTGGCCAGGCGGGGGGTGGAGCCCCGTCGGCCGGTGGCGGTGGTCGGGTTCGCCGACGAGGAGGGCGGGCGGTTCGGGGTGCCGACCTTTGGCAGCCGACTGCTCGCGGGCGGCCTCGACCCGGCGGCCGTGCTCGACCGGGTCGACCAGGACGGCATCACCGTGGCCGAGGCGCTGGCCGCGGCCGGCCTGGACCCGGAGGCCGTCCGGCCCGACCCGGAGCGGCTGGGCCGGCTGGCCGCCTTCGTCGAGCTCCATGTCGAGCAGGGCCGTGGCCTGGTCGACCTGGGCCAGCCGGTCGGGCTGGGCGCCGGCATCTGGCCCCACGGGCGCTGGCGGCTCACCCTGACCGGCGAGGCCAACCACGCCGGCACCACCCGGTTGGAGGACCGGCGCGACCCGATGTTCGGCCTGGCCGCGGCCGTCCTGGCCGCACGGGCGGCCGCCGCCGAGCTGAGCGCGGTCGCGACCGTCGGCCGGGAGGGGGTCGAGCCCAACTCCGGCAACTCGGTCGCCGGCCGGGTGCTGGCCTGGCTGGACGCCAGGGCCGAGCGCGACCAGGTCCTCGACTGGCTGCTGGCCGCCTTCCAGGCCGCGGTCGAGGAGGCCGCCGGCCGCAACGGGCTGGCCGTCGAGCTGGACTGCGAGTCGCGCAGCCCGGCGGTCGCCTTCGACCGCGACCTCACCGACCGGCTCGACGCCTGCCTCCGCGGGCGCGGCCTCGAGCCGGTGGAGCTCCCCACCGCCGCCGGCCACGACGCCGGCGCGCTGGCCCCCACCGTCCCGACCGCCATGCTGTTCGTCCGCAACCCGACCGGCACCAGCCACAGCCCCGCCGAGACCGCCGACCTCGACGACTGCCTGGCCGGGGTCGAGGCCCTCGCCGCCGTCATCGAGGAGCTGGCGTGCCGCTGACCGCGTGGCACGCGGAGCTGGCCTGGCTGGGTCCGGAGCGGGGCGTGGCCGAGCGGGTGCTGGTGGAGGTCGAGGGGGAACGGATCGCGGCCGTGAGCGAGGGGGCCGACCCGCCGCCGGGGGCGACCCGGCTGGCCGGGATCACCGTCCCGGGGCTGGCCAACGGGCATTCCCATGCCTTCCACCGGGCCCTGCGCGGCCGCACCCACCAGCAGCGGGGGGACTTCTGGAGCTGGCGGGAGCTGATGTACCAGGTGGCCGGCAAGCTCGATCCGGACAGCTACCTTGACCTGGCCCGGGCGGCCTACGCCGAGATGGCGCTTGCCGGGATCACCGCCGTCGGGGAGTTCCACTACCTGCACCACGACCGGGCCGGCCGCCCCTACGCCGACCCCAACCAGATGGGCCAGGCCCTGGTCGAGGCGGCCGGCCAGGCCGGGGTCCGGCTGACCCTGATCGACACCTGCTACCTCCGGGCCGGCCTTGGCGGCGAACCCCTTGCCGGCCCCCAGGCCCGCTTCGGCGACGGCGACGCCGAGACCTGGGCCGAGCGGGCCGGCGGGCTGCGCGACGGGCCCGGGGTGCGGGTCGCCGCCGGCATCCACAGCGTCAGGGCGGTCGACCCGCAGGCCATGGCGACCGTGGCCGCCTGGGCCGCGGACCGCGACGCCCCCCTGCACCTCCACCTGTCCGAGCAACCGGCCGAGAACCAGGCCTGCCTGGCCGCCACCGGCCGCACCCCGGCGGCCCTGGCCGAGTCGGCCGGGGTGCTCGGCCCTCGCACCACCGCGGTCCACGCCACCCATCTGACCGGCGAGGACATCGCCAGGCTGGGCGCCACCCGGACCACCGCCTGCCTGTGCCCGACCACCGAGCGCGACCTGGCCGACGGGATCGGGCCGGCCCGCGCCCTGACCGGTGCCGGGAGCCCGCTCTGCCTCGGCTCCGACAGCCACGCCGTCGTCGACCTGTTCGAGGAGGCCAGGGCGGTCGAGCTGGACCAGCGGCTGGCCACCGGGCGGCGCGGCCACCACCGCCCGGCCGACCTGCTGGCCGCGGCCACCGAGGCCGGCATGGACGCGCTCGGCTGGGACGCCGGACGGCTGGCCCCCGGCCGGCTGGCCGACCTGGTCAGCGTGCGGCTCGACTCGGTGCGGCTGGCCGGCGTCCGCCCGAGCGAGGCCGTTGACCACCTGGTGTTCGCGGCCACCGCCGCCGACGTCACCTCGGTGGTGGCCGGTGGCCGCCAGGTGGTCGCGGACGGCCGCCATCTCCTGGTCGGCGACGTCGGCGCGGCCCTCACGTCGGCCATCGGCGCGCTCGACGGGCCGTGAGGCCGGCTCAGGCCCTCGGGCGACCCAGCACGACCTGGAGCAGCTCCTCGGCGGTTGCCTCGGCCGCGTCGACGACCCGGGGGGTCGACCCGCCGCCGGCCACGTCGACATGCAGGGTGGCAAGGCCGGCCCGGCGCTGCAAGGGGGAGGAGCGGACGCTGCCGCTCTGGGCCTTGGCCACCGGGACCACCGTCGTCACCCGGATCGGGACCCCGATCCTGGCATAGAGGAACCCGTCCCGCCGAGCATGGCCGAGGCTCCGGTAGGCCGCCAGCCCGAAGGCGACGGCCAGGGGGACGGTCAGCGGCACGACCAGCACGCCCAACCGGGTCAGGCGCCACAGGGCGAGGGCGACCGCGGCCGCCAGCAGGGTGGTCAGGACCACGCTGCGGGTCACCGCCCGGCGGCGGGCCGCCGGCGGTGGCTGGAGCAGCCGCGGCACCGGCGCCGCCCCCGCCAGCAGCTCTCCGAGGACCCGGTTGACCTGGGCACGCTGCAGGACCGGGATGGCAAGGCGGCTGGCCGTCTGGTCGGCGCCACCGGACCGCCCGGCGCTCTGGATGCGGATCGAGGCCAGGCCGAGCGCCCGTCGCAGCAGCGACTCCTCCACCCGGACCACCTGCAGCCTGGCCAGCGGCAGGACCGCCTCGCGGCGTTCGAGCAGCCCACGGCGCACGATCAGGTCATCCCGGACACGGGCGAGGGTGAAGCCGTAGTCGGTGACGATGCTGGAGGCGGCGGCCAGCCCCAGCCAGACGGCAACGCCGAGCACGGCCGCGGCGAGGAACGCCGGCGGGGTGCTCGGCGCCACCGCCTCCGGGTTGAGGCGCCGGAACAGCCAGTCGGACAGGTCGGGGAACCAGTCGGCGGCCTGGCTGAGCGGGCCGAGCACGACCAGCACGGCGGCCGCGCGGGTGCCGGTGACGCCGGCCAGCATCACCTCGCCGATGGACAGCCGCAGCAGCACCCGCTCGGCGGTTGCGGCGCCCGGTCCCGGGACGGCCTGGCCGGCCGCGGGGCCGGCGCCGGTCTTGGCCCGCAGCAGGCTGGTCCGGAGCGCCTGGGCCTCGGCCAGGGTGACAACGTCCAGGTCGACCTCGGCGGCCGAGCCGCCGCCGGCCGTCTCGACCCGCAAGGTGGCGACCCCGAGCAGGCGGTGCAGGGGCTTGCGGACCAGGTCGACCTGCTGGATGCGGTCGAACGGGACCGCCCGGAGCTTGCGCGCCAGCACCCCCTCCTCCAGCCGCAGCGCTCCACCCTCCAGCGAGTAGGTCCGGCGCAGCCACTCGACGGTGCTCCAGGCCAGCAGCACCAGCGCGCCAAGGGCCAGCAGCCAGAACTGGCGCCGCGCCGCCACCAGCAGCGCCAGCGGCCAGAGCCGCCGGGCGTGCCCGGCCGCGAAGAACACCGGGCTGAGCACGTGCAGCCGCCGGCGCCCGGCGCCGTTCGGCGGGGCCGGTCCCGTCTCCTGGGCGGTGGCGGGCTCGCTAGCACCCGCCGGCGGGCCCGGGACCTCAGACGGCATCGCCGGAGCCGGCCCTGGCCAGGATGAGGCGGCGCAGGCCCTCGGCCTCGCCGGCGGCGATGCCGGGGATGGTGGCGTCGGTACCCGCCGAGGCGGTGTGCACGATCAGCCGGGCCAGGCCGACCGCGCGCTCGACCGGCCCCTGGGCCACGTCGATGTGCTGGACCCGGAAGTAGGGGATGGCCGAGTGGATCCGGCGGACCACGCCGTGGCGCAGCTCCAGGGCGTCGTCGGCCACCTGGTAGCGCCAGTGCCGGTAGGTGGCCCTCGGCAGCTGCCAGGCGATCAGGCCCCCGGCGACCGCGACCAGCCCGGCGGCCAGCCCGGGCGGCCCGGGCACGTCGAGCTCGGCCAGCCTGGCGCCGACGTCGACGGCCAGCACCAGCAATGCCAGGACCACGTAGCCGACCGCCTCCTGGACGGTCCAGACCACCACGATGCGGCGGTCAAGCGCCCTGGCCCCCGCCCAGCTCCCGGTTGCCTCACTCATCTCCGGGCCAGCCTAACGCCCGCTCGGCGGGCGCGTCCGCCCGGCGCCGATAGAATGTGGAGATGAGCAGCGTCCCGATCCCAGTGTTCACGGCCCCGCGCCGGGTGCTGCTGGCCGCTCCCCGCGGCTACTGCGCCGGCGTCGAGCGGGCCATCGACATCGTCGAGGTCGCCCTGGCGACCTACGGCCCCCCGGTCTACGTGCGCAAGCAGATCGTCCACAACCTGCACGTGGTCAGGGACCTCGAGACCAGAGGCGGGGTGTTCGTCGAAGAGCTCGACGAGGTGCCCGAAGGGGCGACGGTGGTGTTCTCCGCCCACGGGGTCTCCCCCGCGGTGCACGCGGAGGCCAAGGTCCGGCGCCTGCGGGTGATCGACGCCACCTGCCCGCTGGTCACCAAGGTCCACCAGGAGGCGCGCAAGTTCGCCGCCAAGGGCTACGACATCGTGCTCGTCGGCCACGCGGGCCACGAGGAGGTCGCCGGCACCATGGGCCACGCGCCCGAGGCCGTCCACCTGGTCGGCGACGAGGACGAGGCGGCCAGGGTCCAGGTCGCCGACCCCGAGCGGGTCGCCTACCTCACCCAGACCACCCTCTCGGTCGACGAGACGGCCGGGGTGATCGACACCCTGCGCGGGCGGTTCCCCGTGCTCGCCGGCCCCCGCTCCGACGACATCTGCTACGCCACCCAGAACCGGCAGGCCGCGGTCAAGACGCTGGCCCGCGACTGCCAGCTGGTGCTGGTGATCGGGGCCGAGAACTCCTCCAACTCGGTCCGCCTGGTCGAGGTCGCCCGCGCCGCCGGCACCCAGAGCCACCTGGTCTCTCAGGCCTCCGCGATCGACCCGGCCTGGTTCGAGGGCGTGGACACCGTCGGGATCAGCTCGGGCGCCTCCGCCCCCGAGTGGCTGGTCGGCGAGCTGGTCGCCGCCCTGGTCGAGCGGGGCGCGACCGAGGTCCGCGAGGTCGAGGTGATCCCCGAGGACGTCCACTTCGCCCTGCCAGGGTCGCTGCGCCGGGACGCCGAGGCCACCCGGGCCGGACGGCCCGGCGGCTAGATGGCCGCGCTGGACGGCGGCGTCTACGTCGTCGGTGCAGGGCTGGCCGGGCTCCGATGCGCCCGCCGCCTGCACGAGAAGGGCGTCGCCGCAACCGTCCTCGAGGCGGGCGACGGGGTCGGCGGCCGGGTCCGCACCGACCAGGTCGACGGCTTCCTGCTCGACCGCGGCTTCCAGGTCCTGCTCACCGCCTATCCGGAGGCCAGGGAGGCGCTCGACTACCGGGAGCTGGAGCTGCATCCGTTCTACCCGGGGGCGATGGTGCGGACCGGCGGGAAGTTCGTGACCGTCGCCGACCCCTTCCGCCGGCGCAGGGACGGGCTCCGCACCGCCCTGGCCCCGGTCGGCAGCCTCGGCGACAAGCTCAAGGTGGCCTCCCTGCGGCGACGGGTCACCGCCGGTTCGCTGGACGAGCTGTTCGCCCGCCCCGAGACCACCACCAGGGAGGCCCTGGCCTCGGACGGCTTCTCGGACACGATCGTCGACCGCTTGTTCCGGCCGCTGTTCGGCGGCGTGCTGCTCGACCGGGACCTCGGCACCTCCAGTCGCATGTTCGAGTTCGTCTACCGGATGCTCGCGCTCGGCGACGTCGCCATCCCGACCCGCGGCATGGGCGCCATCCCCGAGCAGCTCGCCGGCGGCCTGCCTCCGGACCGCGTCAGGCTCGGTCGGCGGGTGACCGCGGTCGGCGACGGCGGCGTCACCCTGGCCGACGGCGAGCAGCTGCGGGCACGGGCGGTGGTGGTGGCCACCGACGGCCCGACCGCCGCCGGCCTGCTCGGCGGCGAGCCGGCGGCACCCGCCTCGGTGGCCGCCAGCTGCCTGTACTTCGCCACCGAACGGGCCCCGGTCGACGAGCCGGTGATCATGCTCGACGGCGACGGTGCGGGGCCGGTCAACAACCTCTGCATCCCCAGCGCGGTCGCCCCCACCTACGCCCCGCCCGGCGCCGCCCTGGTCTCGGCGGCCGTGCTCGACCGCCCCGGCCTCCCCAAGGGCCCCGACCTGGAGGCCGCCGTCCTCGGCCAGCTGGCCGACTGGTTCGGTTCCGCGGTCGTCGGCTGGCGCCATCTGGCCACCTACCACATCCCCCACGCCCAACCAGCCCAGCCCCCTGGGACCCTCGACCCCCCGCAGCGCCCGGTCCGCCTCCGCCGCGGCCTCTACGTCTGTGGCGACCACCGCGACAACGCCTCCATCGACGGCGCCCTCGCCTCCGGCCGCCGCACCGCCGACGCCGTCCTTGAGGACCTCTGAGCGCTCAGCGGTCGTAGTGCCTGCTGCAGCTGAGCAGCGTCTTCCTGCCCTGGTTGATCCGCACGAACTACACTGAGAGCGATACGTCAAGGAGTCCCGCCATGCGAACCATCACCATGAGCCCCAACGGACGTCTAACCCTGCCGGCGGAGGTTCGGCAGCGGCTCGGCCTCGACGGGGAAACCGAGTTCGACGTCGAAGTCACCGAACGGGGCAGCGTCACCCTGCGACCCGTCGTGGTGATTCCCCGCGACGACGCCTGGGCGTACACGGCGGAGCACCTCGCCAGCGTCGCCAGGGCGCTTGCCGACATCCATGAGGGCCGGGTGCGCCAACTCTCCGACGGCGACCTCGCCGCCTACGACTGATTCCCCTCGAGTCGCCAGGATAGCTTCGCACTGGACCAGCAACTCCAGGAACTCTCGTGGTCTGTCTCTGAGTTGATTTGACGTGTTGTTGGAGGTGCGGGACGAGTCCTTGGCCTTCCTCGGGCTGGTCGCCAACGCCTATCCACGCCGGCAGCTGCATGTGGTGGTGGACAACCACGCCACCCACAAGCACGCCAAGGTGATCACCGGCTACGGCAGGCCGCCGCAGGACGCGGCTAAAGACAGCCCCCTCCTCGCTGTCCGGCCCGCGAGGTAGGCTTGCCGGCATGGACGAGCAACTCGACATCGAATCTGGGGACCTGCTGATCACCGTCGGCACGGCTAGGTGCAAGTACGTTTCCTGCAGCCGCTTCTAAGCTGCAAGGGTGGCTCGAGAGCGCCACGCTAGATCGCCTGAGGTCCAGGTTGGCCTCTGCCGGTCCTCCACGTGGCCCGCGCTGGTTCCCCCGCTGGGCTAGCCGCTGCCTTACCCTCGGAATCTCGACAGGGCCTCGCCTCGCCGGGGACGACATCCAGGTCATTGAGGAGCTTGCCGTCGACCGCCTACGCTGCGTCGGCGAGCAGCATCGTCGCCTTCGACCACACTAACCTCGCTGGCCCGCTCCGTGCGGGCCCACCGGGCCGCCCGCCTCCCTCATTCGTGCGGCCACTGCCCAGTAATCACACTGGTGTAATTCTGCCTGTGCCCACGCAGCCTGGCAGGCCGCCACGCCTCATGCAACTTCCGTACCAAATTACGCGCTTCGTTCCTATCGCGTTCGGTTAGGCTTCGTGTCGCACGCCACTCCTCTAAGGGCCTCTCCCTGCCACTGGAAGGACGCCGTGCCGGCATCGATGGCTGGACTGCTAGCACCCAGCGTCCAATCCGGATTGAGGAGAGGATCTGCCACTAGTGGGTGCGCGAGGTCGACGGTGCTTTCCTCGTAGTGGACGCCGTCGTTCCAAAAGAGGTTGTACGAAGCGATCGAATTGCCACCAACGCGGCGGAGGGCGGTCGCACGTTCGCCCGTGAAGATGTTGTTGAGCACGATCGCATTTGCGCCGCCCACCAGGCCATAGTTATCCCCGGAGAACGTGTTGTTGATGACATACATCCGCTCCGCCATCGGCGCGCCGCTGTAGTCCTCGACCGTGTTTCCGTCGGCCATGCAGCCGATCGCGGCCATCCCCTCAACCCGCAAGACGCGTGCCGCGACGTCCGAGTAGTCGATGAACTGGATACCGTCTTCCTTGTTTCCGGAGATGACGTTTCCGGTGAAGTCCAGCGTCACCGGCGGGCTCCCGGAGCGGAGGCGGAACTCGATGCCGTCGTCGTCGTTGTCCCGGATGGTGTTGTTGACCACATGGGTGCTGACGTCATCGTTCAGGTCGATGCCGTCGTCGCCGTTGTTCGCAAACAGACTGTTGCTGATGGTGCCGCCGGAACCGCCCGTGTAGTTCACGCCGTCGAAGGTTCCGACGACGTGGGAGTAGGAGACGTCGACGATCGAGCCGGAGCGGATGCCCTTCGAACCGTTGGTGATCGTCAGACCGATGACGGCCGAGCCGTCGGCGTTCGACCCGAACTCGATCACCCCGTCGCCCCGACAGCCTACGGCTCCTCCGCATACGGTGCCCACGACGCCGCTGATGATGGTCTGATCGATGTACGACCTGTCACCCGTCGATTGGAACCACGACGCGATCGTCAGCAACTTGTTCTCGATCCACACTCCACCTTCGTACGTTCCTGGAGCTAGCCGGATGGTGTCCCCGCTGGATGCCGCGGCGACGGCGGCCTTGAGCGTCGGCTGATCGCCCGGGACGTTGATCGTCGCCGCAGCCAGGCCGGTGGCGCCTCCCGCCGAGAAGAACCCGGCTCCG
>Ga0184609_10000359_pt1 | contig 13132 bp, 11 predicted proteins | sample PLM1_60_coex_FD_133165 | JGI IMG/M metagenome (GOLD analysis project Ga0184609, IMG submission 133165) | Groundwater sediment microbial communities from an aquifer in East River, Colorado, USA - PLM1_60_coex | ecosystem: Environmental > Terrestrial > Soil > Riparian zone | place: USA: East... | reverse complement strand
TTCCCCATCGAGCGCTTCCCAGTTGAGCGGTTCGCTGTCGGGGTCGGCCACGGTTGGCCGGCCCCGACTCGGAGTGCTTTCCGGGCCGTCCGGCGTCGGCAAGTCCAGCGTGCTGGTCGAGCTGCGGACCAGGCGGCCCGCGGTCCACTTCAGCGTGTCGGTCACCACACGCCCGCCGCGGCCGGGCGAGCGCGACGGTGAGCACTACCGGTTCGTCGACCGGGCGACCTTCGAGCGCATGATCGCCGACGGCGAGCTGCTCGAGCACGCCGAGTACGCGGGAAACTGCTACGGCACGCCACGCACGCCGGTCCTGGACGCGATGGGCGCCGGCCGGCCGACGCTGCTGGAGATCGAGGTGCAGGGCGCCATGCAGGTGCGGGCCGCCGTGCCGGAGGCGCTGCTGGTGATGCTGGTGCCGCCGTCGTGGCCGGATCTGGTCCGGCGGCTGACCGGCAGGGGCACCGAGGACCCAGAGGTGGTGCAGCGCCGGCTGCGGCTGGCCCGCCATGAGCTGGACTTCGCCGACTCCTTCGACGTCACCATCGTCAACGACGATGTCAAGAGGGCGGCCGATCGCTTGCTAACCTTGTTGTTCGGCGGGTAACGGCACCTGGACAGTCTCGGCCCGCGGATCCGATCGTCCCCGACGCAGGAGCATGCGAGTGAGCATTCCCACCGAGCCGATCTTCAGTGAGCTCGGCGCGCTAGGCGCCCCGGCCACCGCCCCAGAGGGCATCACCAACCCGCCGATCGACGACCTGCTGGACAAGGTCAGCTCGAAGTACGCCCTGGTGATCTACGCGGCCAAGCGGGCGCGCCAGATCAACGACTACTACGCCCAGCTCGGCGAGGGGCTGCTCGAGTACGTCGGCCCGCTGGTCGAGCCAGGGCCGCGGGAGAAGCCGCTGTCGATCGCGCTGCGGGAGATCCACAGCGGCCTGTTGCACCACACCGAGGGCGAGTGACGGCGCCTTCAGCGGGAGAGCCGAGCCGGCCGTTCGTCGTGCTCGGCGTTGGCGGTGGCATCGCCGCGTACAAGGCGTGCGATGTGCTGCGCCGCCTGACCGAGAGCGGGCACGACGTGCGGGTGGTGCCCACCCGAGCCGCGCTGCGGTTCGTCGGCGCGGCCACCTTCGAGGCGCTGTCCGGCCAGCCGGTGCACACCGGCGTCTTCACCGACGTGCCGCAGGTGCCGCACGTGCGGCTCGGCAAGGCCGCCGACCTGGTCGTGGTCGCCCCGGCGACCGCGGACCTGCTGGCCAAGGCCGCCCACGGGATGGCAGACGACCTGCTGACGAACACCCTGCTCACCACGAGGGCGCCGGTGCTGCTGGTGCCGGCCATGCACACCGAGATGTGGGAGCACCCGGCCACCCGCGACAACGTGGCGCTGCTGCGGGCCCGCGGCGTGGTCGTCACCGAGCCGGCGTCCGGCCGGTTGACCGGCACCGACTCGGGCAAGGGCCGGCTGCCGGAGCCGGCCGAGATCGTCGAGCTGGCCAGGCTGCTGCTGGCCCGCAAGGACGCCCTGCCGCAGGACCTGCGCGGCCGCCGGGTCGTGGTGTCCGCCGGTGGCACCCGAGAGCCGCTGGACCCGGTGCGCTTCATCGGCAACCGCTCGTCCGGCCGGCAGGGCTACGCGCTGGCCAGGGTCGCCGCGCAGCGCGGCGCCGCCGTGACCCTGGTCGCAGCCAACACCGCCGCGCTGGACGCCCCGGCCGGCGTCGACGTGGTGCCCGTCGGTGCCGCCGCCGACCTTCGCGACGCCGTACTGGCCGCGGCCAAGGACGCCGACGCGGTGGTGATGGCCGCCGCGGTCGCCGACTTCCGGCCGGCGTCCCCGGCCGAGTACAAGATCAAGAAGACCGGTGGCGCACCGGCTGCCGTCGAGCTGGCGCAGAACGCCGACGTGCTGGTCGAGTTGGTGGCTGGCCGCCGGGACGACCAGGTGATCGTGGGGTTCGCCGCCGAGACCGGTGACGCCGTGTCCGATGTGCTGTCACACGCGCGGGTGAAGCTGGCCCGAAAGGGTTGCGATCTGCTCGTGGTGAACGCCGTCGGTAACGGCCTCGCGTTCGAGGTCGATGACAACTCCGGCTGGCTGCTGTTCGCGGACGGTGCCGAGCGACAGCTGAGACACGGTCCGAAGACGCTGCTGGCTACGGAGGTATGGGACGCTGTTGCCGGCCTCCTGCGGGCCCGGTCGCTTACGGACCGCGGCCAGTAGCCTTGGGAGTCTGACCGTTCGAGTGGGCCGTGTGCCTGAAGGAGTGTGTCGCGTGAGCCGCCGCCTATTCACCAGCGAGTCCGTGACCGAGGGGCACCCGGACAAGATCTGTGATGCCATCAGCGACTCGATCCTCGACGCGCTGCTCGCCAAGGACCCGCACAGCCGGGTCGCTGTCGAGACCCTGGTCACCACCGGGCAGGTGCACGTCGCCGGCGAGGTGACCACCGAGGCATACGCCGACATCCCGACCATCGTGCGCGACGTCATCCTCGACATCGGCTACGACTCGTCGGCCAAGGGCTTCGACGGCCACTCGTGCGGCGTGAACGTGGCCATCGGCGCGCAGTCGCCGGACATCGCGCAGGGCGTCGACAGCGCCCACGAGGCCAGGGTGGAGGGCGCGGTCGACCTCATCGACCAGCAGGGCGCCGGCGACCAGGGCCTGATGTTCGGCTTCGCGTGCACCGACACCCCCGAGCTGATGCCGCTGCCGATCGCGCTGGCCCACCGGCTCGCCAAGCGGCTGACCGCGGTCCGCAAGACCGGCGTGCTGCCGTACCTGCGGCCGGACGGCAAGACGCAGGTGACCATCGAGTACGCCGGTGACCAGCCCGTGCGGCTGGACACCGTGGTCATCTCCACCCAGCACGCCGCGGACATCGACCTCGAGCAGATGCTCGGCGTCGACGTGCGCGAGCACGTGATGGGCCCGGAGATCGCGGACCTGTCGATGGACACCGCCGACGTGCGGCTGCTGGTCAACCCGACCGGCCGCTTCGTCATCGGCGGCCCCATGGGCGACGCCGGCCTGACCGGTCGCAAGATCATCGTGGACACCTACGGCGGGATGGCCCGGCACGGCGGTGGCGCGTTCTCCGGCAAGGACCCGTCCAAGGTGGACCGCTCCGCCGCCTACGCCATGCGCTGGGTCGCCAAGAACGCGGTCGCGGCCGGGCTGGCGCAGCGCATCGAGGTGCAGGTGGCCTACGCCATCGGCAAGGCAGCCCCGGTCGGGCTGTTCGTCGAGACCTTCGGCACCGAGACGGTGGACCCGCTGAAGATCCAGCAGGCCATCAGCGAGGTCTTCGACCTGCGCCCGGCGGCCATCATCCGCGACCTCGACCTGCTGCGCCCCATCTACGCGCCGACCGCCAGCTACGGCCACTTCGGCCGTACCGACCTGGACCTTCCGTGGGAGCGCACCGACCGCGTCGAGGCCCTCAAGACCGCCGCCGGCCTCTAGCCGGTTGGTGGCCTCCAAGTACCACCATTGCGGTGTTGTTGGGCCTTTAACTACAGCCATTGCCCGGCGCGGACAGAGTGCGGCTGGCGCCCCCGCCCGGCCGTGATAGACCGTGCCGCGTGACCGTACGTGCCCGCCCGTCGGCATCGGCCGGCCTCGGCCAGCCGGCGCCGGCGGCCGAGCTGCCGGTGGCACGGGTGTGGGTCGACGTGCCGCTGTCGCACCTCGACCGGCCGTTCGACTACCTGGTGCCGGAGTCGATGGCGGCCGACGCGGTGCCCGGCTGCCGGGTGCGGGTGCGCTTCGCCGGCCGGCAGGTGCACGGCCTGCTGCTGGACCGGCTGGCGGAGTCCGACCACGATGGGCGGCTGGAGTTCCTCGGTCGCGTGGTGTCCCCGGAGCCGGTGCTGTCCGCCGAGGTGGCCACGCTGGCCCGCGCCGTCGCCGACCGGTACGCCGGCCTGATGGTGGATGTGCTGCGGCTGGCCGTCCCGCCGCGGCATGCCAAGGTCGAGGCCGAGCCGCCGGGTGCGCCGCCGCCCCCGCCACCGCGTCCTGGCACCGCTGGGTGGGCCCGCTACCCGCGCGGCACGGCGTTCCTGGACGCGGTCGCGGCCGGCCGGCCGGCGCACGCCGTTTGGCAGGCGGCGCCGGGGGAGGACTGGCCGCGGCTGCTGGCCGAGGCGGCGGCCACCGCGGCGTCGGCCGGTCGCGGCGCATTGATCGTCCTGCCGGACTACCGCGACGTCGAACGCGTGCACGCCGCCTGTACGGCGCTGGTCGGCGAGACGGCGGCGGTGGCGCTGACCGCGGACCTCGGGCCGGCCAGGCGCTACCGCCGCTGGCTCGCCGTGCGCCGCGGCATCGGACGGGTCGTGGTCGGCACCAGGGCCGCGATGTTCGCCCCGGTAGCCGACCCCGGGCTGCTCGTGGTGTGGGACGACGGCGACGACCTGCACGCCGAGCAGCGCGCGCCGTACCCGCACGTGCGCGAGGTGCTGATCCAGCGGGCGCACGCCACCGGGGCGGCGCTGCTGTGCGCCGGGCTCGCCCGAACCTCGGAGGCGCAGCTGCTGGTCGACTCCGGCTGGGCACACGAGATCGTCGCCGGGCGTCCCGTGGTGCGGCAGGCCGCCCCCCGGATCACCGCCATCGGCGACGACGCCTGGGAGCAGGCGCGCGACCAGGCCGCCCGCTCGGCCCGGTTGCCGCTGGTGGCGGTGGACGCGGCGCGGGAAGCCCTTGCCGACGGCGCCCCGGTGCTGGTGCAGGTGCCGCGAGGCGGGTACGTGCCGGCGCTGGCCTGCGGGCAGTGCCGGACGCGGGCCCGCTGCCGGCGCTGTGCCGGGCCGCTGGCGCTGCCGGCCGGCGAGGTCCGTGACGGCGACCCGCGGCCGCCGGCGTGCCGGTGGTGCGGCGTGGTCGAGACGTCCTTCGTGTGCCCGGCGTGCGGCTCGCGGCGGCTGCGGGCTGTGGTGGTCGGTGCGGCCCGTACCGCCGAGGAGCTCGGCCGCGCGTTCCCCGGCGTGCCGGTGCGGACCTCCGGCGCCGCCGGTGGCGGCGGGGGCCCCGACGCTGCAGACGCCGCGGTGCTGTCGTCCGTGCCGGCCCGACGGGCACTGGTGGTGTGCACGCCTGGCGCCGAGCCGGTGGCCGAGGGCGGCTACGGCGCCGCGCTGCTGCTGGACGGATGGGCCATGCTCGCCCGGCTCGACCTGCGAGCCACCGAGGAGACCTACCGGCGCTGGCTGACCGCGGCCGCGCTGGTCAGGCCGGCCGCCGCCGGTGGTCGCGTCGTCGTGGTCGCCGACTCGGCGCTGGCCCCCGTGCAGGCCCTGATCCGCTGGGACCCGGCCTGGCACGCCGCCGTCGAGCTGGCGGCCCGCACCGAGCTCGGCTTCCCGCCAGCCGTACGGATGGCGGCCCTTGACGGCACGCCAGCGGCCATCGCCGACCTGCTCGGGGCGGCGCGCCTGCCACCCACGGCCGAGCTGCTTGGCCCGGTTCCCGCCGGCGACGGCGAGCGCATGCTCGTCAGGGTGCCCCGCGCCGACGGCCGGGCCCTCGCCTCCGCCCTCGCCGCGGCCCAGGCCGTACGCACCGCCCGCAAGGCGGCCGACCCCGTCCGCGTCCAGCTCGACGCCACCCCCTGACCACGGGGCCCCTCGGCGTGTCCGCACATCCGTACACGTGTGTCCGCACATCCGTACACATGAGTTGGCGGTTTCGACACAGGACACATCCGGCGCGGTGTGTCGAAACTGCGAGCTCATGTGTCCGAAACTGCGGACACACCTGTGCGAAACAGCGGACACACCTGTGCGAAACAGCGGACACACCTGTCCGTAAGTGCGGACACGCCGGGAGAACCTAGACTCGACGGCGCCGCCGACCGTGAAGGAGGACCGTGGCCGTACAGCCCATCCGGCTCTTCGGTGACCCTGTGCTGCGCACGCCGGCGGTCGAGGTCACCGAGTTCGACAGGGAGCTGCGCCGCCTGGTGAAGGACCTGGCCGACACGATGCTCGAGGAGGGCGGCGCCGGGCTGGCGGCGCCGCAGATCGGGGTCGGCCTTCGGGTGTTCGCCTACCAGGTGGACGGCTTCTCCGGGCACCTGGTCAACCCCACGTTCGACGCGGTCGGCGAGGACACCCAGGACGGCGAGGAGGGATGCCTGTCCATCCCAGGCATGACGTGGGACTGCCGGCGGTACCTGAACGTGGTGGCCCGCGGTCGGGACATGTACGGCGAGCCGATCGAGATCGAGGGCACGGACCTGCTCGCGAGGTGCGTCCAGCACGAGGTCGACCACCTCGACGGAGTGCTGTTCGTCGACCGGTTGGACCCGCAGACCCGCAAGCGCGCCCTCAAGGAGATCCGCCAGGCGCCGTGGTTCGGCGACCAGCCGCCGCGGGTCAAGGTCAGCCCGCACCCGCTGCTGGGAAAGGCGCTCTAGCCGTGCGGCTGCTCTTCGCCGGCACACCGCGCGCGGCGCTGCCCTCGCTGCGAGCCCTCCTGAACTCGCCGCGGCACGAGGTGATCGCCGTGCTGACCAGGCCGGACGCCCCGGTGGGCCGCGGCCGACGGGTCGAGCGGTCGCCGGTCGCGGCGCTGGCCGACGAGCACGGCGTCGAGGTGCTCATCCCGCGCCGGCCGTCCGAGCCGGCCTTCCTGGACCGGCTGCGCGAGCTCGCGCCGGACTGCGCGCCGGTGGTGGCCTACGGCGCGCTGGTGCCCCGCGCCGCGCTGGAGGTGCCCGTCCACGGGTGGGTGAACCTGCACTTCTCGCTGCTCCCGGCGTGGCGCGGCGCCGCGCCGGTGCAGGCCGCGATCCGGCACGGCGACGAGATCACCGGCGCGTCGGTGTTCCGGCTGGAGGAGGGACTGGACACCGGGCCGGTGTACGGCGTGCTCACCGAGCCGGTCCGGCCGCGGGACACCGCCGGGGAGCTGCTCGACCGGCTGGCCGCGGCCGGCGCGGGGTTGCTGCTGTCCACCCTGGACGGAATCGAGGACGGCGTGCTGGTGCCGCGGCCGCAGCCGCCGGACGGCGTGTCCCTGGCGCCCAAGGTGGGCGTCGAGAACGCCAGGGTGGACTGGGCAACGCCGGCGCACGCCGTCGACCGGCTGGTCCGCTCGGTGACCCCCGATCCCGGCGCTTGGACGCAGTTCCGCGGCGAGCGGCTCAAGCTCGGACCGGTGCAACCGTGCACGGTGGACGGCCTTGCGCCCGGCGAGCTGCTGGTCGACAAGCATGCCGTGCTGGTCGGCGTGGCCGGCGCGACCGTGCTGCTCGGCGACGTCCAGCCGCACGGCCGCAAGCGGATGCCCGCGTCCGACTGGGCCCGTGGCGCCAGGGTCGGCTCCGGGGAGCGGCTGCGATGAGCTCGCCGGAGCCGGCGCCGCGGCGTGCCAGCAGGGTGCCACGGCGCGAGGGAGCCGATGCGGCGGACCCGCCGCGGCGGGCCGCGCTTGACCTGCTCGCCGCGGTCCGCGAGCGGGACGCGTACGCGAACCTGGTGCTGCCCGAGCTGCTGAGGGCACGCCGCATCACCGGTCGGGACGCGGCGCTGGCCACCGAGCTCGGCTACGGCACCTGCCGCGCCGTCGGGCTGCTGGACGCCGTGCTCGGGGCGTGCGTCGACCGGCCGCTGTCCACCGTGGACGGTGACGTCATGGACGCCATGCGGCTCGGCGCCTACCAGCTGCTGCGGACCAGGATCCCGAGCCACGCCGCGGTGGCCGCCACGGTCGAGCTGGTGCGGACCGGCCGGGGCAGGGGCGCTGCCGGCTTCGTCAACGCCGTGCTGCGCAAGGTCGCCGGCCGCGACGAGCAGGCCTGGGTGGACGCCCTCGCGCCGGAGCGGGACGCCGACCCGGTTGGGCACCTGGCGTTCGCCAACGCGCACCCGCGGTGGATCGCCGACGCGTTCGCCGATGCCCTCGGCGGTGACCTCGTCGAGCTCGCCGCCACGCTGGCCGCGGACGACGAGCGCCCCGCGGTGCACCTGGCCGCGCGGCCGGGGGTCATCACCGCGGAGGAGCTGGCCGCGATCACCGGCGGCGAGCCGGCGCCGTACTCGCCGTACGGCGTGCGCCTCGGCCGGGCCACCGGCGACCTCGCCGAGCTCGAGGTGCTGCGCGACGGCACCGCGGCCGTGCAGGACGAGGGCAGCCAGCTCGTCGCGCTGGCGCTGGCCAACGCCCCGCTGGACGGGCCGGACCTGGGCCGCTGGCTGGACCTGTGCGCGGGGCCGGGCGGCAAGGCCGCGCTGCTCGGCGCGCTCGTCGGGCTCGACGGCGTCAGATCGGGCGGCACCGTGGACGCCGTCGAGCGGGCCGAGCACCGCGCCCGGCTGGTCGAGAGGGCGTGTGCCGGCCTGCCGGTGCGGGTGCACACGGTGGACGGCCGGTCCAGCGGCCTGCCGTCCGGGGCCTTCGACCGCGTGCTGGTCGACGTCCCGTGCACCGGCCTTGGCGCGCTGCGCCGCCGCCCGGAGGCCCGCTGGCGGCGCACCCCGGACGCGCTGCCGGAGCTGACCGCGCTGCAGCGCGAGCTGCTGTCCGCCGCGCTCGGGCTGGTACGGCCCGGTGGGGTCGTCGGGTACGTCACCTGCTCGCCGCACCGAGCCGAGACCACGGACGTGATCGCCGACGTTACCGCGCACTCCGCCGGTGTGACGCCCATGGACGCCCGGCCGCTGCTGCCCGGCGTGCCGCACCTCGGCGACGGCCCGCACGTGCAACTCTGGCCGCACCGGCACGGCACCGACGCCATGTTCTGCGCCCTGCTGCGCCGCTAAGCCCCCCGCCATCAGAAACCGCCATACGCAGGCGTAAGGCGGTTTCTGACGTCGCGAAGCGCGCCTCACGCAGGCGTATGGCGGGTCGGGGGCGCGGGCGGTGTCAGTGGCTGGCGGTAGCGTCCGGGAGCGTGGCGGACGTCGGGATCGGGTTCCGGGATCACTCCGGATGGGCCGTCGTGGTCACCGTAAACGGGCGGCCGGCCGTGCTCGACCGGCGACGCGTGCGGCTGTGCGGGCCGGAGCTGCCTCGGCAGGTGTACCACGCCGCGGTCGGGTTGGACCTGGACCTGGCCAGGGAGCTGGTCGCCGAGGTCGAGCGGTCCGCGGTCGCCGCCGCCGGGTACGAGCTGGCCGGCCTCGTCGCCGAGCTGGCCGCCGCCGGCCACCGCGTCCGCGGAGTGGCGGTGGCCGTCGGCACCACCAGGGTGCCGCAGGAGCTGGCCACCATCCTCGGCTCGCACCCGCTGCTGCACGCCGCGGAGGGCGAGCTGTACCGGGAGGCCCTGGCCGACGCCGCCGAGGCCGCCGGGCTGCCCGTCGTGCGGTTCGTCGGCAGAAACGTGCTGGTCGACGCTGCGGCCGCACTAGAGAGACCCATCGAGGACACCCTCGCCGAACTGGGCCGTGGCCTCGGACCGCCGTGGGCCAAGGACCAGAAGGAGGCCGCCGCCGCCGCACTGCTGGCCCTCAGGATGGCCGCCTAGACTCGCGATGTGCCCAGCCTGCCGATGATCGCGCCGAGCATCCTGTCGGCCGACTTCGCATGCCTGGCCGCCGAGATCGAGGCGGTGGCCGGCGCCGACTGGCTGCACGTCGACGTGATGGACGGCCACTTCGTGCCCAACCTGACCATCGGGTTGCCGGTGGTCCGCAGCCTGCGGCGGGTCACGGACATGCCGCTGGACTGCCACCTGATGATCGAGGACCCGGATCGGTGGGCGCCTGGCTATGCCGAGGCCGGCGCGCACAACGTCACGGTGCACGTCGAGGCCGCGGCCGACCCGGTGAGGCTGGCACGGGACCTCAGGGCGGCCGGCGCGCTGGCCGGGCTGTCGGTCAAGCCGAAGACCCCGCTGGAGCCCTACCTCGGCCTGCTCAGGCACTACGACACGCTGCTGGTGATGTCCGTCGAGCCTGGCTTCGGCGGCCAGGAGTTCATCCCGGACGTGCTGGACAAGGTGCGCAGCGCCCGCAGCCACGTCGACGCCGGCCACCTGCGGCTGCTCATCGAGATCGACGGCGGGATCAACGAGGACACCATCGGGGCGGCCGCCGAGGCCGGCGTCGACTGCTTCGTCGCCGGCAGCGCGGTGTACGACGCCGACGACCCCGGCCGCGCCGTCGCGGCGCTGCGCGAGCGCGCGGCCCGAGTCGCCCAGCACCTGACGCGGTGAGCACGCCCGAGGTGCGCGCCGAGGATGTGGAATCTCCCCACTCTAGGTGGGACGATGTCACATCGTCGCAGAAAGGGGCCGCGCTGGAGGCCGCGATGCGGCGGGCCATCGCGGCCGCCGAGGAGGTGCGCGGCAGCACGAGCCCGAACCCTCCGGTCGGCTGCGTGGTGCTGGACGCCGGCGGCGAGCAGGTCGGCGTTGGCGCGACCGAGCCACCGCCGGGGTGGCACGCCGAGGTCGTGGCGTTGCGGCAGGCCGCAGATCGCGCCGCGGACGGCACGGCCGTGGTCACGCTGGAGCCGTGCGCGCACCACGGCCGCACCCCGCCGTGCACGGATGCGCTGCGAGCGGCCGGCATCCGCACGGTCCACTTCGCCGTCGAGGACCCCAACCCGGTCGCCGGCGGCGGCGCCGCTGTGCTGCGCGCCGGCGGCCTCACCGTCCACCAGGGACTGCTGCGGTCCGAGGTCGAGAACGGCCCGCTCCGCGCGTGGCTGCACTTCGCCAGAACCGGCACGCCGTTCGTCACCTGGAAGTTCGCGGCCACCCTCGACGGCAGGGTAGCCGCGGCGGACGGCACCAGCCGGTGGATCAGCTCGGCGCAGTCCCGCGCCGACGTGCACGCGATCAGGGCGAAGGCGGACGCGGTGCTGGTCGGCACCGGCACGGCGCTGGCCGACGACCCCGCGCTGACGGTGCGGGACGAGCACGGCACCGCGGCGAGCAGGCAACCGCTGCGGGTCGTGGTCGGCAGGCGCGACCTGCCCGGCTCGGCCCGGCTGCGCGACGGCACGGCGCGGACGCTGCACCTGGCCACCCACGACCCGCACGAGGTGCTGCGCGCGCTGGCCGGGCGCGGCATGGTCGACGTGCTGCTGGAGGGCGGCCCCACGCTGGCCGGTGCGTTCCTCGCCGCCGGCTGTGTGCACCGGGTGCTCGGCTATCTCGCCCCCGCGCTGCTCGGCGACGGCCCGGCGGCGCTCGCCGGCGCCGGCATCGGCACGATCGACGACGCAGTGCGGCTGGAGATCGAGGACGTCGCCACAATTGGCCCCGACCTGCGGATCAGCGCCGTACCGAGGAGCAGAGGGTGAGGCAGGCACGTGTTCACCGGCATCGTTGAGGAGCTCGGCGAGGTGACCGAGGTCACCGAGCTGGCCGACGCGGCGCGGATCACCGTTGCCGGCCCGCTGGTCACCGAGGACGCCAGGCACGGCGACTCGATCGCGGTGAACGGCGTGTGCCTCACCGTCGTCGAGGTGCACGACGGGAGGTTCACCGCCGACGTGATGCTGGAGACGCTGCGCCGGTCGAGCCTGGCCGGCGTCGCGCCGGGGGAGCGGGTGAACCTGGAGCGGGCGGCGATGCTGGGCCATCGGCTCGGCGGGCACCTGGTGCAGGGCCACGTCGACGGCACCGGCCGCGTCCTGCGCCGCGAGCCGGCGGAGCACTGGGAGCTGGTGCGGATCTCGCTGCCACCCGAGCTGGCCCGCTACGTCGTGCACAAGGGGTCGATCACGGTCGACGGCGCGTCGCTGACCGTGGCGCACCTCACCGACACCGACTTCACCGTGAGCCTGATCCCCACCACGCTGCAGCTCACCACCCTTGGCCTGCGCGATGTCGGCGATCAGGTCAACCTGGAGGTCGACGTCGTCGCCAAATATGTCGAGCGGCTGGCGGCGCCGCACCTCGCCACGCGGGACGGCCCGGCGGTCGAGGGGGAGAATGCGGCCGTGGATTCGAGCAGCACATGAGGGATCCGGTGAAGATCGAACTCGCGGTTGCCGCCATCGCCGGGGGTCGACCGGTGATCGTGGTCGACGACGAGGACAGGGAGAACGAGGGCGACCTGATCTTCGCGGCCGAGAAGGCGACGCCGGAGCTGGTCGCGTTCATGGTGCGGTACACGTCCGGGTACATCTGCGTTGCGCTCACCGGTGACACCTGCGACCGGCTGGACCTGCCGCCGATGTACCCGGCGCAGGACCGGCTGCGCACCGCGTACACCGTCACGGTCGACGCGAAGCTCGGCGGGACCACCGGGATCTCCGCGGCCGACCGGTCAAGGACGATCAAGCTGCTGGCCGACCCCGCCGCGACCGCCGGCGACTTCCTGCGGCCAGGGCACGTCGTCCCGCTGCGCGCCAAGGAGGGCGGCGTGCTGCGCCGGCCGGGGCACACCGAGGCGGCCGTCGACCTCGCCAGGATGGCCGGGCTGACCCCGGCGGGTGCACTGTGCGAGATCGTCAGCCAGAAGGACGACGGGGAGATGGCCCGGCTGCCCGAGCTGGAGGTGTTCGCGGCGGAGCACGACCTGCCGTTGATCGCCATCGCGGACCTCATCGCCTACCGGCGGCGGTTCGAGAAGCAGGTCGTGAAGGTCGCCGAGGCGCGGATCCCCACCGCGTTCGGCGAGTTCAGGGCCGTCGGCTACGACAGCCTTATCGACGGCATCGAGCACATCGCCCTGGTCAGCGGCGACATCGGCGACGGCGAGAACGTGCTGGTCAGGGTGCACTCGGAGTGCCTGACCGGTGACGTGTTCGGCTCGCTGCGCTGCGACTGCGGGCCGCAGCTCGACGCCGCGCTGGCCGCGATCGCGACCGAGGGCCGCGGCGTGGTGCTCTACGTCCGCGGCCACGAGGGCAGGGGCATCGGGCTGATGCACAAGCTGCAGGCCTACCAGCTCCAGGACGCCGGGCATGACACGGTGGAGGCCAACCTCGCCCTCGGCCTGCCGGCCGACGCCCGCGACTACGGCACCGGCGCGCAGATCCTGGTTGACCTCGGGGTGCGGTCGATGCGGCTGCTGACCAACAACCCGGCCAAGCGGATCGGCCTCGAGGGGTACGGGCTGCGCGTCGTCGGCAAGGAGCCGCTGCCCATCCGGCCCAACCCGGAGAACCTGCGATACCTGCGAACCAAGCGCGACCGCCTTGGCCACGAGCTGCAC
>Ga0184609_10000358_pt1 | contig 13169 bp, 13 predicted proteins | sample PLM1_60_coex_FD_133165 | JGI IMG/M metagenome (GOLD analysis project Ga0184609, IMG submission 133165) | Groundwater sediment microbial communities from an aquifer in East River, Colorado, USA - PLM1_60_coex | ecosystem: Environmental > Terrestrial > Soil > Riparian zone | place: USA: East... | reverse complement strand
TCTGAGAAGACATGGCTTTTGACTCCAGAGTTGAATAAGCCGGGTGGTCGGGGCTCGAGTTCCTCTGCGACAGCCGGGTCAGGTCCGGCACACCTGCTCGACGGTGCCGAGGATCATGGCGTCGAGCTCTTTGGCGATCAGGTCGATGTCGGCCGACCCGAGCGACCCGAAGGAGCTTGACGGCTGGGTGTAGGCGACATGTACGCCCTGATCGTCGCGGTAGATCGCGAGAGGGAACGGCGCGTAAAGGGCGGCCGTTCGATTCAGGCCGATGATTCGCTGGGCGATCAGAGTCCAATTGTGAACTTCTAGTGACGCTATGCTAGGAAATTCCATGCTACATTTATCACAATGATATTGCGCGATTGTGCTCATACATATTATTAGTCCTTATGCTTAATATAGAATTTAATATTGCTCAGTTTTGACTAGGATTTAGAAAAGAATATTTAGAAATAATCCGTTCCTCTTCAGAGAATCTAAACTGCTCTTCTCTCTCTAAATTGGGCTCTAGATCTTCCGTTCAATAAGTTACACCAAGTCAAGCTTACCAGGACTCCAAGTCAATAAAGTACAAGCGCCTGTCCTACAGATTCATGGTTTGCAGGACCAATGGCTGCTGCCCGGCGGCTTGAACAACTCCTGGGAGTGGCTGGAAAATAGCTGGACCTTACTCACAATTCCTCAGGCCGGTCATTTGGTCCAGCACGATGCAGCCGATCTCGTTAGCCGCACGATTGAAAACTGGCTGACATGATAGGCTATTAAATATCACCAATAGTACCAATACTACACGACAGACTAAACCAATTATTATTTATATTAGCAGTCCATTAGCAGGCAGCGGCAGCGGCAGACTTTTAGACTGGTTAACCGTTAACACATTAATGCAGCACCTAGGAGATCAAGGAGGACGTCCAAGGGGGCATATGCTGGAAAACCCTGCTATAACCCACCTAAGGGTTAACCTCACCACTCAGTTTCGAGGTCAAGCTCATTTTCTTCAAGATAACAACCAGAACCAAAACTAGCTTCTTCAATTGGTACAATGACCCTTGATGTAATCACTCCAAATAAGGAATAGTTGACTCTGCAATTTCGTCAATGACATAATTGAAATTCCATATGCGTACAAACATTTTTTACAACAACAAGTATGATACCATCTAACTTAATCACTAGCAGAAAGGTAGACTTTTCATCATTAACGTCTAGATGCTGTAATGGCAGATTCTCTTTTTGGCTATACCTATTTTCTGTTTTGATCTTCTAACTTGCGCATCGTTGCGTAGATATGAAAGCCATTTCATCGCTCATCGCCCCCTAATGCGAGTACTGGCATTGTAAGCTTAGTTTTTGAATAGTTTTGATTTTGTATCGCATCTTGTAGAAAAAGATGATAATATTCAAATCCAGAATGTATAGCACCTGGTTTGTGTTCATTACCACAGCTCGTGCAGAAATATTTTAGTGTTTGCGGCTCTGAGAATTAGAAAGCATCCTAAACATTTGACGCAAGCTGTTGAACCCTAATCTTTTTGCAGCATGATTAATCCTAAGGTAACTCACTGCCATTATTTATTTGGCACTGACATTATTTATTTGGCTATGAACGCAACTATCATCGACAATGGAAATGAAATAAGGAGTCCAATGGGGATAGCTACTCCCATAAATATTAACATCCAAAGCAGCTGGTTACTACTGGAATCCTTAGCGTTAGCTGACATCCATTATAATATGGGCTGTATCACTGCTAAGTATAATACTGCATGTCTTCATCCTTATTATCCAAAAGTTGATTGAATCAATGAATTAACACGACTGCAGTAGTTGAAATGTTAGTAATAATCAAAGGAGTGGAATGATCGCAGTATTTCAGTCCGAACTGTCCGTCTTCAGTTAAGTTACTTAGCTAGCTTTCGAAAATAAAGTATTTCTGAAAATGGTGACCTGAAGTACCCCTGAAGAAGTGCGATAATGATTCTTTGGGGGTGCAGAAAGAACAATCCAAATGATAATACTACTTATTTGTGTAAATATTATAAACACCCCCTCCAGTGTTGATGTTTACATAACTCCAAATTTCAGCACTAATAGCAAGCTGTTGGAAAAGCGATTTTTGATTGTCATCTAGTACATCATAAACAAGTTGACCTATTGCCATATGGTTAGGCTTGGCGAGTCCGGTCATTTTTACTGCAATACTTGTACTGTAGCCTAATATATCGTAAACTGGTTTCTTAATGAGAGGCTGTTCATTTTTGGAAATGTCAGTATTGTTACCAATTTCTGCTCCATTAGTTATATTAGGATGAATATCCCAACCACTCTGTATTATTGCATTTTCACCGGTGTCTATTCCTATCCTTAAGTTCATTATCGGACATTCGTATTGATTCAGAATCGGATTTATCCCTCCATGGGCCACTTGAAGAATACATTTTGCACAACTAATTGCACTGGTACATGCTAATTTTGGTTGAGACTGATCACTGGGAACAAGGAAAAATGCAAGAACTGCATCTCCTACGTATTTTAGGATAAATCCCCCAAATTCTTTAATTATAAGCGACATTTCCTGGTTGAAGGCTTGAATCATCATTGTGAGTCTATCTAAAGGGAGTGTCATCGATAGCTGTGTTGATGCCACGAGATCGACATTCAAAATAACAAAATTCATTTTTGATTTAGCGGCTTTACCTAAAATATTTTGGGTATCGGCAACTGAAATAATAAACTCAGGTTTTCCTTCTAGAGTTTTCCAAACTCTGGCTTGAGATCTCCTCATTATAGTATTTAGATCAACCGTGGAAGTATCAGACGGCACTAATTTGTCCATTCACTTAATCAAAATATAATTGCTGCACGATTTTAGTTATCAATGATCAAAGTGATTATGCTAGATGCCTTCCTATTCCTGGAGTACTTTATGAACAAATGAGATCGCGGTTGATCCTTCGCCCACTGCGGATGCAACGCGCTTGATGCTGCCAGCACGCACGTCACCAGCCGCGAAAACACCCGCCAAACTGGTTTCAAGCAAGTATGGTTGACGTGAAAGAGACCAACCTGCAGCGCTCAGATTTTCAGACGACAGATCGGGACCCGTATTAATGAAGCCTTTTGCGTCGAGCATCATACAGTCATTAAGCCAACTGGTATTTGGATCGGCACCGGTCATGACGAACAAATGTCTGATCTTGTGCTTCTCAGTCTGTCCTGTTTGACCGTTTCGCCAGATAACGGAATCAAGGTGATTGTCTCCTTCGAGAGCAACAATCTCAGTCTGCGGCCTGACTGTAATATTAGGACTTTCTTCGATCCTGCGAATCAGATAGCGTGACATACTAGCGGCTAAACTGGCAGATCTTACTAGCATTTGAACATTCTTTGTCGTCTGTGCCAAAAACACAGCAGCCTGGCCTGCTGAGTTTCCTCCACCAACAACAATTACGTCCTCTCCTCCACACAATTGTGCTTCCACAAATGTCGCACCATAATAAACGCCTGCACCTTCAAATCGGGATAGGTTTTCCAATGGTAGCCTTCGATATTGAGCACCGGTGGCAATCAAGATAGTCCGTGCTGGAATTCGAGCCCCATTTTCGACCTCTACGACATACGGTTTGTGGTCGTAGACGAGTCGTGTGGCCCTAGCAACGAGCATCTTAGCGCCGAACTTCTGTGCCTGGAGATACGCCCGACCTGCCAGGTCCTGACCTGAGATCCCGGTAGGAAATCCCAAGTAATTTTCGATTTTTGAGCTCGAACCTGCTTGGCCGCCAGGAGAACTCGTTTCCAGTACCACAACATCTAGTCCTTCTGAAGCACCATATACTGCAGCAGCCAATCCTGATGGACCGGCTCCAATGACGACAAGATCGCGCACCTGGGTTTGGTCGATAGACTCGTTGAAGCCAAGGCAGTCTGCGATTTGTTGATTACTGGGACTTCGTAATACCAATTCGCCTCGACAGATCAATACTGGTATTTCACTGGCAGAAATTTGGAAACTGTCCAATAGATTCTGTACGTCAGGGTCGCGCTCTAGATCTATGTAGGAGTACGGGTGTCCGTTGCGCATTAGAAACTCTTTGATCCGCAAAGTACCGGCAGAATGTGTTGACCCGATGAGGACAATATCTCCAACACCAGCGGCTATTAACTCTACTCTACGTAAAATGAAAGCCCTCATCAGTATATCGCTGAGCTCAGCATCGGTCTGTACCAAACCGAGCATGTCTTGCTGATCAAGTTCGATTACTTTGCCCAGCTTCGTAGCACGTACCCGAAAGAAAGACCGGCGGCCAGAGAGCATGTTAACCTCTCCGGTGAATTCACCATCACCGGACACCATCACGAGGGTCTCATTGGCACCGAAGGGGCGTACAATCTCCACTTCGCCTGTGATCACAACAAAAAAAGGTACCGATGTATCTCCTTGCTCTATCAGCACTTCACCGGGCTGTACTGAACGCGTACGTCCATGCGCTGCAATACGACCGATTTGAGCTGGTGTTAATTTTGGAAATATTTTCTCAATACGAGAGCTGGTTAGAGGAAGTCCCCTGCGTGCATTGCTCATAAAGATCGTTTCTGCTGAAACTCCTTAAGTGTTTGGCGGCCTAGGTTGCTTCTATCAACAAGAAACAAAACGCGTTTTGCTCCTGCTTCAAGCCAGAACAGCAACAGCAGTCAGAACAGCAACAGCAGCAACAACAACAACAACAAAACCAGACCAGTATCATTCATAGAAAGAAAGATGTAAAAGATAGGAAATCCACAATCCACAAATAAGAATATCCATTTTGTGGTATCATGACCAGATTAAAGTGAAATTAAATGGTAATATGTTTTATTCTCCCTCTTCCTCTAACATCTATCGTGCGTAATTCTTGATGTTTTGTGCCCGATCTAAAGAATCCCAATAGATAGAGCTTGGATTTGTTTTTCTTGCCATACTCAAATATTCGGTTTTACCAATTTCGGTGATACCTATTCTATACTATTAAAGAGATGGTCATAATAATATCGAATATAGAATGCTACCAATATTCGTTTCAGAGAGATACTTCAACGGCTACATCATGTTTCGGATAATATTTTTTTACATCACTTTCACCATATTTTGACCTGAATTTGTTCACGATAGCGTCAACGCTACTATTGTCTGTAATGCGTTTACCTCTCGTGGATATTTCCTCGTCATCTACCGAAATTTTCAAAGACGGATCGACTAGTAGGTTCTTGTACCAGTTCGTGTCAGATCCTTGAACTGGTAGCAAGGATAGGGTTTTGCCTTCATGAACAAACCAGACTGGCCGAGAGATATCTCTCCCTGATTTTCTACCCTTAACGCTGAGCATTATCTCAGATGCTCTATTCAATTTCTGGTGAAGATTGGTATTAGACATAATATTTTATCCGGCATAATTTAGATAAGAGTTTCGCACATTTGCAATTATTACACACGTCTGGAAAGAAGTACCTGCGTGGATACCAAGCAACAGACGGTAATGGAACAGTCAGATTTACTACAATTTACCCTGGATGGTATCAGGGCAGAGCCGTACACATGCACATCAAAGTTCGCACCTTTGAAGGATCCGAAAAGACTTTCGAATGGACTTCGCAGTTTTACTTTAATGATTCCATTACTGATGAAGTCCAAGCGAAAACTCCGTACATTAGCCATTGAAGAGAACAAAATATCAGGCTTAAGAGAGGACATTGTAACAAACCTGCAATGTACTTATGGTTTTCCTGAATATGACATACTAGAAGTTGAAAATCCTGCAAACACGACAAATACTACAGGGGCTCGAAGAAACAAGAAACCTATTACTGATGCAGGATAATCCACTTTAAAGTAAAGATTTCTGACATTTCTTTAAACATCGTCAATAGAGAAAGTCAGCTCTTTAAGCCGATACTCAGAGCCTATCATTATAACTTTTAGGGCACCATAAAAGATCAAAGTTTTTTCTACGTCACTCAACAATTATATTATTTACACACGCTATAATCGATATCTGGAAAGTTAAGGCAGCGCGAGAAGATAGAGAAATTAGTGTCCTGATTAGCCGATTCGATTTGTAGCAATAGCATACCAGAAGCACCTGATGATATAGAATCTCAATTAGACAAGTTAATTCACAAAGACAGTATTCCAAGGTTGATTGTGTGTGTCTCCTGTCAAATAGAGTATTTCTAGTTGCATTTGACTAACACCTAGTAAAGCAAACAAGACAGAAATCCCTTTAAGCTATTTTATACATGACTAGAATCTTATGCATTCGGATGAACAAATAGAATCCTGGGTTAACCAAATGAAAGGAATAGTTAAGAATCACAATCGATCAAAAGAGCAAAAAGACTCCGACCTTGATGATCTGGAAGAACAAATCAAAGATAGATTGGATGATCTGAATTTGAATTTTGAAGATGAATACATAGCAGATGTGATGGGCAGGTTAGTGGATCTTAGGGGTCTGGATAGCCTGCCAAATTGATCTATGCGCAATTTACCACTTTCGAACTTCTTTCACACATCTTTGCGTTAGATTATCTCCGAGTCTAACAAGAATATCGCAATATCACCAGTGACGATGACCTGTTATCTGAATCATAACAAGTCTACAACTATGCTCTTACTTGTTATTGGAAGTGTAGCTATCTTGTGCCAATGATATTGTTTACAAAAGAAATTATTTAAGTTGGTAAGGAGACTTGACGAAAGTTGGTGTCAGCAACTCAATATTGAGACTGAAGATAATAAAGAATTCCTGCAAGTTGCTATATTTTAATCTCTAACTGTACGATAGCAGATTTTACAATTTTAGATCGTTTATAGGCCTACATATTTTATTTTTTAGTTTCATTGGCAAATGGAACCCTAACCATTAGATGACCACAGAGAGGACATTCAACAACATAGTCATGTGATCCTGCACCCTCTAATATTAGCTCATTATAATGATAATCTCTGTGTTTTCGATCAATTTTCATTGGTGGTTCCCAATTTTTGTCTAGACGTTCATGGTGTTCTTGGCATAGCCAGAGAGTGATCACTCCACCTTTGAGTATAAGATCAGTTCCGTCTTCGTAAGCTCCACTGAAAACAGTCTCCTCACTGCAATCATCTTGATATTCCCAGATCGCTTCATTCCTACAATTAGGGACTTGGCACCGATCAACCTCTTCGCCATCAGGATTTATGATCTTGGTTTGTTTATTATTCCGCGTTCTGTCTTTGTTCTTCATTATTATTTCTATTCCCCCGATCTAATGTGGTTAATTAATTTAGCCTTGGCCACCATCGCCACCACCCACTTGTATGTCCGGCGGTAATTCCACTACGCGTTCAATGATTCGAATGAACGTCGGTGCGTGCTCTTTAAACTGCAATTCTTTTTCTAAATCCTCAATTTGTGCTTGATTTTGAATTTCCGACTTCGTTTTTACCAAAGTCACTAACAACATCATCATCAACAACAGAAGCAACAGAAGAAGGATAATCGATATTCGGTATTGAACAAATACTAGTATTGTTATTTCTTTTCTTATGATATTTTAATAGCGCTTCGCCGTTAAACCATCGTTTGCAGCCATCGCATCGAATGTAACCATGCCAACAATAACCTGCCGCTGGATCTGGATGGGAGAGAGGTTCATTTTCAAGTCCATTGAGATCTTCTTCAGTGAATATGCCTGACTCTTCTATTATGGATGGTTGTTCTTGCTTGGATGAGTTTACTATATCTATATCTAGATTAGGTAACTGCTTCCATAGATTAAATACATCTATTTCAATAGCGTGTAATTCTGATATTGCTCTAATCTTTACTTCATCCCTTTTAGTAGCAGCAATGATTTCATGCAGTTTCTTTTGATAAGAAAATAGGGAATCTATTCTTTGTTTGTAGGCAGCAATATACTTGCTTGTGGATTGCTTTAGTTCTGTGTACCATTTCGCAGATTCTTTTTCCATACGGTTTCTTGTGTTTGTTACCGTGCTTCGTGCAATCTCGATTTGCTTTTCATTATGAAGATGATCAACAATCTCTTGATCTGTCAGTCTTTGCAAGGAAAGATTCTGAATTATAGCATTGATATACACACTTTCTGACTTTGTTCGTTTATTATGCTTCATACGAACCCTTTTGCTATTGCTATTGTTATTGTTATTGTTCCGCATGGGTGAGTTTAGGCACGTTCTTATATTATCAGTTTATGAAATTAAAACTTGTGCTTGCTATAACCTCTCATTTAGGTGAAAATTTAGTGTAGGCTTGGGCTAATATGGAGTCCAAGACGGTGTCGCTAGTCTTGTCCCCACGTCGCCATTCTAATAGCTTAGCTGATATCTCTTGTAAAAAGAGGTTTTAGTTAGCAGTCAGACCTAAAACTTGTAATAAATGTTCAAAGCTCTTAGTTCGTTGTTTGGAACTACAGTAATTGCAACAAAGCCGATTCTCTTAACACCTTTCGGGTGCGACTGATAGTTCTGTGGCCCCAATAACAGAAACATAAGTGAACCGCTGTTACACACTCTAGCTCCAGCTTTTAGTAATTTGCACGTGTCAGGAAGTGAAGTATTGTACATTTCTTTGGCGGTTTTGTGATTATAAGGGGGATCGCATCTCCATCTTGCAAAGCTATTATCTGCTATCTCTTCAAGCTTTTGTCCATCAGCTACCAACATAGGCTTACATTCTGGGTTAATGTCTACACTAAAACAATCGGAGACAGAGCGACTGCAAACTTCTATCGTATTTTGCTCTGGTCCAAACAGAGATTCTAACATCTCCAAATATTTGTAGGGGTATCTTCCTTGATCTCTTCCGCGCATTCTAACGTGACCGGAAATAAAGGAAGGATTGTTTTCTGTAATAAATAATATACCGGTAGCTGGATTGGCCGAATATATAGCTGATCTGTCATGATCCAGATGTCGGCAAGCTTTCAGGAGTTTTCTAACGTCCATCATTTGAACATCTTCCTGAGAAATGATTAAGCAGTAGATCAGTTATCATCATACTCGATACTGCGGCCATGGCTTGAAATTGATTAAGAGGTGCCTTAACTGTACCAACTGTACCAACTTTGAAGCCTTATGTACTGTTATTTCTAGCGCGCGGAAATGAGAGTAAAAAAGGGGTATATTGTAGAAAAACAGTTGGAACAAGTTGAGACAGTTGAGACAGTTGAGACAGTTGAGATTTTGTCTCAACTTATAGGGTCTCCTGGTCTTCGTCGTCGGGTTTCGCCCAGTCTATTAGTTTGATATTTTTCCAAACCCGTGGCCGTTGTCCGGATATTCTCTTTTGTTCCTCTTTAAGACCCAAGTCTTTTAACTTCCTGCTAAAGGTCTGTATTGACTCCGACGGGAGTCGGTTAGCTGTACAAAACGCACGATAGGAATCAAACAGATCTTCCTTCAGAACATAGACATCATCATTTGTAGCTCGTATTGCAGTCTCTTTAAAAAATCTGATCGGGTCAGAACTTTGCATATACTGTAGATAATTATCTTCAATTGTATGACTATCCGCATGCGAGATGCCACTTTTTAAAACACGGGGCAATCTTCTTACTAGAAGGGTTAAGAACGCTGACATCTCTGGTTCGGTGGTCAGTTCATTTGTGAGGTTAGAGTTATCTTTCTCCCCGAGGAACTGGTTGGGAAAGTTGATTATTATCAGACGGGCAAAGAACGCATCCGACTCATCGGGCGTTATCGGTATCTTGTTGGCTGAAAAGATTATTTTGGCATGATTGACGAAAGGAAAGGCTGGTTTATACTTGAATTCCCCCATAATCTGATCACCCCCTGTTAATTTCTTTAACAATCCAGTCCTCTTCAGTGCTTCACTTGAGAGATCTGCATCAATATTCGCCATTTTACCAAATAAATTGGCAGCTGAAAATCTATTTTCTAATATCCTGTCTAAACTTTCGCTTGAAACATTCTTGACTCCTAGGAGCTTGATCATCAAATTGGTTGTGACACCTTTTCCATTCCTGCCCGACCCATTAAAAAAAAGGTACTTGTGGAATGGAAATCCACGCCACAAGGAATACGCCATAAAATCTAACACTGTTTCCACATCTTCAGGGCCCATAACCTGATGAAGGAATTGCATAATTTTCCCTGGTGGAAAACAGCCCTCCAGACACGGCATTTTAAGAGAAGGGGCATAATCATGTGGAATCTGTGTAAGCGCCATAAATTTTGGACTGTGGGGTTTTGTCTCGCATGTCCGAAGGTTGATCATACAACTATTACAGCATAGCCATTCAATGTGAGGGTCAAATTCAGTCCTATCGATATAATTGCCCCAAATGATATGCTGCTTAATTGATTCGACATACGTGGGAGAAATTCCCGGATTAAACTTGAGACATTCTTGTTTTATCAACCATTCAGCATTTTTTAAATAGATGCCCTTTGTCTTTTCATAATAGTAAATGTCTTCAGTGTCCTTGGTGACCTTGAAATGATATCTGTTAATTAATTCCTGCTCGAATTGATCATTTGTAAGATTGCCATACCCATCTTGCTCTTGTTCCAGCTGTTGCTGTTCTGCTTGTGCAGCTTGGTCATCAAGAATTTTCCTTTTGTACTTTTCAGTATCGTCATTAGTATCGATGTCACTCAACCTACTAATTCAACCTCCAATAATTTTGAAATACTGGCGTGGTACAACCGAGAATCTATATCCTCAAATAGATGCGCTACTGCTTGTTTTAATACAAAATTTCGGTCTTGTGTAGCTAATAGAGCGAGTTCCCTTAGAATGGACGGATTTAGATCTTGCATGCTAATTTTGAATTTGGGAATCATTCTACGGTCGAACCCTCCTATCTTAAAGAAGTGTTGCGCTTGATGGTAATACTTCCAGATCACCAAGGGAATCTCTTCTCGTCGCTCAGTGCTCCTGTTCCTATTTCTACAATTGCACCAATCTGATAATGGATCAGTATTTACGCCGCTGATAAGTACACCAGCTAAATCGTGTTTGATTTTATAAATAAGATAGTCTAAGGTTGAAAGATCGTACCTGTCGGCACTATCAGGAATAAAATCATCCGGATGGAATTGGAGAGTCATCTCCTTCACCAGCACCTATCGCGACGTCTAGCGGATTCATTCTTCCTATCCTTCAGGAATTGGAAAAGCATGTTTCTAACTTCCGATAACATTTTCTGCGTACTCTTATTTTCTTCAGAAAGTTGCTTGAAATATTCAATTTCTTCAGGAGTCATTTCGAACGTGTCTCCACAGTCCGGAAATCCCAATTCGAATATTGCCTAAGAGAGTTTTTTATGTAAATCTTCCAAGGCCGGGAGGAATCAGCCTCCCATACCCCGCGAAGGTGAGCGTCGTGGTCTTTTGTTGCAAAAGACTTTTCTATTGGCCTAACTGTATTCAACATGTCCATCTCTGGTTGGTGCTAGTCGTGGAACTGTTCTTGTGTGGGTTGGCTTGGAACCCGGCCCCACTTTTTACTTCTTCATTTTTACTTTTGGCGTAGTTTTTGTGTCGGCCCTCTTTCAGCAAAATTGTAATAACATCGTTAAAGGAATCTCCCGCTTTTCCTAAGTTTTTTAAGTGCCAATAATTCTCAGGCGTGACGGCAATCAGTTTAAGATTGCCCATTGAACCCATGGCCCCAAGACCTTGAAAGTATTATAAAAGAGATACTCGGTAGTCAGAAATAATGGGGCGAGACAGGAAAGTAGGAGATGAGAAATGTCCTAACCCTGATTGTGCTGGTTATGGTGATTTAGGTCGGTTGCGCAATCATAGGCGTAGAAATGCTAGATCAGCAAATAGAAGGTTTGCTGATCATTACACGTTTATTCACAACGATCGAAGGATTCATGAACATTACATATCCAAAAATATGATTGAGCATGAGCAGAAACCCGATGAAATGGCAATGGCAAAAAACCCCTTTAAGGATCTGAGTCTTCACTTCGGAGAAACAGCGCAGGAATTTGACAGGACTGGTTATTTGATGCTTAAGTATGCTGACAAATTAAAGACTTATCCACTTGATAAGAAAGAAGCAAGAAGATTAGTTGTAGCGTGCAGATCTAAGTCACCAGTGCTGCAGGCCATAAGAAAAATGGTCTGGTTATACAAGCAATCAATTTACGCAGAAATTCATAACTTACCCATCCCCAAGGAGATAGAACATGATCTTTTTACACTATCTGAGATGTACAGAAAGCACGAGCGAAATAAGGAATCATTGGATGAAAGGATACAGAAAGATCCCATCGGAGTACTACAGGAAGCAAAAAAAGTTTCAGACTCCGATCCCTTCCGCAAGGAGGTAACACATCTATTCAACAAGTATGAACAGCCTAAACGAGTTGCAAGAAACAAAGCACGAATTGAAAAAATATCAAGGTGGGAGGGGCGAGAGACGATCTATAGTGGAATGGAAGAAATATCAGAATCTCCTAAATCTAAATCTAAATCTAAAGGATAGAATAGAATTGTGATCTATTGTCGAGGTAAGTTTTTGTACCGGCTTTACTATCTTTAACATGTTCTGCTCCTCTCAACGTCGTCCGTCTGGGTTGGTGTGCGTGGAATTGGAACCCAACCCAATTTTTCGTTTTTCGGTTGAAGAAATCGTCTTCTAACGCATCATCCTTGGTTCGGCGCCGCCGTCTTCCCTTCCTTAATAAATTGCATTAATGATTTCATTTCTGTCTCTATAGCATAAAGTCTATTTCTCATTTGGGTTTTTTCTTCATCCTCAATTTCATATTTCTTAATTTTCTTTAGTAATCTGTTTGCCGGATCAATAGTCAATAAATCGATAGCCTTACCATATTCTAGTAACAACTCTTCCTCAGTTGGTTTATAGTATGCACCTGCCAGGCCTATGTTGTGACCTAGTATCATTTCCCGTATTTCTGGCCCAACTTTTGAATCAACTAATTGCTTGGTGAAAAATTTACGGAAGCCGTGCAATCTTTGAACATCTTTGTATCCTCCAGGATGGACAGGATCCACAGTTCTAACTCCTGAGTTGACTAGCCATAATTGTAAAAGGTTATCAATAGATTTATTTGCAAATGGCTTCGCCTTGATTCTTTTTAATTTGTTATACTGTTGAACAAAAAGGTAACTATCAGGTGTTATT
>Ga0184609_10000357_pt1 | contig 13170 bp, 13 predicted proteins | sample PLM1_60_coex_FD_133165 | JGI IMG/M metagenome (GOLD analysis project Ga0184609, IMG submission 133165) | Groundwater sediment microbial communities from an aquifer in East River, Colorado, USA - PLM1_60_coex | ecosystem: Environmental > Terrestrial > Soil > Riparian zone | place: USA: East... | reverse complement strand
GGTGATCGGCGAGGTCGAGCTGGCCTGGCGGCTGCGGCCGCCCGCCGCCGCGCCGTGGCTGGCCGTGACGGGCACGAACGGGAAGACGACGACCGTACGGATGCTCGAGTCGATCCTGCGGGCGGCCGGCCTGCGCGCGGTCGCGACCGGCAACGTGGGGCTGCCGGTCGTCGACGCCGTGCTCGCCGACCCGCCGTACGAGGTGCTCGCCGTCGAGCTGTCGTCGTTCCAGCTGCACTGGTCGCCGTCGGTGCGGCCGGCCGCCGGGGCGGTGCTCAACCTGGCCCCCGACCACCTGGACTGGCACGGCTCGTACGGGGCGTACGCGGCGGCCAAGGAGCGGATCTGGGCCGGCGGGGGGACCGTCGCGATCGGCAACGCCGACGACCCGGAGGTCGCCGCCCGGCTCGCCGCCGCGCCCGGCCGCCGGGTCGGCGTCACCCTGGCCCCGCCCGCCGCCGGCCAGCTCGGCGTAGCCGGCGGTGCCCTCCTCGACCGCGCCTTCGCCACCGACCCCGTGCCCCTGGCCGGGGCGAGCGAGGTGCGGCCGGCCGGGCCGACCGTGGTCCCGGCCGGTCTCGCGGCCGCTGCAAACAGGGGCGGACCGGCCGTCGGGATCGAGCTCGCGCGGGTCGCCGACGTTCGGCCGCCGGGTCCGCACAACGTGGCGAACGCGCTGGCCGCGGCGGCGCTGGCGCGGGCGCACGGGGTGCCGGCGGACGCGGTGCGGGCCGGGTTGCGCGCCTTCGTCCCGGACCGGCACCGCAACGAGCGGGTCGCCGAGGTCGCCGGCGTCGCGTACGTGGACGACAGCAAGGCGACCAACCCGCACGCCGCCGCCGCCTCGCTCGCCGCGTACCCGCGGGTCGTCTGGGTCGCCGGTGGCCTGCTCAAGGGCGCGCCGGTGGACGAGCTGGTCGCGTCGGTGGCGGGCCGGCTGGCCGGCGCGGTGCTGCTCGGCGCCGACCGGGCGGCGGTGCGTGCCGCGATCGCGCGACACGCCCCCGACGTCCCCGTGGTCGAGGTCGCGAGGACCGACGATGGAGCCATGTCCGAGGTCGTGCGCGCCGCCGCGGCGCTGGCGCGACCCGGGGACACGGTGCTGCTCGCGCCGGCCGCCGCCTCGATGGACATGTTCCGCGACTACGGCGCGCGCGGCGACGCCTTCGCCACGGCCGTCCGCGCGCTGGCGGAGCCGTGACGGCGACCGCGCAGGCGCCGGCCCGCACCCGCGGCGAGGACGAGGCGCCGGGCACACCGTTCTTCGACCGGCCGCTGACCTCGCTGCACCTGGTGCTGGTGAGCACCGGGCTGCTGCTGGCGCTCGGCCTGGTCATGGTGCTGTCCGCGTCGATGGTGAAGTCCTTCCGGGAGACCGGCAGCGCCTACTCGGTCTTCGCCGACCAGCTGACCTTCGTCGCGCTGGCCGTGCCGGCGTTCTGGCTCGGCGTCCGGCTCTCGCCGCGCGCCTACCGCGGCCTCGCGTACCCGGCGCTGCTGCTGAGCCTGGTGCTGCTGGTCGCGGTGCTGCTGCCCGGCGTGGGCAAGAACATCAACGGCGCCCAGCGCTGGCTCGACCTGGGGCCGGTACAGCTGCAGCCGGCCGAGGTCGGCAAGCTCGCGCTGGCGCTGTGGGGTGCGGACCTGCTGGTCCGCAAGCAGCGGCTGCTCGGGCAGGCCCGGCACCTGGTGATGCCGCTGGTGCCGGTCGCGGCGCTGCTGGCCGCGCTCGTGGTGCTGGAGCCGGACCTGGGCACCTCGCTGTGCTTCGCGATGGTGCTGTTCGGTCTGCTGTGGACGGTCGGCGCGCCGGCCCGGGTGTTCGCCGCGCTGCTGGTGCTCGCCACCGGCGCCGTCGCCGCCCTCGCGGTGGTCGAGCGCTACCGGCTCGAGCGCGTGCTGCACTTCCTGGACCCGTCCGCCGACCCGCAGGGCGCCGGCTTCCAGCCGCTGCTCGGGCTGTCCTCGCTGTCCAGCGGGGGCTGGTTCGGGGTCGGGCTCGGGCAGGGCCGGGCGAAGTGGGTCGGGCTGCCCGAGGGCCACACCGACTACATCTTCGCGGTCATCGGCGAGGAGCTCGGCCTCGTCGGCGGCCTGGTCGTGCTGCTGCTCTACGCGACGCTGGCCTACTCGGGGCTGCGGGTCGCCCGCCGCAGCGCGGAGCCGTTCGCCCGGCTCGCCGCGGCAGGGGTGACCGTGTGGATCGTCGGACAGGCCGTGCTGAACATGGGCTACGTGAGCGGGCTGCTGCCGGTCACCGGCGTGCCGCTGCCGCTGATCTCGGCCGGCGGCACGTCGCTGGTGGTCACCCTCTTCGCGCTCGGCATGCTCGCCTCCTTCGCGCGAGCCGAGCCGGCGGCCGCGGCCCAGCTGGCCCGGCGCGGCCGGGTCGCGACGCTGCTGCGGCTGCCCGCGCCCCGAGCCGGCGGGACCCGGGCACGCCGGCCGCTCCGCAGGGTCGACCGTTCGGGTGACGGGGTGGCGGGGGCGGCGCCCCGGCCGGCAAGATCAGCGCGGCGCGGCGCGACCCGCCAGCCCCGTCCGTACCAGCCGCACCAGCCCAGAACGACGACCGTTCGCCGGGAGGCCCGCCGCCGATGACCCGTCCCGTCTCCGTCGTGCTCGCCGGCGGCGGCTCGGCCGGGCACGTGTCGCCCCTGCTGGCCACGGCCGACGCGCTCGTTCGGCTGGAGCCCGGCACGGCCGTCACCGCGCTCGGCACCGCCCGCGGGCTGGAGGCCACCCTGGTCCCGGCCCGCGGCTACCGTCTGGAGCTGGTGCCCCGGGTGCCGGTGCCGCGCAAGCCGACCCCGGAGCTGCTGCGGCTGCCGGGCCGGCTGCGGGAGGCGGTCCGGGCCGCGTCCGAGGTGCTGGAGCGGGTCGGGGCGGACGTGCTGGTCGGCTTCGGCGGCTACGTGTCGGCCCCGGCCTACCTGGCGGCCCGCCGGCGCGGCACCCCGGTGGTGGTGCACGAGGCGAACCCCCGACCCGGGCTGGCCAACCGGCTCGGCGCCCGCTTCGCCGCCCGGGTCGCCACCGCCACCCAGGGGGTGGCGCTGCCCAGGGCCGAGACCGTCGGGCTGCCGCTGCGCCGCGAGGTCGCCACCCTCGACCGGGTCGCCCGCCGGAGCGAGGGCCGGGCGCTGTTCGGGCTCGACCCGGACCTGCCCGCGCTGCTGGTGACCGGCGGCTCGCAGGGCGCGCGGACGCTCAACACCGCCGTGCTCGGGGCGGCTCCCGCGCTCGCCGCCGGCGGCGTCCAGGTGCTGCACGCCGCCGGCCCGACCAACACGGTCACGCCGCCGGCTCCGCCACCCGGCGCCCCGCCGTACGTGCTGGTGCCGTACCTGGAGCGGATGGAGCTGGCGTACGCGGCGGCGGACCTGGCGCTGTGCCGGTCGGGGGCGAACACCTGTGCCGAGCTCACCGCGGTCGGCCTGCCGGCGGCGTACGTGCCGCTCCCGCACGGCAACGGCGAGCAGCGGCTGAACGCCGAGCCGGTGGTCGCCGCCGGCGGCGGGCTGCTGGTGGACGACGCGTCCTGCACGCCGGAGTGGGTGGTGGCCACGCTGCCGCCGGTGCTCGGCGACCCCGGCCGGCTGGAGGCGATGGCGAAGGCGGCCGCGTCTCTCGGGCACCGCGACGCGGACGTCGCGCTGGCCCGGATCGTGCTGGAGGTGGCGCGCCGGTGAGCGCCGACCGGGCACGGCAAGCCTCGGCCGCGGAGGGCACGAGCGCGAACACCCGAGCTCGCGCGTCCTCCGGCGCGCGTGCGGGGCACCAGAGCGTCGCGGGAGCCGAGCTCGGCCGCGTGCACCTCGTCGGCATCGGGGGGGCCGGGATGAGCGGGATCGCACGGATCCTGCTCGCCCGCGGCGTCCCGGTCAGCGGCAGCGACGCCCGCGGCTCGGCGACGGCGGAGGCGCTTCGGGCTCTCGGCGCCACTGTCCACATCGGACATGACGCGGCGAACGTGGGGTCCGAGGTGGACACCGTGGTGGTCTCGACCGCGATCCGGGACGCCAACCCCGAGGTGGTCGAGGCACACCGGCGGGGGCTGCGGGTGCTGCGCCGGGCCGCCGCGCTCGCCGCGGTGATGGCTGGCCGCCGCGGCGTCGCGATCGCCGGCACGCACGGGAAGACCTCGACGACGTCGATGCTGGTGACCGCGCTGCAGGCCTGCGGCGCCGACCCGGCGTACGCGATCGGCGGCGACGTGATCGGCACCGACGGCTCCGCGGCGAACGCGGCCGACGGCAGGGGCGAGGCGTTCGTCGCCGAGGCGGACGAGAGCGACGGCTCCTTCCTGCTGCTGTCGCCGTACGCGGCGGTGGTGACGAACGTCGAGGCCGACCACCTCGACCAGCACGGCACCGCGGAGGCGGTGGCGCTGGTCTTCGAGCAGTTCGTGCGCCGGATCGACCCGGACGGCTTCCTCGTCTCCTGCGCGGACGACCGGGGTGCCCGGCGGACCGCGGTGGCGGCCGCGGACGCCGGCCTGCGGGTCAGGACGTACGGGGAGTCCCCGTCGGCGGACCTCCGGGTGACCGAGGTGGTCGAGGACGCTGCCGGGACGACCTGGCGAGCGGTGCTGGACGGGCGGCCGCTGGCCGGGACGGAGGCGGTGCGGGTCCCGGTGCCGGGCCGGCACATGGCGCTGAACGCGGCGGCGGCGCTGCTCACCGGGCTGGAGCTCGGGCTGCCGGCGGCGGGGCTGGTCGAGGGGATCGGGCGGTACGGCGGGGTCCGGCGGCGCTTCGAGCTGCGCGGCGAGGCCGGCGGGGTCCGGGTGTACGACGACTACGCGCATCACCCGACCGAGGTGGCGGCGACGCTGCGCGCGGCCCGGGTGGTGGCCGGCGGCGCCCGGGTGCTGGTCGCCTTCCAGCCGCACCTCTACAGCAGGACGGCGGCCTTCGCCGCGGACTTCGGCACCGCGCTGGCGTTGGCGGACGAGGTCGTGGTGCTGGACGTGTACGCGGCGCGGGAGGACCCGGTCCCCGGGGTGACCGGCGAACTGGTCGCGGCCGCGGTGGCGCTGCCGACGGACCGGGTGCGCTTCGAGCCGGACCGGGGCGCCGTGGCGGGCGAGCTGGCCCGCCGCGCCCGTCCCGGCGACCTCGTCCTGACCATGGGCGCGGGCGACGTCACCGCGCTCGCGCCGGACGTGCTCGCGGCCCTGGCGGCCCGCCACCCGGTCCCCGGCGCCGCCCGGTGACCTCGCCGCGCGGCCGCGTCTGTGCTCCGCCTCGCGGAGTCGAGACGTACCCGCTCAGGAGCGCGACCCGGTGAGCGCGGCGACGCGGGTGGCGCCGACACGGGTGCCGGCGCCAGCCGGGGGCGGCGGCCGCCGGGGTCCGGTGCTGCTGGCGGTCGCGGTGATCCTCGCCCTGCTCGGTGCCGCGGTCTGGGTGGTCGGCTTCACGAGCGTGCTCGGCGTCCGCACGGTCACGGTCAACGGCGTCCGCGCGCTGTCCGCGGACCAGGTGCGGGGCGCCGCCGCGATCCGCCGGGGCGAGCCGCTCGCCCGGGTGGACATCGGCGCGGTCGAGCGCCGGGTCCGCGAGCTCGACGGCGTGGCGCGGGTCGCCGTCGCCCGCTCCTGGCCGCGCACCCTGCGCATCACCGTCACCGAGCGCCGGGGCGTCGCCGTCGTCTCGCGGGACGGCGCGGCCTGGCTGGTCGACGGCGAGGGCGTCGTCTTCCAGCGGCTCGCCGCCCGGCCGAAGTCGCTCCCGCGGCTGGACGTCCGGTGCCGCCGGCCGGACGAGCCCGACTGCCGGGCCGCGCTGTCCGCGTTGACGTCGCTGCCGCCGGCGGTGGCCCGGGCCGTGCTGTCGGTCGCCGCGCCGACTCCCGACTCGGTCACCCTCGCGCTGACCGGCGACCGCGTCGTCGTCTGGGGCAGCGCCGACCAGGCGGCCACGAAGGCCCGGGCGCTGGCCGCGCTGCTGCGCCAGCCGGGCAGGCGCTACGACGTCAGCACCCCGTCGGTCGTCACGGTCCGCTGACGCGCCGCGGGGGTCACGTCACGGTGACCCGCTTGGTGTCCACGGACACCCGGGAGCCGTCCTTCGCCGACACCTCGTACGCCGCCAGCACGTAGTCGCCCGGCGGGAGCGTCACGGCCGCGGTCCAGTCGCCGCGGTCCGGCGCGCCGACCGTCGCGGTCGCGGTCGCCTTCGCCACCACGTCCGCGCCGCGGCGCACCTCCACGTTCACGGTCGCCTCGAACACCGACGCCGTCCCGCGCAGCACCAGCCGCCGGCCGGCGCGGCCCCGGTCCGCGGGGCTGAGCAGCCAGATCGGCGCCAGCACGTCGAGCTGCGCGGCCCGGCTGACCGGAGCCCAGGTGAGCGACGCCGGCAGGCCGGGCGCCACCACCCGCACCCGCTTCACCCGCGGGTCGGCGGCGGTGACGGTGTGCACGACCTGCTGGACGGCCAGCCCGGCCTCCGCCGGACCGGACAGCCGCGGCGCCCCGGCGAACTCCACCGTCGCGTCCTGGCCCGACCGGCTCAGCCGCAGCACCCGCACGCCGGTCCACGGCGTCCGGTAGTCCGGGTCCGCCGGCGTGTCCGCAAGCCCGGCCGTCGCCGACTCCACCGCGTCCGCCTCGCCGTCGGCGCTCCGGCGGAACTCGCGGTAGAGCCGCGGCCCGCCCTCCGTGTCGCCGAGGACGTAGACCGGCACGGTCGGACCGGACGGCGCCGGGGCGGGGGCCACCGTGGTCGCCGGGGCGGGAGCCGGCACCGCCGTCGTCGTCCCGACCGGGCCCGCCCGGCCGGCCGTCGTGCTCCGCTCGCTCAGCACCGCACCGGCCGCGACGCCCACCGCGGCCGCCGCGAGCAGGACGAGCACCCCGATCGCCACCGATCGCCGGTCGAGCGCCATCGTCGCCTCCGTTCCGTCACCAGGATGGCCAATCTTGGTCACCGTACGTGACAGAGCGAGGCTGTCCCAGGGATTGGCGCGACACGCCGCGCCGGTCCTGGACCCTCCCGGACCGGCTGCCTACTGTCCCCGACAGCGGCGAGGTTGACATAACAATAACCGTCAACCTGAGGGTGAGGCCTGAGAAGGACGGGTAGCCCGACGACCACATCGAGGGAAGGCACTCGCGATGACACCACCGCACAACTACCTCGCGGTCATCAAGGTCGTCGGCATCGGCGGCGGCGGTGTCAACGCCGTCAACCGGATGATCGAGGTCGGGCTCAAGGGCGTCGAGTTCATCGCGATCAACACCGATGCGCAGGCGCTCCTGATGAGCGACGCGGACGTGAAGCTCGACGTCGGCCGGGAGCTGACCCGGGGCCTCGGCGCCGGCGCGAACCCCGACGTCGGCCGCAAGGCGGCCGAGGACCACAAGGAGGAGATCGAGGAGGTCCTCAAGGGGGCCGACATGGTCTTCGTCACCGCCGGCGAGGGCGGCGGCACCGGCACCGGCGGTGCGCCGGTCATCGCCGGCATCTCCCGCAAGCTCGGCGCGCTGACGATCGGCGTGGTGACCCGGCCGTTCGCGTTCGAGGGCAAGAAGCGCGCCGGGCAGGCCGAGGCGGGCATCGAGGAGCTGCGCAGCCAGTGCGACACGCTCATCGTGATCCCGAACGACCGGCTGCTGCAGATCAGCGACCGGAACGTCAGCGTGATGGACGCGTTCAAGAGCGCCGACCAGGTGCTGCTGTCCGGTGTGCAGGGCATCACCGACCTGATCACCACCCCCGGCCTGATCAACCTCGACTTCGCCGACGTCAAGTCGGTGATGAGCGGCGCCGGCTCGGCGCTGATGGGGATCGGCAGCTCCCGCGGCGACAACCGGGCGGTCTCGGCGGCCGAGCTCGCGATCGCCAGCCCGCTGCTGGAGGCGTCGATGGAGGGTGCGCATGGGGTGCTGCTGTCCATCTCCGGCGGCTCCGACCTCGGCATCTTCGAGATCAACGAGGCCGCGTCGATGGTGGCCGACTCGGCGCACTCCGAGGCCAACATCATCTTCGGCGCGATCATCGACGACGCGCTCGGCGACGAGGTGCGGGTGACGGTGATCGCGGCCGGCTTCGACGGCGGCTCGCCGAAGCACAAGCCGGCCGAGACGCAGCGGCGCGCCGACCCTCCGCCCTCGGTGCCCACCACGCCGGCGACGCCGACGGTGACCTCGCGGTACGGGCCGCCGGCGTACGCGCCGGCACCGTCCGCCCGCAGCGCGCCCTCCGGCTCCAACGGCCACGTCCGCCGGACCGTCGAGCTCGACGAGGACCTCGACATCCCCGACTTCCTCAAGGGCTAGCCTCCGCGGGTGCCCCGAGTCCGCCGGATCGTCACCTCCCGTCCCGGTGGGGTGAGCAGGGCGCCGTACGCGTCCTTCAACCTCGCCGCCCACATCGGTGACGCCCCGGCAGCGGTGGAGGCCAACCGGCGCCGGCTCGCCCGGGCGACCGGTCTCGGGCCGGACCGGCTGGTGTGGATGGAGCAGGTGCACGGCGCGGAGGTCGCCACCGTCGAAGACCCACGACCCGAGCCGGTGCCCGGGACCGACGGGCTGGTGACCGGCGCGGTCGGGCTGGTCCTCGTGGTGCTGGTGGCGGACTGCGTGCCGGTGCTGCTCGCCGACCCGGCCGCGGGCGTGGTGGCCGCGGTGCACGCGGGCCGGGTCGGCGCCGCGGCGGGAGTGGTGCCGCGGGCGGTCGAGGCGATGGCCGCGATCGGCGCGACGCCGGCCGGGACGGACGCGCTGCTCGGGCCGGCCGTGTGCGGGGAGTGCTACGAGGTGCCCGAACAGATGCGCGCGGAGGCCGAGGCGCGGTTGCCGGGCAGCGCCACCACCACCCGGCGCGGCACGCCAGGCGTGGACCTGCGCGCCGGCCTCGCCAGCCAGCTCGCCGCTCTCGGCGTCGCCCGCGTCGTCGCCGATCCGCGCTGCACCGCCGAGGACCCGGAGCTGTTCAGTCACCGCCGCGACGGCGTGACCGGCCGGCAGGCCGGCGTCGTCTGGATCGAGCCCTGACCAGGGGCCACCGTCCATTGGCCGCTGCTCCCTGCTTCGGCCGGCGGAGCAGTGGCGTAGCGCGCCGGGAAAGTACACCGTCACCGGGCGCCGGGCGGCTGGCAGGATCGGGAGCATGGCGGACGAGGCGGGCGACAGCGGGGACCGCCGGACCGAACAGATCGCGGCCAACCTGGCCGCGGTCCGGCGGCGGGTCGCGGCGGCGGCGCGGACCGCGGGTCGGGATCCCGCCGAGCTGACGCTGGTCGCGGTGACCAAGACCTTCCCCGTCGAGGACGTGCGCCGCCTGCTCCGGCTCGGCGTGACCGAGCTCGGCGAGGCCCGCGACCAGGAGGCGCGGATCAAGGCACGCGAGGTGCCGGAGGCGCGCTGGCACTTCATCGGCCGGCTGCAGCGCAACAAGGCCCGCTCGGTCGCCGCGTACGCCGCCGCCGTCCACACCCTCGACCGCCCCGAGCTGGTCGACGTCCTCGCGGCCGGGACCGAGCGCGCCGGGCGGGAGCGGCTGGACGTGCTGGTCCAGGTCAGCCTGGACGGCGACCCGGACCGCGGCGGTGCGCCGGCCGGCGCCGTGGGCAAGCTTGCGGACGCCGCCGAGGCGACCGGCCGGCTGCACGTCGCCGGCGTGATGGCGATCGCCCCGCTGCGGGCCGACCCGGACGCCGCCTTCGCCGAACTGGCCCGGATCGCCGAGCGGCTCCGCGCCGACCACCCGGCCGCCACGGCCGTGTCGGCCGGGATGACGGGCGACCTCGAAGCCGCCGTGCGGCACGGCGCGACACACCTTCGGATCGGTACGGCGTTGCTCGGCGGTCGGCCGCCCCTGCCGGGGTAATGTCGGCCGCGCCTCGGGTCCCGACGTCCCGCGGCGGCAGGCATGCACGGCGAGGAGGAGGGTCCCGATGGCGGGCGCCATGCGCAAGATGGGGGTCTACCTCGGCCTCGTCGAGGACGACGACCGGCGCGCCGAGGTCGGTGAGTACGAGGAGTACGACGAGTACGCGGAGGCCGAGATCGTGCCGGTCCGCCGGGTGGCGGCCGGGCGCGGCTGGGAGGACGTCGCCGAGTCCCGCTCGGTCGTGCCGCACCACGACGGCTACCGCGAGGCGGCCTACCGGGAGTCCGTCGACGAGCCGGCCGGCTACCGGATCACCACGCTGCACCCGCGGACGTACAACGAGGCCCGCACGATCGGGGAGCACTTCCGGGAGAACGTCCCGGTCATCATGAACCTGACCGAAATGGACGACGCGGACGCCAAGCGGCTGGTCGACTTCGCCGCGGGACTGTCCTTCGGGCTTCGGGGTAGCATCGAGCGGGTGACGAACAAGGTGTTCCTGCTCTCCCCGCAGAACGTCCACGTCACTGCTGAGGACAAGGCCCGCATCGCCGAGGGCGGGTTCTTCAACCAGAGCTGACACAGGAGATCGGTGGCCGTAGTCCTGGAGCTGGCGTACTTCGTCCTCCTCGTCTTCTTCATCCTGCTCATCGCCAGGCTGATCTTCGACTATGTGATGATGTTCGCGCGGTCGTGGCGCCCATCCGGCGTAGCCGCGGTTGGGCTGGAGGTCGTCTACTCGGTCACCGATCCGCCCCTCAAGGCGCTCCGCCGGGTGATCCCGCCGCTGCGTCTGGGAAACTTCAGCATCGACCTGGGCTTCATGGTCCTGCTGTTCGTGGTCTACGTGCTGATGAACTTCGTCAGCGCGGCGGCCGCAGCCAGTAGCGTCTGACCGAGGCCGTAGTCTGACCTGTGTCCCGTCGACCCGAGGTGATCCGATGCCCCTGACCCCAGCGGACGTGCACAACGTCGCCTTCAAGAAACCGCCGATAGGGAAGCGCGGTTACGACGAGGACGAGGTGGACGCGTTCCTCGACCTGATCGAGGCCGAGCTGGCCCGGCTCATCGAGGAGAACAACGATCTCAAGGCGCAGGTCGACGACCTGGCCCGCCCCGGCGGCGGTCCCGGCCCGCAGCAGCTGCGCCAGCCCCCGCCGCCGGCTCCCGAGCCGATGGTGATGGCCCCGCCGCCGCCGGCGCCCCGGATCGACGAGAACAGCCAGGTCGTCAAGGTGCTCGCGATGGCCCAGGAGACGGCCGAGAAGTACGTCTCCGACGCCAAGACCGAGGCCGACCGGATGATCGGCGACGCCCGGTCCACCGCGGACCGGATGATCGGCGAGGCCCGGACCAAGGCCGACGCGATGGTGGGCGACGCCCGCACGCAGGCCGCGTCGATGGAGCGCGAGGCGCGGGGGAAGGCGACCTCGCTGGTCCAGGACGCGGAGCGCAAGCACAACGAGATCATCGGCGGGCTCGAGCAGCGCAAGGGCACCCTCGAGAAGCGCATCGAGGAGCTGCGCACCTTCGAGCGGGAATACCGGACGCGCCTGAAGTCGTACCTCGAGTCGCAGCTGCGTGACCTCGACGGCCGTGGTTCGGCCGAGCCGGCCGCCGTGGCCGCCGTCGCCGGCTACTCCGGTGGTTACGGTGGGCGGGGCGAGGGCGACGGCCGCGCCGACAACTGAGGTCCGCACCGCCCGACCCCGTCCTGGGCCACAGCCCCGGGGGCGGCGGTGATCCTGCTCAGCCTCGTGCTGGTCGTCGCCTCCGCGGCGGCGCTGGTGTGGGGGGTCGTCACGACGAGCCAGGCGTTCGTCTGGGGTTCCCTCGCGGCCGGGCTGGCCGCGGTGGCGCTCGTGGTCGGCTCGGTGCTGCGCCGCCGCGAGCGGCTGGCGCTCGGCCCGGGCGCGGGCGTGCCCGACGTGCCGCCGCCCCCGCCGCCCCCGCCGGCACCCGCGCCGGCCGCCGACCCCGCCGGCGCCAGTCCGGCGCACTGGCCGTGGTCGGAGATCCCGGGCGGCACCACCGGCGCCCCGGGCCGGGCCGACCCGTCGCCGCCCCCACCGGCCCCGCCGTCGGCGGCCGGCTGGACCGCCCCCGTGCCACCCGCCCCGCCTCGACCCACCGCCCCTCAGCCCGCCGGGTCCGACGCGGACCGGGTCGCGCCGGCGACCGACCGCCCCGAGTCCGAGCCGGCGCCCCTGGGTGGATGGGACGTGCCGCCGACCGACCGCGCAGGCTCCGAGCCGGCGCCCGCGGGTGGATGGGACGTGCCGGCGACGGACCGCCCCGAGTCCGAGCCGGCGCCTCCAGGTGCATGGGACGTGCCGCCGACGGACCGCCCCGAGTCCGAGCCGGCGCCCGCGGGTGGACGGGACACCGCGGCCGCCGACCGCCGAGACTCCGAGCCGGCGCCCCGAGGTGGATGGGACCCGGCGGCAGGGGAGCGGGTGGCAGGCGAGGCGGGTGCGGTGGCGGAAGGCACCCATCGCGGCCGGCCCGCCGGGCCCGAGGCGGCCGGACCGGAGGGCGCGCAGCTCCCGACGGGACCGGCCGGGACCGCACCCGCCACCGAGCCCGACGACGGCGAACCTCCGGTCGAGCCGGTCGCGGTCCGGGACGCCCTCCGGGTCGCCCAGCTCGACGACGAGGTGCTCGTCGTCGACGGCCACCCCCGTTACCACCTCGCCGGCTGCCCCACCCTCGCCGGTGCCGACCCGGTCCCGCTCGCCGTCTCGGTCGCCCGCCGCGGTGGCTTCACCCCGTGCGGGGTCTGCGCCCCCGACGGCACCATGCTCGCCCGGTCCCGGGACCGCCGCACCTCCCCCGGCACGCCCTGACCGGCCGACGGGAGGATCCGGTGCCCCGCGTGCAGATCAACGGGATCGACGCGATCGACGACCGGCCGTTCCCGGAGCACCCCGAGCTGATGTCGCTGTTGCGCGACGCCCCCGACGCGAACGAGCCGGAGCGGTTCTAGGCGCGCCGCAGCGAGAAGGTCAGGCCCAGTTCCTCGTCCCGCCGCGCGTCCGGCCCGTCCACCGACGGCACCTCGGTGAACGACGTCGCCAGCACCTCCCCGGCCACCGGGCCGGCGTGCTCCCGCAGCGCCTCGGCGACGTCGGAGGATCGGTCGTCCGCGGCCCACGAGAGCGCGATCCGGTCGGTCACGTCCAGCCCGCTCGCCTTCCGCGCGTCCTGCACCAGCCGGACCACCTCGCGGGCCAGCCCGGCCCGGCGCAGCCCGGGCGTCACCGACAGGTCCAGGGCCACCGTCTCACCGGAGTCGGCGGCGACCGCCCACCCGGAACGCGGCGTCTCG
>Ga0184609_10000355_pt1 | contig 13183 bp, 6 predicted proteins | sample PLM1_60_coex_FD_133165 | JGI IMG/M metagenome (GOLD analysis project Ga0184609, IMG submission 133165) | Groundwater sediment microbial communities from an aquifer in East River, Colorado, USA - PLM1_60_coex | ecosystem: Environmental > Terrestrial > Soil > Riparian zone | place: USA: East... | reverse complement strand
TCGGGCAGCGCGTCGACCGCCTCGGCGAGATGTTCCAACGTGACGGCGTAGTCGTGGCGCAGGCCAGCCGCCGCCGACAGGACGTTCGTGCAGCGCACCACATCGTCGGGCGTGTCGTCACCCCACTCCGCAATCTCCCGGACCTGGAGTCCAGCCGAGAAAGTGTCCCCCGCCTCCAGCTGCCGCCAGCCAAGGTCGATGCGAACCAATGCCTCCTCCGCACGCCGACCGGCAGCATGTAGGGCCTTCGCCTGCAGCTCGCGGACGGGAGCCGCATGGGGTACGAAGCCAGAGGCCTCCAGACGGTCCGCGACCCGAGCGAGTAGCTCCGCCGCTTCGTCGGGCCGTTCCTGGACAGCGTTCTCGGCGCGGCCCAGATCGTCGGCGAGACCGAGATGTGCCACCGGGCCGCGGAGTATGGCGTCAGCGGTGACCGACGCCGCCGATGCCGGCAGCACCGGCGGTGGCCAGGATGTGCAGAACGCCGCCGCGGCGGCCGGGCCGAAGAAGGTCGTGACGAGATGTACCTGATTGCGCAAACGGTCGGAGATCGCCTGCCTGTCCCACAGCTCGATCTCCATGTCCTCGTGCTCCGCACGCAATTCCGGGAGCTTCTCGATCGTCTCCTTGTCCAGTGCCTCGGTGGCGACAGCAACGACGATCCGGTCAGCACCGAATGGTCGCTGGCCTCCGGTGTAGAGTTCGACGGCCCTCTCCAGATCCCCGGCGCCGAACGCCTGCCACCGCTTCGCCTGGTACACGGAGGGCGCCCGCTCCGCGAAGAACGCCACGACGTCCAGACCGTGCTGTGCCTGACCCGGCCTCCCGTAGCGCCGCACGTCGTACGCGCCGTCGAGAGTTCGGGCCATGGCCAACACGAGGCGCTCGAAGGACTCCCAGCCCATCTCATGCGTGTTGAGCAGCGGAGGGGCCGGATCGGCGAGCGGAGGAGGAAGCTCGATTGGCCCCGCCCACACCTCGCCGTCGTCCGGGATCCTGGTCCAGTCCGCCTCGTCGGCCACGTCCGCAGGTGCAGGGTCGCCGTCGGTCATGCCGTCCACGCTACACCGCCGAGCTGACGCGTTCAGGTGAGGATGGTGCGCCAGTGGCACGGCCGATGCCAGGGGAGTTGAGCGGACTGGTAATGGTGGCAAGAGCCGGATAGTCTCATGTGGGTGAAGTGGGCGCTTCACCGTAGCCGTATTCGCTGCCGAAGCCGGAGCGGGCGCAGCAAGACGGGTCCGACTCCCTGCCACACTATCCTTGACGTGCGGAACCGCGGTCGTCGCGCGGCCGGTTATGCGCGCCTCGAGGGTTGGGGTTCCCTTCTGGTCCTCTCCGCCCGACGCGCCGCCGACACCGATCGCCCATCCCGCGCTGCTGGGCCGAACACGCCCTCGATCACCCCGGCGAGCCGGGGGGCGGTCTGGGGGAGCTGGTGGATGTAGACCCGCTGGGCGAGCGCGCCGCCGTCGGCGTGGCGCAGTTGGGCGGCGATGATGCTGGCCGGTTCCTTATTGGCCGCCAGCGCCGAGGCCAGCGCATGCCGCAGCATATGGGGATGGGCCACCAGCCCGACGCTTGAGGCCAGGCGGGCGAAGGCGCGGCTGGCGTGGTTGGGATTGACCGGCGTGCCCCGCTCGGTGCGGAACACCAGGTCTAGCTGGATCGGCTGGGGCGGCCGGCCGGGTTCGACCCTTCGAAGCGTTACCGTCTGGGGCTGCCCGCAGGCGAGGCGCAATCGGGCCTGCTGGCGGCGGTGATGGCGTAGCGCCTCGATGGCGAATGGTGGCAGGGCCAGGATGGCGTTGCTGGCGGTGGACTTGACCGGCCCGACCGCCAGTTCCTTGCGCCGACCCCCGGGGTCGGCGTCGGGAAGGACGGCCGGGTCGATGATGGTGAGCGCCTGGCGGAACCGGACGGTGCCGGCGTCCAGGTCCAGGTCGGCCCATTCCAGGCCGCAGAGTTCGCCGTTGCGGGCGCCGGTCGCCGCCGCGAGCACCGTCCAGCTGCCAAGCCATGGGGAGGGGCTGTGGTCGGCGGCGTCCAATAGCAGCCTGACCTGTTCGGGGGCCAGCGCCACCACCTTGGGGTGTGGCCGTGGCGGTGGGGTGGCGTGGGTGGCGGCGTTGTGGGCGAGCAGCCGCCAGGTGACCGCCTGGGTCAGGGCGCGGTGCAGGCAGCGGTGCACGGCCAGGATGTGCTGGGGGGCCAGCCCGCCCGGCTTGCCGTCCCGGCGCCCGCTGACGGCCAACCGGTCGTAGACGGCCTGTACGTCAAGCGGCGCCAGCTGCTTGAGGGGCCGGGCGCCAAGGGAGGGGCGTACGTGGTCGCGCAGCACCGCGGTGTATCTGGCCACGGTGCGGGCGCGCAGGCTGGTGCGGAGGTGGGCTAGCCAGCGGTCCAGGTACTGGTTGACGGTGAGCTTGGCCGGGTCGAGGGCTGGTTTTGGGTCCAGGCGTTGCCGGGTGACAAAGGCGTGGGCGACCGAGACCAGGGTCACGTGGTGGTGCCAGCCGGCGAAGCTGCGGCCCTGGAAGTGGTCAAGGCCGAGGCCGTCTTTGACCTGCTTGTAGCCGTGCTCCATCTGCCAAGCAGAATGCACCTATGAATGATGAGCAGGTAGGACAAACGCCGATACTCGGACGTGAGGGGCTGTTGCGGCTGGTCGAGGTCGTCGAGCGGCTGCGGGCCCGTGCGCGTGGCGAGGAGGGCGGGTCGTGGACGACGGGGGAAGACCCTGGCCCCACAGTGGGCGGCCAAACAGTGCTGGGCGGGGCTGCCGGAGGCCAACCGCCGGGCGGTGGTTGGGTGGCTGGCGACACTGGCCAGCCGGGTGGTGGCGGCCCGGGTGCCGGACGCGGGGCGGCCGGCGCCGGCGTCTGGGAGCTGGATGGTGAAGGAGGGCGGCCATGACTGCGCTGTTGCCGTGGGAGCGGCTGGGCAGCAAGGTCGGCGACCGGCATCTTGAGCGGCTGGCGGTGGTGTATGTGCGCCAGTCCACCCGCCAGCAGGTGCTCGACCATGGGGAGTCGACCCGGCTGCAGTACGGGCTGGTGGAGCGGGCGGTCGGGCTGGGCTGGCAGGCCTCGCGGGTGCTGGTGATCGACGAGGATCTCGGCAAGTCGGGGTCCAGCGCGGCCGGCCGGGTGGGGTTCGGTCGGCTGGTCACCGAGATCACCATGGGGCATGTGGGGCTGGTGGGGGGCATCGAGATGTCGCGGCTGGCCCGCTCGGGCGCCGACTGCTATCAGCTGCTGGAGCTGTGCGCGCTGTCGGGTGCGCTGCTGGCCGACGCCGACGGGGTCTATGACCCGGTGGAGGACAACGACCGGCTGCTGCTGGGGTTGAAGGGGACGATGAGCGAGGCCGAGCTGCACCTGCTCAAGCAGGGGATGACACTCCCCGGCGCCTACACGCCCTCAGCCTGTTGAACCTTGAAATCCCGGGGTGTCGGGTGTCACCCATCTGCACGCTGGCGGACCCGGGGCACGCTTCCCCGCACCGCGACCGCGCCGGCGTGGTCGGGGCCGACGTCCAGGCTGCACACGCCCCACCAGGTCCCGTCGTGCCGGTACACGGCGGTCCCGCCGCTGGCCAGCGGCAGCGCCACCCCGCGTGGGTCGCGGCTGAGCCCCTCGCCGGTCGCCTTGAGCAGCGCCTCCTTGCCCACCCAGTACTCCAGCAGCACCTCCGGCCGGCTTGCCTCCGGGACGTCTTCCAGCGCCTGGCGCTCCGCTGCCGACAGCAGCAGCGGAGCAAGTTCCGGCATGCTGGTGGCCCGCCCACGATCCTCCACGTCGACGCCGACCTCGTAGCCGCCGCACACTGCCAGCGCGATGAGCCCTCGGGTGTGCGCGAGGTTGAAGACCAGGTCGCTGGCCGGGTCGACCAGTCGTGGCTTGCCGTGCTGGCGACCGCAGCGGAGACAGTGCTGGTCCAGCCGCAAGGCCTGCGGGGCGTAGTCCAGGTAGCTGGCCAGCGCAGCGCGCAGCAGCGACCTGCCCAGCACGAACAGGGCGCGGGCCTGGGAGTCGACGAACCGCCCGGCGCGCTCGCGCTCGTCGGGTGCGAGCAGCCCCTCGTCGGTCGGCTCGTGAGGTCGCACCTGGCGTAGCCACAGATCGACGACGCCGGCGGGCGGCTGTGACTGGGAAGGTGGTTGCACGCGCTCAGCGTGGCTGCCTTTTGCGGCTCGAGCAAGGGTGAAAGCCATCCTCGATCGGTGCCGTTGACATCCCGAGAATCGGAGTGATTCGTGCCCCTCTCGGAGGATCCGACCGCACTCCAGGGGGTGCTGCTGGCCGAGGCCTTCCATCTGCTGCTTTCCAGTGGCCGGCCGGTTCCCAGAGCGACCCTTGCGCGGGCGGTGGGGTGCGGGGAGGCCGCGGTCGACGAGGCGCTCGCCGGCTTGGAGCGGATTGGTAGAACGCGCAGCCCCGCAGCCGGTGAGGTGCTGGGAAGCCTGGGACTGTCGATTGAGCCGTCCCCGCACGAGCTGCTGCTGGAGGTGGGTACACCTGGTGCGCCCTGGACGCTGTGGGCATCCTCGGAGCCTTGGACGCCAGCGGGCGCATCCGCTCCGTCAGTCCAGCAACGGGCGCGGGCATCGAGATCGGCTTCGAACAGGGGCGGCCCATTGCGCTGGGAGGGCTGGTGCTGTTCATCCCCAGCGCCACGTGCACGTCGGTGGTGGACGAGTGGCGCCCGCTGGTGAATTTTCTTCGAGGACGACGAGGCAGCCGTGGCCTGGAGCACCGAGCGGAAGGTAGAAGGGATCACGCTTCCGCTCGTGGAGGCGACTGAGCGGGCTACCGAGTCGTGGAAGGTACGGATCGTGCGTCGCCGGCCAACGACCGGCGACGGAGATGCCAGGTCGCCTTCACCTATCAGGCTGGCCACCCCGACGCGAGCTGGCGTCGACCCGACAACAGAGCCGACAAGCAGGAGGTCCGGGAGCTGCCTGCCACCTATGGATCGCTACTCGTACCTGATCATGTAGAAGCCTAGGCGGACGTCCTCCCACTGCAGCGATCCGGCGATGGCGTTCTTGGGCTCGCTGAACAGGTAGCCGTCGAGGGAGAGCGCCTCTGGCCGCCCAGGACCCACGACGATGCGGACCTGATGCGGGACTTCGCCTCCGATGGAGGCCTCGACCGGCAGGTCGACGCCGAGGCGATCATTCCAGCAGCGACCGATGAGCGCCTCACCGCGCTGCTGGCTGAGCATCAGGTCGAGCCGGTAGCCGTCGATACGGACGCCGTAGCCGCCCAGCAGGTCCTGCGGCTCGGCCCGGCCGGCCCGGTAGGCGCTCAGGGGCAGCGGAGTCGCCCGCCGGGCGAAGAAGCCGAACGGCTTGCCCTGCCACACGCTGGAGCCGGCGAACGCTCCCTTTCCCTGGCTGAACAGGTGGCCGGTGTAGACCTGCTGGTCCATCCAGTTGAACTCGTGGATGATCAGCTCGATCCGGTGGGGTGGGGGGCCGACGCTGCTGCTGGCGCGGTAGTCGCGGTCGTCGCGATCGCTGTGATAGGTGCCCCACAGCCGTCCGTCCCCATCATGCTCTAGCAGCAGCCGCCCCGTCCATCCGTCGTCGTAGAAGCTGTACCGGCCGGCGAAGTCTTCCGGGCGCACGATGGTCACGTCCGGCCTGAACCCGTCGCCCAGGATGCCGGTGCCGCTCATGCGGATCCGTACCGTCGACAGGCGTCCAGCGCCGTCCGTGCCAGCTCGGTGTCGGAGCGTAGCAGCGGATTGGCGCTCAGGCGCTCACAGGCGGCCTGCAGCCACGACCTCCAGGTGCACTGGCGCCAGATCCGTACCTCCCCGTCGGCGCTGCCGCTGAGCAGGACCGACCCGGAAGGAGCGAACTTCACCTCACCGATGCCGTCCTTGTGCCCACGCAACGGCTGGCTGATGGCGTTGCCCTCGAGATCCCAGAGCCGCACCGTCTCGTCACCGCTTCCACTGGCGATCGTCTGCCCGTCCGGGGCGAACGCGACGGCGTACACGCCGTCGCGATGGCCCCGAAAGGGTCGCTGGACCTGCGCGCCTTCGAGACTCCACAACCTCAGCGTCCGGTCGGCGCTGGCGCTGGCGACCAGCGTGCCGTCCGGGCTGAGCGCGATCGCCACGACCTCGTGCTCGTGGCCGCGGAAGGGCTCGCCCAGCGGACTCCCGTCCAGGTCCCAGCGCCGCAGCGTCCGGTCCACGCTGCCGCTCACCACGCTGGTCCCGTCCCCGGTCACGGCGACGCTGCTGACGCGGTCGGTGTGGCCGGCGAAAGGCGGGGTGAGCGGCCGCCCGTCCAGGTCCCAGCGCCGCAGGCTGCCGTCCGCGCCGCCGCTGACGAGGGTCGCTCTGTCCGGGGTGAAGGCCAGGGCACCCACCCCGGCCCGGTGCGCGGTGAACGGCACGCCGATCACCTCGCCGTGGGAATCCCACAGACGCACCGTGCCATCGTTGCCGCCACTGGCGATCGTCGTGCCGTCCGGGCTGATGGCCACGGCCATGACGAAGCCGCTGTGACCACGCCAGGCCGGGCCGATCGGGGCTCCATTCCAGTCCCACCGGCGCAGGGTGCCGTCGGAGCTGCCGGTCACGATCGTCTCTGCCCCTGCGGGCAGCACGATGCCGTTGATGTCCGCGGTGTGGCCAACCAGGAGCTGGCTGGCCGCGTGCCCCCTGCGCTGCCAGAGTCGGACGGTGCGGTCGGCGCTGCCGGTTGCGATCAGGTCCCCGTCGGGGCTGAACGTCACAGCGGTCACCGCGCCCTCGTGGCCGATCAGGGGGTCATCGGCCTGCTCGCCCTGTAGGCTCCACAGCCGCACGGTGCGATCCGCGCTGGCGCTGACGATCGTGGTCCCGTCCGGGCTCCACGCCACCGCGGTGATCGTTCGCTCATGTCCGGCGAACGGCCGGCCGAGCTGGCGGCCGTCGCGGTCCCACAGTCGCAAGGTCCGATCGGCGCTGGCGCTGACGATCGTGGTCCCGTCCGGGCTCCACGCCACCGCGGTGATGTCGTCGTCGTGTCCGGTCAGCGGCGGTCCGAGCTGGCGACCGTCGCGGTCCCACAGTCGCAGGGTCCGATCGGCGCTGGCGCTGACGATCGCCGCTCCGTCCGGGCTCCAGGCAACGGCGGTGACCCGCTTACCGTGTGGCAGCTCACGCAGGAGCGCGCCCGAGCGAGCCCACAGCCGGACGGTCTGATCGGCACTGGCGCTGGCGATCGTCTGCCCGTCGGGACTGCACGCCACGGCGGTCACGTCGTCGTCGTGCCGTGCCAGCAGCCGACCGCCTCGCGGTTCGCCCAGCGTCCACAGCCGCAGCGTGCGGTCCAGGCCGGCGCTGAGGAGCTCCTGCCCGTCAGGGGCGAACGCCACCGTCATCACGGTGGCCGAGTGCGCGGCCAGCACCTCGCGTTCCCGGGCGACGCCAAGCGCGGTGTGCAGGCCAGCGAGCGCGGGGGCCATCGGCTCGCCGGGCAGAGCGTCCAGGCTCCGCCCGATGGTCGCCACCGCCAACGCGAGACCCTCGACCGGCCGCACCGGCAGCAGGGCCAGGACCTGCGTCGCCTGCTCCTGCACCCGTCGGCGCTCCTGGCGCTTGGTGGCCTCCTGGCGCTCCCGCTCGGCGAGGTCCTGGCTGGCGGCCACGAACTCGCCCGCCGGCGGGTCGAACGGCGAAGCGTCCAGCTCGGCTAGGCGTTCGGCCTGCGCCAGTCGGGTTCCTCGAAGAAGGTAGGATTCCTGTCGTCCGGCGTTGTCCCAGTCACGCGCGAGTCGCTCCACCTCGCTGCGGATGCGCACGTCGTCGCGGCGGACGTCGATCGCCTCCTGGAGCGGCGGCCATTGCCGCAGGAGGGCCTCGTGCGCCACCTCCACGAACGCCGCCGGCTCGTCGCGTTCCCCGCTGACGGTCAGCAGCCGCGCATCGATGAACGGCTGCAGGATCGCGCGCTCCCTGTCGCTGAACCGGGCGAGGGAGGTGCGGCGGCGGGTCGGCTCCTGGTTGTCGCTGATCGTCACGAGCTTCAGCAGGGGTGCGATGACATCGCCGCGCTCCTCGCCCTGGAATGCCTCGAGGATCTGGTCGGCAACATGTCGCACCGCTCCGCCGACCCCGCCGATCGCCTCGTAATCCGACACGCTGATGTGACCGTCTCTGGCGTTGTCGGCGAGCTGGCGAAGGGTATAGCCGAGGAGCGGCAGCGCGTCGCCACCGCGGGTCTCCTCGACGATCCTGGCGATGAGGCCCTCATCGAAGGTCAATCCGGCACGTGTCGCCGGCCGCTCGATCACCTCGGCGAGCCGCGACCGATCCAATGCGCCCACGGGAAGCCAGTCGTCCACAATGCCGACCAGGTCGGCGTAGTCCGGCGATGCGGTGACGAACTCGGACCGGAGCGTGGCGATGACCCAGATGCCGTCGCCGTTGCCCCCAAGCCCGTCGAGCAGCGACAGGAACTCGCCGCGCTGTTCCGGGCCGACGGTCGTGACCAGCTCCTCGGCCTGGTCGACGACCAGGAGGAGCGACGTTGCCGGCGGGTTCGCGTCGCGGAGCCGCTCGACCAGGTCGATGAGCGCCGATGCGCCGTCCTCTTTGAGACGGTTCCAGACCTCGATGGTCGCCAAGCCGCCACCCGCGGCGGCCGTCAGGCTGCGGGCGAGGTTCCGGAACGGGTCTCCCTTCGGGGTCAGCGGGGGAACGATCAGCCAGTCGGCGTGCCGACGGAGGCGCGGGATGAGCCCGGCACGCACGAGCGAGGACTTGCCGCTGCCCGATGGGCCGAACACGCAGACCCATCCGCCCTGGCGCACCTTGGAGTGCAGCTTCTCCATCAGCGCCTTGATCTCTCGTTCGCGCCCGAAGAAGACCCCGGCGTCCTGCTCGTCGAACGGCTCCAGGCCCGGATATGGCGACCTGGTCGCGTCCCAGCCCAGCGCGTCTTCCGGGTCCAGGCCATGCCGGGCCAGATGCTTGAAGAGCTGCCGCGTCGCCTGAGGCTCGCCGATCTCCAATTCCATCGCCTGTGTGTCGGTCAGCAGTGGATGACGACCGGGCTCGGTGATGACGATCGGCACGATCGGCTTGCCGACCGACCGGGCGATGGCCAGCTCGGCAAAGCACCACTTCGACTCCAGCGACGCCGGGCTGCCCAGGAACAGCACCGCGTCGGCCATACGGAGCCGCGCGTAGATCTCACGTTCCCAATTCGCACCGGTGGCGATGCCCTGGTCCGGATCCACGTCCAGGAAGAGATTCACGAAACCGGCGTCGAGCAGATCGTCACGGACCCGTTCGGCGGCGCCTCGATCCGGCGAGCTGTGGCTGATGAACAGCGAGGTCAAGATGACGACTCCCCCGACGGAAGCAGGCGTGGCTTCCGTGACCCTATCCAGCGCTCGGGATGCGATCAACACACCTTGGCACGGGGTGGCTTAGGACGTAAGCTCGGAATCTCTCTTCCATCCTTTCGGTCCGTAATCGACGGCGCCGCGTGCGGACGGCGCCCGAGAAGGGGGACCAGCGTTGTCCGACTGGCCAGCGCACTCGCAGCCGGCAACCGTGGAACCGCGGATCCTGGTGCCCTCGCCGCACGGCACGTGCCTGCACCAGCTGTTCGAGGCCCAGGCTCGGCGGACACCCGACGATGTCGCGGTCGTGGCCGAGGGCGGGGCGGTGCGCTACGGCGCGCTCGACCGGCGCGCCAACCGCCTCGCGCGCCATCTGCGGACCATGGGGGCTCGGGTGGACATGCCGGTCGGCGTCTGCCTCGAGCGCTCGGTCGATCTGGTGGTCGCGCTGCTGGCCGTGCTCAAGATCGGCGCGGTGCACCTGCCGCTCGACCCGCGGCACCCACCGGCCCGACGCGCCTTCGTGCTGCGGGACGCCGGCGCGGAGCTGCTGGTCACCCATCGGCGCCATCTCGCCAACGCCGACCCGTCCTGGTCCGGGCGGGTGCTGTGCCTGGAGGAGGCCGGCCCGGCGCTGGAGCGGCTGGCGGGCGGGGAGCTCGGCCTCCAGCTCAGCCCGGAACAGCGGGCCTACATCACCTACACCTCGGGCTCGACCGGCGACCCGAAGGGCGTCGAGACCCTCCATCGCGGCGCGGTCAACTACCTGCGACAGCTTGCCGCCCAGGGCTACGTCGACGCAGCCGACGTCGTGTTGCAGCTCGCCCCACCGTCGTTCGACGCGTCCGTGCGCGACCTGCTCGGCCCGCTCGTCACCGGTGCGCGCCTGGTCCTGATGCCTGACGCCCGCAGCCGCGAGCCGGCCGCGCTCCGCGGCACGATCGAGCGCGAGGGGGTCACCTGCCTGCTGAGCGCGGTGCCGTCGCTGCTGCGCCTGCTGTTCGACGAGACCACCGGCTGGGGCGGCGCCCACCGGTCGCTCCGGCAGATCCTGGTCAGCGGGGACGTGCTCGACGCGGCGACGGTCGCGCGGGTACGCGCATGCCTCGGCCCCGCAGCGCGGATCGTGAACCTCTACGGCCCCACCGAATGCACCATGACCACGACCGCGCACGTGGTCGGGCCGACGCCCCAGGACTCCATCCCGATCGGACGGCCGCTCGGCGGCACCCGCGTGTACGTGCTCGACGAGTGGCTCGACCCGGTTCCCGCGGATGTCGTCGGCGAACTCTACATCGGTGGCGAAGGCGTCACCCGCGGCTACGTCGGCCGGCCGGCGCTGACCGCCGAGCGCTACCTGCCCGACCCGTTCGCCACGGTCCCGAACGGCCGCATGTACCGCACGGGTGACCGGGGCCGGCTGCGCCAGGACGGCACGCTGGAGTTCCACGGCCGGACCGACCATCAGGTCCAGGTGCACGGCGTGCGCGTCGAGCCCGGCGAGGTCGAGGCGGCGCTGCGCCGGCATCCCGACGTCGCCGACGCCGCCGTCGTCCCGCACGAGGGACCGGGGGACGCCCGGCGACTGGTCGCCTATCTCGTCGTCAGCCGCCACGGCAGGCGGGGCACCGCCGACGATCTACGCCCCTTCCTCGCCGGCTGGCTGCCCGACTACATGGTGCCCGCGACCTACGTCCACTTGGACGCGCTGCCGATGACCCCGAACGGCAAGGTCGACCGCCGGGCGCTCCCACCGCCGGCCGCGGACCGTCCCGGCGCGTCCGAGCAGGGACCGGCCCCAAGGACGCTGAGCGAGGTGACCCTGGCCCGGCTGTGGTGCGAGGTGCTCGAGTTCCAGCAGGTCGGGGTGGACGCCAGCTTCTTCGAGCTGGGTGGCGACTCGCTCCTCGCGGCCCGGCTCGCCGCGCGGATCCGCCGGGCCTTCGGCAGGGACGTGTCGCTGCGGGCCCTTTTCGACGCCCCGACCGTCGCCGCGATGGTGGAGGTCATCGCCGGGTCCGCGGCGGCGCAGGACGCCACCGCCGCCGGCCGGCCCCACCCGGAGCACCCTGGCGTCCGCGCCGTGTCGTTCGCCCAACGACGTCTGTGGTTCCTCGACCGCCTCGTCGGCGATAACCCCGTGTTCACCATCGCCTGCGCGTTCCGCGTGCGCGGCGCGCTCGACCTGGAGGCCCTGCGGCGGGCGCTCGAGACGCTGGTGGTCCGCCACGAGCCGCTGCGCACCACCTTCCCGGAAGCCAACGGCGAGCCGGTCGCGGTCGTGCACGACCGGCCGCTGGTCACCGTTGAGGTCATGGCGACGAAGCCCGCCGACACCGAGCTGGCCGTTCGGGAGGTGACACGGCGGCCCTTTGACCTCTCGGCCGGCCCGCTGCTGCGGCTTGCCGTACTCAGCGAGGCCGAGGACCAGCAGGTGCTGGTCCTCACCGTCCACCACATCGTCATCGACGGCTGGTCGCTGGCCGTGCTGTTCGACGAGCTCCGGACCACCTACCGGGCGGCAGTGGCCGGCCAGGCTCCGGCGCTGCCGCCGCTGCCCATGCGCTACACCGACCACGCGGCCTTGGAGCAGGCCCGGCTCGACGGCGACGTGCTCGAGCGCGAGTGCTCCTTCTGGCGCGCCCACCTCGCCGGCGCGCCGGCGGTGCTGGCACTGCCCACCGACCGCCCCCGGCCGATGGTGCTCGATCACCGGGGTGCGGTGCTGCGCCGCACGCTGCCCGCCGCGCTGACCGCCGGGCTCGCCGAGCTGGCCCAGCAGGAGCGGGCCAGCCTGTTCATGGGGCTGCTGTCCGGATGGGCGGCGATCCTGCACCGGCACAGCGGCCAGCGGGACCTGGTCATCGGCGTCCCGCTCGCCGGGCGGTACGGCGTCGAGGTGGAGCCGCTGATCGGCTTGTTCCTCAACCTAGTGCCCCTGCGGATCGCCCTGCAACCGGCCCTGACCTTCCGCGCCCTGCTCGGCCAGGTCCGCGACCGCGCGCTCGGTGCCTTCGCCCACGGGACGCTGCCGTTCGAACGACTGGTCGAGGCGTTGCAGCCGCGCCGCAGCCTGGCCCACACCCCGGTCTTCCAGGTGCTCTTCGATCTCCAGCGACCCAGCCGCCTGCACCTCGACGGCCTGGTGGTCACGCCGCTCGACGTCGACGTCGGCGCGGCCCAGTTCGACTTGAGCCTGTCGATCGAGCAGGGGCCGGATGGGCTTCGCGCTGTGTACACCTACAACACCGAGCTGTTCGACGGCGCCACCATCGAGCGCCTGGCCGGTCACCTCGAGGTGCTGCTGGCCGCCGCCGTCGCCGACCCCGATCGGCCGCTTTCCCGCCTGCCCGTGCTCACCGCGGCCGAACGCCACCGTCAGCTCGTCGCCTGGAACGCCACCGACACCGCACGACCCGACCTGACAGTGCACGAGCTCGTCGAGCGCCAGGTGCGCCGCCGTCCCGACGCGGTCGCGGTCCGGGCCGAGGACGCGTGCCTCACCTTCGCAGAGCTGGACACCGGGGCGGGCCAGCTTGCCAGGCACCTGCGCAGGCTCGGCGTGGGCCCGGAACGGCCGGTCGGCATCTTCCTCGAGCGGTCAGCCGACCTGCTCGTGGGGCTGCTGGCCGTCCTCAAGGCCGGCGGCGCCTACGTGCCGCTGGACCCGGCCCATCCACCGCGGCGGCTCGCGCACGTGCTCGACGACGCGATGGCGCCGGTCGTCATCACGCGGCGAGCGCTGCTGCCTCGCCTGCCCGCGACGCCGGCTCGGGTGGTGCTGCTGGACGCCGACGCCGGCCAGATCACCCCGGTCCCGGTCCCGG